>Ga0207701_10002379_pt1 | contig 19518 bp, 19 predicted proteins | sample KBSSwiSSwithPhiX_FD_184294 | JGI IMG/M metagenome (GOLD analysis project Ga0207701, IMG submission 184294) | Switchgrass rhizosphere bulk soil microbial communities from Kellogg Biological Station, Michigan, USA, with PhiX - S5 (SPAdes) (version 2) | ecosystem: Environmental > Terrestrial >... | reverse complement strand
TTATCGGCGCCCGCAACAACGGCCGCCCTTTGGCGGCTCTTTTTTCTTATATTCGAGGCATGAGCGATGAAGCGCACTTTCCAGCCGAGCAATCTGGTCCGCAAGCGGCGGCACGGATTCCGCCATCGCAGCGCGACGGTCGGCGGGCGCAAGATCCTGAATGCGCGCCGCGCCCGCGGCCGCAAGAAGCTCAGCGCCTAGTTACGATCCGTAAGCGGCCGGACTTCCTGGCCGCGAACCGCGGAACCCGAATCCCGACGCCCGGCTTCGTCCTGCTCGTCCGCGATCGCGCCGACGGGACCGATGAATTGCGCGTCGGCTTCACCGTCACCAGGAAGATCGGCAATGCCGTGGTTCGCAACCGCATGAAGCGCCGCTTCCGAGAATTGGCTCGCGAACTGATCCCCGCTGGCGGCCGCGCCGGTGCCGACCACATCATGATTGGCCGGTCAGGCGGTATCGAGCGCGACTTCGCTTTGCTTCGGCAAGATCTCGCCAAGGCGCTGGCCAAGGCCGGCCGATGATTTCGAAACTGCTCATTGGCATTTGCCGCCTGTGGCAAAAGGGCCCGTCGCAAGTGCTTCCGCCGTCTTGCCGGTTCCAGCCTAGCTGTTCGGCCTATGCGATTACCGCATTGTCGCGCTATGGGGCCGCCCGGGGCAGTTGGATGGCCCTGAAACGCATCTTCCGCTGCCACCCGTGGGGTGGCCAGGGCTTCGACCCTGTTCCCTGAGACGACAAGAGGATCTGACCGCTTGAACGACAATCGCAACATGATCCTCGCGATCGTGCTGAGCGCCCTGGTGCTGATCGGCTGGAGCTTCCTGTCCGATCGCCTGTTCCCGGTCGCCCAGCCGCAGTCCCAGAAGGTCGAGGACGGCAAGGTAAAGCCGATGCAGCCGGCTCCCGCTTCGCTCGAAGCGCCGCAGGCCCTGCGCTCGCGCTCGGCGGTCATCTCCTCGACCCCCCGCGTCCGCTTCCAGACACCGTCGCTCAGCGGCTCGATCAACTTGAAGGGCGCGCGAATCGACGATGTCGTCATGCTTCGCCAGCGCGCCACCGTCGATCCGAAGTCGCCGCCCGTGCCCCTGCTCATCCCGCAAGGTGCGAAGGCGGCCTCCTTCATCGGCTTCGGCTGGAGCGGCGCAGGCGTCGCGGTTCCCGGCCCCGATACCCTCTGGCAGGCAAGCAGCCCGACATTGGCGCCCGGCAAGCCGGTGACGCTCAGCTGGACCAATCCGGCCGGCCTTCGGTTCGAGGTCAATATCGCGATCGACGACCTCTATCTCTTCACCGCCACCCAACGCGTCACCAACGCTTCGGGCGCTCCGGTCGCGCTTCGCGCCTACGCCTTCACCAGCCGGGCCGGACGCTCCCGCGACGTGTCGAGCCCGACGGTCCATATCGGCCCGATCCGCGTCGCCGACGGCAAGGCCGACTATGACGTCGACTGGAAGACGGTGCGCGAAGCAGGTCCCGGCGGCGTCAATTTCGACCGTTCGACCGGCTGGATCGGCTTCACCGACAAATATTGGCTGACGGCGCTGGCGCCGGTCGGCCCGACGACCGACTCCTTCCGTCATTCCGAAGCCGGCCCGTACCAGGCCGACGTCGCCGGCAACGATAAGGTCCTCGCCCCCGGCCAGGCCTTGCAGTTCCAGACGCGCGTGTTTGCCGGCGCCAAGGAAAAGGCGGCACTCGACCGTTACGAGACGGCGGGCATCGACAAGCTCTCCAAGTCGATCGACTGGGGCTGGTTCGAATGGTTCATGCGGCCGATCTTCAACCTGCTGAACTGGCTGTTCAAGGTCACCGGCAATTTCGGCGCCGCCATAATCTGCCTGACACTCATCGTCCGTGGACTGATGTTCCCGGTCGCTGACAAGCAATTCCGGTCCATGGCCGGCATGCGCAAGATCCAGCCGAAGCTGAAGGCGATCCAGGAGCGCTACAAGGACGACAAGCCGCGGCTGCAGCAGGAGATGCTGAAGCTCTACCAGCAGGAAAAGATCAATCCGGCGGCCGGTTGCCTGCCGATCCTGCTGCAGATTCCGGTCTTCTATGCGCTCTACAAGGTGCTGATGGTCGCGGTCGAAATGCGGCACCAGCCGTTCGCTTTGTGGATCCACGACCTTTCGGCGCCCGACCCGCTGACCCCGGTCAATCTGTTCGGCCTGCTGCCCTTCACACCTCCGGGTCTGCTGCACCTTGGCGTGCTGCCGATCCTGCTGGGCGTCACCATGTACATCCAGTTCAAGTTGAATCCCCAGCAAATGGACCCGGTCCAGCAGCAGGTCTTCAGCTTCATGCCCTGGATCCTGATGTTCGTCATGTCACCTTTCGCGGCGGGCCTGCAGCTTTACTGGGTGGTCTCGAACATCCTGACCATCGGCCAGCAGTACTGGCTCTACAAGCGCTACGACCTGCACTATGCCGACACGCATCCGGTAAAGACCTAGGCCCGTGGACGACCAAGCGGACATCAGCGAGCGGGCGCGTAAGCTCTTTGCCGGGCCGATCGAGTTCCTGAAATCCGCGCCGGGGCTCCAGTTCCTACCTGACCCGACGGTCCCGGAAGTTGCATTCGCGGGCCGGTCGAATGTCGGCAAGTCGTCGCTGTTGAACGCGCTGACGAACCGCAAGGCACTGGCACGAACGTCGAACACACCGGGCCGGACCCAGGAACTCAATTTCTTCGATGTCGGCCAGCCGCTGCAAATCCGGCTCGTGGACATGCCGGGCTACGGCTTTGCCGAAGCCCCGAAGGACATGGTCCGCAAGTGGCGATACCTCGTGAACGATTATCTGCGCGGCCGGGCCAAGCTGAAGCGCACGTTGGTCCTCGTCGACAGCCGCCACGGCCTGAAGGACGTCGACCGTGAAATCATGGAGATGCTCGACAAGGCGGCTGCCAGTTATCACCTGGTTCTGACCAAGGCCGACAAGATCAAGCCGACACTGCTTGCGGCAACGCTTGAGGCGACGAAGATCGAGGCCGCGAAGCATCCGGCGGCCCACCCAACCCTGTTTGCAACCTCGAGCGAAACCGGTGAAGGCATCGCCGAGTTAAGGACAGCGGTTTTGGAGGCGGCCCTTTCATGAAGCTGATCATCGGCAATCGCGCCTATTCAAGTTGGTCGATGCGCGGCTGGCTTGCCTGCAAGCATTCCGGCCTTGAGTTCGAAGAGCTTGTTGTTCCGATGTTCGACGAGAATTGGGAAAAACGCCGCGAAGGCGATGAATTCGCTCCCTCGCTCGGCAAGGTGCCGATCCTCTGGGAAGACGAATGCGTCGTCTGGGACAGCCTAGCGATCGTCGAATTCCTGGCTGACCGCGTCGGCCGCGATAAGTTCTGGCCGGACGACGACGCCGCGCGCGGCATGGCTCGTTCGATGGCGGCCGAAATGCACTCAGGCTTCTCCCACCTTCGCCGAGAATTGCCGATGAACGTGCGCCGGATCATCGACAGTGGCCCACTGTCGAACGAGGTGACCGAAGAGATAGACCGCATCATGCAGCTCTGGGCGCAGGCTCGCGCCCGCTACGGCGGTACCGGCGACTATCTGTTCGGCAATTGGTCGGCAGCCGACATGATGTTCGCGCCCGTCGTCACCCGCTTCGTTACCTATCGCGTCCCCGTTCCTCCGTTCGCCGCCCGCTACATGGAGGATGTCCTCCATCATGAACACGTCGTCGAATGGATTGAGCTCGCCCAGGACGAACCGTGGGTGATCGAGCAATACGAGCCAGAAAAAGAAACCGAGGACGCCGACTAAGGCTGCCGCTTGGGATATTCGGTGCCGTCGCGGTGCCGGAAGGCGCCGTCTGCCGTCCACGTCAAATCAATGTCGGAGTAATCGCCGCTGGTGCGCTCGCCGGCGCTGATCGCGACGAAGGTGCATGGTTCGTCCGACCGGTTGATGAGATGATGCCCGTTGCTGACGCCCTTGGCCCAGGCCAGCACGTCACCTGGCCCCACCTCGCGCTCGCCGTCGTCCTCAACCAGCACAGCCCGGCCGGCGAGCATGACAACCAGCTCGTCCTCCGTCTCATGCCAATGCCTCTGGCTGGACCATGCTCCCGGATCGAGCGTTACGTGGCTCGCGCCCAGTTCAGTAAGCCCGGCGGCAGGCGCGATCCGCTTCCACCAGCGGCCCTGAACTTCCTTATGGAACGGGTCGGGATAACCGGTGGCGTTCGAAGGGGTGATTGCATCCAGGTCTACCTTGGGCATGGCGCCTCCTTGGGATTGTCCTACATCGCTTGCCGGCGCTACGACAACACCATGCAAATGCCGTCACCTTTCGCCCTTCAGCCCTTCGACCGTGCCCGCTCGAGCTTGCGGAGGTTGGTCGCTCATCCCAAGACTTTTGCGACTCTCGTGAACGTAAGCGCATGATCGATCCGGTTGATTTCGCCTCGGCGCTCATCGCCTGCCCAAGCATCACGCCGGCGCGCGGCCAGGTGTTCGATTTGCTTGAGGAGGCGCTGCTCCCTTTGGGCTTCGACGTTCACCGTTTCGTTCTCGGCGAGGAACCGGATGGCCCGACCGAGAATATGGTGGCAATCCGGGGTTCCGGCGCGCCCCATTTCGGTTTCGCCGGGCATCTCGACGTTGTGCCACCGGGCGATGGCTGGTCGACTGAGCCGTTTCAGGCCGTGATCGAGGACGGCCGCCTCTTCGGCCGCGGGGCTAATGACATGAAGAGCGCCATCGCCGCCTTCGTCGCTGCGATTCCGGAGCATCAATCTTCAGGCACGCTCTCCCTGCTGATTACCGGGGATGAGGAAGGCTATGCCACCTTTGGCACGCCGCGGATCATCGACTGGCTGAAGGAGCACGGCATCCGCCCCGACATGATCCTGATCGGTGAACCGACCTCGGTCGACCGCCTTGGCGACACGATCAAGATCGGCCGCCGGGGCTCGGTCAACATGTGGATCGACGTGCCTGGCACCCAAGGCCATGTCGCCTACCCGCATCGCGCCGACAATCCGGTGCCTAAACTGGCTCTTGTCGTCGAAGCTTTGTCGGCGCTTGACCTCGACGACGGCACCGATGCCTTTCCGCCGTCAAACCTTGAATTCACCGCCATCTCGACGCCGACCAACGCCAGCAACGTCATCCCGGCCTCGGCGCAGGCGCAACTCAACATCCGCTTCAATAATCTCCACAAGGGCGCCGACCTGGTCCGACTCGTCGAGGAAACCGCAGCGTCCGCAGCGCCGGGAGCAACCGTCCGCGCCCGCATTTCCGGCGAGGCGTTCCTCACGCCCGCTGGTGAGCTCTACGACCTCGTCGTTTCCGCGATCCGTGACGAGACCGGGATGGAACCGGAATTATCAACCAGCGGCGGAACGTCCGACGGCCGCTTCCTCATCCAGCTCTGTCCGGTGGTCGATTTCGGCCTGCCCAACGCCACTATGCACAAGGTTGGCGAGAGCGCGGCGGTCGAGGACATTCGCGCGCTCAGCCGCATCTACGGCCGGGTGATCGAAAAGGCTTTCGCCTGATCAGGCGACACTGCGCGACCCGCGATCGCTGCCAGCCGTCCAGGCCTGGTATTCGTCCTGGTACATCGGCTCGGCGAAGACGAAGCCTTGGATGGTGTGGCAGCCGATCGCGCGCAGGATATCGGCCTGGGCGACCGTCTCCACCGCTTCGGCCACGACCTCGCAGCCGACTCCCTTGATCAGTTCGACGACGGCCTGGACGACGACGCGCGCCTTCTCGTCGTTCTCGATGTCGGCGATCAGCGAAGGGTCGAGCTTGACCCGGTCAAGCGGCATCGAACGGAGGCGGGCGATGTTCGAATAGCCGGTGCCGAAGTCGTCGATGGCGATCGACGCACCCTCTGCCCGCAACGCTGCAATCTCGGCTAGGTCCGCTTCGGCACATTGCATGGCGGCGCTCTCGGTGAACTCGAGCTCCACCATCGAAAGCGGGACATGCTGGTCAGCGAATGTCGAGCGCAGCCGGGTGAAGAAGTCGACCCGGTCGAGCTGTCGCGGGCTGACATTGAACGCCAGCCGCCGCTTGATGCCCTGTCGCTGCCAGTCGGCGAGTGTCGATGCCGCTTCGCCGATCACCCACTCGCCGATTTCGGCGATGATGCCGGTTTGCTCGGCGATCGGGATGAACGTCGAAGGTGAGCGCACCCCATCGCGCGGGTGGTGCCAGCGGACGAGCGCCTCGGCGCCGGTGATCTCGCCGCTTGCCAGGTTGACCTGGGGCTGCAGCGCGAGGCGGAGTTGCCCGCGGGGAACCGCGTCGGTCAGCGCCGTCTCGATCTCGATGCGGTTTTGGTGCTCTTGCGCCAGGCTCTCGGAGAACAGGTAATGCTGGCCGCCGCCTCGTTGCTTGGCGCGATACATGGCGAGGTCTGCGGCGCGCATCAGAGCTTCAACGGTCTGGCCGTGATCGGGCGAAACAGCGACGCCGATCGAGGCGCCGATATCAATGCTATGTCCCTGCAGCTCGAATGGCTCGGCGATGGCAAGAGCGATCCGGCGCGCCAGCATCTCGAGCTCCGCGACAGAATCGACTTTCGGGAAGAACAACGTGAACTCGTCCCCGGCAAGTCGCGCCAGCAGCGGCCGCGGCCCACCATTATCGCCAAGCTCGGCGGTGACGACGACACGCAGGCGGTTGGCGACCATCACCAGCAACTGGTCGCCCCGGGCATGGCCGAGGCAGTCGTTTACCGACTTGAAGCGATCGAGGTCGACGAACAACATCGCCGACTGGGCCTTGCCGACCTGGCTTAGCAACTTGTCGCATTCCGACCGGAAGTGAAGTCGGTTCGGCAGCGAAGTAACCGGGTCGTACATGCCCAGCGCGTGAGCATTTTCGATCGACGAGCGAACCTCGTCGAACAGGCTGTCAACTGCTGCCGCCAGTTGCGGCATGGTGCGCTTCAGGATTGCCGGCGGCGGCGAAGTGAAGTCGCCGCCTTCGACGGCCATCAGTCGATCAGCCAGCGCCGACAGCGCTCGCGCGCCTTCGGTGTTCGGTCGTTCCGAAGCAATGTAGCTGATCAAAAGGCAGAAGGTGCCGGCAACGACTGAGGCCAGCACTTGGTCGTTGAACTCGGTGATGTAGAGGAAGGCCGCAAGCGAAAAGACGAACGAGGCGAAGCCTGCCACCCCGGACAGGATGGCGTTGCTGATCTTCTGCGCCTTGCCGTCTTTCATGGCTGTCCGCTGGTCCCGAGTGCAGTCTGGCATTCGCCTCTATCACTCGCGATTAAACGGCCAGGGTTAAGGAGCCGTTCGGAGGAAAGGTTAACGCCGCAAAATGACGTACAGGCTGCCCCCTCCACCGTGGCGACGGTGAGCACCGCGAACGGCCAGAATCCGCTCTCGGTGAGGAGAGGCCGAGAGCCAGTCGTTGACCGCCGCTCGGATCCGGCCCCGCTGGATCGGCGGCTCGCCCGGACGAGCGTGTCCGGTGATCAGCAAAAGCACCCGCTCGCGGTTAACCACGGCCCGATCGAGCGCGGAGTCGATAGCCCGCCAGGCGCCGTCAAGGCCGTGTCCGTGCAGGTCGACGATCCGGTCCGGCTGCACCTCGCCTGACCGCAGGCGCCGGTCCCAGCTGCCATCAAGCGTATTGGCAATGGCTTGCCGCGCTGGGACATGAGGCGCCGGGGTGGAAGGAGACGACCCCTTCGGCCTGTGCGCGATCGGCGGCGGAACGGCTCTCGGCGGCGATGAGGCAACCGGTTCCTCGGCGCGTAGCAACGGCTCCCGCGACAGAGGCCGTATGGTTTCGGATACCTTGGCCCAGAGGGCCTGCTCCTCAGCGGAGAGGCCGCGCACTGGCCGCCTGGATCCGCGCGACGCTGCCCTTGGGCAACAAGATCAGGGCACTGCCGCTGGAAGACATGCCACCGGCGATGCGCTCGGCCTCGAGTCCAGCGCCCCAGAAGGTATCGAAGCGATTAGCGCCCTTGATCGCGCCTCCCGTGTCCTGCGCCACCCACAAGCCGTCTGTCTCGTTTCGGTCCAGGTCGATGAAAACCGGCGCCCCAAGCGGCACGAACAATGGGTCGGCGGCGACGGTCATGCGTGGGGTTACTGCAATCCCAAGCGCGCCAAGCGGCCCAGGTCCGGTTAGTTCCTTGAAGAAAATGTAGCTCAGATTCTCGCGCATGAGGGACCTGCCGCCATCTGGCTGGCTGCGCATCCAGGCGATGATCGAGTCGCGATTGGTGCCGCCCGGCGGCAGGACTCCGCGGTCGCGAAGAAGCCGCCCGATGGCCACATAATCGCGGCCGTTCTGGTTGTCGTAACCGATGCGCATTATCGATCCGTCTGGCGCTTTCAGACGTCCCGAGCCCTGGATTTCGACGAAGAACAGGTCAATCGGATCGGCTGCCCAGGCCAGCTCCAATCCCTTGCCGGCAAGCAATCCGTCTTCGATCTCGGCGCGTGTGTAATAGAGGACGCAGGTGCCGGTCTCGTCGACACGGCCGCGACCCGTACTGCCATCTGCCTTTGTACAGCGGACAAGATCGGGCGGCGTACGGTATATAGGCACCTCGAAACTTGGTTGCTTGGTCCGAACACCAGCGATTTCCGGTTCGTAATATCCTGTCGCGAAAGCCTTGCCTTCGCCGACACGTGCCCATTCGAACCGATCGCGGAAGAAAGCGGAGGCGCTTCCAGCCGGGACTTCCCGTGCCTCCGCGCAAAGCGCTTGCCAGTCTGCGCCGCTCGCCAGCCCAGACTTGTCGGCCCGGCGCACCAACGAGGGGCAACTCAGCACGAATGCGCGCAGTGCCGAGGCCGCCCGGACTTCATCGATTGTCCTGGGTGCAGCCATCGCCACGCCTGCAGCAGCGGCATTGGCTGGCGGCGGTGGCGTCGGCGGCGCTGGCGGCTTGACCGGGGGGATTTCAACCGGCGGCGGCAGTGTCGGCGGTACCGGCCGCCGAGGCGCGCAGGCGGCAAGCAGCGCCAGCGTCACGATCGCGAACGCCCGTGAGGCGAACCTCACTCTTCCTCGTCGGTTTCGATCAGGACCCAGTTGGGGTCGCGCGACTGGATGTCACGACGGAATGTCCAGCGGTCGCGCGTCTGCACGGCGTCGCTCATTGAGCCGGCAACGACCTCGCCGTCGGAATTGCGTGTCACGGCGGCAATGTCCGCCTCGAAGCGGACCGTGACCACCGCCGCGCCGTCCTCGACGGCGGCTTCAGTGATGACTGGCGACTCCAGAGCGACAAGCCGGTTGTCGAGCGTGTGACCATCCTTGCGGCGCTGCTCGACTGCATCCGCGAAGGTCTCGAACACATGCGGCGCCACATGCGGCTTCATCGCTTCGAGCTCGCCCTTCCAGAAGCTTTCGAGGACAAGCCTGTAGGCACCGGCGGCGCCCTCGAGGAACCGGGCGACATCAAAGCTGGGGTCAGCGGCCAACAGGGAACGTACGCCGGGGCCAGCCATCGGCAAATAGGCAAGGTCGCTGGCCTCGCTTGGCTTCGGAGCCTCGCGCGGGGCGGCATGGAACGGTTGGTCAATGCGAGCATCCGGGTCTGCCGGTTTCAGGATCGGCTGCTCATGGCCGGTCCGCTCGCCGAGGACGGCATAGAGCCGGAAGCCGATAAACAGTGCAACCAGCGCAAGGATCACGATAACGGTCAAAGCTTAATCCCGATGAAGTTCGTCGCCCAACATAATGCGCACAACGCTTGGATTCAAAGGGCGCTCCCGGCATTGCACCGTAATTGTGCGGCTGCTAGTCGCGCCCTGCAGTTTCTAAAGGCGCTTTACCGGCACTGGCCGGTTCCGCCAAACATCTCATAAGGACCGATTTTTCATGGCCGACCAGGACCCCATCAATCCGAACAATGGCTCCGGACCGGGAGATGAGCCGCAGATTGCCGTCATCACCCAATATGTGAAAGACCTGTCGGTCGAGAGCCCCAACAGCCCAGCGGTGTTCCAGTGGCAGGCCCCGCCGCAGGTCGACGTTCAATTCAACATCGACGTCAACAACGTTTCGGACGAGGTCCACGAAGTCGTCCTTAAGGTGAAGGTCAGCGCCCGTTCCGAAAACGGGCCACATTTCCTGATTGACCTTAGCTATGCTGGCCTCCTTGGCCTGCGCAACCTGCCGGAAGATGCCATCGGCCCGTTCCTGCTGATCGAAGCACCGCGCATGCTCTTTCCGTTCGTTCGGCAGATCGTCGCCAACGCGGTGCAGGAAACTGGCTTCCCGCCGCTGTTGCTCGAGCCGATCGACTTCAACGCCGTTTACCTTCAGCAGGTCAATGCGATGCAGCAGGCCGAAGGCGGAGATAACGGCGCCGCTCCGGAGGCGCCCGCCGAGGGCTCCGACCAGGGCAACGCCTAAGATTCCGGCAAAGAGCCCATGAATCTCCTCAAGGCGACGGGCACGATCGGCGGCCTGACCCTAGTCAGCCGCGTTGCTGGTTTTGCGCGCGAGATGCTCATGTCGCGAGTCATGGGCGCAAGTTGGCAGGCCGACGCCTTCTTCGTCGCGTTCCGGCTGCCGAACACCTTCCGGCGCCTGTTCGGGGAAGGCGCGTTCTCTGCTGGATTCGTGCCGCTCTACGCGCAACGGCTGCAGGGCGAGAACGGGGACGCCGAGGCCAAGAACTTCTCGGAGGAGGTGCTGGCTGTCTTCGTGCCGACCCTCATTCTTTTTACGCTGGCCTTCGAGATCATCATGCCGCTCTTCGTCGCGGCAATTTCCGGCTATTCAGGCGAAAAGCTCGGTCTCGCAACATTCCTGACGCGGATCACCTTCCCTTATTTGTTGCTGATCAGCCTGGTGTCGCTGTTTTCGGGGATCCTCAACAGCCTGACCCGCTTCACGGCTGCTGCCTTTGCGCCGGCCCTGCTCAATCTCGCCATGCTCAGTGCCCTCATCCTGGTTCCCGATGGCGGGACGATCTCGGCAACGGCACTGTCTATTGCGGTGACCGCCGGCGGCGTCCTTCAACTTGGCCTGCTGATGGCGGCCTGCAAACGCGCCGGCATCGTCCTCAAGCTCAGGCGGCCGCGCATGACGCCCGGCGTCCGGCAGTTTGTCCGCGTCGTGATCCCGGCGACTTTGGGCGCTGGCGTCTATCAGATCAGCGCCTTCATCGACACCTTCTTCCTGGCGCGTATCGGCACGGGCTCGCTGAGCTATTTCAACTATGCGGACCGCCTTAACCAACTGCCGCTCGGTGTGATCGGCGCCGCGCTCGGCACCGCAATCCTGCCACAGGTCAGCAAGCATGTCGGCGCAAACGAGCCGGGCAAAGCCGCGCGGGTGCAAGGCCAAGCGGCCGAATTGGCGATGTTGCTTTGCCTGCCGGCCGCGCTGGCGCTCGCGGTGGCGGCCGGCCCCCTCGCCTCGGCCCTGTTTCAAGGCGGCAAGTTCACGGCACAGGATGCCAGCCTGACGGCGCTGACGCTGTCAATCATCGTCCTCGGCCTTCCGGCCTATGTCCTTGTAAAAGTGCTGACCCCAGGCTTCTACGCCCGCCAAGACACGGCGACACCGGTCAAGATCGCCTGCATTGTGTTGGTTGCGACCATCGTCCTCAACTTCGTGCTGATCCCCCCGTTCGGGATCGCTGGGCTCGCTTCGGCCATCGCCATCTGTTCATGGCTCAACTGCCTGATGCTGTACGTCGTCCTTCACCGCCGCGGGCACTTCAAAATCGAAGGCTGGCTGGCATCCCGGATCGCCCGCCAATTTGGCGCCGGCCTGCTGATGGTCGCAGCGCTTTACGGCATCAAGCTGGGGCTTGCTGACTGGTTCACCGGGTCAGCGGGCCACCGGATGATTGGCGTCGTCGCCCTCGTCGCCGGCGGAATGGCGGTCTATTTCCCCGCTGTCTGGTTGCTGGGTGGCACCGACAAGGATGAAATGCGGGCGCTGTTCCGCCGCAGGAGGCCCTATACCGATGTCGGCTGAGGCACCTTCCAACGCGATGCGCGTGGTTTCCGGCATTCAGCCCACGGGCGACCTTCACCTCGGCAACCTCCTCGGGGCCATCTTGCGTTGGGTGAGGATGCAGGACGAGGCGGAATGCCTGTTCTTCCTCGCCGATCTGCACGCCCTCACCGTCGACGTCGATCCCGTGCAGCTCCGCAAGAGCGTGCGCGAGATGGCGGCGGCGCTGATCGCCAGCGGGATTGATCCCGACCGCTCGATCCTGTTTCGGCAGAGCGCCATTCCGGCTCATCCGGAGCTGGCCTGGATCCTCCAGGGCACCGCGCGAATGGGCTGGCTCAATCGGATGACGCAATGGAAGGACAAGGCAGGCAAGAACCAGGAAGGCTCTTCCGTCGGCCTGTTCACCTATCCGGTGCTCCAGGCGGCCGACATTCTCCTCTACAAGGGGACGCATGTCCCCGTGGGCGAGGACCAGAAACAGCATATCGAGCTGACCCGCGACATTGCGATCAAGTTCAACACCGACTTTGAAACGGACCTGTTCATCCCGCCCGAGCCCTATATCGGTGGAGGGGCCGCCGCCCGAGTCATGAGCCTGCGCGACGGACGTTCGAAAATGTCGAAGACCGATCCTTCGGATATGAGTCGGATCAACCTGATCGACGACGACGACATGATCTCGCAAAAAATTCGCAAGGCCAAGACCGACCCCGAGCCGCTTCCCGCCGATCCGGCGGAACTCGAGGGCAGGCCGGAGGCGAAAAATCTCGTCGGCATATATGGCGCGGTTACAGGTGAGAGCGTCGAGCAGGTGCTGGCCCGCTTCGCCGGTCAGGGGTTTGGAGCGTTCAAGCCGGCACTGGCCGATGCCTTGGTCGCGCTGCTCGCGCCGCTTCGCGGGCGCCTCGCTGAGTTGCGTGCCGATCCGGCCGAACTCGACCGACTGCTCGCCAATGGTGGCGACAGGGCAAGGGAGTTGGGCGCGCCGACACTGGCCGCGGCCTATGAGGCTGTCGGCCTAAGCCATTGATTTCGCATTTCATCCCTCGTTCAGCACTGTTCGTGGTATAAACACGCCTGTTAGTGAGACCATTGTCCGCTTGGAAGGTGAGTAATATGCGTATCAAGACGATTGCGGCGGCCATGCTGCTCGGAGTGTCAGCGCTCGGGCTTGCCGGCTGCGCCACGGGCCTCCCAACCCAGGTTTCGCGCTATCAGGCGATGCCGGCGCCCCAGGGCCAGAGCTTCTTCATCGCGCCCACGAACCCAGCAGCGTCCGGCGGCCTGGAATTCTCACGCTATGCCGGCCAGGTCGCGCAGGCGATGCAGGCGCAAGGCTTTGCACAAGCTCCAAGCTTGGAAACGGCGACCATGGTCGTCAGCCTCGATTACGGCGTCGACGACGGCTCACAACGTGTCGAGCGTGATCCTTTCGGGCGGGGATATGGGTATGATCCATTCTGGGGCGGCTACAGCCCTTGGGGAGGTGTCAATGGCCGACCCTATTATTCGCGCTTTGGATACTGGGGCCCAAGGTCGCCTTATTATCTCGGATGGAACGACCCTTATTGGTACGCCCGCTCAGGCGGCCCTTACGGTCAGGTCCGCGTTTATGTCGAGTATAAGAGCTTCCTCGACATGAATATCCGCCGCAAGGCGGACAATGCTTCGCTGTTCGAGGGCCATGTCCAGGCGCGTTCGGTCAACGACAACCTTGGTGTGCTCGTCCCGAACTTGATCGCCGCCATGTTCACGGGATTCCCGGGCCAGAGCGGGGAAACGATCAAGATCACCGTGCCGCCGCCTGGTAAGAGTTAGACACAAGATCGATGCACAAGACGAAAGGCCCGCCCGGAGCTAGTCCTGGCGGGCCTTTTCGTTAGTCCTCCCCCGCTCGCGGGCATGAGCGGGGGAGGTCGCGGCTCAGGGCCGCAATCCGCAACGCTTCATCGAACCTGGGTACTGATAACAAACCGGACTGCCCCTCCCCGCAGCCCGGCTACCCTCAACCTTCCAATTGCCGGGTCAGCAACCGGATGTCGGCATCAAGCTCGGCATCCGCCGCGCGCAGTTTTTCGATCTGCCGCACCGCGTGGATCACGGTTGTATGATCGCGGCCGCCGAAGCGCCGGCCGATGTCGGGCAGCGATTTGGGCGTCAGTTGTTTCGACAAATACATCGCCACCTGCCGGGGGCGGGCAACTTCACGGGCGCGCCGGGCCGAGGTCATTTCTGCCTTGCGAATGCGGTAATGCTCGGCGACCTGGGTCTGGATCTCGTCGATCGAAATGCGGCGCTGGTTGGCGCGCAACACATTGGCAAGCACTTCCTCGACGAACGCCAGGTCGATCGCCCTGCCCGTCATCATCGCGTAGGCGGCGATGCGGTTGAGCGCGCCTTCCAGCTCACGGATCGAATTGGTGAGGCGCCGCGCCAGGAATTCGACGACGTTCTTCGGCATCTCGATCCCGGGCAGGCCCGCCAGCTTTGCCTCCAGGATGTTGAGGCGCAGTTCGTAATCAGCGGGGTTGATGTCCGCGACCAAGCCCCAGCTCAGGCGGGACAGGATGCGCGGGGCAATGCCGTCGAGATCCTGCGGCGCGCGGTCCGAGGTGATCACCAGCCGCCGGCCGGCCGTGATGATCTCGTTCATCGTGTGGAAGAATTCTTCCTGCGTCGAATCCTTGCCGGCGATGAACTGTACGTCATCAATCAGCAGCAGGTCGGCGGAACGAAGCCGGCTCTTGAAGCCGATCGTGTCGTTCTCCTTCAGCGCGCGGACGAACTCGACCATGAACTTCTCGGCCGACATCGACACGACGCGGGCCGAGGGCCTGCGGGCGAGGAAGTCCTGCCCGATCGCATGCAGCAGATGGGTCTTGCCGCGCCCCGTACCGCCATGGATGAACAGTGGATTGAAGCTGACCGACTCGGCGCTCGCCAACGTCCGTGCGGCGGTGCATGCAACTTCGTTCGCCTTGCCGATCACGAACGTCTCGAACCGGTAGCGCGGGTCGAAGCTCGGCGCATTCGGGTCGCGCTCTACGGCGCTTGCCGGTGCGGCCGGAATTTCCTCGAGGATCAATAGGGGCGAAGGACGAGGCGCATCGACGGCGGCGGTGATGCGCACTTCGCGCACCAGCGGTAGTGCCGACCTCCAGGCCAGGGTCAGCCGCTCGCCGAAATGCGAACGCACCCAGTCGGCCATGAACTTGCTCGGCAAAATCAGGTCGAGTTCGCCCGAATCCGGGTCAAAAGTGCCGAGCTCGGCGGGCTTCAGCCAGCCGTCGAACGTGCGGGCGCCGCAATCACGCCGAAGGCCTGTGCGGATGGAATCCCAGGCCGCGGACAGCGGCGTGTCGAGGATCGCCGACGAGCCGGGATCTTTCGACGCAACTTGCCCTACCCCCTGCACTTTATGGCGCCTCCTCAAATCCCGTTCGGCAGGCACAAAGAAGCTTACACGCCGGACCCCGAGTCGCGGCGCCTGTTGCTTTCTCTACGCGGTGTCCCCCCAGTGGAATCACTGCCGGAGCGATTGGTTTTGAGAGCGATTGCGGGCGCGTTCAAGCGACATTTTTCACAAAAGTGAAAATAAAACGCCTTGACACAGAAAAGGCCCGGAAATTCGTTAATTTGGCGGTAATGCGCCGTTTTTCAAGAATTTGCGGCAGTGCGCAACATGCGAATCGCGGGAAAAGCTGGGATTTTTGCGGCTGCGAAATGAAAAGGCCGCCGGAAGCTAATCCAGCGGCCCGTTTCAATGCGGGACTTGATTAACCGGCGCGGCTTAACCGAGCGCCGAGACTCGCTTCGTCAGGCGAGAAAACTTGCGCGACGCGGTGTTCTTGTGAAGCACGCCGCGAGCGACGCCGCGAGCCATTTCCGGCTGAGCATTCTTCAGCGCCTCGGCGGCTGCCTTCTTGTCGCCCTTCTCGAGCGCCGATTCGACGGCCTTCACGAAGGTCCGGATGCGGCTCACTCGGGCGCCGTTGATCTCGGCGCGGTTGGCGTTGCGGCGGATGCGCTTCTTGGCTTGCGGCGTGTTCGCCATCGTGTCTGTCCCAAATCTCTGTCGGTCTAAATGAAAGCGGCGCGCACCCACTGGGCCGCACCGGCGTGGCGCACCCCCTATAAGAGAGAGGCCTTAAGGTCAACCGCCCCGCGCCTTCAGCGCTGGCAAGCCGGGCAGAAAAAGGTCGACCTGCCCGACTGGACGATTCGCTTGACGGACCCGCTGCATGCGCAGGGCATGCCCTCACGGCCGTAGACATCGAAGGTCTTGGAAAAATAGCCAAGCTCGCCGTCCGGCTGGGCGAAGTCCTTGAGCGTCGATCCCCCAGCGGCGATGGCTTCGCCAAGCACCTCGGGAATCGCATCGGCCAACGCATCGAGCTTTTGCTTGGAAAGCTTGCCTGCCGCTCTCCGTGGATCGATCCTTGCACGATACAGCGCCTCGCAGGCGTAGATATTGCCAAGGCCGGCGATCACCCTTTGGTCCATCAGCATGGCTTTCACCGGCGCCGCTCGCCCGGCAAATTTTTGCTTGAGCCAGCTTCCTGTCACCTCGCCCGTCGGTTCCGGGCCCAGGGTCTCGAAGGCGGGCCATGTCGGCAGTTCGTCGGTCCGCACCAAGTCGACCGATCCGAAACGGCGCGGATCGTTCAGAGTCAGCCGCCTGCCCTCATCCGTTTCGATCAGCAGGTGGTCATGCTTGCCAAGTTCGGCATGGTCGATCCGCCAGCTTCCGGACATTCCCAAATGGAAGACCACCGTATCGCCCCGGTCGGTGTCGATCAGCCCATATTTGGCCCGTCGCCGCAATCCAGTGACCCGCGCGCCTGTCAGTCTCTGGCCCAAATCCTTGGGGAACGCCCGGCGCAGATCCTCGCGCCGTGCCTCAACCCGGGCGATGCGCCTGCCGTCCAGGACCCTGGCCAGTCCCCGCACGGTGGTTTCGACTTCTGGAAGCTCGGGCATTGATCCCCCATATGGCGGACGGCCGTTTCCGCCGCTAGAGGCGCATCACCATGCAGGACAAGGTTCAGTTCGGCGACCAGCTGGTCAGCCCCGAGGAAAAGACGAAGCGCGTCGGCGGCGTCTTCTCGTCCGTCGCCCGCCGCTACGACGTCATGAACGACTTGATGTCGGGCGGCATGCACCGGCTGTGGAAGGACCGGTTCGTCTCCCGCGTGAAGCCGCGCCAGGGCGAAGCGATCCTCGACATGGCCGGCGGCACCGGCGATGTCGCCTTTCGCATGGCGAAGCACGGCGCGCAGGTCACCGTTGCCGACATCAACCGCGATATGCTGGAAGTCGGTATCGACCGTGCGAAGAAACGCGGGCTGGAAGGACTGCTTTGGGCGGAGGAGAATGCCGAAAAGCTCAGTTTCCCGGATTCGACGTTCGACGCCTACACCATCGCCTTCGGCATCCGGAACGTCACCAACATCCCGGCCGCGCTGAACGAGGCGCATCGCGTCCTGCGGCGCGGCGGCCGCCTGTTCGTCCTCGAATTCTCGACCAGCGAGTGGCCCGGCTTCGGGCAGGCCTATGAGCTTTACGCAGACAAGGTCATTCCGCGAATTGGCAAGGCGGTCGCCGACGATGAGGAAAGCTATCGTTATCTCGTCGAATCCATCCGCCGCTTCCCCAAGCCCGACGATTTCCGCCGAATGATCGCCGACGCCGATTTCGCCAATGCAAGGGTCGAGCCGATGCTTGGCGGCCTGGTCTGCATCTGGAGCGGGTGGAAGATTTGACGACTGCGCCTGTCCATCTCTGGCGGCTGTTGAAATGGGGCCGGACCCTGGCTCGTCACGGCGCGCTTCAGGGCATCGAGCGTGACCCGCTAACGCCGCCCAATGTTCGCCGCCTGTGCCGCGTCGCCCGCTTCGGTGCGAGGGTCCCCAAAAACATAGACTATGCTGCGGCCCTCCAGGAGATCGGGCCCGCCGCCATCAAGCTGGGCCAGGCGCTTGCAACCCGTCCCGACCTTGTCGGTGAAGCGGCTGCCGCCAATCTGCTCCAGCTGCAGGACGACCTGCCGCCGGAACCCTTTCCCAAGATCAAGGCGGCAATCGAGGCCGGCCTTGGCGGTCCGCTTGATCAATTTTTCAGCGAGGTGGATCCTGAGGCGGTTGGCGCGGCCTCCATCGCTCAGGTCCATCGCGCCGTCACGACTGAAGGCCGCGTGGTGGCCGTCAAGGTGCTCCGGCCGGGCATCGAAGAAGAGTTCGAACGCGCCATCGCAACCTATGAATGGGCCGCGGCGCACGTCGAAATCATCGGTGGGGACGAGGCGGTGCGCCTTCGTCCGCGCATGGTCATCGCCTATTTCAAGCAATGGGTCAGGCGCGAGCTCGACTTGACGCGCGAAGGCGCGTCGGCGTCCGAACTCAAGGAAAACATGCTCGCCGAGCCCGGCTTCTACGTGCCCGACATCGACTGGCGGCGAACCTCACGGCGCGTGCTGACCCTCGAATGGCTCGACGGCATCAAGCTGAGCAAGCGTGACGCGCTGATTGCCGCAGGCCACGACACCAAAGCGCTGGCGGCCAACCTCGTCCGGGCCTTCCTTCGCCAGGCCGTTGTCGACGGCTATTTCCATGCCGACCTCCATCAGGGAAACCTCTTCGCCCTTCCCGATGGGCGGGTTGCGGCGATCGATTTCGGCATTATGGGCCGGATCAATCGCCAGGCACGGGTCTGGCTGGCCGAGATTCTCTATGGGCTGATCACCGGCAATTACGATCGCGTGGCTCAGATCCACTTTGATGCCCAGTATGTCCCGTCCCATCACGACGTTGCCGAATTCGCCACTGCCTTGCGGGCGGTCGGCGAGCCGATCCGCGGGCTACCGGTAAAGGATATATCGGTCGGTCGAATGCTGGAGGGCCTGTTCGCCATCACGCGCGATTTCGACATGCCGACCCAGCCGCACCTTCTCCTCCTGCAGAAGACGATGGTGATGGAAGAAGGGGTCGCCACGGCGCTCGATCCCGACATCAACATGTGGGAGACCGCCGAGCCGTTCCTGCGCGACTGGATGCGCAGCGAGCTCGGACCGGAGGCTTATTATGCCGACCGCATTGTCGACGCCGTCCGGGCGCTCAAGAAAATCCCCGCGCTGATCGATCGTCTCGATGAATACTACCCTCCTCGGGGAGCGGCGCCTCCGCCTCCGCCGCTGGCCGACGTGGCTGTCCTCAGGCCGTCCCGGGGCTGGACCTACTTGCTGGTAGCGATGGTCGCGGCCTTAGTCGGCGCGGTCTCGGCCATGGCCTTGTCCTGATCTCCGCATGTTTTGCGCCTCGCGACCTCTCGACTCCTCAGGACTCAACCGGCAGTAGGCTGCCATGGCACGCCTGCTCCTGATCGTCGGCGGCGGCATTGCCGCCTACAAGGCGAGCGAGCTCATTCGACTCGCCCGTAAAGCTGGACATGAGGTGACGCCGGTCCTGACCGGCGGCGGCGCGCATTTCGTGACGCCGATGACGCTTGCCGCATTGGCGGAAAGCCCTGTCTACACATCGCTCTGGGATCTTAAGGACGAGACCGAGATGGGGCACATCCAATTGTCCCGCGCCGCGGACCTG
>Ga0207701_10002378_pt1 | contig 19522 bp, 19 predicted proteins | sample KBSSwiSSwithPhiX_FD_184294 | JGI IMG/M metagenome (GOLD analysis project Ga0207701, IMG submission 184294) | Switchgrass rhizosphere bulk soil microbial communities from Kellogg Biological Station, Michigan, USA, with PhiX - S5 (SPAdes) (version 2) | ecosystem: Environmental > Terrestrial >... | reverse complement strand
CGTGAGACCGACGATCGCGCCGCGCGCGCCCGCATCCCAGTGCGGGCTGCCGAGCCCCGCAAACGCCGGCACGACATACACGCCACCATTGTCCTCGACCTCGGCGGCGAGGCGCTCGACCTCGTCGGAGGTGCGGATGATGCGCAGTCCGTCGCGCAGCCACTGGACGGCGGCGCCCGCCACGAACACGCTGCCTTCGAGTGCGAACTGGGGCCGCCCGTCGATCGAACACGCGGGTGTCGCAATCAGGCGGTTGCGCGAAACCATCGGCGTGCGGCCCGTGTGCATGAGCATGAAACAGCCGGTGCCGTAGGTGTTCTTCACCATGCCGGGCGCGATACAGCGTTGCCCGAACAGCGCCGCCTGCTGGTCGCCGGCAATGCTCGCGATCGGGATCGGGCGCGCGAACAGATGTCCGGCGGTTTCTGCGATTACCGCACTCGAGTCCCGCACCTGCGGCAGCATGGCCCGCGGCACCGCGAACAGGTCGAGCAGTTCGGCGTCCCAGTCCCGACGATGAATGTCGAAGAGCAACGTCCGCGATGCATTCGTCACGTCGGTGACGTGCGAGCGTTCACCCGTGAGCTTCCACACGAGCCAGCTGTCGATCGTTCCGAAAGCGAGCTCACCCGCCTCCGCGCGCGCCCGCGCACCCGGCACGTTATCCAGGATCCACCGCAGTTTCGTGCCGCTGAAGTAGGCGTCCAGCACGAGACCGGTCCTGCTGCCGATGAGCCTGCCATGACCGGCCGACTCGAGCGCGCTGCATGCGCCGGCCGTGCGCCGGTCCTGCCACACGATCGCGTTGTATAGAGGGACACCGCTCGCGCGGTCCCAAACCAGAGTGGTCTCGCGCTGATTGGTGATGCCGATAGCCGCCACATCCGCCGCCTGCAGGCCGGCGCGCGCCAGCACCTCCGTTGCCACGGCGATCTGCGTAGCCCAGATCTCGTTCGGATCGTGCTCGACCCAGCCGGGCTGAGGAAAGATCTGCCGGATTTCTTTTTGCGCCAGCCCCCGGACCCGCCCCCGCTCATCGAAAACGATCGCGCGCGAGCTGGTCGTCCCCTGATCCAGCGCCAAGATGAATCTCATGGTGCTTTTCCTACTTCTTCAAGAGCAGGCTGAGCCCGCTCAGAATGAGCAAAACCGCTAGTATGCGCGAGAACGTCTCCGGGCTCACACGGTTTCCGAGCCGCTCGCCGAGCCAGGTGCCGGCCCAGGTGATGGGAAGCAGGGCCCCGAACAGGAGCAGCACTTCGCGCGTGTAGTAGCCCGCCAGCGCGTAGCCCGAAATTCGCGTCGCCATTTCCATGAACCACAGCGTCGCCAGGGTCGCGCGAAACGCCATGCGCTCGATCTCGCGGCCGTGCATATAGATGACGACGAGCGTGCCTCCACCGCCACCGAACAGCGTGTCGAAGAACGCGCCGGTGAAGCCGAGTGGAATCGCCCATCTCCGGGAACATCGGAATTGCGGCAATCCGAGCGCATTCACCGCGAGCATGTAGGTCCCGTAGAGAATGAGGAAGCTGCCGAGCAGGATCACGAGCAGGCGATTGTCGAGCAGTCGGAACAGGCCCAGGCCCGCGAAGACGCCGAAGATCGTGGGGACCGCAAGCGCCTTCAGCTCCCCCCAGATCACGCTGTGACGATCGCGGATGGTGAGGAATACGAACAGAACGAATACGAGGAGCCCGCAGAGCGGCACCACCACGTGCAGCGGCAGCACGTAGGCGAGAAGCGGTGCGGCGATGAGGCCGGCGCCAAAACCCGACATTCCACGCGCCACGTACGCGACGAAGATCGCTGCCACAATCCAGGCGTATTGCAGCAGCGTCAGAGCATCCAGCATCGATCAGCGGGCGTGATGCGGCGGGCGGTTCATGTTGCACCGACTCTATGTGAGCGCTCGTCGCTTGCGCAAGCGCGCGGGCGCTTTAGAATTTCGAGGCTGCGCGCAACCTGCTGTTGTCGGTGATGCTCACCGGCCACGCGCTGGCGCAGCTCGGCATCACGGTCGACGGCGCGTAACACAATCGCTCGCGGTGCGAGTCGCGCCGCGCCCATTCCGGAGAAGACACATGAAAGCAGTCGTCCTGCGTGAACACGGCGGGCTGGAACAGCTTCAGTACGTGCCGGATTTTCCGGACCCGGAGGTCACGGAAGGTCACGTCGTCCTGCGGGTGCGCGCGACGTCGTTCAATTACCACGACGTCTTCACCGTGCGCGGGATGCCCGGCATCAAGGTCCCCATGCCCATGATCATCGGACTGGACCTTGCAGGTGAAGTCCTGAAGGTTGGACCCGGCGTGAGCGGATGGAAACCGGGCGATCGCGTCCTGGTGAATCCGCTGAACCGCAACAGAGGGCTGATGGGCGAGATGATGCATGGTGGCCTCGCGGAGAAGTGCCTCGTCGCCGAGCACCAGCTCCTGCGCATGCCCGACGCCGTTTCGTTCGAGGACGCGGCATCGCTCCCGGTCGCCTACGGCACGGCGCACCGCATGATCGTGACGCACGACACCATCCACGACGGTGATACGGTGCTCGTGCTGGGGGCGAGCGGCGGCGTCGGCACGGGCTGCGTACTGCTCGCGAAAATGCGCGGCGCGGAGGTGATCGCGTGCGCGTCGAGCGCGGACAAGGTCGAACGGCTGAAAGCACTCGGCGCCGATCACGTCATCAACTACAAGGACGTGGATTTCTCCAAGTGGGTCGTCGAGAAGTACGGCAAACCGCAGCGGCGCACGTACGAAGGCGGTGTGAATGTCGTGGTCAACTTCACGGGTGGCGACACGTGGGCGCCGACGCTGCGTTGCGTGAAGCGCGGCGGCAGCATCCTCGTGTGCGGCGCGACGGCCGGCTACGACCCGAAGGAGGATCTGCGCTATGTCTGGAGTTTCGAGCTGAAGATCATCGGGTCCAACAGCTTCTACGACGAGAATCTGACGGCGCTCATGGACCTGATCGCCGCCGGCCGCATGAAGCCGGTCATCGACGAAGTGCTGCCGCTCGAGAAAGCGGTGGAGGGCCTGCGCCTGATCGAGAACCGGCAGGTGTTCGGCAAAGTCGTCATCACGCCCTGACCGCACTGCAGACGACCGGACCTACGAAGCGCTCCGATATGCCCGTTCCCCAACCTGAACCGCGCGGCTATGCCGGCAATCTCGGAGAGCTTTTTGCAGAGCGTGCCCAGGAGACACGCACGGCCCTCGTCGATCTGCGCCAGCCCGCAAGTGCGCGAGAGTTGAGCTTCGCGGCACTCGATGCGTTGTGCAACGCCGTTGCGCGCGGGCTCACGGGCGCGGGTCTCGCGGCAGGCGATCGCATCGCGATCGTCTCGCTCAACCGCCACGAGTTCGTCGCCACTGTCCTCGGCGCCATGCGTGCCGGCATCGTGCCGGTGCCGATCAACGTCAAGCTCGCCGCCGAGAGCGTGCGCTTCATCGCCGAGGATGCCGGCGCAAAGGTCATGTTCTGCGAGCACGCGCTGCGCCCATTGTGTCCGCCTGAGCTGCGCACCATCGAGTTCGACGGAACCGGCGCGGATGCGTTCGAGCGCTTTCTCGATCCCGGCCCGTTTACCGCGTTCGAGCCCGCGCCCGACGCCATCGCGATCCAGCCGTATACGTCCGGCTCGACCGGCCGTCCGAAAGGCGTGCTGCTGACGCATTACGGACAGAACTGGAGCCGGCGCATCCTCGCACACACGCGCGGGACGACCGAGCGCGATGTGATCCTCGTGGCGGCGCCGCTCTATCACAAGAATGCGCTCAACGCGATCAAACAAGGGCTGACGGCCGGCGCGTTGCTGGTGCTCCTGCCGCAGTTCAACGTCGAACGCTACATCGAAGCGATCGGCCGTTACCACGCGACCGTCATCTCCGGCGTGCCGACGATGATGTCGATGCTGCTCGCACGCGCGGATCTCCTGAAACGGATCGACACATCATCGGTGCGCACCGTCATGATGGGATCCGCGCCGTCTTCGGCGCGACTCCTGGAGCAGTTGCGGGCCGCCTTTCCCAATGCCGAACCGCTGGTCGTATACGGCGTGACCGAGGGCGGACCGGTGCCGCTCGGGCCGCATTCCGACGGACGGCCGCGGCCGTCCGGTTCGATTGGCGTGCCGTATGCAGGAACGGAGGCGCGGCTCGTCGGAGGGCCGGACGAGAACGAGGGCGAGCTCATCGTGCGCAACCCCGGCATCCTGCTCGGATATCACAACCTGCCCGAAGAATCGGCGCGACGGATCCGCGATGGCTGGTATTACACCGGCGACGTCTGCCGCCGCGACGCGGAGGGTTTCTACTACTTCGTCGGACGTAACGACGACATGTTCGTCTCGGGTGGCGAGAACATCTTTCCCATCGAAGTCGAGTCGCTGCTCGAGCGGCACCCGGCCGTGCACCAGGCGTATGTGATGCCGTTCGACCATGAATTGAAGGGTCAGGTACCGTACGCGTTCGTCGTCCTGCGCGAATCGGCAAGCGCAACCGAGGATGAGCTCAAACAGTTCGCGCTCGCGCACGGGCCGGCCTATCAGCACCCGCGGCGTGTGTTCTTTCTGGATCACCTGCCGCTCGCCGGCACCAACAAGATCGATCGCGGCTTGCTGCGCCAGTGGGTAGCGGAAGGCACACTCGAGACGCCGCACACAACAGCGAGAAATCAGGCATGAGCGATACCCGCATCGGCATCGACAGACTTCAGCAGCTCATTACGCGCGGACCCTTCAACCAGTGGCTCGGCTTCAGGATCGTGAAGTCGGACAGCGAGGGCCTCGAGGTCACGGCAACCTGGCGCGAGGAATGGGTCGTGAATCCCGAGCGCAGATACACGCATGGCGGCATTCTCGCGGCGATCATCGATACCGTTGCGGACTACGTGATTGCGGCCGAGCTCGGCCGCCCCGTACCGACGATCGATCTGCGCGTCGACTATCACAGGGCAGCCATGCCGGGCGATCTCACGGCGAAAGCGCGCATCGTTCGCATGGGCGGTCAATACGCGACTGCAGAAGCGTATGTGTACGACAAAGATGGGGCGCTGGTCGCGAGCGGGCGCGGCACGTACTTCACGGCTCCGCCGAAGGGTTAGTGTGGAAGGGCGGGACGCAACAGGCGAGAGGCGCGATGGCCAGGTGTCCCGTCTGCCCGAGCAAGGCGTCCCCGCGCGCATCGCCCCGCGTAAGTGGCGAGCCGACCTGCTCGCGCAGCGTGTGACGCTGGTCGTGCTGCTCATCGCGATCTGGTGGATCGCGTCGCTGCCCATGCCGCACTTCGTCCTGCCCGGGCCACCGCGTGTTTTCGAAGCCCTGCGCCTGATAGCCGCGAACGGCGACCTCTGGCATAACCTCGCGATTACGCTCGGGCGCGTTGTCGCGGGTTTCATTCTCGCGACCGTGATCGGACTGCCGCTCGGCATCCTGCTCGGCGCGGTGCGGCGCGTCGGCGAATTCTTCGAGCCGGTGATCCCGGTCATGAACACCGTCTCATCGGCGATCTGGGCGATCTTCGCCATCATCTGGTTCGGGATATCGAATGCGACCACGATCTTCGTGGTCTTCATGACCGCCATGCCGCTCATCGTCACCAACGTGTGGCAGGGCACGCGCACGGTAAACGCGGACTTCATCGAGCTCGCCCACATCCTGCGCATGCCGCAGTACAAGGTGATGACCAAGATCTATCTGCCGACGATCCTGCCGTATTTCTTCTCGGGCGCACGGCTCGCTTTCGGATTCGGGTGGCGCGTCTCGCTCGTCGCGGAGACGATCGGCTCGTCGAGCGGTGTAGGATACCGGTTGCGCCAGGCTGCGGATCTCATCCAGACCGATCAGGTATTCGCCTGGACGCTCGCCCTCGTCGTCATGATGGCCGCGCTCGAAATGGGTGTGCTGCGCCCACTCGAAAATCATTGGTTCCGCTGGAAGAAGGAAGCAGAGAGCTCGTAATGTCGGACTTACCGAGTAGCGCGCCAGCCCGGCGGCTGATCGTTGCGATGACCGGCGCGACCGGCTCCATATACGGGCTGCGGCTTCTCGACGCGGTTCGTGCGACGCCGGGGTGGGAAAGCCATCTGATCGTTTCCGACGCAGGCATGCTCAACCTGTGGCAGGAGTACCGTCTCGCGCGCAAGGACGTCTACGAGCGCGCGCACGTCGTACACAACGTGCGTGACGTCGGCGCCTCGATTGCGAGCGGCTCCTTCATAACCGCGGGCATGGTGATCGCGCCGTGCTCGATGAAAACGCTGTCGGCCATTGCGCACGCGTTTTCGGACAATCTGATAACACGTGCGGCGGACGTGGTGCTCAAGGAGCGGCGGCGGCTCGTGCTCGTCACGCGCGAGGCGCCGCTCAATCTCGCACATCTGCGCAACATGGTTGCCGTAACCGAAATGGGCGGCGTCATATTCCCCCCGGTCCCGGCGTTCTACAGCGGCGCCACGAGCATCGACGAACTGGTCGAACATACCGTCGGCCGCGTGCTGGACCTCTTCGGCATCGAGCATACGTCCCTCGTACGCTGGCAGGGCATCAAGAACGACGTGCTGAAAGACGAATGATGAAAGAAAACTTCCGCGAGTTCCTCGAACGCCTGCGTGCTTCGGGCGAGATGCTCGACATACGGCAGCCCGTCGACATCCGCCACATCGCGACGCTGGTGGATCAGTCGGACAAAGCGCTCTTCTTTCATGACGTCATCGGCTACGAGGTGCCGGTCGTCTCCGGCATCATCCGCACGCGCGAGCGCTCGATGATGGGCATGGGCTGCACGGAGTACGGTGAGATCGAGCATCGGCTGCGCCACGCCATCGACAACCCGATCCCGCCGCGGTATGTCGAGAAAGCGCGCCACCAGCAGGTGACGACGACGGGCGATGCGGTCGACCTCTTCTCGCTGCCGATTCCGATGTCCTCGATCTACGATGGCGGCCCGATGATCACGGCGGGTATCGTCATGTCGAAAGATCCGGAGTACGGGCTCAACTCCGGCATCTATCGATTCATGGTGAAGGAGCGGAACCTCACCGGCATCGACATCGTGACGCCGAACAACATGCGTCTTTACGCGCAGCGTGCCTACGCCGCGGGACGGCCCTGCCCTATTTCCATTTCGATCGGCACACACCCGGTCGAAATCATGGGCGCCGGATTTCGTGCGCCCATCGGGGTCGACGAGATGGCGATCGCTGGCGGGCTGCGTGGTCAGCCCGTCGATCTTGCCCAATGCGAGACCCTCGATCTGCCCTGTCTCGCGGATGCCGAAATCGTGCTCGAAGCGGAGATTCTGCCGACTGGTTGGACGTATCCCGAAGGCCGTTTCGGCGAATTCACGCGACTCATGGGCGGGCTGCACTGGAACCCGCTCGTGCGCGTGAAGGCGATCACGATGCGAGAGGACGCCGTCTATTACGCACTGCACATGCCATGGGAAAACACGTGGCTCGCCGCGCCCACACGCTACGCCGCGATCCGCGCCGCGCTCAAGAACGCCGGCGTGCAAGTGAAAGATATCAACGTGACGCTCGGTGGCTGCGCTTTCTGGCACGCGGTCGTATCGATCCGCAAGCAGCCCGGCGAAGGCAAGAACGCGCTCCTCGCGGCGCTCTCCGTAATGGATCTGAAGCACGTCGTCGTGGTGGACGAGGACATCGACGTCAACAACCCGATGGATGTGGAATGGGCGATCGCGACGCGCGTGCAGGGCGACCGCGACGTCATCGTTATTCCAGGCGCGCGCGCGAAGCCGCTCGATCCGAGCCTGCCCGTGACGCCTCCAGGCATCGTTCCGATCGGCGCAAAAATCGGAATCGATGCGACCATACCGGAAGGCGTGCCGCACGAGCGCTTCGAGCGGATCGCCTACGCCTATGCCGATCGCGCCAGGGTCGCAGATTACGTCGCAGGCAAGGCAGACGGGCCGCACGCGCGCGTGCCGCGCGATGAAGAACGATTGGGAATGCTCGCCCGCGAGATCCTTGCGCTCATCGAGAAGACGCCGCTCTATTACTCCGAAGTCGCAGAAAGGTGCGCTCAGCACCCGTTTCCACTGGTTGCTCGCGCGCTGGGCAAGCTCCACGCCGATGAGAAATTGTGGCAGGACGCGCGCGGTCGCCTGTGCGTACGCGGCTCGATTCACGCGGCGAAACCGCCGACGAGCGCCTGATGGAAAGCGCGGTCCTCGCCGAGGCCACGAGAACGCCGCGTGCTGCCGCGGCGATCACGGTGCAACACGTGAGCAAGTGGTTTGCGTCGGCCGATGGGCCGTTGCACGTGCTGGAGAACGTCGATCTTTCTGTACCTGCGCACGGCATCGTCGCCATCGTCGGCGCATCCGGCGGTGGCAAGAGCACACTGCTCAATATCATCTCGGGCATCGTCAAGGCCGACACGGGGCGCGTGTGCATCAACGGCGTGCCGGCCGAGGAATTCAGCAAACGGCGCGACGTGAGCTACATGTTTCAGGAAGACCGGCTGCTGCCGTGGCGCTCGGCACTCGGAAACGTGGAGTTCGCGCTGGAAGCCGGCTCGACAGCGCGCAACGAGCGCCGGGTCCGGGCGAGCGCCGCGCTGGAGCTGGTCGGGCTCACCGGTTTCGAAGATGCATTTCCGTACCAGCTTTCCGGCGGCATGCGCAGCCGCGTGGCGCTGGCGCGAAGCCTCGTTCTCGAGCCCTGCATATTGCTCATGGACGAACCGTTCTCGCGCCTCGACGCACAGACCCGCTCGCTCATGCACGCGGAGCTGCTGCGCATCCATCAGTTGAAGAAGATGAGCATCGTGTTCGTCACGCACGACGTCGAGGAGGCGGTGATTCTCGCGGACGCGGTCGTGGTCATGGCACCGCGGCCCGGACGCGTGCGGGAAGTGACGCCGATCGAGCTCGAACGGCCGCGCGATCCGACCGAGCCCGCGGTAACGCGGTACATCCAGCACCTGCGGGCGCTGATTTAGAAGCCTCGACAATTTCGATGGAGGAAGGCGTCTTGAAGCCGCTGTTTCGCACTACGTTGGCCGTTATCGCAGCACTCCTCGTCATGCACGGCCCCGCGTTCGCCCAGAAGGTCAAGATCGGCTATTGGACCAGCGGCTTCAGCCTCGGCTTCGGGGCGGTGATGGAGCAGATGAAGTTCGCCGAACAGGCCGGTCTCGACGTCGAATGGGTGAAGTTCGCAGAAGTCAACGGTCCGACGCGGGCGATCGTTTCGCACGGCATCGACATCGCGTTCGCCGCGCCATCGACAGCTTCGATGCAGATCGCCGGCGACGGCGTTCCGATCAAGATCGTACTCGCGACGCAGATCCTCGAAGGCCAGATCGTGGTTCTGCCGGGCTCGCCCATCAAATCGGTTTCCGAGTTGAAAGGCCGCAAGATCGGCATGTCGCCGCCGGGCAGCGCGACGCACGCGATCACGACCGCCATTCTCGAGAACAATTTCGGACTGAAGGGTACGGACTACAGCGTCGTGCCCGGCAATGAAGCGAGACTGGCGCAGTTCCTCGTGCAGAAGGACACCGATGCGGCAGCCATCCGCTCCGTCACCCTGGCGCAGATCGAAGAAGTGAAGCCGCGCAGTCTCGCGAGCATCGTCGATGAATGGAAGAAGCTGACGAAGTCCAGCGCCGTTCCGATCCTGGCCGTGACCATCGTGCACAACGACTATCTCGCCAAACAACCGCAGGGCGTCGCGCAGTTCATCGCAGCCGTGCGCAGAGCCCTCGAGTTCGGTGCGAAGAACCACCAGCGCGTGGCGGAGGCCCTGCAGAAGAGCGCGAACATGAAAGCGGACGACGCGCTCGCTTATGCGAACCAGTGGGAAGGCGCGTACATGGCATCGTTCGAGCCGTCGGACATTGCGTCGCTCAAGCGCCTGCACCAGATTGCAAAGGCGGCCGGAGTCGTGAAGAACGATCCGCCGGACGGCGCGTTCGCGAGCGAGCCGTGGGAGCGGGCGAAGAACATCAAGTGACAGTCGATGACCTCGAATCAGGCGACCTACCACCTCCACCTCGAAACGCAACACGGACGGCCGGTGCATCTCGCGCCGACCGAAGCGGCGTGGCATGCCGCGGCGAACCGCCATCCGGAGCTCGCACGTCTCATTCGGATCACTGCCGGCACCGATGCCGACATTCGCGACGAGGCGCTGAAGACCGCCGACTTCACAATCGACTCCACGCCGCCGCGCGAGCGGCTGCGCGAACGCGCGCCACGTCTGAAGTGGATCCAGACGACGGGCGCCGGGCTCGATCCCATACTGCCGCTCGACTGGCTGCCACCCGGCGTGACGCTCACCAACAATCGCGGCGCGCATGGCCGCAAGGCGGAAGATTCCGTCACGCTCGCGCTGCTCGCGTTACACGTGCGCCTGCCCGCGCTGCTGGAGCAGCAGAGGAACAGGGTGTGGAACGAAATACTCAGCGCGCCCATCGCCGGACGTACAGCGGTGGTGCTCGGTTTCGGCGACCTTGGTCAGGCAGCCGGGCGTGCCGCGCACAAGCTCGGCCTGCGCGTGATCGCGGTGAGCCGCAGCGGAAAGGCCTCGCCGCCTGCGGACGAAGCGTATCCCGTCGCAGCGCTGGACGATGTGCTTCCGGGGGCCGATTTCCTTGTCATCGCAGCGCCTCTGCTGCCGGGCACGCGCGCTTTGATCACGCGTGCCCGGCTGGGCTTACTGAAGCGCACCGCTGCCGTGGTCAACATCGGACGGGCCGCTATCGTGGACTACACGGCTTTGCGTGAGAAACTGGAACGACGCGAGCTTGCGGGCGCCGTTCTGGACGTGTTCGAAGAAGAACCGCTGCCGCCGCAATCGCCATGGTGGACGACGCCCGGCGTCATCGTCCTGCCGCATGTGTCCTGCGATACGCCGGGCTACATCGATCGCTTGTTCGACTTCTGGTTCGAGAATTTCGCGCGCTTCCTGCGCGGCGACCCGCTCGTCAATGCAGTCGATCCGAAGCTTGGCTACTGACGAAATCCGTGACTCGCAATGGGTGGCCCCGTGATGGGTGAAGCGCAAGATGTTCCGCTTTTGAACGCGGTGCCGCCCGGCGCGCTTACGCTGGACCACGTGGCACACTTCGTTCCGGACATGGCAGCCGCGAGTGCCGCATTGGACGCGCTCGGCTTTCAGTTGACGCCTTTTTCGGTACAGTCCCATCGACTGCAGCCGGACGGTCCGCTGGTTCCCGCCGGAACGGCGAATCGCTGCATCATGTTCGAGCGCGGTTATCTCGAAGTACTCACGCCGACTGCGGAGACACCGCTCGCCGAACAGCTCAGAACGGCGATCCAGCGTTATGTGGGGATTCACCTGATCGCGTTCGGTACGTCTTCTCCCGAGACGGATTACGCGCGCCTCGAAAGCCAGGGCTTCACGCCACTCGACCCGGTCGCGTTACAGCGGCCGATCTCGACGGAAAGCGGTGAGAGCACCGCGCGTTTCACGGTGGTGCGCGTGCCGCCGCCGGTCATGCCCGAGGGGCGAATTCAATATTGCCATCACCGCACACCGGAGCTCATGTGGCAGCGGCGGTGGCTCACGCACCCGAACGGCACGAAAGCGCTCAACGGGGTCGTCGTCTGCGCGTCCGATCCGCAGGCCACGGCTGCGCGTTACGCTCGCTACACGGGCCTGCGCAGCGTCGGGGAGGGCGCAGTGTGGCGTATCGACACGCAGCGCGGCGCGCTCCACTTCGTGGATGCCGACGTGCTCCATAGGACGCTCGGGGTCACACCGCCCACCCTTCCGTTCATTGCGGGCGTGATACTCGAATCGAACGATCTCGCGAACACCCTGCGTGCGCTCGAGAACGGAAATGCGGAAATCGCAACGATGAGCGGTGGAGGCCGCGCCGTAGCCCGGCTGCCGGTCGCGCTCGGGGGGGTCTTCGTGTACGAGTGCGGGGCCACTGACCCGCTGTTCTCGCGGTAGCGCCGCGGGGCGCAACGCTTGCATCCGCAGTGATCATGGACTGGAAAGCGAACATCATTACGGACGAGGCAGGACTCAGACAGCTCCTGCACGAGACGCGCACGATCGCCGTCCTCGGCATCAAGACAGAAGCGCAAAGCGATCAGCCGGCTTTTTATGTGCCGCAGTACCTGAAGAACGCCGGGCTCGAGGTGATCCCGGTGCCGGTGTACTACCCGGAGGTCACCCGCATCATGGGCCGCGACGTTTACCGCAAGGTGGCCGACATACCGGGCGATGTCCATATGGTAAATGTGTTCCGGCGTTCAGAGGACGTGCCCCCTCACGTGGACGACATTCTTGCCAAGCAGCCGAAATCGGTCTGGCTTCAGCTCGGCATTCGTAATGACGCAGCCGCCGAGCGGCTGGCGCGCGCCGGCATCAAAGTCGTGCAGAACCGCTGCCTCATGGTCGACCACCAGCGCCTCGCCCGCTGATCGTTCGAGGCCGCAGTCGGCGCTTCTGCGCTACCGCTCGGGTTGCCGCCCACAGGCGCGGGACCATCGCGGCTGAATGCCGCTCACCCCGACTCCATAGACGGGACCGAGGGAGTGATCGCGCTACCTCCTCGAGGACGATTTCTTGGAAGACTTCCGCGTCGACTTGCGGCTGCTTGATTTCCGGCTGGTCGACTTCCTGCTGCTGGACTTTCTGGCGGCGGATTTTCTGCTGCTCGACTTCCTGCTGCTGGACTTTCTGCTGCTCGATTTTTTGCCGGGCACCTTCGCGCCTTCGCGCCGCGCTTCTGCAAGGCCAATCGCAATCGCCTGCTTGCGACTCTTCACTTTCTTGCCGGAACGACCGCTCTTCAGCGTGCCGTGCTTGCGCTCGTGCATCGCGCGTTTAACTTTCTGCCCCGCTTTCCTGCCATACCTGGCCATGTACTCCTCCGATCGAAAGACAATCAGTCACCGCTGCATGAATCGCCTTCAACCCTGCTTGCCCGCGGCACGCCGCGCGCCGTCCGTTGCAACTGCAGCGTCCACCGAAAGGACGTCGGGCGCGCCGGTATCGAGCCGTCCCTCGTGGACGCGCTTACGAGCCTCGTCGGCGATCGCCGCGTAGCGTTTGCGGAAGCGCTCGAGCTCGGCGTCTTCAAGATCTTCGAGGGACACGACGGAATTGTGGGCGCCCCCGATCGCGCGAATGATCTCGTCCAGCTTGATGTGGATCGCGTCGGTGTCCCTGTTCTGCGTATGCTGGATCAGGAACACCATCAGGAAGGTGACGATCGTGGTGCCGGTATTGATGACGAGCTGCCACGTATCGCTGAACCCGAAAAGGGGTCCAGTCACGAGCCACACGAACACCAGGCCTCCGGCCACGCCGAACACCAGCGGATGCCCCGACGCACGTGCGGTCGCGCGGGCGATTACGGTAAAGGCATGGTGAAGCGTCATCGAGAGCCACGTTCATCCCACGATGCGGTCGTGGGTGCAACGGTCATGCCAACGCGTGGTTGTTGCAGAAACACAACAAAGTGTGATTTCAGTGGCATGAATCAGACGACTTGTGTCGACAACTTAAACCTTTTTCTTTAGTGTGCTCACACCAGCATCACGAGCATTGAACCGCATCGCGTTTGGGATAAGGCGCGGGGAACAGGGAGAGCAGTAAGGCACTACAGTTCTGAAGTTGGTTTGGTGGCGCGGTACCAAGTTCCAACACAAAGCTGCGCCATGAATTCATAGCCGGGTCGCACCCGGCTATTTTTTTGCGCCTGCACCAAGCGGCTGCGCGCGTGCTGCGCGATGAGCGAGCTGCTGCTGTTTGAGGAACCAGCGGCGCACGATCAGGATAAGAGCGGCGAAGAACACGAGGACGCCGGCGATCAGCCAGTAATTGATGTGCGACGGATCCTGCAGCGCGGTTTGTATCTGATCGCCGAACACGCTCGTCGTCAGCGTGCCGGGGGCCATTCCGAGAATCGTCCCCAGGGCGTAATGCCAGACCCTGATGCGCACGGCGCCCGCGGCGATGCCCTCGATCGCGAACGGCGCGGCAGGCACCACACGCATCGCGAAGCAGGCGAGCAGGCCGCGCCGCCGCAGCACGACCGTCATGTCGTTCAGCTTGTCCCCGATCAGATGGCGCACGGTATGCGGCGGCAGCACGCGCCCCGCGTAGTACGTGGCCATGGCGGCACCGAGGATGCCCGTGAGCGCATATCCGAAGCCCAGCACCGGCCCGAAGGCAATCACGGCGAAAAGCGTGATCAGCGGTCTCGGAAACATGACGAAGGCGGCCGGCGCGTACGCCGCCATCACGACGAACGGCGCCCAGCGTGTTTCGCCGATTTTGTGAGCCCAGTCGAATACGCGCTCGGGACGCACGTAATGCGCGAGCGGCGTGTAGCGCCATGCCGCGGTCAGGCCCGCAACGACGATTGCGATCAAGACGAGCTTGCCCCAGGCAGGGCCGATACGCTCTGCGGGGTCGAGTGCCATCGCGCCGCTTCGGGTCGGGTGGTCCGGACGCATGCCTGCCCTGTAGTGCACTTGAAGGCCGCGGCAGCAAAGGCCGTACCTCTTACTCCACCTTGATCAGGCCGGCCTTGATGAGACGCGCCACCTTCGCGGCCTCCTTCCGTACGAACGCGTCGAACGCTTCGGGCTTGCCGCCCGCGACTTCCAGGCCGAGCTGGTCCAGGCGTTGCCTGACGTCGGGAAGCGCCAGCGTCTTGTTCACCTGCGCGTTGAGCTTCTCGACGATCGCGCGCGGGAGTTTCGGCGGTCCCGACATCCCGAACCACACGATCGCTTCGGCGTCCTTGATGCCGGACTCGGCCAGCGTGGGTACGTCCGGCAGAAGGGGGCTGCGCTTCGTACTGGCGATGCCGATCACTTTTACGCGCCCGGACTTGATCTGAGCTTCGGCGCTCACCGTCGTCGTATGCGTGACGTTGATCTGCCCGCTCACCGTATCCGTGATCGCGGGCGCCGAGCCCTTGTAGGGCACGTGAATGACCTCGACGCCGGTCGCCGCCTGAAACAGAGCAAGGCCGATGTGCAGACTGCTGCCGTTGCCTGACGAGCCCCATGTGACCTTGCCCGGGTTGCTCTTTGCGTACGCAAGCAGTTCCTTCGGATTGCCTGGCGGAAACTTCGGGTTCGCGAGGATGATGAGCGGTGCGTAGCCGATGAAGACGATGTTCGTAAAGTCGTCGAAGCGGTAAGCCGGGTTGCGCAGCATGAGCGGGGTGTTCACGCTCGGACCCGGATTCGCAAGCAGCAGCGTGTAGCCGTCGGGATTCGCCTTCGCGACGGTCTCGGCGCCGAGGGCGCCCCCTGCCCCGGGCCGGTTGTCGATCACGAACTGCTGACCCCATGCATCGCTTAATTTCTGGCCGACGAGTCGGGCGATGATGTCGTTCGATGCGCCGGGCGTAAACGGAACGATCCAGCGCACCGGCCGGTCCGGATAGCTCCCGGTGCTGTCTGCAGCCAAGGCGCCGGACCACGCGCAAACACTCGACGCCAACGCCGCGGCGAATACGAAGCTGCGCTGCATCGGCTCTCCTATTTTTTGCGGCAGGAACCTAGCGCAAGGCTTCCGGATTGACGACGTTGATCGGCTTGCCTTCGATGAACGCGAGGATCTGGCCGAATGTGCTCGAAAACGAATTCTCGTAACCGTCACGCTCGACGTAGCCGAGATGCGGCGTGCATACGACATTGTCCATCTGGAGCAGCGGATGGTTGCCGCCGAGCACAGGCTCTTCTTCGTACACGTCGACCGCAGCCATGCCGGGTCTGCCCTTCTTCAACGCTTCGACCAGCGCGCCGGGCGCTATGAGGCCCGCGCGGCTCGTATTCACGATGAGTGCACGCGGCTTCATGCGTGCGAGGTCTTCGGCGCCGACGAGTCCGCGCGTTTCGGGCGTGAGGCGCACGTGCAGCGAGATCACGTCGCTTTGTTCGAAGAACGTTTCCCTGCTCGGGGCGGCCGCATAGCCATCCGCACGTGCGCGCTGGAGCGAGCCTTCCCGGCCCCACGCGATCACATTCATTCCGAACGCGCGCCCGTAACCTGCCACCGCACCCCCGATGCGTCCGTAGCCGAGGATGCCGAGCATGCGGCCGCGCAGCCCTGTCCCCACCGTCGACTGCCAATGGCCCGCCTTCAGGCGCGCCATTTCCTGCGGAATGCGGCGCATCGCTGCGATCACGAGTCCCCAGGTCAATTCCGCCGTTGCGTACGAAGGCTTGCCCGGGTGCATGTCCGAGCACAGCACGATTCCCTTCTTCGTGAGCGCGTCGACGTCGACGTGAGGATAGACGCTGCGCTGGCTGATGATCTTCAGCTTCGAGAGTCGCTCGATCAGCGGCGCGCGAATCGGTGTGCGTTCGCGAATCAGCACCAGCGCCTCGGTGTCCTTCAGCCGTTCGGCCAGGACGTCGGTGTCCTTGGTGTGATCGTTCCAGATGGTGACGTCGTGACCTTCCACTTTCTTGAATGCGTCGAGCGTGCGAACGACGTTCTGATAATCGTCGAGTACGGTGATTTTCATTTCGGTAGACGAGTGAGGAGTGAATGAGTGAACGTGAGACGCGATGCGTGACAGCCGTCGAGCGGCGCCGACGCCGAACGCGCATCATATACCCGCACGCTCCCGCGCATTGCAAAAGGCCCTTGGGGTCGCTAGCATGGATAAAAAACAAGCATCTCACCCTTCAAGCGCCACCAGCCACCAAGGGAGGCATCATGAAAAAAGGCGGATTGAACCGGCGTGAATTCCTGAAAAGCGCAGTCGCGGGCAGCGCTGTCGCGGCGAGCACGACATTGCCGCAACCGGCCTTGGCACAAGGTCAGCCGACCGCCGCTGCCGCAGCCGCGACCACCAGTCCGGGTTATGCATTCCTGAATCTCGAAGAGCAGGCTTTCGTCGAAGCCCTGGTCGATCATATGGTCCCGGCGGACGAATTCTCACCGAAGGGCACGGACGTCGGCATCAACATCTATATCGATCGCGCACTCGCCGGCGGCTGGGGCAAGGGCGACCGGCTCTACATGCAGGGCCCGTGGAAACAGGGCGCCCCAAGCCAGGGTTATCAGCTCCCATTGACGCCGGCGGAACTCTATCGCGTGGGCATCGCCGCAACGAATGCGGCATGCGTGAAAACATACGGCAAGCCGTTCGACAAGATCAGCGCCGACCAGCGCCAGGAGTTCCTGCTCGCGTGGCAGGCGGGTAAGGTCACGTACGAAAACGGCCCTCCGCCGCGCGTCTTCTTCGGCGTCGTTTACCAGAACGTCATGGAAGGCATGTTCGCGGATCCGATCTACGGCGGCAATCGCGACAAGGCAGGCTGGAAGATGATCGGCTTTCCTGGTGTCATCGCCGTACACGCGCAGAACATCGAGAAATTCCGCGACAGGAAATACACCGCGAATCCCGTCGGCATCGGCGACATGTCCTAAGCGTACGCATCAAGGGAGCGTTAGCCGCGGCGCGGCGTAGCATTGCCTTGCGGTGCGCTTCGCGCGCACCTCACGAAAGAGCGGGGGCGTTATGGCAACGAAGCTCAAGGAAGTCGATGTCGTCGTCGTCGGTCTCGGTTGGACCGGCGGCATTCTGGCGAAGGAGCTCGCCGAAGCGGGACTGAAAGTGGTCGCGCTCGAGCGCGGCAGGATGATGTCGACCGCGAAGGACTTCGGCGTGCCGCAGGTGCGCGATGAGCTGCGCTACGTTCAGCGCCACGAGCTCATGCAGAACGCGCAGAGGGACACGCTGACGATTCGCAACAACCCGACGCAGACCGCGCTGCCCATGCGCAGGCTCGGCTCGTTTCTTCCGGGTGAAGGCGTCGGCGGCTCGGGCACGCACTGGAGCGGGCATACCTGGCGCTGGACGGACATGGAGTTCAAGGTGCGCACGATGTACGAGGAGCGCTACGGCAAGAACTTCATCCCCGCCGACATGACGATCCAGGACTGGGGCATCACGTACGCGGAGCTCGAGCCGTATTACGAGAAGTTCGAGCGCGTGGCCGCTGTTTCGGGCAAAGCAGGCAACCTGCGTGGCGTCATCCAGCCCGGCGGCAATCCGTTCGAAGCCCCGCGGCAGAACGAATACGCACTACCGGCGCTTACCCCGATCCTCTCGAACATCGTCTTCGCCGAAGCCGCGACGCAACTCGGGTATCACCCCTTTCCCCGGCCGAGTGCGAACGCATCGCGCGCCTATACGAATCCCGACGGCACGCGCTTCGGCGCCTGCCAGTACTGCGGCTTCTGCCAGCGCTTCGGGTGTGAGGCGAATGCGAAAGGAAGCCCGCATCACACGGTGATCCCGATCGCGATGAAGAATCCGAACTTCGAGCTTCGCACCCACGCATGGGTGACGAAGGTGCTGAAGGATTCCGCGGCCAAACGCGTCACCGGCGTGACCTACACCAACGTGCTCAACGGTGAAGAGTTCGAGCAGCCGGCAAACATCGTGCTCCTCACGGCCTACGCGATCAACAACGTGCACCTCATGCTGCTTTCCGGCATCGGACGAGCTTATGACCCCGTGACGCAGCAGGGCGTGATCGGCAAGAACTACTGCTACCAGACGGGCGCCGGGGCGACGCTCTTCTTCGAGGGCCGCAGCTTCAATCCATTCATGTCCGCGGGCGGCTCCAGCTCGACCATGGACGACTTCAACACCAACTGGGAGTTCGACCGTGCTCCGCATGGTTTCATCGGCGGCTATACGATCGGGGCGGGCTTCAACACCTCGTTGCCGATCGGCAATCGGCCGGTGCCGCGCGGCACGCCGCCGTGGGGCACCGAGTGGAAACGCGCAACGGCGAAGTACTACCAGACCGCGATGAACGTCGGCGGCAGCGGCAGCGTGATGGCGAACCGCTACAACTGCTACGACCTCGATCCGACCTACAAGAACGCATTCGGGCAGCCACTCATGCGCATGACTTTCGACTACAAGGAGAACGAGCACAAGATGGGGCGGCACGCGGCGCAGATGATCAACGCGATCGCGAAGAGCATGAATCCCACCACGTTCAATCCGGCGAGCGCGCGCACCGATCCGTGGACGGTCGTGCCGTACCAGAGCACGCACAACACCGGCGGCACCATCATGGGCACGAGCCCCGCCACCAGTGCACTCAACAAGTACCTGCAGAGCTGGGACGCGCATAACCTCTTCGTCGTCGGCGCCAACGTCTTTCCGCACAACGCGTCCTACAACCCGACCGGGCCGGTAGGCGCGCTGGCGTACTGGACCGCGGATGCGATCAAGACGCGCTATGTCAAGAAGCCGGAGATGCTTGTTTGAACGCTCCCTCGCCCCGCAGTCGGGGAGAGGGTTGGGGTGAGGGGAAACATGCCAACAAAACTCAAAGAAGTCGACGTGGTTCTGGTCGGGCTCGGCTGGACCGGCGGCATTCTCGCGAAGGAACTGAGCCAGGCCGGACTCACGGTCGTCGCGCTCGAGCGCGGCGGCCCGCGCACCGCCGACGACTTTGCCGTGCCACGCATCCGCGACGAGCTTCGCTTCGGGTCCCGTAACGAGCTGTGTCAGAACGTC
>Ga0207701_10002375_pt1 | contig 19532 bp, 19 predicted proteins | sample KBSSwiSSwithPhiX_FD_184294 | JGI IMG/M metagenome (GOLD analysis project Ga0207701, IMG submission 184294) | Switchgrass rhizosphere bulk soil microbial communities from Kellogg Biological Station, Michigan, USA, with PhiX - S5 (SPAdes) (version 2) | ecosystem: Environmental > Terrestrial >... | reverse complement strand
CAACGGATTCGCCGATTAGGCTTGGGATTGATCCTTCGGAGCGGCCGTGACGGCTTCGCTATCGCGATCCGGCTGTAAAGTTTCAGGCCTTGCTTCTTCAGCGGGCCGATGATTCTCAACTGCTCGTGCAGTTTCAGATTTAAGACCAGGCTCTGCGTGTGTTTCGGATTGAGCCGGTGCTGGCATATCTGTCCGCCGCGTCCAGATGCTGGGTCTTCTAGATTCGGCCAAAGCGCGCTGTTCCCAAGGGTGCGAGTCGGCTTCATCAGTTTTTGCCGTCGCCGTTTCACGCTCATGTTCATGCGCGCTCGGCTCTCCCTCGATCAACGCGGCATCTGGCACGACGATGAGCTCCTTGCCCACGTGGAGATCGGCATCAGCACGCACATAGCCCTGAACCCTGGGACGCTGCGGATTGAAGATGCTCTCCAGCTTGTTGCGGACGCCCGCGCCGACCACAAAGCCGACAATTGACCCATCTGCGCGATTGATGAGCATGTCGTCGATTACGCCGAGTAGTCGTCCGCTTTGTGTGATCATTTTGTGACCGATGATGTCGGACATGCGCGGGAGGTTATCGAGTTCAGCCAGTTCGTGCATCGAAGATCCACGCACAGTCATCGCGTCAGGTCCGATGGAATACACAGCGGAAGCGGGAATCATGCGCCGCTTCCCGCCGGTGCCGGCAATCGTTTCGCCATGCACGACGACAAAACCAGCCACGCGCTCGCCGTCACGTTGCACGATGATTTCCTTGATTTTGCCGAGCCGCTCCGCGGCTTCCATATCGATGACAGCACGCCCGACTAATTGACTTCCTTTGATCATTTTGACCCCGTTTTGTGATTCCCAGCCCAGACCCTTAAAAACGATTCGCAATTGGTACTCCGCTTGCGTTCATCCAACTGTCGCACATTTGCCGCACCGAGCTCAGCGTATTCTAGTGTTAACGCGGAATTTGTAGGGCAGGCGCATTGCCTGCCGGGCAACCGAAGCCGTCGCTCTACAATTGTTCTCATCACTTTCGCCAGTGACGAAGAACGCGATGACGCGGAGTGGCAGTGACATGATCGGCAGTCGTCGCGATTAGTTGTCGGCGCCGCAAATGTGTAAGCGCCGTATGCACGGCGCTTTTGGAGAGTCCGGTTGCATCGGCAATTGTGCGCACACTGGCGCTGATGGGGCGCCATTTGCTTCGACCGGCCTGGACATAAAGGTGCAGATAAACCAGGTAGGCGGCCGGCTTTTGATCGTGGCCAATCAAATCGCGCATGAGCACATCGAGCACGTAATCGTCGATCGGAATGGTGCGTTTGAAACGAGGCACCGGGAAAGCATGAAGTAAGAAAGCAAAAGGAAGAAGTGAATTCGTCTGCCGCTACACCGATAAACGGACAGCAGTTTCTCACGCGCACACACGGTGAATTCTGGACGGGACAACGCGGACCAAATTACGTTTAGCGCATCATGATTAAGCAAATCAAATTCGTCAGCATTCCGGTGCGCGACCAAAACCGTGCGCTCGATTTTTACACCGACAAGCTCGGATTCACGATTATTACAGATCAACCCTTCGATGAGAAGCAACGCTGGATCGAATTACGAATTCCGAAGGCGGAGACACGCGTGGTGTTATTTACGCCGGATGGAGAGGAAAAACGGATCGGTTCGTTTATGAACATGTCGTACACTTGCGACGAGATCGACAAAACATACGAGGAATTGAGACAGCGCGGCGTCGAATTCGAAGGTCCCCCACAAAAACAACCGTGGGGCACTTACGCGATGTTCAAGGACAGCGAAGGAAATCAGTTCGTTCTTTCGTCTGACTGATCATTCGGTAGGGCGGGCAGTCCTCTGAACGCCGAGAGTGTGGCGCTCACAGGAGTGATCGCCCTACCTGAAATGTGCGGCTGACCCGGCCTCCGCTATTTTTTGCCCGCGCGAGTGTAGGCAATTTCCATGGTTTTCTTTTCCTGCCCGCCGCGGGTTTCGTACCACTCGAGCAGCATGTGGTCTTTGTCGGCCACCTTCAGCACCTCGCGAACTGGCGTTTTCATTCCGGGCATCATTTCGATTTCGCTGGCGAACGTGAAAGTCTTCGATGCGGGATCGTACGTGCCCTCGGAGAACTGGATGCCTGTGCCCATGTTGTCGATCCACGAGCTCACGAACTTCTTCTTTACGTTGTCGTAGCCTTCAACAGCCATGCCTTTGAATTGCATGTCTTTCATTTTGCCATCTTCACCGGGCATCTGCAGTTTGCCGGTCACATCCATAACGAAGTAGCGACCGCCCATGGCGCTTTTGCGGGTAGCGGTGCCTTTGGATTCCTGCGGCTTGGCGTTCGGGTCGGGGTTCATCCACATTTTAATGGCGTAATTCCAACTGCCGTTCATGTCCGCGAGCAGCTTGTGATTTTCGTTGAGCTTCGACATCTCCACCATCTGCTTCATCATCTCCTCAGGATTCGGCTGGCCGGTCGCAGTTGCTGGTTGGGCCGCCGTCGAACCTGTGGCAGTCGCCGGTGATGTGGCGGGACTTTGCGCGAATGAGGAGGTGGCTATAAGAGCCGCGAAGACGATTGTAATTAATGGCATCATGATTTTCATGACTCGCATGTTGCCAGTAATCGGTGGCGGGTGACAAGCGCCAAACTAATCGGAAAAACGAAAATCAATAAAGGTCGTTTCGGCAACGGACGCCCGCCACGGCAGGTAAACTGTGCGACAGCCAGGCTTTCAAACCAGCACGCGCCGCCTTCGCGAACGCTTCGGCGAGCCACGGAGGCGCGTATGCTCCCCAAGGAAATTCGCGCGGCTAACGCTTCTCGCGTAGCATTCTGAACATGAAACAGGAAAATCCGACGATTGAAATTTGCCCTGGAATCACGCGCCGGACCGTCGCGCACGGCAATACGATGTATCAGATGCTCGCCACACTCGCAGCGGGTAGTAAGATGCCGGCACATTCGCATCCACAAGAGCAGATCGTTCACATTCTCGAAGGCAAAATGCGGCTGATCGTTGAAGGCGTGCCGCATGAGCTTTCACCCGGCGACTCTTTTTACCTCGCGAGCAATGTTCCTCATGGTGTAGAAACGCTCTCGGCAACGCGTGTGCTCGACACGTTCAGTCCGCCGCGAGCTGATTACCTCGCAATGGACCAAAAGGTTCTGCACGGAGCGCTCTAGCTGCTGCATACAGGCCGATAAAGACCCCTTAATCCCAAAGCGATGCCAAGCCACCGCACTCCAAAGCGGCTTCGCCGCGAAAAGGATGCTAACACCAAACCGACCTTTACGTTGTCGGCTCGTATGTGATTCGCAGCACCACTTTTCCGCGCGTGTGATGCGTCGCCGCTTGTTGCTGCGCCTTCACCGCATCACTCAGCGGGAGAACTTCCGTCACGATTGGTTTAATTTTTCCTGAATCGATTAACTGCGCGATCTCTTTGAGATCTTTGGCATCCGCATGAGAGGAAATACCCGTGCCGCGGATTCCATATTTCTCAAGCTCCACCGGATCGGGACGCGCGACCAGCGACATGACGATGCCGCCTTTCTTCACCACGCCATAAGAACGGGCGAGCGTGTCTTTGCCCACTGGATCAAGGACGGCGTCCACATCTTTGGCGACATCTTCGAATTTCGTTTTGGTGTAGTCCACTGCCATATCGGCGCCAAGCTGCTTCAGAAGGTCCTGGTTTGCTGTCGAGGCGGTGGCGATGACCCGTGCGCCGCGGGCTTTTGCAATCTGCACAGCGAAACTGCCAACACCACCAGACCCCCCGTGGATAAGGATTGTTTGCCCTGGCTGAAGTTTTGCGACGTCGACGAGAGATTGCCATGCGGTCAAGGCACCCATTGGGACAGCCGCTGCTTCCACAAAGTTGAGCGACTTTGGTTTGGCAGCCACTTCCCATTCTTTGACGTTTACGTAATCCGCCCAGCCTCCGCCGAACGTTGGATAACCGTAAACCGCATCGCCGACTTTGAGCTGAGTGACGTTCGCACCCGTTTTCTCCACGACACCGGCAATATCGTAGCCAGAGATCAAGGGCAGGTGTGTGCCGAATTCCTTCGCGTACTTTCCGCTGAGTGTGAGCGGATCGGCTGGATTGACGCTGCTGGCGATCACGCGCACGAGCGCTTCATCGTCGTTCGGTTCTGGTCGCTGAACCTGTTCAATCTTGAGCACATCGGGCGCGCCGTATTCGTGGGCGACGACGGCTCGCATCTTTGGCTTTTCGTCAGCTCGCGTGGTACAGACAGACACGATTCCGAGAGCGGTTAAGCTCAAAAAAACGAGAGTTGATCGAGCGAATTGCATGACGTCACGTTCGCCCGCTATCGGCTGCAGCGCGAACCAGAAATCTTACCTCACGCGTTGGCATTACGGCCAACGTCGCTTACTTGCGGACATCGATGAAGATTTCCCAGCACTTAACGCTCTCCAGTTTCAGAATGCCGCGTATGAACCACGGGTCGTCTTTCAGTTTTTCTCTCACCTCATTTTCATCTTCGGCTTTCACGATCAGGAGAGCGCCTTGCGGCATTCCAGCCTCATCCACCAAAGGGCCGCCCATCAAAATGAAACCTTCGTCAACAAGCCGGTCGATAAATACCACGTGATCATCCCAAAACGGCTGCTCCCGCGTGCCCTTCGAAGAATCACGGTTCGGGCCAACCGAAGAAATAGCCAGGAACGTCTTTTTCATCTCAGGATACAATGAGATCTATTGTCCACAGATTAATGCAGATTTGCACAGATTTTTTGGTAGGGCTCGCACTCCGGTGCGAGCCGCGCGATCGCCACCTGGCGTGCAGAGGACTGCCCGCCCTACCCTTTCCCATTTTCCTGATTCCGCATTGCAGCCCCGCAGAGTCGGCGGAGAGTAGTCACGAATGAGTGCGAATGCTGCGGATCAAAACTCGGGTTTGAGGAGGATAGTTTTGGTACTTCTCGCGCTGGGCGCGATTTCCATGCTGTCCCTGATCGTCGCAGGAGCGATGAGTTTGATTTCGTTAGCCGACAGGATTCACCCCGTCGCCGGCACAGTTGTGTTCTGGGCCATCTGTCTGGCAGCGGGATTTTCAGCCCTTTATTGCGTCATCGCTTACGCGCAGTTACCGCCAGTACTCGTGCCGCCGAAAGAGACGTCCGGACCGAAGCACGAGGCTTATTTGCAAATATTGCGCCTGCGGCTGGGAAATAATCCGCGAACTCGCGAAATGCCACTGACGACAGACGCTGAGGTTGAGGCCGCCATCGCGCACCTCTCCAAGGAAGCGGACCTGGTGGTGCGCAAAACGGCGAGCACAGTTTTTCTCAGCACTGCATTGATGCAAAATGGCCGCCTCGACGGGCTCATCGTGCTGTTTACACAAATTCAAATGGTGGGTCGCATAGCGCGCATTTACGTGCAGCGGCCTTCGCCGCGCGAACTGGTGCGGTTGTATGCGAATGTTGGCGGCACAGCTTTCGTTGCCAGCGGACTCGAATCGCTGGACCTCGGAGAAATGGTCGCGCCACTTGCGGTCTCGGTAGTGCCGGCGCTGAAAAGCGGAATTCCCGGTTTGAGCGGCATCTCAGCGCTCCTGGTGAAATGCGTTTCAAATGGCGCCGCGAACGCGTTCCTCACATTGCGCGTGGGCGAAGTGGCGCGGCGCTATTGCGAATTGACTTCGCGCCATTCGCCGGAAGCCATCCGAAGATCTGCTACCGCTGCGGCGGTCCAGCATCTCGGGCGAATTGTTCGCGAAAATGGCGCCCTCGTTGTGAGAAAAATCTGGGCAAGTACCGGACGTGCGCTGATCGACAGCGGTATCTCGAAAGCAGAAGACATCGCAGGCGCGACACGCGATCTCTTTGGAAAAATTTCGCCGTGGCGCTTGAAAGAAGAAGAGTCAGCTGCCCGTCAGTGATTCGTCGTAACGCAATGACGTTGCTTCCTCGACTGGTTGTGTGTTCAGTCGCCTTGATTTGCATCGGCGCGATGTTATCTCGCGCGGAATCAGTTACTGGATCCTCGCGCACGGTGGAGGTGGCAGACGGCGTTTCTTTGCGGGTGATTGAAGCGGGAAAGCCAGACGCTCAATCCGTGCTCGTTTTCATTCCCGGCTGGAGCACAAGCGCGGATATTTGGAAGCGCCAAATTGAATCGTTCGCAAAAACTTGTCGGGTAATCGCTTTTGACCCGCGTTCACAGGGTGAATCAGCAAAGACGACGAGTGGAAACACGCCAGAGAGGCGCGCACAAGATTTGCATGCTTTGCTCGAGCGACTCGGCGTGCAGCAACCTGTGCTCATTGGATGGTCGCAAGCCGTTCAGGATATCGCCGCTTATGTCGAGGGGTACGGCACCAAAGATCTCACGGGAATTGTACTGGTGGACGCAGCTGTATCAGATGGCGCTGACGGCATGGTCGCGCGCCCGCAGGAAACCGCGGCCCAATTCAAAATGTTCGGTGTTTACCAGGCGCATCAGCTGGAATATTTGGGCGGCATGATGCGAGCGATCATCAGCAAACCGCAGGGCGACGGGGTGATTGAAGAACTGATTAACACCGGGATGAAAACGCCGCCTGACGTTGGTGTCGCCATGCTAATCGCTGACATGTTCGGTGTGAATCGGACACCAGTGCTGAAGAAAATTGAATGTCCAACGCTGATTATTGCTTCGGCGAAATCGGATGAACTAGCTCGGCAACAAGCGGGCGCGAAACAAATTCCGCAGGCGCATTTCGAAAAAGTTGATGATACCGCCCATGCAGTTTTTCTTGATCAGCCGGATCGTTTTAACCAATTGCTCAGGAGCTTCGTAGCCAATCTGGCGACAACAACTAAGCACGATTAGCTATCAGATCCGCGCGGCGGGTTCGGTGTTGGCCTTGCCTCCGGTCGCGAGCTCCTGACACTTTTTTAAATCAAGTTTGCCGGAAGCAAGGACGGGGATAGCTTCGACACGCTGGACGTGTTTCGGAATCCACAAGTTTGGCACACCTGCTTCCTGCAATCTTTTGCGCAACTCGGCAAGGTCGATATCAACAGCGCTTAGCAGAACGAGCGCTTCGCCCTTGGCTTCGTCCTGCACACCAACGATGGCAACAGGGCGTTCGTCTCTCCCGGATAGTCCCAACAACTCGATGATTTTCTGTTCGATCGCTTCATGCGGCACCATTTCGCCGCCGATTTTTGAAAATCGCGAGAGGCGGCCTTCGATGTATAAGAAGCCGTCTTCATCAAACCGGCCGACGTCGCCTGTCTTCAACCAGCCGTCGCTCAAAATTTCGGCAGTTCGCTTCGGATCATGCAAATATCCTTCGAAAATGTTGACGCCGCGCAGCCAAAGCATTCCGCTGTCGTACAGCGAAAGTTTCTTATCGCTTTCCGGTTCACGGATTTCAGCGGCAATCCCCGGCGCCAATCTGCCAACTGATCCCGAACGGCTAGACGGTTGCACGTGGTCGCCCGGGTTGGGCGGCTCGGGATCGGGCAAATTGACACTAACCACCGGCGCAGTCTCGGTAAGGCCGTAACCTTCGTAGACTTTTTTGTGGAAACGCTCCTCAAAATGGCTCGCCAGGTCGAGCGGCAATTTTTCGGCGCCGGTGATGATAAGGCGCAAAGTCTCAAGCTGCTTTGGTTCGGCTTTACGCAAATACAGACGCAGAAAAGTCGGTGTGAGCAGGAGGAACGTCAGCTTATATCGATCGATCAGCTCCGCGCATTTCGCCGCGTCCAATGGATTCGGATACGTGACGATGCGGACACCTTCGATGAGCGGATACCAAAGTGTTACTGTTGATCCGAACGTGTGGAAGAACGGTAGCGACGCGAGAATCGCATCTGTTTTCTTCGCATCGAGCAGTTCCCGAAATTGCGCAACGTTTCCCATCACATTGCGGTGACTCATTACTGCGCCTTTCGGTTCGCCAGTGGTTCCGCTTGTAAAAAGCAACACTGCTTCGGCGTGCCCGCCCTTTTTCGGAATGTTCAGTACCCACAAAAGCAAACGCGCGGGTAAAATCATCGATATGATCCACCACAGAACAATTTGGCGCTTCATGGGCGGGAGCAGCTCATCCAGCTTCAAAACGCGTTCCGGCCACGGCAAATCTTTCACGCGTTCGATGAACGGCGTCGCAGAGATTGCGACCCGCAGTTCGGCGCGTTTGCAGCAGGACTCATTAGCCGCGCGTCCTATCGTGAAATTCAGGTCCACAGGAACTTTGTTCGCAAACATCACGGCCAGATTGGCAACCACTGATCCTTTGCTTGCGGGTAAAACGATCGCGATTCGTTCGTCAGGAAATTCCTTTCGCAAATGACGGCTGAATGCTGCCGCTGCGCCGAGCAATTTTCCGCGGCTCAGCTGCGTGTGATCGGTTCCATCGATGACTGCTGTCGCGAATGGGCTTCGCTTCAGACCGCGCACGCAGTCTTCGGCAAGATGACGATCCAATGATGGCCGGCGGCTGAAACAGAACTCGCCCAGCTTGAGCAACTCCTCGCGCACCGTCGCAACATCGGCTGCTTTTGCCTCGAGTGGTTTTCCAAAGGCGACCGTAACAGGATACCGGATTCGCTTCGGGAATTTCCTGAAAAATTTCCCGCCCTGGAATGAAAAGATCGATCCCCAGAGTTGATCGAGCCACACCGGCACGACCTGGGCCTTCGCGTGCCGCGCAATGACTTCATAACCGCGCTGCAAACGCAACAGCGTCCCTCTTCGCTCCAGCTCGCCCTCCGGGAACACACACACGATTTCGCCCTCCGCGATTTTTTCTGCAGCGGCGCGAACCGCAGCATGCGACTGGCGTTTGCTGATTGGAATACAGCCGATCGTCCGGAGAATCGGATGCAAGCTCCGCTTGTAATAATATTCCTGGTCGATGACGTAGCGGATCGGCCGCGGGCACGCGAGCTGCAGAATGAGGGCGTCCACCCAGGTGATATGATTGGGCACCAAAAGAAATCCGCCGGCCGGTAAGTTCTCACCGAGCGCAGTGACCCGATAAAAGCAGCGCACCAATCGCGGGCCAAAGAAATAGAGCGCGCGTTCGGCTGCGGATTGGGGCGGCATCATTTATGATTTACAATCGCCGTGCAGCAAACTGCAATCCGCAATTGTCGATGCAACCTTCGGCTCAAAAACCGATAAGCGGCGCGCGCAGCGCACTCTTTCTTCTGCTGGCCATTAACCTTTTCAATTACATCGACCGGCAAGTTCTTGCGGCGCTCGAACCTGATATTCGCGCAACTTTCTTCGCCCCTGATGATGTAAACCGGATGACAAAGACCGGTCTGCTCGGCGTCGCATTTTTCGTGACTTACATGTTCAGCGCACCGATTCTTGGTTTGCTTGCCGATCGGATCTCACGCTGGCTCATCGTTGGCATTGCCGTCATGTTGTGGAGCCTGGCTAGCGGCGCGTCAGGTCTAGCCGCGACGTTCGGGATACTGTTCGCTACTCGCATCTTTGTTGGAATTGGCGAAGGCGGTTACGGGCCGGCGGCGCCGACGCTTCTGTCCGATCTTTTCCCGATCGAAACGCGGGGTCGCATTATGGCGATTTTTTGCGCAGCGATTCCAGTTGGCAGCGCACTTGGCTATGTGATCGGGGGATTGATCGGCACTCATCTGGGCTGGCGCTGGGCATTTTATCTAGTTGCCCCGCCGGGTTTGCTACTGGGTCTGCTGTGCTTCTTGCAACGCGATCCGCGCGCCACCGCGGATCATCTCGTACAAAAGGCACCGCGTCGCAGCATCCGCGACTACCTGAAGTTGTTCCACACACGCTCCTATCTCATCAACTGCATCGCAATGACGTTGATGACTTTTGTATTGGGCGGTTTGGGTTTCTGGGTGCCGGCGTATCTGCGTTATCGCAATCAAAGTCCCGAGGTAGGGATGACAATCTTTGGCTTGATTCTTGTCGTCGCGGGACTGGTCTCAACGCTTGTGGGAGGCGTCATAGCCGATAAGTTGCGCTCGCGTTTAGCCGGTTCCTATTTCTGGGTTTCTGGAATTGGGATGTTGATCGCGTGCCCGATTTTCGTTGTGGCCCTTTACATTCCGTTTCCCGCGGCGTGGATCGCAATATTCGTGGCGATTTTTTTTCTGTTTTTAAACACCGGTCCCTCAAATACGGCCCTTGCCAACGTATCGCTGCCTGATGTGCGCGCGACGGCGTTCGCTGCAAACATCTTCGTCATCCACGCGCTAGGTGACGTGCAAGCGTTCTGGCTCCTGGGTTACATCGGCGGTCACACAAATATGCAGGTGGCGTTTCTATTTTTGTCGGTAATCATCTTTGCCTCCGGTTTGGCGTGGCTAATTGGTGTGAAATATCTGCCGGCCGACACCGCTGCAGTAGAAGCAGCGGGAACCACCTGAACATCCGTCCAGTCTTGGAAGTGCTTATGTCGCTCTTGCGCTGTTTACCGATCCTCTTGCTAATTTGGCTGACAAACAACGCTCGCGCCGAGGGCGTTCCCGACGATTGCACACAACTAATGCTGGGAATCGCGCCAACGTGGAATTCAATGCGCGGTGACCTGCGCTTGTTCGAACAGCCGCGTGGCGGCGACTGGAAGATTGTGGCCGGACCATTTCCGGTGTTGTTCGGCAAGAATGGTCTCGCGTGGGGAACAGGACTTTCAGGACAGAACGAGCCAGGTCTTCGCAAAAGAGAACGAGACGGTCGCGCGCCCGCGGGAATTTTCGCGATCGGACAAGTCTTTGGATACGAGGCACACCTCCCGGCCGGTGCCGACTACCCATATCATCAAGTCACCGACGCAGACATTTGGAGCGATGATCCGCGTTCTCCGAATTACAATCGTCACGTTGTAATTGATCCGAAGAATCCGCCGGACAATTACAGTCACGAAAAAATGCGCTCGGGCGATTTTGCCTATCACTGGCTGATCGAGGTCCGACACAATTCCGATCCGCCTGTGCCCGGAGCCGGCAGCGCCATCTTTTTTCACATCCGGCGCGGCGTCAACAGGCCTACGACCGGCTGCACAACCATGGCGCAAGATAATCTGGTAAAAGTGATCACCTGGTTGCGAGCGAACCGACATCCATGCTACGCCTTGCTGCCTGCCGGAGAGTACGACAACAAATGGCGCGCCTGGAAGCTTCCGTCGCCGGACGCCCTGCACGGCGAGGTTTCATTGGCTCGTTGAAATCTCGCGATGGCTTGTTAGCTTGTCGTTAGTCAATTATGCCACGACGAAAACGTCCCAATCCTCAATCGGAAGAAAACATCCGCCGTATCGACACGAAACCGCGCGCGAAAAAACAGACACATGGCTTTCAGGTTCACTTCCTGCGTGGAGATCGTGTGGTGACGAGGATGTTTAGCGACAACGTATATGGTGGAAAGCAAGCCGCTCGACGCGCTGCGCGAAAGTTCAAGCAGTCGATGCTGCGCCGTTTGCCGCGGAGAAAGTTTCTGGGTGGATAGACCCCTCGCACCCGGAACTTATTTTCCGGTACGCTTTCCAGCATTCTAAAAATCCAGGCGCGAAATCGTCCGGTCTGGCCGACGTCCATCCATCAATCACAGCCGGCGCAAAAAAAACGCCTCTCTCGATTTCGCATTTGTTAGGGGCAAGATCTTCTGAAACTACGCCGCAGTAGCCGCAGATAAACTCCTGGTCGGTGCGCGCTGAAGCAGCCAGCTTAAAGATTCTTTCAAGCGGAACATCAACGCCCAACTCCTCCTTTAGCTCGCGCCGCGCTGTTTCATTATAGCTTTCTCCGGCAGTTACGTGGCCGGCAGCGCTGGAGTCCCATTTCAACGGATGCCGATCTTTCCAGCGGGAACGTTGCTGCAAGTACAGATCTCCGGCCTGGTTGAAAATGAGGATGTGAACAGCGCGATGCCGCAAGTTATTCCCATGCACTTCGGCGCGGCTCGCGTAGCCGGAGATTCGATCATTCTTATCGACCACCGGGAACCGCTCATTGGACGTCGAACACATCCGTTCGCACGGAGGCGGCGCGATGCAATTCGCAAGAGCGATCCATTGCAGCAATGATAATTCCTCAGCTCGTGCATTCGGATCGATGTTGAGACAGCTCGCGAGCGCGTTCCAGTCGCGAGCGTGTTCCCGCAGCAATTTCCGCAGCTGTTTTCGTCGCTGAGAAAACCCGATCCGGATCAATTTCAAAATCAATTCATGATCGTGTTCGGGCAATTCAATCGGATCGCGCGGCATGAGTCGCACGACTGCGGAATCGACCTCAGGCCGTGGGAGAAAAACAGTTGCAGGGATGGTGCGCAGGTATTTCACGCGATGCTGCAATTGAAGGCGCAACGTCAACGATCCGTAATCATGCGTGCAAGGTGATGCAGAAAGACGCATCGCCATTTCCTTTTGTAAGGTCAACACACAGAATGATATAGGACTTGGATACTCAACGAATTTCAACAGCAACGGACTCGAAATGTTGTACGGCAGATTCCCAATCAACTTCACTCGCCGATAGGCGAAAAGAACGCGAGGATCGAACTTCAGCGCGTCGATGTTAAGGATTTCAAGTCGCTCGTTGTCGAAACGCGAACGCAAAAACTTTGCAAGTCGCGCATCTTTTTCGATCGCCAGAACGTGCGCATCTTTTTCAAGAAGAACCTTGGTCAACGCGCCCAAGCCAGGCCCGATCTCGACGACATAATCTTCCGGAGAGATTTGCGCCTGATCGACAATCCAGCGAGCGAGATTTTGATCGTGCAGAAAATTTTGGCCGAGAGCTTTGGCAGGCGAGACGCCGATTTCCTTGAGCGTCGCGCGTATGTCCGAAAGCTTCATACGCCCGGACCCTGTCCGACAGGACAGCAAGAGAAACTCCTAGGCCTATTCACAAGATTCGGTGAACAAAAATGCCTCGAAACGGCAAACTTGTTCACAAGTTATTCACGCCCGTTTCTTGCGGACTCGAACGTAAGGAATCCGACGCGTGTAATCGCAGACGACGCGTTCTATTCATGAGATGGCAGCGCGCGACGCGACCGCTTTTTTCGGCTCTTTAGGTACGTTTGTTTCGCCTCTTTTAGGGAAGCACCCTCGAGAAAGTACACCGTGGCGGCGCGACCAATCGCATAGGTGCCGGCGCCCGCGACCATTCCGCAAACCACGTTGCCCCATCCCGGGAAAAATTTCAGCATCGCGCGCGCTCCTTCGCGAAGGAGCATGCCCACGCCGACGTTTGCTCCTAGTGCGGCGATGAACTCAGTCGCCCCCCGCAGGCTTCTTTCCCTGCCGCTGATATACATGATTCCGGAAACCATCAAGACTTGAAGCGTCGTGAGAACCGGCATATCTGCCAACGGAATCGGTTGCGCGCCGATTGCGGCGCAAATCGCGGTGGTAGATTTGATCAACATTTGCGCGACATGAAGCTGTGCGTGGCGATCGCGCGAGATGCGAATCATCTCGATCTTCGCCTGGTTTGGCAACTCCGCAGCAAGTAGCGACATCAGCCGCCGCGTTTCTGCGGACTGCTTTTCCGTGATGCGAACTACGGTGAGCAAACGATCGCGGACACTCGGCCGTGCATCGATCGCCTGTTCCAATTCCGTTACTCGCCTCGTGGACCCCAGCGAAAGACCAATAATTTTCGTCTCGCCCGGCGGGATGGCGATTGGTTCATTCAAGTTAGATTCGCCGTCATCGAAAAAGAAAACGACATCGGCAGGTTCGCGCCTGAGGTCCTCCTGAATTTGCGATTCGGCAGAATTGTCGGCGTCGCGCGCGTCCAGAATCGACACGGTTCCGTGACCCGGAATCATCCACTCGGTCCAACGATGCACTGGCGTGAGAGTTACATTCATGCCCTCGTGCGAGTCCGGAGCAAAAAGCAGGTCGATGATTTCCGGCATCGGCGTTTTGCTCGACCCGATGAAGAGAAATCGCGGTCGCCGCTGCTGGAGGAATAATTGCTTTAGCGGTATCAATTCACGCAGCACTGGTCGCCGAATTTTTTCGGGAAGTTTGGATGCCAACCCTTCCAGTCGCTCTGCAATTTGAACGAGAGTGTTTTGATTCATTTGAAAATGAAATCCGAATGACGAACGGCTGTGCTGCGATTATAAGCCTAGCATGAATTTGAACATCGAAATACTTTCGAAAGCGGCGGATCAGGCGCGCGGTTTGTGCATGGACGCTGTGCAAGCCTCGCAATCAGGCCATCTCGGGCTTCCACTCGGTTGCGCGGAAATCGGCGCGGTGCTTTTTGGTCATGCGCTGAGATATAATCCGGACCAGCCTCGCTGGATCAATCGCGATATTTTCGTACTCTCCGCAGGGCACGGCAGCATGTTCCTTTACGCCTGGCTGCACATGAGCGGCTACGATCTGCCGATGTCGGAAATCAAACGCTTCCGGCAACTGCATTCCAAAACGCCGGGGCACCCCGAATTTGGCGAGACGCCAGGAGTAGAATGCACCACCGGACCGCTTGGTCAGGGCGTGGGCAATGCAGTTGGCATGTCGGTGGCAACGAACATGGCCGCTGCGCGATTCAACACCGATGAGCACAAAATTTTCGACCAGCACGTCGTGTGTCTGTGCGGTGATGGCGATATGCAGGAGGGCGTCGCATCCGAGGCGTGCGCGCTCGCCGGCGTTTGGGGGCTCGACAATCTGATTTTCATTTACGATTCCAATGCCGTTACGCTGGATGCCCCCGCAAAGCTGACGCAGTGCGAGGAGACGGGCCAGCGGATGAAAGCTTACGGGTTTGACGTTCAGGAAATCGAGGGCCAGGACATGCGACAGTTTCTTGACGCGTTCGACGTCGCGAAACGTCGCGATAACGGCAAACCGCAGTTCATCATCGCGCATACGCTGATCGGAAAAGGCATTCCTGAGGTGGCAGGCACATACAAGGCGCACGGCGAAGCGGGCGCGAAATTCGTGGATGCGGCCCGCAAAGCGCTCGGTTTGCCGGACGAGCATTATTACGTGTCGCAAGATGTGTACGACTATTTTGCCGAGCACAAAAAGACATTGCTTGCTGAGTATGATCGCTGGGAAAAGACATACGATGCCTGGCGATCGAAAAACCCCGACAAAGCGAAGCTGCTCGATGACGGCCTTGCCCGAAAAGTGCCGGCCGATCTGTTGTCGAAGATCCCGGATTTTCCGACGGACGCGAAGCTGGCCACGCGCAAAGCCGGCGGCGAAGTATTGCAGCCAATTGCGCAAGCGATGCCGCTGCTGATCGGCGGCAGTGCCGATCTGTACGGCTCGACAATGAATTACATCAAGGACGGCGGCGATTTCAATCGCGATGATCGCGGCGGACGCAACATCCGTTTCGGCGTTCGCGAGCACGGCATGTGCGCGATTCTCAACGGCATTTCATATCATGGGCTGTTCCGTGCCTCGGGTGCGACGTTCTTGGTGTTTACCGATTATTGCCGCGCTGCTATTCGGCTCAGTGCACTCGCGAAACTTCCCAACGTTTACATTTTTACCCACGACTCGATCGGCGTCGGCGAGGACGGGCCCACGCATGAACCTGTCGAGACCGTCAGCTCTGTTCGCTTGATGCCGAACATCGACGTGATTCGGCCAGCTGATCCTGAAGAAACCGCAGGCGCATTTGTAGCGGCAATGCAGCGAACCGATGGGCCGACTCTGCTCTCGCTTACGCGTCAGACCGTTCCGATGTTGAACGAAATCGATGTGAACTTGCGGCGCGAAGGAGTATTCCGCGGCGGTTACATCGCAAAAAAAGAGAACGCCCAACTCGGTCTCATTATCATGTCGTGCGGCAGCGAATTGCAGCACGCGCTTACCGCGGCAAAGCAGCTCGGCGAGGCCATAAGGGTTGTCTCAATGCCGTGCTTCGAAAGGTTCAACCTCCAGCCGCAGGAATATCGGGAAGAGGTTTTGCCGACCGCGTGCCGCAAACGCATTGCGATCGAAGCTGGTGTGCCGGAAATTTGGTATCAGTACGTCGGCTTGGACGGAATAGTAGTCGGACTGCATCAGTTCGGCCTGAGCGCGCCCGGCCCTGAGGTCATGAAGGAACGCGGCATCGACGCGCAGCACGTGATCGAAGCAGCGAAATCGCTGCTCAACCGTTGATTCGTTGGACGGTTGAAGCGTTGAACCGGTTGCCGCAAGAGTCCGACTTACGCCTTCGCGCTTTAACGTTTCAAGGCTTCAACGAAGATCAAAATGCTTCCTCTGGCTCGCTGACGTTACGGGCGCGAGTTTCGAAGCGCGTGTATTCCTTCAGGAATGTAAGCGGAATTTCACCGACAGGGCCATTGCGTTGCTTTGCGATAATCAACTCGGCTTCGCCGGCCTTTTCCACGCGCGCCTCTTCGTCCTCTTCGTAGAGCTCGGGCCTAACAAGTAGTCCGACCAGGTCTGCATCCTGCTCGATGGAGCCGGACTCGCGCAGATCGCTCAAGCGCGGTTTACCGCCGGAGCGCTGTTCCGGCTGCCGGTTCAATTGCGCTACGACGATGACGGGGATCTTCAATTCCTTAGCCAAAGCTTTGAGTCCTGCTGAAATTTCAGAAATTTCCAATTGACGATTATCCTGTGCGCGACGCGAGGTGGACCGTAGCAATTGCAAATAGTCCACGATGATGAGGCTCACGTCCTGCTGCGCCTTCAGCCGACGCGCTTTTGCTCGCAACTCCAGAATGCTGAGGCTGGCGCTGTCATCGATGAAGATTTTGGACTCCGCCAACTTTGATGCGGCCGCAGTGAGGCTCGGGAAATCGCGCTCGCCCAAAAAACCGTCGCGCACCCTTTGCAAGTTTACGCGCGCGCGGGAGCAAAGCATTCGTTGCACGAGTTGCTGACTGCTCATTTCCAAGCTGAACACGCCGACAGGCAGCTGTTCGTTGATCGCCACATATTCGGCAATGTTCATAGCGAGCGCGGTTTTTCCCATGCTCGGCCGCGCTGCGATCACCACCATTTCGGAAGGATGCAGACCACTGGTCATGCGATCGAACTCAACGAAACCCGTTGAGATTCCAGTGATGCTGCCTTTGCGTTCGTAGAGCTTCTCAATCGTCTCGATGGCTTGCATCGCGTGATCTTTCATCGAGAGCATCTGCCCTTTGAACCGATCTTCGCCGACGTCGAAAATCCTCTGTTCCACTTCGTCCAGGAGACTGTCGACCTCGTCCTGCTCTTCGTAGGCGCGGCGCACGCTCTCGGTGGCGGCAGAAATGATCTGTCGTAAAATGTATTTGTCGCGAACGATCTCGAGGTAGTACTGCACGTTGGCCGCGGTCGGAACGAACGTGAACAGATTCGTGACGAATGCCGCGCCGCCGACGCTGTCGAGCAGGTTCCGATCGCGGAGCACCTGTGTGAACGTGATCAGATCGATCGCCTGTCCCGCGTTCCAAAGTTCGACGAGAACGTCGTAGATCGTCCGATGCGCGGGAACGTAAAAATATTCTTCGTTAATCTTCTCGACGCATTCAGCGATCGTTTCACGCGGAGAAATGAGCATTGAACCGAGGACGCCCTGTTCCGCTTCTACGCTATGCGGCGGCGTTCGGTGAACATCCTGCGCAGAACCTGTGGGCGAAATGGGAACAACTTTTTCGCCGCTTCGCACCGCTGAACCTCGGCCAGCGCCATTTCCCGCTTTACGAGGCTTCTCTCCTGTCCATGCGGACGGTGGAGTCGCCATTTATTTCTCTTCTTGTTTTGGCTGTTCCTTTTTTCTGCGGAAAAATCGTCGGTGCTTTTTATCAGCTTCTTCCGGCGCAGCGGCGGTCGTCGCGTCAGCTTTTGGTTCTGCTGCCGATTTCACCTGAAAAACGAGTTGCGCCGTCACATCGTGATGCAGCTTGATGGCGACCTCGTGCTCGCCGGTGTCTTTGATTGGACGCTCCAGAACAATTTTATGTCGATCGATTTCTGCGCCGACTTCGTTTTTCAGCCGGTTCACGATGTCCTGTGTCGTTACCGATCCAAATGCTTTGCCGGTCTCGCCAGTCTCCAATGTGAAAACAAACCGCGTCTTGCCGATGCGGCGCGCGAGTTCCTGAGCCTCGTTCAACTCGCGTGCTTCGCGTTCAGCGCGCTTCTGTTTAAGCGCATCGATCTGGCGCAGGGCACCGGGCGTGACCTCGTACGCCATTTTCCGCGGTAGGAGATAATTGCGCGCATAACCGCGACGCACCTTGACCACATCAGCTTCAGCGCCGAGGCCGGGAACGTTTTCGGTCAAAATAAGTTCAGTTAAAGGCATATCGATTTCAGTAAACTGCCCTCAGAAACTTTTCAACTTTGGAGGGATTCGGGAGTGTCGATTTTAGAATCGCGTCGCGCGCTGTCAATGTGAGAATGAAAAATTTCGAAAAAATTTCGAAATCGATGAAACGATCCTCAAGCTGCGATCTTGTCAATCATTGTAGGGCAGGCGCTTCGCCTGCCAAACCGCGCCCGGCTTTCAATTCACGTCAGCATGCGGCAAGCGGTGCGCTTGCCCTACAACGATCTAGCGCACTTTGTCTAGTGCCGTCTCCTCGAGCCGACACTTGAGATCACGCCTTGCCAAGGAAGAACAAAAGAGGGCGGGTTCGTTGTGAAGTCCAGTTGCCCGGCCAACTCAAAATGGCCGGTGGCATTGGCGAAGCGACCCGTGCCGCCTGTCACCTCCGCGGTTTCATGATTGTCATACACTCCCGGCGTTTCTGTCGGGCACAGGTACCCCTCGAAAGTGCCGTAGATTTCGTCGCCGTTGGCCGCAAACCAATCAAAGGTGCCAGTGTAGGGAATATTATTTGCACAAAGATTGGGATCGGGTTCGCAAGGGCGCGGAAAGAATTCCGCGGTTCCGGTGAAAGCTCCCAATTGGTTCGCGTGACCGAAGTTGACCACGCTTACCAACGGTTCGCACTGCGTACCGGACGGAGGGTTATTGTACCCCGCGACGACGCCATTGAACGGCACCTGGTCGCGAGCTGACGCTGGATTGGGCGTCGAGATAAATACCGCCGCAAGGAACGCGAGAAGGAGTCCCGCGCTTTTGAAGTCTAGCACTGCTGCTTTGAACTGAATGTTTCGGTTGTTCATAATTTTTTTCTTTCTTGTTTTGGGTTGTGGTCTTCGTTCCGGGTAAACCAGAGACGCAGACCGTTTCCCATTTCCTCCCCGAAACTTTGCACCGCGTTGCAAAGAAAGTTTGAAAGCGGTGCTGCGTATCCCGTCGGTGCCGTCCAATGGTTTTCGATTTAGTCAGTTGAGAACATCACGCATCGCACCTGGATGACGGCCAGGTGCGATGCGGATACTTTTCGGTGGTACGTCCTAATTGTTGGCCAGTCCGAAATAGGTGAGCGTCCCGTAGTTGCGGAGGGTACAGTTGTCGTCGAATACGACGTGCCACGCGAAAGTCGCGGGGGTCGTATTCGTATCGAGCGTTGCTGTTACCTGAAGTCCCCACGTGTAAGTGTAAATGCCATCTTCGAGCGAGACGGGCGTCAACTCGATGTGCGGGAACACCAGGTATCGGTGGCCGTCGCGG
>Ga0207701_10002374_pt1 | contig 19533 bp, 15 predicted proteins | sample KBSSwiSSwithPhiX_FD_184294 | JGI IMG/M metagenome (GOLD analysis project Ga0207701, IMG submission 184294) | Switchgrass rhizosphere bulk soil microbial communities from Kellogg Biological Station, Michigan, USA, with PhiX - S5 (SPAdes) (version 2) | ecosystem: Environmental > Terrestrial >... | reverse complement strand
CCACACCAGCCACCGCATCTGCTCCGTACACAGCCGAGGCGCCGTCCTTGAGGATATCGATGTGATCGATCATGGAGAAGGGAATGAGCTGGATGTCAATACCGCCGTTAAGAGACGACTGCGCAACGCGTTTGCCATCGATCAAGATCAAAGTCTCTTTTGGCAAAAGACCGCGCAGATTGAGTTGCACCGTGCCATCACCACCATTGGCAATGTTCTGGTTAACGGTGCCGCCAGCTTCCTGCGGGATAAAGGTAGTGAGGTCCGTGGCGTTGCGTATACCGAGTTTCTCGATGTCCTGGGGACGATAGGTGTCCACCGGGTTCGGGCCGGTCTCTTCCGCCGTTGGAATGTTCGAACCGGTCACGATGACGCGCTCGACCTCAGCCGAAGGCGCCGCGCCCGGCTGAGCCGGCACTGCCGGAGCCGGCAACTGAGCGGATGCGCTTGATGCAAAAATTAGAGGAAATCCCACGGCCGCCATCACGACGGCGCCAAGGAATCCGAGTTTATTTAGCACGTTTTTAGTCATTAGTTTCTCCATTGGTTTGGTTAGGTTTTGACACGCTTATTAAATCTCTACGGCGCTGACAAGCTTTTTTTTCACTTTTTTTAAACTTTTTTTGAACGGCCTTCTGGCCTGTTTGTCGCGTCAATTCACCCGTTTAATTAATGCCTCAGGAGCTGGCAAGCTTTTTTTTGACTTTTTCCAAAGTTTTTTTTGAACCCCTGAAACCGTGAATTACGTGGTTTTTGCGACCACGGATTACACGGATAATTTTGCCCTGTTCTATCTGAACATTCCCGGGGCTGGACTGGCCACTCTATTAATTTCAAGAATGCGCGATTGGAATGGAAACGAGTGTTGCGTCCGCACGAATCTGACGAATGCAGCGAACCTGATCTTCATGCGTAAATCTTCTTACCATTCGTAGTTGGTTGGCGGATGAAATCCGAACTCCCTCTGCAATTTATCCCACAGCCAATCAACGAATCCATCTTTCTCGATGGCGGCTGCATCGTTGGCGGCGAGTGCTTCCGCTTTCCCCACGCTCCCGTTCAAACAATAGAGATAGGTAAGAAGGAATGTGTCGTTGAGATCAAACGCACCGCGAGCTTTCTTATCCTCCATCAACTGAATCGCGCCATCGATATCCCGTCGCGCGAGCGCCCCGGCGATTAGATCCGGGATGATTTCGAGCGGCGGTGTTTTCGCTTTCTTTGCAATTCGCTCGGCGATTTCAAGCCGGAGTCCGTCGCTGCCGAGCACTTCCAAGACAGGCGTTCGCAAGGGCGAACCGCGCAGGTAAAGGTCCAGCTCGGCCAACTTGTTGCTTCCGATCTTTTCGGAAAGGTATCGTGATTCGCGAATGGCGAAGAATGATTTCAACGATCTACTTAGCGTCTCCGGCCAAATCCGGTTGATCAATGGGGACCAAAGAAAACGGTATTCGGCGGACGAAGCGTCCATATAAGTGGCGGCGAAACGGAAGTTCGCCTTTTCATTCCATGGCTCATCCGTCAGGCGTTTGGGGTAATTATCCGTCAGCGGCGCTATGTCCTGCGTGATGCGATCGATTTCCTCGCCGTCCATTAAAAATAACGCGCCTAATTGTTGGGGAACTTCGACGCCGATACGTCTCAAGTCCTGGCCGGTAGCCGGCTCGCTCCACAACCTCCGGACCTCCTCTTCGCTCACGCTACGTCCTGGTCCCTTGATACCCATCATGATCCATTGCTCATCTGCATTGGCCCAGACTGATGCGTTAGAAAATGCATTGTGAAACGCTCGAAGAATTGCTTCCGCCTCTTCCACCTTCAGTTGGTTAATCGGCAACCAGAATGTGGCGATTCCGCCCTCTTTCAGCCGATCCTTCATGAGCGAGAAAAATTCCTCAGAATAAAGATTGACTGAACCGGGGACTTTTGGCGGAGGCGGTTCTCCCGAAATTATGTCGTATTGCTGCGGGCTCGCCTGGAGGAAGAATCGGCCATCCTGGACGAATGCGTGTGCGCGCGGGTCGCGCAGCGGGTTGGAGTAGTTGATGTTTGAGTAGAAATCAGCGAGATCCAACACCTCTTTCGAAATGTCCACCACATCCATTCGTTTGACGTTCGGCCCGTGGAGAAGCGCGTCCGCGGTGACTCCGCACCCATAGCAGAGAAGCAGGACGTCTTCTGATTCCAGATGGAAAGCCAGGGGAAGGTAGGCAAACAATCTCATATAACGTTGATTGCGCGGATTTGTAGCCGACATCGAAAACGCGTTGGTCACCAACCGGTAGTAGTACGGTTCTCCAAAAAGATCGCCTCGCAGTAGCTGCAAAGTATCCGAAGTGCCCTCGATTCTTTTCACAACGCGCGCAAGCAGGTTGCCATGTTCGTCGATCTCGTAACGACGACTCGAATGGGCGAAATGCGCCTCGACCCGATGATGCGGAAAAAATGCGATGAGAAGAATCAGCACCGCGTAAAGCGCGGCCATTGTAAATGCGACTGGCCTCCTAAAGGACCAAACACTTCGTTCGCTGCAAAGCGCGGCCAGTAAAGCATAAGTCGCAGCGCATAATACGAGACTCCACTGAAAACCGATGCCCGGCAGCAGCAGGAAGCTTGCAAGCAGCGGACCGGTCGCCGCTCCTGCCGTGTTGAGCAATGCACTGATTCCAGTGCTATTCATGCGATTTTGGACGCTGGCGTGTACGCGCGTCGCGATGGTCGGGAACAAAATCCCGGATAGAAACGCAACCGGGAACATCAAAGCTAGGCACAGAAGAGCAATCTGGTGCCAGGAAGCGAGACTAAAAGCACCAGCGGGCGTTCGTATTGCCTCACCCGGAAAGAATAGATATGACAAAAGCACTGCAATTGCAGCGAGCAGGAGCGGGACAGGAAGGAATTGATTCAGCTGTGCCGAGCGCCGATGAATCGCGCCCGCCGCGACGCCGCCGAACCCAATTCCTGCGAGGACAACCGCGAGCATAATGGCGAAAGCTGTCGGCGATGATGCAACATACAGGCGCAGAAACCGGAACCAAATCACTTCCAGCGCCAGAAGAATGCAGCCCGTCCCAAAACTGACGAGAAGCAAACGCCATGGTGGCCGATATTTCACATCCACGCGGAGCGGAAACGTTCGCTGCAAGAGACCCGTGCTGGTTTCCGCTCCGAATTTCGCCACGAACAACGCCACCGCTGCGGCGACGCAACTCGCCAGAGCTGCAGCCAAACTCGTGCCTCGAAGGCCAAACGCAGCGATGAGATAACCTTCACCGAGCACAGCGCCAGCCACCGCGCCTAACGTGTTCGAGCCATACAAAAAACCAATCGCGCGCCCAAAATTGGTTTGCCGCAACATTGGATCTTCGATCAACACCGGCAGCGTCAGACCCATCGCCGTTGTAGGAATCAGTAGAATCAGAAAAGACACAGCGAACCGAAGCCCAAGAAGTGCCGGCTGATAATTCCAGAGTGTTTGCCACACCGGTCGCAACAATTCGCCCAGCACCGGAAGACCAAAAACGATCGTGCAACCAAGCAGAGCGACGAGCACCTCCAGCAAGGCATAAAGATGAAGCGGCCGCCATCGTCGAATTCTCGATGACGCGGCGATCGCATTCCCTAGCGCCAGGCCTGCCATGAAACTGGACAGGATCAACGCTGCCGCCCAGACCGAGTTGCCAAAGGCAAGGCCGCTTAACCTCAGCCAGAGAGTTTCGAAGATCAGCGCGCCTATTCCAGACAGAAAGAGAATGACAGAGACAACTGCAATAGGCAGATGCGCGTGTTGCTGTAGTCTTGCTGTGTCGAGGCGCTCATCGCGTGATTCCGAACACGGCGGCACAGCGCTGTGACTACATCCTCCGGCACGTGACTGATGGATGGCATGAGACCTATTCATCATCGCGAAAACGAGAGGCGATCCTCAGAAAAATAGCGCCAGCGATCCCGGCCAGAAGCGACCCGGCGAGGATACCTGACTTTGCCGCGTTAACGAGCCCAGTCTCATCGAACGCAAGCATAGCGATGAACAGCGACATGGTAAACCCGATCCCCGCAAGGCACGCGTAACCGAGCAATGACGTCCATCCAACACCACTGGGAAGCTCGCCGATACCGGATTTGATTGCGCCAAGCGCTGCCGCGGCAATGCCAAGCGGTTTACCAACAACTAGCCCGAGGAGTACGCCAACCGTGACTTCGGGATGATCAAGCGGGCCACCAATCCTCACACCGGCATTGGCGAACGCGAAAAGCGGCATTACAACGAACGCTGAAAAGTTATGAAGCGCGTGTTCGAGCCGTAAAATCGGCGCGATTACGCGCCGGCTTGCATGGTCCAGCGTAAAGAGAGCTTCCTGTTGCGCCTTGCTGGTAAGCACGAGCGGATCACTGCCTTCGGTGCGATCGAATCGATCCAAAATGCGTCGCGCCTGCCGTGAGAAATCTACCGCGTTAATCCGCGTGTGCGTGGGAATCGTAAAGGCAAGGACCACGCCGGCTACAGTGGCGTGCACACCGGACTGATGCATGAAATACCAGAGAGCAGTTCCCGCCAGCAAATATGGCCACAAACGGCGAACTCCCATCGCATTAAGTCCGATCAAAAGGGCAACAATCAATGCTGCCGCGATTAGCGCACTCCATGCCAGCGTATGCGAATAGAAAATTGCGATAATGAGAACCGCTCCCATGTCATCAACGATCGCGAGCGCGGCAAGAAACAATCGGGCGCCGGCAGGTGCATTTGGGGCAATCAAAGCGAGTGCTCCAAGAGCAAAAGCGATATCCGTCGCCATCGGGATACCCCAGCCCCGGGCGTTCGGCCCGCTCATGTTGCATATCCAGTAGAACGCGGCCGGCACAATCATGCCGCCGATCGCGCACGCAATTGGAAGAGCGGCTTTCCTTACCGACGCCAGTTCGCCGACGATTAACTCACGTTTGATCTCGAGGCCGACCAACAAAAAAAACACCGCCATCAGCCCATCGTTGATCCACTGATGCAGCGTCAGCGACAGCGGGTGGTCTGCAATTCCAAATGTTAATCGGATCTGCCAAAGGCGCTGGTACGCTCCGGCCAGCGGTGAATTGGCCAGCACGAGCGCAGCTATTCCGAACAGCAGCAGGACCGATCCACCAGCGGCCTCCGTCCGGAAAAAACGCTGAAATATGGTTGGCCGAATTGTTCTAACCACTAATGGTTTCCCCAAGTTAAATCGTTAAATCGTAAATCCGCTGTAACCGTGTAACTATCTAACGAATCACCCTCTACGCCTTATCATTATGTTCACGGGTTTGATCGAAGAAGTCGGCAGTGTAATCGCGGTTGGCGCAAGCAAAAATGGCAATCGATTGAAAATCGCCGCACAGCGCGTCACGAAACGGATACGCCGCGGCGATAGTTTGGCCGTTAACGGTTGTTGCCTCACACTAAGCTCGCACCGTGGCGAGGAGTTGGTTTTCGACCTCTTGAACGAGACGGCCGCTCGCACGAATCTGAAAACGTTGCGGCAAAAGCAGCCTGTAAATCTTGAGCGCGCCGTTGCTGGTATGGAGCGTTTTGGGGGACATTTCGTTCAAGGACACATCGATTGTGTCTCACCCGTCATCGCCTATCAGAAAAGTGGCGGAGATTTTCGATTGGAAATCGAGTTACCAAAGGCGTTCGCCCAATATGTTGCGTGCAAGGGCTCGATTGCGGTGAATGGAATCAGTCTTACCGTCGCCGAAGTTCTTCCCAAGAGCTTCGTCGTGTGGATTATCCCTTACACAAAGGCGCATACTAATCTAGACCAGGTCCAAGTGGGCGATGCGATGAATCTCGAGTTCGATATTCTCGCCAAGTACGTTGAGAGAATGCTCGCTTCGCGGCGTTAAATCGCTAAAACATTGAACCCTTGATCGTGGACCCTGTGTAAACATTTGACGAATCACGGTCTCGGTCGTGTCGATTCGTGCTTGAACCTTCTCCAACCGCTCCTAGTCCCGGGAAGCATCGCCGCCGGCGACCCCGGGTGGTGGGCGTCATCACGTCGCCCGAGGAGTTCGATTTTGCTATTCGAATGAACGAACCGCCGGATTTGTTTGAACTTCGGCTGGATCGACTTGTGCGCGCGATCGACCGGCTGGAGAACAAGATCTCCAAGTTGCGCGCGCCACTCGTCATTACCGCGCGACATCCGATGGAAGGCGGCGCGAATCGATTATCGCCGTTGCAACGGCACAATCTGCTCGCTCGATTCTTATCTCGAGCCCGTTATATCGATGTCGAACTACGCTCCGCACCTGTTTTCATTTCGCTCCTTCAGCTGGCTCGAAGGCAAAACGTGCGGCGCATCATTTCAGTTCATCACCTGAAAACCACACCGTCTCCCAGCCGCTTGCGAGCTCAAGCGCGCGCCGCAAAAACCTATGGTGCGGACTTTTTCAAAGTGGCGACACGCACCGACACTCCGATGCAACTGACGCGTTTGATCGATTTCGCCGTAGCCAGCGACGTTGACATTGCAGTGAGCGCGATGGGAATTGGCAAACTGGGCGCAGCTTCGCGCGTACTTCTCGCCTGTTGTGGATCGGCCCTCGTCTATGTGTCACTCGGCCGGAGCGACATCGAGGGACAAATGTCGCTCGACCAGGTTCGCGCGTTGAGCTTCGACGCGTCGAAGCGTTAAACCGTTACACCGTTGAATCGGCACATTGTCGTCGCCCCTTAACGGTTCAACACTTTAACGAATTACGATCCGTTTGCTTGCTCTTTTTCTAACTCATATATCGTACAAAAAAAGAACCGTGCCATGTCCTCATCTGTAGCAATTCCAAAACAAGTGCCGGTTATGCCGTTGCCTGGCGCTCTGCTTTTTCCACATGCGCTGCTGCCGCTTCATATCTTTGAGCCGCGCTATCGCGAGATGTTAAAGCACGCCCTCGCCCATCACCGCATGTTTTGCGTCGCACTGCTCAAACCGCATTGCGTGGAATGGAATTCGACCGCCGACTTCTTCCAAATTGCAACGGTTGGTCTCATTCGCGCATGCGTCGAAGGAAGCGACGGCACATCGAACCTGATCCTGCAGGGACTGGAGCGTGTCACATTCAGCGCTTTCCAGCAGGAAGAGCCATTCCCCATTGCAACGATTGAATCGCTCGAATCCGACTCTGCCACCTCTGTGGAAACCGAAGCACTGGCCGCGAAGGTGCTGGAACTTTATTCGAACCTCAAAGGGGACGGGCTGCGGCAGCTTCCTCCCAAAGTAGACCGGTATCTTTCCGATTTGAGTGATCCGGAATTGCTTGCTGACCTCGTCGCCTCAACATTTGTGAGCGACCCTCTTCGTCGTCAACGCGTGCTGGAAGAACTCTCCATTAATAAACGGTTGCGGCTGGTGATTCAGTATCTTCGGGAAGAAAACGGAACCGCGGCTGCGTGAAAGCCGGAGTATCGGAGTAATGGGAACTCGGATTGGTCCCGCCAATCCGTCACTCTCTTAGTCTATCGCCCTGAGTTCGCCCGTGTTCTTCCATCAAATACCGGTCCGTCATTCCAGCTATGTAATCGCATACGGTGCGATGCAATCCCTCGGTCTCTATTCGTTTCGCCGCCGTCTCACCCAGTTTGTCAGGATCGGCCAGATACACCTGGAAAACCTGGCGCAGCATTTCGCATGCGCGCCGATTCACGTCGGAAACGCGCGAATTGTAATAGACGTTCTGGTACAGGAATTTTCGCAAATCCAGATTCGCTTGGAGTAAATCATCGCTATAACGAATCAGGGGCGCTGGCTGCTGCCGCGCTTCGTCTGCACTTTGGACGCCGGCTTCTGCAATGGATTTTGTGCTGGTCGAGACCAGATCGCCCACTTCCGTGTCGATAATGTCTCGAATGATTAGCTTGTGCAGTTCCGGCTCCCGAGCGTCGGGGTAGCGTGCCAGCACAGCCCGCAGGCTTCGATGCCAGACCTCGTTTTTGTCCAGTTGTGCCGGATCTAGGATTTCAAAATCCACCGCGTCATCCAGGTCATGACTGTAATAGGTAATCTCGTCTGCCAGGTCTGCGACCTGCGCCTCCAACGATGGGCAACGATAGCTTTGTGGAGCAGCAGGTGGCTGCGCTCCCGTCACTTCTGCCATGTCACTAAATGCTCCGTGTTTCCGCAGGCCCTCGCGCACTTCAAATGTCAGGTTTAACCCCAGAAAATTTGGATAAGGATCTTCAAGGAGCTCGACTACTCGCACACTCTGGCGGTTGTGATCGAAGCCGCCATGGTCGCGCATGCATTCAGCCAGCATCTCTTCGCCCGAATGTCCAAAAGGCGCGTGTCCCAAATCGTGCGCGAGGGCGATCGCTTCGGCGAGATCTTCATTCAGACGTAACGCGCGGGCAATCGTGCGGCTAATGGACGCTACCTCAATGGAGTGCGTCAGGCGGGTACGCAGGTGGTCCCCGGTGCCATTCAAAAAGACCTGGGTCTTGTACTCCATCCGACGAAACGCGCGTGAATGAATGATCCGCGCCCGATCGCGTTGGAACTCGGTGCGAAACACATGCCCCGGCTCCGAATATTGCCGGCCGCGCGAGGCGCCGGACTTTTCCGCAAATGGCGCAAGCACAGCACGCTCACTGGCTTCCATTTCCTCGCGTGTTTTGAAGAAAGCCGCGAGAGGAGGCGCCTGAGGCTCAGGAGAATGCTTGGTCACAATTGATTCCCAATCTTATTTGTCGATCTTAGCTTTCGAAACCTCAAATTCGATATGGCCAAGAAAACTCGTCGCAGAAAACAAGTCACGCCCGAACGTTTGATGGAACTAAGCTTCGCTTACGCGCCGCCGTTGATCATCAGCGCGGCTGTGAGTAACCGGGTTTTCGATTCGCTGGAAGACAGCCCGAAAACAGCCGTGCAAGTCGCAGAGAAAACCGGGGCTTCAGCGCGCGCTCTGCGGATTCTAATGAATGCGCTAATTGGTTTAGGGCTTCTAAAGAAAGATCGGCAAGGAAAGTATTCGCTTACCTCCGAAAGCGCCGCCTTTCTTCTAAGCAAAAATCCAGGAACGCACGCGGGATTTTTTGGAACTATTACGCCAAACCTCATTTCAAGATGGCTACAATTGTCAGACATCGTTCGCAAAGGTCGTCCAACCGTCGCGGTAAACCAGGAAACGGAAGGCACGGAGTTCTTTAGTCAGCTGGTGGAAAACATCATCCCGCTCAGCTATCCGCCTGCGCAAAAGCTCGCCGACCACTTGAAGTTAGCGAAGGCAAAGAACGAAATTCGCGCGCTCGATATTGGCGCAGGTTCGGGTATTTGGGGCATTGCTCTCACCCAAAAATCGCCGCGGGTGCGCGTGACCGCGGTCGATTGGACAGGAATGATTCCGACGACAAAACGAATCACACAAAAGTTCGGCGTCGGCGCTCGCTTCAATTATATCGAAGGGGATATGTTGGAGGCGAATTTCGGCACCGGCTATGACATCGCGATCCTCGGTCACATCTTGCACAGCGAAGGCGAAGATTGTAGCCGCCAATTGCTCAAAAAGATTTTCCACGCGTTAAGAGCCGGCGGCATTATTGCGATTGCAGAATGGCTGGTGAACGACGATCGCACCAAACCGCTAGCCTCACTGTTGTTTGCTGTGCAAATGCTGGTGAACACCGAAAAAGGTGACACTTTCAGTTTCAACGAAATTAAGAACTGGCTGGAAGAAGCGGGTTTCAAAAAAGTGCGAAAACTAGACGCCCCCGGACCTTCACCACTAATCCTGGCAACAAAATCGTAGTGATGCAGACAATCTTGTCTGTGGATAACGCCGCAGGACTCGCCACAGGACGAGGCCGTCCGAATGGCGGACACGATTGCCCGGGTCACGAATGAGCTTCTCATCTGCGCACTGACCTGCTCTCATAGTGACCGATGAAAGAGGTAAGAACGAAATCGGGTGCCAAGACCAAGGCGCGGCAAAGTCGGAAAAATATTGAGGGACTCAGCCCGTACAGCAAACCAGCCCTTCGCAGCGAAGCGTTTGCGAGGGCGCTCACCGACGCAAAGTCGTGCGTCGACGATCGTGAGAGGCTGCAAACTCTCTTCAACGAAGCGGCGAAAAAGGCAGCGTCGGTGCCCAAAGACTCCTTTAAGGAATATTGGCCTTATCTCCAGACAATGCTGCGGTTGGTCCGCGCGCACCATCACGGAGAATACGATCAGGTTACGCATGATTCGTTGTTATGGATCGTTGCGGCTCTCAACTATCTGGTGGATCCATTCGATCTGATTCCCGACAAGACACCATTCCTCGGCTTCATTGACGACGCAGCCGTTGTCGAGTTCGTGGTCGATAGAACCCGGCAAACGCTCGACGATTTTATGACTTGGGAAACAGGACCGCGATAGCGACTGGATCTAGACATCGCGTGCGGCCATCCAGCCCTAAAACTGGCGCCCCCGCGTTTCGCGAGAAATTCAAACCAACAGTAACGCTGGGTTTTCCAGAAGATGGCGCAGTTCTTTCAGATATTCAGCACCCAAGGCGCCGTCAATGACGCGGTGATCGCAGCTCATCGTAAGCGACATTCGGTGACCTGCGACAATCTGGTCGGAGTCGTCCAGTACCGGGACGTTTGTAATCCTGCCTACGGCCAAAATAAAACCCTGCGGCGGATTAATTACAGCTGAGAAACTGTCGATTCCCATGGCACCGAGATTTGAAACAGTAAACGTGCCACCCTGAAATTCTTCAGGCTTCATGCGTTTGTTGCGCGCGCGATGCGCTAAATCTTTTGCCAGTTCGCTGATCTCGCGCAGCGATTTGTTTTGCGCGGCGCGGATAACTGGCGTGAGGAGTCCGTCGTCGATAGCGACGGCTATTCCAAGGTCGATGTCGGCATACTGCATTATTGCATCGCCATCGAACGAAGCGTTCACTCGCGGCACCTTGACTGCGGCTTGCACCGCCGCCTTTAGAACAAAATCGTTTACTGTAATTTTCGCAGCATCCGCGCCTTCGCCCGCCGACTTCAATTCCTCCCGCGCCTCCATCAGCGGCGCGGCATCGATGTCGATGTTGAGATAAAAATGTGGAACCGGGCCAAGGCTTTCCACCAGACGTTGGGCGATGACTCTGCGCATTCCGGAAAGTTGGATGCGCGCGCTTTCGCCAGCCTTTACCGCCGCTGAAACCTTAGGCGCCGGAATGGCGGGTTTTGATTTAGCTGCGGCGCGTACATCCGTTTCCGTCACACGGGCTTCGGGTCCAGTACCCTTCACGCTGGAAAGGTCAATACCAAGCTCGGCCGCAATTCGCCGCGCGACCGGCGATGCTTTCACGCGAGCTTCCTCGCGCTGTGGTGGCAGCCGTGCCGGCTGCGCAGACGACACGCCTGCCTTTTCAGGTTCAGTCTCCTTTTCCGCCTTCGGTGCCGCCGCCTTTTTCTCCTTCTTCTCTTCTGTTTTCGCCTTTTCCTCTTTTGGCTGCTCTGCTTTCTTCGGTTCCTCTTCCTTTTTTTGTTCTTCTTTGGCTGTTGGCTTTTCCTCTTTTTCTTCCTTCTCTTTTTCCTGTTCCTCTTCTTTAGGCCGCTCGTCACCTTCAGCGCCAATGAACGCGATCTTGTCCCCGACGTTTACCTTGCCGCCTTCCTCGACGTAAATTTCGGTGAGCGTCCCGTCCTCGGGTGATTCCCATTCCATCGTCGCCTTGTCGGTCTCGATCTCGGCGAGAACTTCTCCGGCCGAAACTTCGTCGCCCTTCTTCTTCTTCCACGCGACGAGAGTGCCCTCCGTCATCGTGTCACTCAATTTGGGCATTTGAATTTCGGGCATGTCGAAAAGTTAAGAAGTTAAACGTTTAAAAGAGTTGAAACGTTACAATGGTGATCCCTTTTAACTCTGTAACTCTTTTAACTGCGTTCATGCGTAGCAAACTTTTTTCACAGCCGCGGTAAGCTTGTCTGCATTTGGAAGCACAGCTTTCTCGAGCCGCTCATTGTACGGCATGGGTACATCTTCCTGTGATACGCGAATGATGGGCGCGTCGAGCGCATCAAAAATGTTCTTCTGGATTCGATAGCAAACTTCCGCGCCGACTCCGCAAAAAGGGTGATCTTGTTCGACGATGACCACGCGATGCGTCTTTGCTACCGACTCGTAGATCGCTTTTTCGTCGAGCGGCTTGATCGAACGAAGATCCAGAATTTCCGCGGAAATATCTTCCTCCTCCAATTGGGCGGCAACTTTGAGTGCTAGTGGAACTGTCTGCGAGTAACAAATGATCGAGACGTCGTTGCCTTCGCGTTTCACTTCCGCTTTGCCCAGTGGGATGAGGAGCTCTTCATCCGGGGGCTCCACCATTCCCTTGGAGCTATAAAGCAGTTCGGCCTCCAAAACCAACACTGGGTTGTTGTCGCGTACGGCCGTTTTGAGCAATCCTTTCGCGTCGCGTGGCGTGGCCGGCGTGCAAACTTTCAAGCCCGGGACGCTGGCGTAAAAGTTCTCTGTTGCATGTGAATGGGTAGCGCCCAGTTGATGCGCCGGCCCGTTTGGTCCACGAAAGGTGATAGGGATATTAAACTGCCCCCCAGACATCGTGTACATATTTGGGGCGTTGTTCACGACCTGATCGAATGCCACCAGCGAAAAACTGAACGTCATAAATTCAATGATGGGCCGCAGCCCAACCATTGCGGCGCCAACTCCCAAGCCAGCAAACCCGTTTTCACTAATTGGAGTATCGATGATCCGTCGCGGCCCGAAGCGCTGAAGCAATCCCTGGCTGACCTTGTACGCGCCTTGGTACTCTGCGACTTCCTCGCCCATCAGAAATACATTCGGATCGCGTTCCAGCTCTTCCGCCAATGCTTCGTTGAGCGCCTGACGATATGTGATTTCTCTCATCGCCTGTCTTCTCCACTAACGACTCCATCGCCTGCAGGTTCGTCGGACTCGGCAGGGGAGCCGGCCGCAGCAGCGCCATTGGCATATGTATAATCGTAAAGTGTGTCGAGCGGTGGCTGGGGACTTTTCTCAGCGAACTTTACCGCCGCCAGCACTGTTTCTTTTGCCCGTTTGTCGAGCAGATCGAACTGTTCATTCGTTAATTTTCCCTCCCGGGTGAGCTGGGCCCGCAAACGCGTGATCGGATCATCGAGCCGATATTTCTCCAGTTCCTGTTTCGTTCGATAACTCGCCGGGTCCGACATGGAGTGGCCTCGATAGCGATAGGTTCGCATTTCAAGGAACGCCGGGTGAGCCTCTTTACGGATGGACTCCACAATCTCGGCAACCTTGTCACGAACTTCGCGAAAGTTCATTCCATCCACAATTTCTCCGGGAATGTCGTAACCTTCTGCGCGATCGACGATTTGCCGTAGCGACGTCGATCGCTTCACGGAAGTACCCATGGCGAAGAGGTTGTTTTCACAAATGAAAACGATCGGTAATTTATAAAGAGCCGCGAGGTTTAGCGCTTCGTGGAAGGCACCTTGATTGATCGCCCCATCACCGAAAAAGCAGAGCGTCACGCGATCTTCGCCGCGGTACTTGATGGCGAAAGCCAATCCAACCGCCAGCGGAACGTGAGCTGCGACGATGGCGTGACCGCCGTACATATGATTCTTTCGGTCGAAGAAATGCATCGAACCGCCCAAGCCGCGAGAGCAGCCTGTTTCCTTTCCAAAAAGTTCGGCCATGCAGGCGTCCGCGCTCGTTCCGCGAGCGAGCGCATGAGCATGATCGCGGTAAGCTGTGATGACATAGTCATCACTACGGACGGCAGCGACGGCACCGGTGACCACCGCTTCCTGACCGATGTAAAGATGACAAAAACCGCCGATCTTCTGCGCTTGATACTGCTGACTGGCGCGTTCTTCGAAACGCCGAATCAACAGCATCAGCGAGAGCATCTCGACTTCGTCGCGCTGCTCTATCGGCTGCATGGGCGGCTCAAGCCGAGTGCGGAACCGCGGCCCGGGCGCGCGAGCCCTCAGCGCTTCGGCCAATGTTCATACAAACAACAAAAAGCAGAGTGAAGAGAAGATCGCTGAGCAGTGAATTGCGGAAAAACATCCAGCTGGGTGTCGCACTGAATTGAGGCAAGCCAACAGTCAGCGATTGAATCAGTCCGGCAAAATTCTTCGCGTAACCGGGATCGTAGATCCACGACACGCAATTCGTAACGACGTAGAAGGTGAGCGACGCGGCGAGCGATGCAGGCAGGAGCGTTTTCCACGAAGCGCGGCTTTGCAGGAGCAATCCAAGACAACTGACAATTGCAAAGCCGATATAGTGCGAGATTACGAACGGACTAACAAGTGAAAAGCCATAGTGGGCGTCCAACACAACGTCCGAGATCAGCAGCGCGATCATGGGGACAGTGAATTTGTACTTCCACGGGAAGTAAGCGGCGGCGCAGAGTGCAATGGCGGCCATCGGCGCGAAGTTCATCCACCCGATGGAATTGGCCTGTCCGAAGAACCCAGTCGCGATACGAAATGCGATCGCCGCCATGATGAGAAGAAGCGCAGGAATCATTTCGGAGAATCTATCCGTCGGGCAAGATATGCAAAGGGCATTTGCTTTAGCTCCGTCTCTGTGAAACGCCCAGATGCGCGCTGCAACACATCAGCGCCACGTCTCGCGCAGCGAGGCGGCTACAGCTATTTGGCCCCTGCGAGCGCCTTGGTAAGCCGCGCCTTACGCCGATTCGCGGCATTTTCGTGAATGATCCCGCGCTTGGCAGCTTTATCGATAGCTGAGATTAGCGCGCGAACTTGCTCCGGACCCGGCGTTTGCAAGGAGCGCACTGTCTTCTGCATCGTTCGCAGACCCGTCACCACGCTGCGATTGCGTAGCGTTCGTTTCACTGTTTGGCGGGCGCGTTTGGCGGCTGACTTGGTGTTTGCCATTGGGATCAGAAAAAATTATGGACCTGCACGCTCGCGAGCGCATTGCGATTGTCAACCCTGAAGGTTTTCCAAGCCTGCATTCACGCGCCGGCATGGCAAGCGGCCCATCCGTCCAAGGTCCGAAGCGCTACAATCGTTTGTTCAATTCGAGCTTCGCTTTTGCCCGCTGAGCAGCAAGCGCTCCACCCTTACGCATTTGTTCGACCGAGAGCGTATCGTTGGAAGCTGAAGCAGAAATTGGCTGGTCCTGGTTCTGAGTTTTTGCGCTCGCGGTTACGAAGGTACTAGCGGGTTGCGATCGCGGTGCCTTTGCGACTTTCGGTAAATGTTCGGGGGTAATCTGCACGAGTGCCCCAACGGGGACGCGATCGTAAAGTGCGGCCACATCGGTCGACTTCATTCGAATGCAGCCGTAGCTGGCCGGACGGCCGATGCTCTTCTCCTGCGGCGTGCCATGAATGTAAATGCCACGTTGAAAGGCATGCGCGTTTTGCGCCTCGAGTCCGCGCAACCAGATGATACGCGTGGTCACCGGGTCCCGCCCGGGAGCATTGGGTTGAAGAACTTCACCGGTGAATCGCCGCTTGTGGAAGACCGCGCCGGTGGGTGCGTTGTCACCAATTTTTTTCTCGACAGCGAGGTAACCCAGAGGAGTTGTCATTCGCCCCCAGTAATCGCCAACCCCGAACATGGAGGTGGACACCGGGTAAGTCGCCACTTTCCCGCCGTTCTGAACAAGCATCAGCTTCTGATCGCATACGCTGATGATCACCTGGCTCGATGTATCGACCCGCGTGAGAGCAAAGGCGGGCGTAATTGAAATAAAACCAAAAAGTAATGCCAGGGGCCGAAGCATGGGCAACTTCTTACTCGACAAATTTGAATTTGTCACGCGGGAATTGCATCGGCCGCACCTGATCGGCCAAAATTAATTTTCGACCAGCGACTGCTGAAGGAGGAGATGCAGACGTAAAGGAAACCGCTCTGGAACATGAGCAAGAACGGCACCGAGAAAAACTGACCATGCGCGATCGCGAAGATCACGAAGTACGTGAAATAAATTGCGAAACCCAGCTCGGCCAGCGGAAGAGCTGATCTGAGGGGCCGGTATTTGCAGCTCCGCCATGCCTGAGACCTTCGTTCAATGCCATACTTGGGGGTGCGGGTGAAGTCGGATTTGTGATTGATGAGCGCTTCCAACACTGCTCGAGCATTGTTCAGCGAAAGACCAATTCCCAACGCGAGCAGGCACGGCAAAAAGAGAATTTCTTTCATCCATGTCCGTGGGTGCAGCTCGCGTTGGGCACAAATATAAAAAACCGCCACCGAAGCCGACGCCGCGAGAAAGAGCGGAACGTCAATCAGCAACATACGCAGCCACCCACCTTGAGGCCCTCCGGACGAGGGATGCAGAAGCACACAGAGAAGGGCAAGCAGCAAATAGGCAAAGTTCGACATCAAATGCCCAGTGGCTTCGAGCTTAATCGGGAAAGGGAGGCGGCTGCGCCATATCGTGGGCAATAATTTCTTGCAGGTTTGAACAGAGCCTTTCGTCCAGCGATGCTGCTGAGACTTGAAACCATTCATGTCCACAGGCAGCTCGGCCGGAGTCACGACGTCCGAAAGATAGATAAATTTCCAGCCTGCGAGCTGGGCACGATAGCTGAGATCGAGATCCTCGCACAGCGTGTCATATTGCCAGCCTCCGCTTTGCTCGATACAAGAACGACGCCACAGTCCTGCCGTTCCGTTGAAGTTGAAAAACCGACCGCTTCGGCTGCGAGCGGTTTGCTCCAGCAAAAGGTGTCCGTCCAAAAAGATCGCCTGCATGCGCGTGAGCAACGAATAACCCCGATTTAGATGTCCCCAGCGGGTCTGGATCATTCCCACATTCGGGTCGGTGAAGTAATGGATGGTTCGCTTCAATAAATCCTTTTGCGGAACAAAATCGGCATCCAGAATACAAACGAATTCGCCTTCGGCAGCCTCGAGCCCTATCGCCAGCGCGCCGGCTTTGAAACCAGTGCGATCGACTCGATGAATACGTTGAACATTAAAGCCACGCTCTTGTAGTTCCTTCGCGCACGCAGCAGTGATCTCGCGGGTTTCGTCGGTCGAATCGTCCAGCACCTGGATTTGCAGAAGCTCCCGTGGATAATCCAATTCGCTCACAGAACGAAGCAAGCGCTCGGCGACGTACACTTCGTTAAAGATTGGAAGTTGCACCGTGACCTTTGGCAACTTTTCAAAATGACGTTTCGGCACCGGCGGCCGCTTCCGGTTTTTGAGGTATAGATAGATAATGAAATAGCGATGGATGCCATAAGCGGACAGGCCGATGAGCACACCGAGATAACAAATCGACCAGATAATGTGTGCGAGGCTTCCTTGCATTGGAGTTCTACAGCCCCGAAAGTTTTTCGGGATAAGCCCGACATGATGCCGCTTTCACCATGTGCGTCAATTCAAAAATCGTAGTTTTGCCTCTGAAAATCTCCGCCGCATTTCGTTGATACACAACAATCTCCTCTCGATTTTCGTAATTGGCACGGCGAACGGTCTGGCAATCTCTTTGATTGTCAAAGGACGGGCGACTTTTTCATGTGGCTTGTAATCACCCGATCATTCCGACCCGGCTTTGCTCGAGACATTCACTCTTGCCTGGAGCGGCGAGCAGAGTAACCGTGATGGGCCAATTTTCGTAACCCGCAGACATCAGTTGGGAGACACAATGACGAAACGAAGGCGCGACCGTTTCGAACGATTCAAGATCATCTTTCCTATCCTTCTGGCAGGATGGATCCCTTCGATCCTGACTCTCATTGTTTCCTATACGATCCTGCGCGATACCCTGGAATCCAGAATCCTGCGTGACCGCCAAACCTTAATCCAGTTGGTGGGGCATCTGGTCGGCCACGATCTAAACCGCAGCAGCAGCGTGATCGAATACTATCAAACGCTGCCGGAAATGGTGAAAAGTTTAAGTACGCCAGATCCACAGCTCACTCAACAATGGCTCAACTCGGCATTTTATTCCCATCCACAGATTGATGGAATGTTCATCACCACAGCAAACGGCGACCTTGTCGCGTCGATCCCCACGGCTCCGGAGATGATTGCCAAGGATTTTGGCTCTAAGTACTGGCGCCAGCAGGCGGCTGCTACAGACGCGACCTTTGTCTCAGCAATTCATCCCCGGCTGTCGGATAACCGGCCCGTCACCGATATCGTCGGCGCAGTGCGCGCGCAAGACCGAACCGTCCTGGGCTATGTCGGAGTTTCCGTCCTTGTGGAGCGAATTGGCCGACGACTGTCCACGATTGAGTTTTCAGATCGGCTTCTTTTTGAGGTGCTCGATCAAAGCGGCGCCGCGCTTTTTGCCAGCGATTTCAAGCCCAATCCCGCAACGCCTGAGCCGAAGACCAATGAAGGATTGATGAAAGAGGTTAGCCAGAGCAAGAGCGGGCATTTCGAGCGGCACGGAAATCTTTATTCCTTCAGCCCGATTGAATCGACCGGTTGGGTGGCCGTGGTGGAGCAGCCCAGGAGCCTGGCTTACAAACCGGTTCACGATCTTTTGGGACGAATGACTGTCCTCGCGGCTTGGTTGATCGTTCTTACCGCCGTATTCGCATGGCTGGGCAGCGCTTATTACCAGCGCCAGCTGGACGCCAAGCAACGACTGGAGCGCGAAGTGATCTTCAACGAGAAAATGCTTGCAAACATGCCTGGCGGTATCGCTTTCATTGATCCGACTTCTCGCCGCTTCCTCCACGCCAACCATGCGTTTGCCCAGATGGCGGAACGGTTTGGCGACATGCAACCTGGTCATGATATTACAGAAACTACCTACGACGACGTGAAGATTACGCCACCCGGGGCGATCGAGAGGGTACTCACCTTCGGGACGCCGTTTCAACTCATTGAACATCCGCTGAAAGATAAGACCGGTATGACGCATTTTTTGAATATCAATTTGCTCCGGCTACAGGGCTGGCAGGAAACCATTCAAGGCGTGCTCTATCTGGTCGAAGACAAGACAAGGGATGTCACGTTGCGGCAGGAATTGATTGGCGCGAACGCAGCAAAGGATCAATTCCTGGCATTGCTGTCACACGAGCTGCGAAGTCCACTGTCACCGGTCATTGCGATGGTCGGTGAGTTGGAAGCGGAGCTGCCAGATTCGCCGCCCGTCAGGGAGGCGCTTGACGTCGTTCGGCGTAACGTCGAACTGGAAGCGCGCCTCATTGACGATTTGCTCGACGTGACCCGGATTGCCAAGGGGAAGCTGCAATTGAGCTTTGAGCCGATTTGCGTGCATCAAATCCTCCAGCGCGCTTATGAAATATGCCGGGAGGAAATCGCTGCCAAGAACCTCGAAGTGAAATTTCATCTTCGCGCTTCGGAATCCCACGTGGAAGGTGATCCGGCGCGACTACAGCAGGTCTTTTGGAATTTGATCAAGAATAGTGTGAAATTTACGCCGGAAAAAGGCCGGATCACCATCGAAACCCTCAACCCCGCACCAGACAAGCTTGAAGTGCGCATTATCGATACTGGGATCGGCATCGAGCCGGAAAAGATCGATAAAATCTTTAATGCATTCGAACAGGGACAGGCCGACATCACCCGGCGTTTTG
>Ga0207701_10002373_pt1 | contig 19533 bp, 37 predicted proteins | sample KBSSwiSSwithPhiX_FD_184294 | JGI IMG/M metagenome (GOLD analysis project Ga0207701, IMG submission 184294) | Switchgrass rhizosphere bulk soil microbial communities from Kellogg Biological Station, Michigan, USA, with PhiX - S5 (SPAdes) (version 2) | ecosystem: Environmental > Terrestrial >... | reverse complement strand
CTGCTCTCTGGCCTTTTGGATCAGATACTCAAGCCCCTCAGGCTTGAATCCGATTCCGTAAAGGCATGCGAAAACCGCCACCGTCGTCAGAACTGCAACAAGGGCGGGTCCGCTGATCCCGGAATTTATGGATCCGGAAATGGGCCCAGGAACGCCATTCTGAATGTCGGCCGCGCGCGGCGGGAACTGCCCGTTGAGCCTGTCGAGAACGTCATCAATCGGAAGACCTCCCCGGAAGTCGTTCATGGCCTGTTCCCAGGTCATGTATCGAGGGGCGACCGCACGCCGCCGTTCGATCTCGTCGTCCTCAAGGCACTCGCGTTCCCAGGTCTGGCAGAGGCTTGCCAGCTTTCGACGGAAGACGGCGCGCTCGACGACGCGGTAGGCCCAGCACCAGAGGTGGGTCCCGATGGCCATGACGCCCGTCGCCGCGGCCAGGAACAGGAAAAGCCTTCCGTAGTCCATCACGCCCCCTTCTTCACCCTGAAACTGCGGCTGGCGATGATCGCCCCCATCGCTCCGGTGGCCGCGAGCACGAACGGAACCCTGGGGTCCGGCCGAAGGGAAGTTTTTGCCTTCATCTCCCAGGACATTGCCCCGTCGACCGAATCGGTCAGGCCTGGGAAGAATCGAAAGGATGGGAAAAACGCCCACGATAGCCACCGGCCGAAGCGGCACAGCGTGACCACCAGATGAGCAGCATAGACGCGCTTCTTTCCGTAGGAGTAGTCCAAAAGGTCGCTCGCGAACGACCGGATGCCGGGAGGGATCGCGCTGGTGAGGGAACCGATTTCCGGGCGCTTGATCCTCGGCATGTCATTGAGTATACGCCGTATACCAATGACGTCAAGAGGAAAGCTCTAGAGGACCAAGGAGAAGCGTCCTGACTTTCCGTCGTAGGAAAGGGTCATGCTGCAGAGAACGTTCCGTCCAAGGAGGACCGAGAACGGCGCGTTCGGCAGCTGCGCGCCGGCAATCGGCATGGGATCCCACTCGATGAACGGATCCGGAAGACGGAAGAGCGCGGCGAAAAGAGGCTGCGAGGCGGCGCCTGTCGCCCCCGCAATGTCCATCGAACCGGTTACCGGAAGGCCCAGACGCTTGGCGACGGTGACGTCGATCGCGGTGATCGAAGCGCCCGTATCGACGATCGCCGTGAGCTCTTCTGGGGGAGGAGGGGTCTGGCCCTGGGCCTGCATCTGCGCCGCCAGGGAAGAAGGGATCCCAACCTGGATCGGCAGCATCGCTCCGCGCTTCCGGAACTCCTCGGCATCCTGGGAGAAGCCCTGACCCAGCATGATCCGGCGAGGCGCTCCGACCATCCGGCTTGGGCGAAGAAATTTCGGTGCCACCGGAAGGGCCGTTCCGAAATGACGAAGCGCGTTCGGGTCCATCAGATTATCTCCACCGGTTCCTGGAGCTCGACTTTCTTGATCGTGACCTGGGCCTGTCCGAACTGGGCGATCGCCGCGTCGTAGGCGTCCTTGTAGCTCGGATAGACGTCGACGAGCGCGGCATCCTTGATGAGGACAAACATCCCCTCAAGGCCCTTCTCGATCAGGTCCGGTTTGATCTCTGCGTAGAATGCGAGGTCGTCCGCCTGGCTCATGATCAGCTCCCTACTCGAAAACCCCTGCCAATGCGAGAAGCACCGCCACAAAACCGAGACCCGCAACCGCCGCTACCGCGTCGACGGTGTCGATCGAGTAGGCTGTCGCGGTTTCGACCACGGCGCCTGTGTCCGGATCGACAATTTCTCCGCTCTGATAGTTCACGGAAAGGAACCGGGCTTTCTTAGGAGGAGGAAGAGGCGCGAGGGCCGCAGGCGCCGGCGGCGGCGGAGGGAGAGGCTCGGGCGCCGGGGGAAGGCCGCCGTCAGGGCGCGTGGTCGTTGCCGTCGGCCCAGGTCTTGGGATATTTGCTGGGAACCGACGCGGCTGGAGCGCCTGCTCTTCTGGGATGCACTCTGACCACGGAAAATGCGTGAGATACGACTTCACGGTGCCCGGAGGGCACACTTTTCGGGTCTCGCCTTCTTCAAGACCCAGGACCGGCGAGAGGTCTGTACGCCTCGCGTAGAAGTCCATTAATGTCTGATTATACCGCCGACCGCCTCGGAGGCAAGGATGCATTAAGGCACGAGCAAGGAGTCCCGAGCTCCGGGCCTCCCGTAAATCCGAAACCCTTACAACTGGGGCAGCCCTTGGAGGCCCCAACCCGGAGGATCCTCCGGTTCCGCTTGGTGAGGCTCACTTGGCCCCAGGGGGCGGGCGCGAGCTGGCCGTGATAGTCGGGCAACTTCCCGTTTTCCATCCAACAGAATATACGCCACGCTGGACCGCACGCGCAAGGCCGGGTAGACTTTGAGTCGATGGGAGTTCCATTCTCGGATGTCGCCGACGTCATCCTTCAAGCGGGATACTCCCCAGACTTCGTGCAGGACGTCCGCGTCCGCTTCCTGAAGGATCATCCGAAGCTCGAGGCGGAATCCTTCGACACTGCAGCTTCCACCGTCCAGCCGGATCCGGTAGCGCCGGATGGATGGGTCGAACGCCTGCTCACCGAACTCCAGATCGACCAAGCCCTGGAGCCTTCCGGAGGGCCCTAGTGATCTACGGCAGCTTCCCGAAGCGCAGCCCCGAACGACGCGCGATCATCGACCGCGTCGACGAGCTTCTCCCGACTCCAGCGGACTTCCCCGACAAGCGCTCGAAGGACGAGTTCAAGGAGAGAAAATCAAAGATCCTCGGCTACATCAAGGAAGCCGACCAGATCGGCGTCAACATCGTCCTCGGGAACGCAAAGATCGGCGCGATGTCCCAGTTCTCCCTCCCAGCCGGACAGAACTTCCGCGGCGCCACCTGCCCTGGCGCTACGGAATTCTGTGAAAGCCTCTGCTACGCAAAACACGCCCTCTTCATGATGAATGAGTGGGTCTATTACGTGAACTGGGCCTACGTGACGCTCTTCCCGGAAAACTTCGTTGAGATCTGGAAAAACGCCATGCTCACCGGCGTCGTCCGGGTCCATGTTGGAGGAGATTTCTTCAGCCCGGACTACGCGAATCTCTGGTCGGAGATCGTCCAAGGCCGGAAGTACACCCGCTTCTACGCCTACACAAGATCCTGGCAGGACGGGAAAGGGACGATCCGGAAGGAGTTCCTGAAGCCTCTTCGCCGTCTGGCGGGGCTCGAGAATATGAGGCTTGTCCTCTCGTGCGATCGCGAAACTCGCGTTCCGAAAGTCGACCTCATTCCGACCGCCATCCGAGCGTGGCTTGCCGCGGACGACAAGGATCTTCCTCCGGAAAACGTCGAACTCATCTTCCGGGACAAGAGCGGCATGAAGGCGGTCGTTTCCCAGATGGGAGGATCTCCGGTCTGTCCCGTGGAGCGCAGCCCCGAATACAAGAAGATCGACGGGAAAATCACCTGCCAGAACTGCAGCTGGTGCTGGAGCTCGGGGCACCTGGCTTACGGACGCCGGGAGGACGACCTGGAACTCTTCAATGTGTTCTCCGCGACAGATCTTCCGAAGCGCGTCTCGCTTCTATTCAGGGGCGCCGGCGGCGCTTCTCTCAAGGGCCCGGATGACTCAACCGGCCGCTGCTCGTGCGGAGCCGATGCCTTCTGCGTCTATTGCAGCGACTGCGCGATCTGCCGGTGCCGGTGCAGGTAACTCGCACCTCTTGGTGTGACACTTCACGCAGAACCTGAGAATCTCTCCGTCTTCGATTTGCTCCTGGACGCCCTCACCGTCTCGGACGAACTTCCCGCAGTCCTTGCAATGACCCGTCGTCCAGTCGTAGGACATCACCCTCTCCCAGCTGCGCGATCCTCGAGATCGCTGATGGAATGGCGCAGCCGGCTGGAACGCTCATGGAGTTTTTCCGAGGCGTTGATGGACTCGAGATACTCGTTGTAGTCGTCCAGGATGTCGTAGATCGGCGCGGCAACCCACGGCAGGTGTCCAGCCAAGTCCTCGAGCGACCTGATGAGGTCATCAAGGACGACATACTCGGAAGGCGAGAGGTGACTGTCGAAGGTCATCGGAGGAATGTCGGGAGGGTCGCTCTTGATCTTTTCGAAGTAGTCGCGCATTCCCTTAAGGATGCCTTTGTCGGTTTCTACCTCCACCTCTTCTGAGGTGAACCGCTCGACGATCTTGAGACCTTCGTCGCCGACCTTGTCCCACGGAAAACCAAGGCGATAGAGCGCCTCGGCCAGATAGAATGCGATCGACGACCCCTGATCTTCGCCCTTCATGGTCCGCTCCTCTCCAGGCAATTGAGGTCGGTGAACACATGCTCGATCGCCGACCATATGAAATAGACCGCCGGGCAACCCCTGAGCGTCGAACGGTGGTAGCTGACGTGGAAATCGTTGGCCATGGTCAGGCCGTGGCGCGGATCCCGCACATATCCCAGGTCTCGCTCAATCTGGCGCATCTCTTCCGCGTCCACGGACTTGAGGAAGGTCTTCCGGCTAATGTCTTTTGCCCTCGAGACCATTTCGTTCAAGTCTTCGGCGGGAATGGGCCACTCAACGCAGCGAGAGAAGAATTGAAGCGTCACGGCGCGGCCGCGCTAGACCGCGGTCCCCACGATGATTCCGAGGAAGAGACCTCCCGCGGCCAGGAGCCATGGAGACGGGCCCTGGGACGGAACGTTCGCCATCGGAAGCGTGAATCCGGAGACTTTCCCGATCTCACTGTTGATCTTCTGGAGATCCTCGTTCGAGAGGTCGTAGGCCCGCGCGATGTCGGCGATCGCCTTCATCGAAGCGTTGGCCTGCTCGACATAGGCCCGGAAATCCGCGGTGGAGATGTAGTTGGTCTGGGACGCCTGGCCGAGTCTGGACCGGTGTGCGCCGCTCAGACCGCTCTTAGAACCACTCTTCAGGAGTTCTCGAGCTGGGATGATGACCCGGTCGGTAAATTCGGCGAGGTCGTGGCCGTTCCGGATCGCCTCCTCGAAGTTGTCGTCGAAGCTGTTCGTGTCCCCAGCGGCAAGGTCCGTGATGTACGCGCCGGCGAGCTCAGAATGCCTTCCGAAGAGGTCGGCGAACTCGCCCGGATTCGCGAAGAAGTACTTCCGGTGCGCCTCGACATTGCGGCCCACCGCGTCGACGGCGGTTCCGGTGCAGGCATCTCCCGCCTTCGTTACGAAGCAATCCGCCAGGAGCTTGGCGTAGACCGTGTGCTCGCCCATGAGGGCCCCCGCGACGGGGCATCCGGTGAGCTCCTGCCAGTCGAGAACTGCTTTCCAGAGTTCCTTGAGCGCCGCAACCGCGCCTTCCTGATCTCCTGAGAGCGCGGCCTCGGCGTAGGCCCTGGTGTTCATGATGTGATGGGACCACCACTGCTCTCCTGGGGACGCGGTCTTCGGAGCCGCGTCCTGGCCGAGATTGACGATAGGCACGCTTCTCATCTTCACCTCGGACACAGGCACTGCGCCGTTCCTGCGATCCTCGGGCAGGAGCAATTGACGCACTTGGCGCAGGGAACCACCTTGACCTCATTGTTGTTGCCGATCGCTGCTGACCTGATCATGGATCCTCCGAACGCGAATATGAACGCAAGGAGGAGCCAGATCGCTATGGCGAGAGACAGGATCGTCAGGGTGAGCGCTGGACCATCAAGACGCCGCAGCTTCCCGATTACGTGTTCCATGCCTTGGAATTGTACCCGATCATCTTTCGCACATCACAGTGTTTTCGATCAGAAGCCACGCCTCCTCGTCGGAAAGACCGTGGCGACGGTTGAGCTTCTCCGCTGCCTTCTCGGCGTCGGTGAACCTGATATAGCGGCGCTTCAAGATCGGCTCATATCCGCGCACGCCGTAGGTAACGCGCCCGACGATGAAGAGTTCCCGGCCGTCGATCTTGTGAACGACAGGGGCAAACCCCTTCTTTCCGGCCATGGGATCCGTCATACGCCTTTCGCCCTCATCCGGTCCAGTTCTTTGACCCGATCGACGATGTACTCGCTGGCCCAGTGGCATGTCCCGCAGCCGTCGGCGATATCGGCCATGACGGATCTGCGGACCTCTTCGGCGAGCTCCACGGAGATCTTGATCTTGGCCGGAGACTGGTCCTGTTCGAACATCTTGCAGATCGCCTTGGCTTTGGCTCGGGCCGGCTCGCCGCCGTTTCCGCTGCCTCCAATCGCGAGATCCATCAGGATCGCGACCACGCGATCCTCGAGAGACGCTGAGTTCTGAAGGTGCTTCACTTCCTCCCTCCACCGCCGGGACTCTTCTTCCGATACGATCTGCATCATGGTTTCGCCTCCGTGCCGACGTCCACGCAGGACGGCGCTACGGAAGCCCCGGCCGAGCAGAGTGGCCGGAGCCCAGGAGGGGTTAATTTTTCAACGTAGGACGTGCATCAGCTTGGCGACCGCGTCCCGAAGTTGGGACGGCGACCAGCCGACCTTGTCCTTGCTCGAGAAGACTTCCACGACCTTGCGTCCGGCGGCAACGATTTTCTTCACATCTTCCGTCGGCTCGCCCTTCTGCTGTGCCGGCGGGACGCCCAAAGCATCCCAAATTTCTCCGCACAGCCTCTTGTAATCCGCATCCATCGTCGCTCTCTCCTCAATCCTTTTCCCGATCCTTGCACTCGCACTTCCCCAGCGCGACCAGCCTGTCGTGAACCAACGCGACCTTTTCCCCGAACGCATACAGGTTCGGCAGCGTCTGTTCCTCAAGCAGCTCGCGCGCGTAGAACTTCCCGTCGTCTCCACGCTGGCAGGCTCCGACGATCAGCTTCTCGGCCTCCTGCTCCGTATCTACGGAGAAGACCGGCAAATGGCCCCTGGGCGTCACGCGCCCGTACCCGACCCTGACCGCTCAGAAAATCTTGATGGGTCGGTCGAGGGCGCCGTCCCGAAGCCCGGTTCCTGTCTCCATCTGCCACCTCCGCTATGACCCGAACAGCGCCCGGATCCTCTTGTGTGGAATCGTCATCAGGATCGAGGCCTCACGCTTGGTGAGGCCGCATCCTTCGATGAATTCTGAAGGGATTCCCTTCCGCTTCAAGATCCCGATCTGGGCCGAGCTCGCCGGTTCCTTCCCCCACTTCACCGACTTCTTCATGAGCGGGGCTTTGTGAGGCCGCTTCTCCACGATCCAGGTCTCGAGTCGGCCCACGAGTTTGGCGATCGACGCATCGTTCCCCATGGGATGCTCGTGGACCTCGTCACCCAGGCGACGGAAGCAACGACCTTCATATTTCCCAAGCTCGTTCTTCCAGACTTCGATCCGTTCGGCAATCCCGAAGAGGTTCTTGGGCTCCATCGCCTGAAGCGCGGCGAACTGGTACTCGAGCTTCATCCTGTCAACTTCCTCCCTAGTCTCGTTCCTCCAGGAGATGACGTAGCGCTCCTTGGAGGGTGAGGGTTTCACCCAGACGAGCTTGGACGGAAGGTCCGCCGCGGTGAGCGATCCCCGGATCAGCTCCATCCGCTGCTCTCTCGAACGCAGCTTCTCCTGGAGATCCTTCACGCTCTTGAGGCCGTCCGTGGAGAGCCCGAGATCCTCGACCGCCGCCTCGAGGTCGGCGGTATCCTTCTCGACCATGTTCCCTTCCAGCTGCCAGGAATCCGGAAGGCCGAAGATCTGACCGACCGTACAGACGTCGTGACCTTGGCCGGTATGGTCGAAGAGTTCCATGTACGGCTTGCTCGGCGCTTTCCGCGTTCCCCGGCCGATCATCTGCACGTAGAGGGCTCTTGACTGGGTAGGCCGAAGGATGTGGATGCAGTCGATCTCCGGGAGGTCGAAGCCTTCCGTGAAGACGCCGACATTCACGATCGCCTCGAGCTCCCCGGAACGCAGGGCCTCGATCGAACCTCTCCGCTCGACCGGATCGGTCTCGGCGACCACGACCGCGCTCTTTCCTCCAGCCTTTCCGAGAGCTTCGGAAACTTTACGTGCGTGCTCCTTGGTAACACAGAAGAAAAGACTACGCCGGCTCCTGCAGTGCTGAGCCCAGACATCGACGGCGAGCTTGTTGTGCTCGTCCGTGTTCATGATCTCATCGAGTTCCTTCTCGACGAAGTCCCCCTTTCGGGACTTGATAGCCGAGAGATCCGCGCCGGTCTGGATCCGCCAAGCCTTGATGTCCGAAAGCCAACCGTCTCGGATTCCATCCCGGAGGCCGTAGCGGAATACAACGTCGTCGAAGAGTTGGTCATAGCCCAGGTTGTCCAGCCGATCCGGCGTCGCTGTCGTCCCGATCGAGATGATGTCCCGGCGCGGTTGCGCTCCCCTAAGGCCAAAGTGATCGAGGACCGTGAGGTAGCTCTCGGAAGGCGCATGATGGACCTCGTCGGTCCAAACGATCTTAGGCCAGTCTTTCGGGACTGCCGACAGGCGCTTTCCATCGACGTGACCAACGCTCTGGACGGTTGCCAGGATGACCCGATCCGTCGAGATGTCTGGATGGAACTCAGCCTTGTCCAGTCCGATGGAAAGATTCGGATTGATGGAGCGGATCTTGTCTCGCGACTGGCTGATCAGTTCCTCACGATGCATGATCCCGTAGGTGTTCGGGAATCCCATCCGTTCAAGAAACTTGCCGACTACGACGGTCTTGCCGAGACCCGTCGCCATCACGACCAGCTGCCGCGTCACACCGTTCTTGGCGGCTTCCTGCATGGCGTCGAGACACTTCGTCTGATATGGACGGACTTCCATCATTCCTCCGAAAACGCCAGCTTGAGCACCTGGACAACCTTCGCCCCCAACGTCGGAGAGTTCGAGGCTCTGGACCCCGCGACGTTCAGAATCTTGATCTCATGGTGGCGCACGAATTCCCGAACGAGCTTCGCTGCGTTCTCGATCGAGTCGATCGAGAGATTGACCAGAAGGTTCGGCCTCTCGTTCGTCTTGCAGAGATTGAGGGTCAGCGCGCTCCCAGGCTCCGCGTCGATAGAACCGCAGATGAAGATGATCGTCCCGTCAGAGTCCTGCACGTTCCTGGTGGTCCGGTCTCTGTAGTAGTCGCTTAAAGTCTCCTTGAGGGAATACTTGGACGGGATCGGTCCATCTTCCGAACGACGACCTAGCGGACACCATCCTCCGTGAGGAATGCCAAGCTCCATAGCAGCATCGAGTCCGGCCTGATCGGCGCCGGTCTGGCCTCCGGAGATGATCTTGTCCGGTCTGATCACGCCGCCTCTCCGTCAATCGTCTTCGGATAGGGCAGCACCGGAAACTTCACGTTCCTGCGAAGCACCGATGAAATCGCCCAGGCGTACTTGTGGCAGCCAGGATGATCGACCCGATAGGTCAGCCGATCCATCCAGTAGGAGAGCCACGCCTTGACGTCCTCGTCCGGCCTCGGCCACGAAGCACCCTTGTCGCAGAGCTGCTTGATCGCGCCGTTCCCGCCTACGTCGCCCGTCGACGCCTTGGTTTTCGAACGATGGCTGAAGCTCGTTCCGTCGCTCTTGAAGATCCGCTTTGCCCCAGCCGATCCGCGGCCAAGGTAGATCCCATTGAGCGCCTGATAGACGCAGCCCCAGTGACCGGGCATGACGAGAGCGCCGGACTCCGCCTTACGTGGAACCGGATCACTGAACGAGACGACGCCCTCGACGCCCTGTTTCTTGAGTCTTCGGAAGGTCTCGGCGACAAAAAACGACTCGCCATTTCCGGCGATCCGATCCAGGAGAACAAGCCGGTTGAGCTCTACCCCTTCGTAGTTCGGGTCGATCATCGGGAAAACATTCCCGATCACGTTCCGGTGGCAGGGGACGCCGAAGTTGGCGGCGCCAACCACGAGATCCTTCAGGCCCTGCCGCTCGACCATGAGGAACCGGAACCGCGTACTCGGAAGCTTCGAATGCTCGTAGTGATGCCGCGCGATGAACGGCTCGATCACGCCCTTGTCCGGGACCTGGACGACGCCGTACTTCGACGGGTCGATCACGTCATCCGGACGCCAGCGGATCCGGCCTTCGTCCCAACGCTGGTTAAGCATCGGGATCCCCCCTCCTCTTCTCGAACGGCTCGACGGCCTTCTGGAAGTCCTGGCACTTGGCGACGACGAACTTCACCTCTTCGCCGCTCAGTTCCTTGATCTGGGCGGTCATACGGAGTTCGTAGAAGCCGGTCTTGGGATTGCGCTCGATCGACACGTCGGTCGGGATCAACGTCCCCTGCATGTCCTCATTGAACTTCTGCACGTTGGCGTTGTGCTCGGCGAGTTTCTTCCGGTTGTACTCGACCTGCTCTTTGGCGTAGAGCGCGATCCTACCGACGTGGTAGAGCTTGTCGTCGTAGTCGCGCTCAAACCACTCGTTCTTCCAGTCCGTGTTGTTCGGCGGCTTGTTGATCGGGTCCTCGCGAAACACCCAGATCTTGGGGTCTGCTCCACGGGACTTGTCGATCTTGACTTGGACATCGTTCGGAAGATTCCACCAGTAGGCCGGGTCCGTTCCGCGCGCCTCGTAACAAAGCTCGGCCCCTAGCACTTCGCAGAGCGCCTCGTCCAGGGCATTGACGAGCGCCGCCGCACGGCTCTTGTAGGTGCCGGTCTTCTTGATCTCGACCGCCTTCGGATCTTTGGTGGTCGCTTCCGACGTGCTGCCGTCCGTGGTCTTGATGCTGCCAAGCGGACCGATCCAGACGCCGAAGATCGGCTGGCCGTCGCCGCCGTTGGCCTGACGATCCCAGACCTCGGTCTGGATGTACCGAACACCCTTAATCTTCCGGCCTAAGCCGCCTACGACCTCGCGCGCCCACCACTTCGCCTTCTGGAGCTCCTCTTCGTCGGAGAGATGGACCTTCTCACCCTTCTTGATCCCGTAGATCGCATACCGCTTCTGGGCCACCGCGTTCATACCGCCTCCTAGCTATTAGCGTTGCTGCAACCTTCTTCCGTCTCGATGACCATGCTGCCCCAGTCGATCGAATCAAAACACTCGGGCCAACTCTTCAAGATCGCCGTCTCGGCAAGATCCCTCGCCCAGGCCTTGACGCCTTCCTCGGTCTTCCTCTGATCCGCGTCGGGATGACTGAAGAATTCAAAGTACTCCCGGCCATCCTCGAGTTCGACCACATGGCCACAGCAGCCGGTCTCGCAACCATGCATCTTATGGAAAACTCTAACCTTCACGCCTCGTTCGCTCCCTTCTCGGGGTCGCCCGGGTGGCGCTCGACCTGAATGGCGCAGACCTGGATGCGCGTCGAAAGCTCGATCATGATCATCGCCGTCTCCGCCGCCGTAAGCTCGTACTCCTCCTCCACCTCGAGCAGGGCCTTGACGAACTGCTTGCCGAAGTTGTCCTCGAACTTGGGAAGCTTCCGGGTCCCCAGGTCGTTGGTCCGGTTGCTCTCGATTGCGATCTGGAGAAACGTCTCAACCATAAGCGCGATCGTCAGGCTACGTCCTTTCTCGAGCCGAGCCATCGTCATACCCAAGATGTTCTTGGCCTGCTCGACCTGGAAATATCGAGGGTGGATCTTGACCCCGGTCACAGCGCCCCCCTTCCGCGGCCATGCTTCTGGAAGAAGCTCGGCTCGTCGATCGCCAGCTGCGTGAGCCGTGCGCCAAGCTTGCAGATCGCGTCGTGGTACTGCTCGGAGAGGTGGTCGCTCGAATAGTGGTGCCCGAACTCGTGGATCAGGAGACGGTCGACCGCATCGCGAGGGCCGTCCTCGAACCAGATCCTCCCCAGGCGCCCGACGTTGAACGTCAGGTGCCCCGGGCCGTAGGTCGCCGAGTAGGGCCACGTCGCCTTGCTGACGACGTCCACCTGGATGTCGCAAGCGAGTAGCCGAACGGCGACCTCCTTGGCATACTGCACGATGCGCTTCATCCCGTCCGTGTACTTTTCGGGAGGAAGAAGATCCATCGGATCGCCGTCCGGAGAGTACGGCTTGGGCGACGGCGTGACCTGGCCGGCGGGGAGCGCCGCCTCGTGCCGCTTCACGTTCGCCCACTCGTCGCGAGAAAGGGATCCGGGCGCGATCACCGTGTAGCCCTTCGACACGGCCAACTTCGTCCCCTCGGGGTCGCTGGGATCGAAGATCACGCGCTTCTCTCCGAAGCGCTGGGTCACGACGTGCTCGACAGCCTCCTTGGAAACATCCTCGTCCTCGGCCGCATCACGAACCCAGGACTGCGTGGCGTCTTCCTTAGTGACCTCCCGGTACATCTCGTTCAGGACCAATGTCCGGAGTTCACGCAGATAGGCCGGAGTGACGTTGTCGCGGTCGGCGTTGAGCGGGACCTTCTGGAGAACGTTGTAGTGCCACTTGTCGCCGGTCTCGACGACGGGGATTCCCATCTCGTAGACCGAGGGCGTCTCGCCTTCAAGGGCATCGTAGACCTCAATGACGGTCTTCCTGGCCGAGCGCTTCAGGATGCCCTCCGCATCGGCAATCTCCGTGGGAAGGGTCGCCTCGATCCGGCGGAGGGGCTTCCGGACCGGGATCGTCTCCCCGTTGAAGAGCACCTCGACGCCGGACGGGATGAGGAGCCTCATCATCGCCGCACGCATCCCCTCCCGTTCCTCTTGGGACATGCGGACCGTGGCGCTGAACAGGGATCCGGCGTCTCTTTTGTGGCGCAGCTTGTGACGGCCGGTCTCCCCGAAGACGACGGTGCCGGTGGTGGTCTCGATCCTCGCCGTCTTGCAGAGCGAAAGGACGAGTTTCTCGCCCAGGTTGAAGCGGCCGCGCTTCTCAGCATCCCCCTTCTTCTCGCTCTCGGCGAAGAGCGTCCAGGCGTGCTCGAGGTTCTTCCAGCCGTCCGGATTGTCGTCCACGACCTGCAGGGACGAGTAGCCACGGGTGTTGCTCGCGTGAAGGCTGACCAGGGTACGCTTGGCGTTCGTGTCGAGCGCGTTCTGGACGAGCTCGTAGAGGATGAACTCCTTGCCCTTGCGCTCGAGGAGCTTGGCAAGGCCCTCCTTGTCGACGGCGAACCAGTCGGCGGTGGTCGTCACAGCGAACCTCCCGCCGTGGCGGCGTCGATCAGGATCTCCTTCTTCTTGAGGTCCCACCGACCCGGACGGCCTTCCCAGAAGCGCAGGTTGTACGAGAAGTGGCCGATGACCTTGGAGCCCTGCTTGACGACCGGATCCACCCAGTTGCCGCCGCCGAGGTTCCACTCTTCGATGTAGTCCTCGCAGGCCTTCTTCATCTCCGCGAGGGTGGACCCGGTCACGGCCTTGGGTTCCGAGATGGGCGCGTACTGCCCGAAGTCCGGGTTCCCCACGGACTTGAGCCGCATGGTGAAGATCTGCTCGCTCATATAACCCCTCCTATCGGCAGGCCCATCCTGCCGTACCTCAGAAGTATACGCCGTATACGCGGTGACGTCAAGCCTAAATCGTATGCGGCGGATCAAGAATCTTCCCGGGCTCCCACCCGCCCCGGCGAATCCAGATCTGGTCCGGATCTTTCGCTGAAAGTTTTCCGTCGGATGAGACGCGGATGTTTTGCATCAGAATCGGATGGGCGGCCTCGAGAGTCGTCTGCATCTGGGCGACCTTCATGCGCTTCCGAACGCAGCGCTTCGCCATCTGCGCCAGGAAATCTGCCGACATGCACGGGACGCCGTGATCCACCAGGTCCCGGCGGTCTTCCGGTTGTCGGCAGGGAACGCATTTTCCACGGTAGAGGGATCTAGCGCGGCGGCACGATCTGCAAGGGCCGCGCGTCCAAGTCCCGACCCTGCTCGGACTCCCCATCAGGCCTTCGCCGGCTCCGGCTTCGGCTGGGCCTTCGGATTCTTCCCCTCGACGGCTTTCTCCGCCACAGCCTTCTTGAAGGCCTCGAACTCCTCGCGAAGCTTGCCGTAGGCATCGGCGGAAGTCTGGAGATCGACGAGCGCCTTGTCGCGGTCGACCTGGGCTTTGTTCCTGGCACTCTGCATCATGTCCATGGTGTTCTGGACATTGCTGAGCTTCTGCTGGAGCTGGGAGACTTCCTTCCGCCTGTCCTCCGATTCGATCTTTATGGCGGCGAGCTCCTTCTCGAGCGCGGCGATCTTCTTGTGGGCCTCCGAGACGGAAGTGCGAAGGCCCTTGTTCTCGTCCAAGGTCTTCTTTTCCGGACCGAGCTTCTGGAGGCGCTCGACTTCTTCCTTCGCCCGGAGGGTGGCGGATCTGGCCTGATCGCGCTCCCGGCGCGTCACATCCAGCTCCTTCTTGAGGCCGTCGTTGGCCTCGACGACCTTCTTCATGTCGTTCTTCATCGCCTCGAGCTCGGACTTCTCCATCGTCACGGGATCGCTCACGATTTCTCCTTTCGCTCCGGAAGAAGCTCCGGAAAGTCATAGAATTTCGCTGCCCATTGCAGCGTTTTTACCGAGATCTCTTTCGGGGGATGGGTCATCGCAGAGAGCCGGATCAGCTGGCGGACGCTTCGGCCGCTCACACCAGGAAACGCCTTGATCGCTGCGTCCAGATCCAGATTCACCGCGCCAAACTGGAGCGCCTGGATCGACCAAAGCTTGCGGATCTTGTCCTCTTCCTGCGGCGGAGTATAACGGACGTGGGCCGTCACGCGCGAGAGGATCGCGTCGTCGACAACGGTCGCCCGGTTCGTGGCCATGAACATGATCCCACGGAAGTACTCCAAAAGCCGTAGGAAGACTCCGACGATCGCATTCTGCTGAATGTCCTCGCCACGTTCGTGGATATAGACGTCGGCCTCGTCAATGAGGAGCGGCGCTTTCCACCTGGCGGCACGATCAAGGACTTCCGAAAGCTCCTTCTCTAGCTCTTCTTCATCGGTCCCAAGCTGGGCGCACTGGACGGCGTAGAGCGGCCGCTTCACAACCTCGCTGTAGATCTCGGCCGTCAACGTCTTTCCCGTTCCAGGAACGCCGCTACAAAGGATGATCACCCCGGTGGCCTTTCCTCGAACGATATCCTCCAGCCGGTCCGCCGACGTCTTGGTCAGTGTCCCGATCAGCCGCTTATGGTCTTCCGGAAGAACGATCTTGTCGACCATCGACGAATCGTATTCGTATGGCTTCAGGCTTGTGATATGGACATTGACGAACTCGTGCGACTCGAGGCTGAAGACTGAAACCACCGGATGGACGGGAAGCGGAAAGGATTCTTCGTTCTCATCCGAATCTCGCCGCTTGACGCGGGCCTTCGACCAGAAGTCGGTCTGGGTGTATCCGGACTTCTCACCCAGATCCTCGAGGTCGTCCATCACAACCTTCGTGGGTCGTCCGTCCCGCTCCAGATTGACGACCTTTCGGCTCCAGATGCTCGAATCATCGGGACGCCCTCGACCAATAGCCGAGTACTGGTCTCCAGTCTTCTGGTGGTGCTCCTTGTAATATTTTAGGTCCGCTTCGTAGTCCTTCACCAGTTCAGGCGTCTCCGGAATCGCATTGTGGCGCCCGAGAATCTCTGCGAGCGTTCCCTTTAGGTCTGCTTTGTGGAGGGTGATCGTTCTATCGTCCTCTTCTCCGCGAGAGATCGCCCTAAGCTGGATTATGACTTTGGCGGGGCTGTAACCGCTCGAACTCCGCTCGGCAGGCTTGTATTCCGCATCCTCGACAAAGTACGGCATGAGCGCGCCGTAGACGTCGTCGGTCCTGAAGATCCACTTGTTTGGAAGCTGGCCGATGATGTCCCGGATCGCCTCCGGAATGAGCTCAAGAACCTTAAGGGTCTTCGTCGTCTTGTCGCTGGCCGATCCTTTCAGATCCTCAAGGGCCTTTAGCTTCTTGAGAATGCGACGGTTCTCAAGCTGAAGGCTGAACTCTTCCTTTCCGAGAATCCTCTTGATGATCGGGAAGTCTGAGGGGACGATCTCCCTGGAGTCGATCTCCATGCCGCGATAGATCTCGTCCGCATCAGAGAGATCCTGCGACTTGCACCCAGCCTTGACGAGGGCTTTCAACGTCTCAAGCGGAAACAAAATCTTCATGGCTTCACGTCACGCGATATGGCTCAAGCCGGTACGCTTTCGCTCCTGGTTGATGCGCTTAAGTTCTGAGAATCTCTGGCGACCTTCCCCGGTCTTCTCCCAGTGATCGCAGCCGCCGGAGCACGTTTCCCCAAGGTCCATCTCCAGTGAATCCAGTTTCCGCTTGAGCGCGTCGTATCCTCCGGCGCCGCCGAAGAGTATGCTGTTGATCACTCAGGTCGGCCTCAGGCATCTCGAGCAGCGGGCAATCTCCTCCCAGGGGAACCGAATGCCGTGCATCACTTCAGGCCCAGACCCTTCACCGCCTCTTCGATCTCCAGCTTCACCTGGCTGAGATCCATCGGTTTTGGATCCAGTTGACAACGCAACAGGATCATCTTCAGCGCCGACTTTATGAACTCCTCTTTGCCTGGCGTCCGCGAAGCCATCTCGTTCTTGACGAACTCCTCGAGCTCGCGCGCGGCACGGTGGACGCCCGGATCCTTGTTGATCCCGTCTCCCTTGAAGACACCGTCCTTGGAAGGGACATTGTGGTTTGCCGAGTGCATCTCCTCCATGAGCGCTTCAAAAACGAAAGTGAATATCTCCCCATGCCTCGCGACGACCAGGGGGCGAATGTGCTCGGTCCACACCCGGCGCTGGACGTCGTATACGTAGCTCATACAGCCGCCCTCCGGATCACGGTCTGCCGGATCGCCGACAGATCGTATACCGCAATCTCGAGATCGCGGCGTCCCCGCCTGGAGACCATGGCGTCATGGCCCTGCGCCAGAAAGTATGCCCGAGCCTTCTTCGCCTCCTGAAGACTGGCGCCGGCGACCCCGTGACCGTGGATCGTGTCGAAGCCGAGCTTGTCGATCACGAGCGCATAGGCCTCGGACTGAGGTAGCTCGATCGGGTTCTTGAGCTCAAGCTCCACCTCGAGGATGGCACGCCCGATCGCCTTGGCTCTGGCCATGCAGGTCGTGAAGTAGACGGCCTCGCCGAAGTCGCCCGAATCGCTCTTGTGCTCGACATCCAGCCGGAAGCCTTCGACCAGGATCCTGGCCGCTCGGTCGGTCGTCGTTGCGTGGTAGGCGAAGATCCTCATCTGGCTTCCACGTCCTTGATGGCCTTGAGCAGAAGGTCCATCGCCCGTTCACCCTCCCAGCCACGCTTGTCGAGCCATTCCTGGACAATCAGCACGGGGGCCTTCCGGATCTGATGGGAATAGAGACCTCGGATCCAGGAGAGGCCGTCCTCAAGGGACTTTCTATCGAGGAGGCACTTCCAGTGCGCGTAGGAACGGACCGCGTACTGGATCAAGTGTCCAGTGTCGTCGCTCGTTTCGCAGAGACGGCAGATTCTGTATTCCATGGCAGTGAGTATACCGCGTATACGCAGGCTGTCAAGCTTTCGTGGCACGCCGACGCAGGGCCACAACGACCACCACAAGCCAGCAGAAGATCGCGGAGCTGGTGCCAACGGCATTCTGGAAGAACGCCACGGTCGTCACGGTTTGGACGACTGCAAAGCCAATTGCCGCGAAGAGCAGTTTCGTGAGACGATCCATAGTCCAAGCGCCTCCAAAGCGTTTTTCCTCTTCTCGTGTCTTTTCTTCGCGGCGATCCGCCGGCAATCCTCGCACTTCGAATACTTCCCGTGCGGCCTAGCGTAGGTCAGGATCGGATCGACCCGCCGCTTGCATCGGAAGCAGATCACGGCTAGTCCTTGTGGAATCTCTCGAAATCCGGGTTCTCGAAATAGGGCGGCGGCTCTCGGTTCACGGAGACCGACGCCGGCGGCAGCTGGGACGACTGGACATCGCTGCAGTTGTCGGTCTTGCCGCAGACCTCGCAAGGCCCTTGGGACCGGACGAGGCCGATCGGCCACTTCTTCTTCTTGGCGCATGCGTCGCAGTAGAACATCTTCTCCTCTCAGTTCTTGGGCCAGTTCTTGGCCCGCTCCAGGAACTTCGGATCCGGTGGCATCCCCTTGGCGCAAGCTCCACAGCGGCGTCGGAACGCGTTCGTCGGACCGTAGATGTCTTCCTTCTGGGTGAAGACATGACCGCACTCGTAGAGCTCCTTAGGGATCACCGCCGCGCCGGGACGATCCTCGATCGGCACGCCGACAATCCCCAGGACTTTCCGAAGAGGCATCTTCGTGAACGTCTTGCAGCCGCAGCGGACCGCGCCGCCGGTCTTCGGCCAGACGCGTCCCGTGCAGCCGTCCGGGAAGTCGTGATCGTTCTTGTGGCCGCAAAGTCCGCACTTCGTCATTTTAAGCCTCGAATACGTAGTGCGTCCGGCCGCCGCCGTTGGCGCAGGCGACGGGCTGATACTCGGGCCTATCCGACTTCTGCCAGTTTCGCGTCGTCCCAGACGGGCACGCATGACGGACCCACGCCAGGGCGTCGTCCTCGCTCGCAAGCGAGCAAACCTGGATGTCGAAGATTCCGACCTTCGTGACTTCGTGCAGTTCTGATTTTTCGACCATGTCCATCTTCGGCCTCTCTAAAAATCAGTCTTCATGAGCTCTGGAGGAATATCCTTATGCCACTGGGGCTCTCCGTTGGACGTCGCATCGACCATCTCGGGCGTGTACCGGGGACCGTAAAGGGCCCTGCAGGTCCGGCACGCCTTTCCGGGATAGGTGAAGCCGAGGCCGTAGCTCGAGTAGATCTCCACCGGCTCCATCTCCGTGGGACAGGTGCAGTTGAGCCAAGGACCCTTCCCCCAGCTGTCCACAACGGCCTGCATGGTGTCGTAAAGATGGGAGATTGCGACTTCGGATGTCGCGTTGTACAGATAGAACATCACCTTACCGTCGGGGAATCGGACTGCGCCGGTAGCGTGGCTCACAGCTTCTTCCCCGGCTGTGCCTCGACCATCCAGGCGTCGATCTCTTCGGGCTTGAGTTTGGCCTCGTCCCGGATCAGATCGAGCAGCCCGTAGGGATCGTTCATGAAGACCTGGGGGTTGGGCTGAAGAAGGGCGCTCTCCCGTTCCATGCTCTGGGTAATGAACGTGACGAGCTTCTTGGCAACCTCGCGGCCAAGCGCCGGGGCCTTCTCGATCTCCCCGATCGCCGCCTGGAGCATCGGAAGGGACCTGCTCTTGAAAGGGTGAACGATCATCCCCTTCTCGCAGGTCTCCAGATGGTTCACCGCGGCGGTCATCGCCGCCTTCGACAACTCAACGACACGCTTGTCCATAACCCCTCCAGCTAGAGCTTCCCGAACTTCTCCTTGATCCGCTTCTCGCCGCACTCCTGGCAACGGTCCTTCTTTCCGTCTCGGTAGAACACCTTGCCGCGAAGGTCGGCTCCACAGTCGACGCAGGGCGTCGGCGGCTTGGCGCGCTTTCCGGTTTTTCCAGGCATTTCAGAACCCCTTGAAAGTCCTGTTGAACTCTTCGGTGAACTCGTCCATTTTCTTCTTCCACGGCTCCATGCGCTTGTGCCAGCACGGCGAGCAGAAGTGACCGGACATCTCGACCTGGGTCTGGTTCGTCTTGTCCGTGAACTTGACGTGGAGCCAGGACAGCGGAGCGAACTCTTTGCACTCCCAGCAGTTGCCGTAGCCCAGGAGCCTGAAGAACTGCCACTTGAGCCAGCGCAGAAGCTTCATCTTTCCTCCAGAGACC
>Ga0207701_10002372_pt1 | contig 19538 bp, 13 predicted proteins | sample KBSSwiSSwithPhiX_FD_184294 | JGI IMG/M metagenome (GOLD analysis project Ga0207701, IMG submission 184294) | Switchgrass rhizosphere bulk soil microbial communities from Kellogg Biological Station, Michigan, USA, with PhiX - S5 (SPAdes) (version 2) | ecosystem: Environmental > Terrestrial >... | reverse complement strand
CGCGTCGGATAGAACACCTGCACGCGCGCGACGCGCCCGCCGCTCATGGTGGCCGTGAATAGCGTGCTGCCAACGTTGTAGGGGCCGTGCTCCGTCGGCGGAACCAGCTCCCTGGCGCCCGTCGCGTCGGGGGCCGCGATGGCAAGTGCGCCCGCGATGCCGATGAGACAGGCGCACACCAGCGACGCCAATCGGGAACGATACCTGCGCTTCATGAGATGTCTCCCCTCGAGATCATGTTGAGAAATGGCTCCTGCTCTTAAAAGCGGGAAATGACGGCCAAACCTTGAAGGGGATACAATCCCCGCATTACCGACAATCGGACGGACGTCACCGACCTGCTGCGGCAGTGGGGCAAAGGGGATGAGAGCGCGCTCGAGCGCCTCGTCCCGCTCGTGCATGGCGAGCTGCATCGGATCGCGCAGCGATGCATGGCCGGTGAACGCGCCGGGCACAGCCTGCAGGCGACGGCGCTCGTTCACGAGGCCTACATGCGGCTGGTCGATGCGCACGCGGTCCCGTGGCAGGATCGCACGCACTTCCTCGCAGTTGCCGCACGCGCGATGCGGCGGATCCTGGTCGATCACGCCCGCGCGCGCAACTATCAGAAACGCGGCGGAGGCGCGAAGGTGTCACTCGATGAGGCGCTGGTTGTCTCGGACGAGCCGTGCGAAGACTTCGTTGCACTCAACGACGCGCTGGATGCCCTTGCGGCGTTCGACGAGCGAAAGGGACGCGTCATCGAACTGCGATTCTTCGGCGGCCTGACGGTCGAGGAGACAGCGGCGATCCTGAACGTCTCGCCCGACACGGTCATGCGCGACTGGCGGCTCGCCAAGGCGTGGCTCCAACGCGAGATGCGCGGCAACCGCCATCATGACGCCTGAACGCTGGAAGCAAATCGAAGATCTCTACCACCGCGCCGACGCGCTGCCGGCTGCCGAACGTTCCGCGTTCCTGATCGCCACCTGTCCTGACGAAGCACTCCGGGCAGAAGTCCTCACGCTGCTCGCGACCGAGGACGGTTTCATCGATCGTGTCGATATCGGCGCCGCTCGCCGCGCCGCCGTGGCGTCCATGGCCGTCAGTGGACGTCTGCTCGGGCAGTATCAGGTCGAGGAACTCCTGGGCGCAGGCGGCATGGGCGAGGTGTATCGCGCGCGCGATCTGATGCTCAACCGCGACGTCGCGATCAAGCTGCTGCCTCCGGGATTCACAGCCGACCCGGACCGGCTGGTCCGGCTCGAGCGGGAAGCGCAGGTTCTTGCCGCGCTGAATCATCCGAACATCTGCGCGATCCACGGATCGGTCGACGTCGAGGGAATCAAGTTCCTCGTCCTCGAGCTCGTCGAGGGTCGGACGCTCGCGGATCGTCTCGCCGAAGCAAAGGGGCGAGGAATGCGGCCCGCGGGGCTGTCGTTGTCGGAGGTGCAGGCGATCGCGCAGCAGATCGTCGCGGCGCTCGAGGCCGCGCACGATAAAGACATCATCCACCGGGATCTGAAGCCCGCGAACGTCAAGATCACGCCGGACGGCGTGGTGAAGGTACTGGACTTCGGATTGGCGAAGAACATCGGGCCGTCAGCACCGTTGCGCGACCTCACGATTCCTCCCTCGCTCGAGGCAGGCGGTTGGCCGCCAGCCGTGATCGGAACGGCCGCGTACATGAGTCCCGAGCAGGCGCGCGGCCTGCCGGTGGACCAGCGCACCGACATCTGGTCGTTTGGCTGCGTCCTTTACGAGATGCTGACCGGACGGCCGGCGTTCCCCGGCGAGACCGTGTCTGACACCATCGTACGGATTCTCGAGCGAGAGCCCGAGTGGTCGGCACTTCCGCCCGGCGTTCCCGCGGCGCTGCGGCGCATCCTCGTACGCTGCCTCGCCAAGGATCCGAAGAAGCGGCTCCGGGATATCGGTGATGCGCGCATCGAGATCGACGCGGCAGGAGAGGTCCTGCCTGGCGGGCAGGACGCCGACGTCAAGCCGCTGCCACCGCGTCGGAGCCCATGGTTCGTGTGGGTCGCGCTGGCGGCGCTCGCGACGGCCGTGGTGATCTGGGAAGGCGTGCGTGACCCGCCGCCGAACGACCCGTTCGCCGGCGCCCGCCTCACTCCGATTACCGAGTGGGAAGGGATTGAATCGTCGGCGGACATCTCGCCCGACGGACGGTCCGTCACGTTTCTCGCCGACCGTGACGGACAGTTCGATCTGTGGTGGACGCAGATCGGCACAGGACGATTCAACAAGCTCACATCCGCCGTCGGCGCGCCGCGACGAATGCCCGACGACATTTTGAAGGCGTTCGGATTCTCGGCAGAAGGAGACGTCTGGGCCTCGCTCCGGCCCGGTGGCCTCGGTCCGAACGCCCTCTTCGCGCTGACAGGCGGATCGCCGCGTCCGATCCTGGGCGTGGGCAGTACTGCACTCTCGTGGTCAGCGGATGGGGAACGCCTCGCCTACCTGAGGATCCTGGCTACGCGTACCGGCACGCAGCCGGCGGTGTGGACCGGTGACGTCATTCTCGTCGCCGATCGCGCCGGGGGTGACTCGCGCGAGATCGTCAGCGCCGAGCCGCAGGTGCACAATCACAACCCGGTGTGGTCGCCCGACGGGAAATGGATCTACTTCGTGCGCGGCATCGGGCAGACAGACGCCATGGACAGCATGGATGTCTGGCGCATCAAGTCATCCGGAGGAACGCCCGAGCAAGTGACGCACGAGAACGGCACCGTGAATTTCCTCGCGCCGCTCAATTCCCGTACGCTGCTCTACGTCGGACGGTCCGAGGATTTCTCGGGCCCGTGGCTCTGGGCCGTCGATCTCGATCGGAGGAATGATCGACCGCGACGGCTCACGGTTGGCGTCGAGGAATACACATCGGTTTCCGCCAGCCGCGATGGACGTCGCGTCGTCGCAACCGTCGCCAACCCCAGCTCGAGCCTATGGCGCGTGCCGCTGCGCGCTGGCGGGGCAGACGAGCGCGAGGCCGAGCCCTACACGGTGCCAGGCGATCGGGCTTATGCTCCGCGCTTCGGCGGCTCGTCGGTCTTCTACCTCGCGAGCAGCGGCGGGAGCGACGGTCTGTGGCGCTTGCAGGACAGTCAGCCGCTTCCGATCCGACGCGGCTCCGACGGAGCGATCCTGGATGCGCCGGCGGCGACTCGCGACGGTTCCAGCATCGCCTTCGTTGCGCTGCGAGGGGGCGAACGGCGCCTCACCGTCATGTCGTCCGACGGCACCTCGCCACGCACCATTGCCGGCTCGCTTAAGACCCAGGGAAGCGTTGACTGGTCACCCGACGGCCGGTGGATCGTCACCGGCGCTGCCGGCGACAGCGCCGGACACGGAGCGGGCCTCTACAAGGTGCCGCTTGACGGCGGAGCCCCAGTCCCACTGGTCGACGGGCAGGCGTTCGATCCGATTTGGTCGCCGGATGACCATCTGATCGTCTACGTCGACCGTATGGCGGGATCCGTCCCGCTGCGTGCCGTCCGCCCGGACGGCACACACGTGGACATTCCGCAGGTGGCGGTCCGAGCCGGAGGATATCGCTTCCTTCCCGACGGCAAGCGGCTCGTGTACTTGTCGTACCTGCAGGCGCAGGACTTCTCGCTGCTCGATCTCGACACAGGGACGACCCGGCCGATCACGCGGCTCGAAAACCGCGGCAGGTTGCGATGGTTCGACGTGACGCCAGACGGACAGTTCCTCGTGTTCGATCGGTTACGCACGAACGCGAACGTGGTGCTGATCGAATTATCGAAGCGCCCTTGACGTCACCGTGGCGGGGTCGCATGCATTTCGGTGATCTCTCGTTATAGACCCATGGCCTGGAACAAGAGCCTCTGGCCGGCGCTCAGTCCGCTGCTCGACGCGGCGCACTGAGCCAGCCGCGCGACCAGTAGTAGAAGTACCCGATGTAGTTATACAACGACTTCTGGCTGCTCTCGAGCGCGTCGGGCGACGGCGTCCAGCGCTGGATGAACGTCGTTTCACTCGAGGGTGGCGCCGCCGGCGCCAAGATCACATCCACGCCGGCGTTGTTGAACACGCCGCGCGCGCGAAGGAGATGCACGGGTCCCGTGACGAGCAGCACGGGATTCCACTCGTGCGCTCGCAGGATCGGCGCGACGTCCAGCGCCTGCTCGCGTGTGGTCGTCGACCTCGACTCTTCGACGATGCGATCGGCCGGCACGCCGCGCGCGATCAGGAGCTCACGCACCGTCGCGCTCTCCGGCGCCCCGATCGTGCACTCCACACAGCCGCCGGACGCAATCACCGGGAGCGGCCCCTTCTGGACGTAGAGGCGTGCGCCCTCGATCGCATTGAGCGTGGTCTGTTCGAGGGGGACGACGACCGCATCGGACCTTGTCCGGTCGCCGGGCCGTGATACGCCTGCGGAAAGCACGACGATCGCGCGCGGCGCGGCGGCGGGTACCGCGTGCGACGCGATGATGACGCGTGGCAGCGTGAGGCCGAGCCAGTAGCAGACTGCCGGAAGACTGATCGGCCAGTACAGCAGCAGGGTCAGCGCCAGCACCCAGCGCCCGATGCCGCGCGTCCGCCTGAGCCGCAGCAACACAAGGCCGATGGTGACGGCTGCGAGGAGAAAAAACGCGGAGCCCGGTACCAGGAAGTTCTTCGTCAGTGCCGCAAGAAAGTCCATCATCCACCTGGAGCGGCGTCACCGTCACGAGGTCAGCCAGATGATACCGCGAGCAAAACCTTGCGGAACGATGTCGATTTCCAGCAAGCTCGTTCGTCGTATCCATGAGACGCCAAATGGGGCCTCAAACAAGGAGAGAGACGATGCGGGTGATGGTGTTCGCGAAAGCTAGTGAGGACAGCAAGATAGACGGGCCGCCCACGCCAGAGGCGCTCGAAGCGTTCGCGGCGATGGATCGGTTCATCGAGGAGCTGGTCAAGGCCGGCGTCTTCGTGGCCGGTGCCGGTCTCAAGAACGGCGCCGAGGCGAAGCGCATCGTCCTCGATGGTCCCGGACGCACCGTCATCGATGGCCCGTTCGCCGAGACCCGCGAGCTGGTTGCTGGCTTCTCGATCTGGGAGGTCAAGGATATGGACGAGGCGCTGGCCTGGGCGAAGCGCGCCCCCAATCCCATGCCCGGCCAGAAAAGCGAGATGGAGATCCGACCGTTCTACGAGGCGGCCGATCTCGCCGAGTTCGTGACGCCGGAGGAACTCGCGGCGCCGCGCGACGGCGAGCGCGGAAAGCTCGGCGTCGCCTGATCAGCCTCCGCTCGGATGATTTGCGACCGAGCTTCTGCGGGACAAGGCTTGTCTGCCCTGCGGCCGTGGCCGACAATGCGGTGTGACCGCAGGCGAGACGCCCCGGGCGGAAACTCATAAAACAATAGAAGCGACCTTTCGCATTGAACGGGCCAGGCTCATCGCGGGCCTGGCCCGCGTGGTGCGCAATGTCGACCTTGCCGAGGAGCTGGCGCAGGACGCGCTGGTCGTCGCCCTGTCCGAATGGCCGAAGACAGGCGTTCCGACCAACCCGGGCGCGTGGCTGATGGCCGTCGCCAAACGCCGCGCCATCGATGCATTCCGCCGCGACAAAATGCGCGAGCGCAAGCACGAGGAGATCGCGCGGACGCTGCCCGGCTACAGCAACGTCGCGCGCGACGGCGCCGTCGAGGCGATCGAAGCAGCCATGGACGATGATCTCGGCGACGAGCTGCTGGGTCTTATCTTCACGGCCTGCCACCCCGTGCTGTCGCCCGACGCCCGAGCGGCGCTGACCCTCAAGGTCGTCGGCGGGCTGACGACCGACGAGATCGCCCGCGCCTTCCTGTCGAGCGAGGCGACGATCGCGCAGCGGATCGTCCGCGCGAAGAAGGCGATCGCAAAAGCCCGATTGACCTTCGAGGTGCCGCGCGGGGGCGAACGGGCGGCGCGGCTGGCCTCGGTGCTCGAGGTCATCTACCTCATTTTCAATGAAGGCTATGCGGCCACGGCGGGGGACGACCTTGTTCGACCGGACCTGTGCCTGGAGGCGCAACGGCTCGGCCGCATTCTCGCCGGGCTGATGCCTGAGGATGCCGAAGTGCACGGCCTTCTGGCGCTGATGGAAATCCAGGCATCGCGCGCCAGGGCGCGCACCGGTCCGGACGGCGCCGTGATCCCGATCACCGAACAGGATCGCGCGCGCTGGGACCATTTGCTGATCCGCCGGGGGCTCGATGCGCTGGCTCGCGCCGAAGCGCTTGGTGGCGACGGTCCGTATGTGCTGCAAGCCGCGCTCGCCGCGTGTCACGCGCGCGCTCGCCGGGCCTCCGATACCGACTGGCCGCGCATTGCCGCGCTCTATGACAGACTCCGCGTCGTGTCCCCTTCGCCCGTGGTCGATCTCAATCGCGCGATCGCCCACAGCATGGCGTTCGGGCCTGAAGCGGGCCTCACACTGGTGGACGAGATCGCCGACGCCGCCGTCCTGCGCGACTACGCGCCATTGCCGGCAGCGAGGGGCGACTTTCTGTTCCGAGCCGGTCGGCTCGCCGAGGCGCGTTCACAATTCGAGGCCGCCGCCTCGCTCACGCGCAACGCGCGTGAAAAAGCATTTCTCCTTGCACGAGCGGACGCCTGCGACAGCAAGCGCTGAATCCTGCGGGCCCCGTCCAATCAGCAGCTCTTCAAGTGCCCGATCCCTCGCGGGCGATGACGGCTTTGAGAGCCGCAACCGCATCGTTCAGTGCCCGGGCGACCGCGTCTGGCGCGGGTTTGCCCTCGAGTAGTTTTCCGACCGCACAGAGCGCGCCGAGTGCTTTTGGGGTTCCGCCATCGCGCGAATCGAAGCCCGCGACTTCACCGTCGAAGTGAACGGACGTATCGAGGACTTCTGCGTCCATCGAAGCGAGATCCATGCGCAGCTGATTGCACGTCGACCCGATGTTCTCAACGGCCACCGCCAGTTCCTGGTCAACAGGTCCGAGTACATCGCCCCCACTGTCCGCGAGCGCGCCGACAATCCGCCCGATCGCGGTGACGGCTCCGTTGCGCACCTCGAATCGTACGATCGTCATGTCTCCGCTCAAGACGCCCAGACCAGCGGTCCGGTCGAGAAACGTGCCGTGCACGCGCGCCGTGATGGCTGGCTCGTCCTCGTGCTCCTGCGCTCGAAGGTGACGTGTCCCCGCCGACGTTGCAATCAAGGCAGTCAGAACCCACAGGCTGCAGATCTTCATATGTTGATTCTCCGGAGAGATCAATGGAACAACCGCGACCGCGGGATCGCCTGCGCCCCCTGTCCCGGGTATGACCACTGTAGCCTCATGATTGCTGCGCCAGCCTTCTCGTAGTACTCGAGGGTGATTGGATACTTGACGCCTGCGGTCAGCGTGATTCCGGCGCTCGTGTTCGTCGTAGCCGGATGGTCGGTCCAGTTATCGATCAGCAGCTTTCCATTGATCCAGAGTCGCACGCCGTCGTCCGACAGGGTCGTGAACTGAAACGTGCCGGTCACCGGCGCCTGGATGCTGCCGGTCCAGCGCACGGAGAAGTTGTCGACGGTCACCGCGCCCGCGGGGCTCGTCGTTCCCCACGAAAAGTACACCGTCGGATCCACGCGCGTCAGAACGAGCGTGGCGAAATGTGCGCCGGTGCCTGGATCGTTGTAGTAACGGCCGATCAGTCCGGGGCCGGGCGCCGGGTTGACGGTGATCGTGACATCGTTGCTGACGGTCACCGCACCGTCACTCACCGTAAGGCGCAGAACGTAGATGCCGTCAGCGCCGAATGTCGCCGTCGTGACCAGCGCGTTCGCATTGCTGAACGAAACCGTTCCGCCGGAGGAGTCCTCGCGGCCGCTGATCTTGCTCCACTTGATCGTTAGCTTCTGATTGGGCAGTCCATCGTCGCGAGCGACACCGGTGAGCGACGCCGCCGACGGAAGGGTAATCGTCTGATCCGGACCGGCAGCGACCGCAGGCGGCTGGTTGACCACCGCCGCCGGAAACAGCCTCGATTGGGGCACGACCTGGCTCGTCTGCCCCGGATACGCCCAGGACAGCTGGATGGTCGCGTCACCGCCACGCTCGTAATAGTCCAGGCGGACGTCGTACTTCTGATTTGCGGCAAGCGCGATTGTGCCGCTGTTCTGGACGGCCACGTGGTGGGTCCAGTTGTCGATCACCAACCGACCATTCACGTACAGGCGAACGCCGTCGTCCGAAAGCGTAGTAAATGTGTAGGTGCCTGCCGCAGGAGCTAGAACCTGTCCGCTCCAGCGAACCGAGAAGTTGTCGGCCTGCACAGCAGAATTGGGTGCGGCGCTGCCCCAGTTGAAATCGATCGTGTGATCGGTGCGGGTTAGCTTGAGCGCCGTGAAGTACGTCGCGTTGCCCGCATCGTTGAAGTACTGCGCGAGCAGACCTGTCCCCGATCCTCCTGCTGCGTTGACGATCACGATGACGTCATCTATCGACGTGGCCTCCCCATCGGAAGCGCTGAGGCGAATCGTGTAGGTACCCGCTACGGAAAACGTCGCGTTGGTGGTGAGCGCATGCGGCGCACTGAACGTGACCGCCGCGGGCCCGCTGACGAGACTCCACGTGAGCGTCAGCTGGCCGGGCGGCATCGGATTGCCGTCGTCGGTCGCCGTACCTGTCAACGTTGTCGTCGATGGCGATGCGAGAGTCTTGTCCGGGCCGGCGTTCACCGTCGGCGCCGTGTTTCCGCTGGATGGACCAAGCAGCCCGTAGACGACGAGCTTCTTCGAGAGCGTGGCGACGTAGACCTTGCCGTTCGCCACCGTTGGCGGACTGAATTTCGAAAAATTTCCGAGCGCGTCACGTGTGGCGTTCTGCTGACTGTTCCAGAGCTCGCGGGTCACGTTTCCGGCATCGTAGGCGCGGAGAACGCCGGGCCGCGTGCCGTGGTTTGGGTCGCCGGAGCTTGAGAGCGTCGCCCAGAGAATTCCGGTGCCGGCCAGCTTCCCGTTCGCCGACAGCGACAGCATTCCTCCGGGCATGCCCGAGGGCGCAAGCACGGAGCCCTGCGCGCTCGCAGGCGTGACGAAGACCCCGTTCACGAGGCGAAAGACTTTGAGGGGATCGCCCGAGGGCCAGACGTAAATCGCCGGACCGTACGTCTGGCTGCTCCAGTACACGGGTGCGCCGTTCATCCGCGTGGCGGTCGATCCCTGAAAACTCTGCACGACCTGCGCGTTGTCGCCCGAACGGAAGTGCCCCATGTTCGTGCGGTTGACGACGTACATCACGCCGTCCTTGCCGCCGCCTACGATGAGGTTCGTGTTTGGAATGAGCAGCGGGTTCTGGATGCCGAGGTCCTCGTCGGTGCTGTTGAGGAACGACCAGTTATACGGTGTGAACCAGTCGAGCAGGGTGCCCGTTGGACTGAGCTTGAGGAAGCTGTTGCCGAAATTCCTTCCGCCGGTGTTGCCATTGAACGAGCCGTTGCCGGTTATGGCGTAGAGATTACCGGTCGAATCCGCCGCGAGCCCTCCTCCAGACTGCCAGATCCCGCCCAGGCCCCCGTCCGGCGTGGTGTTGTAGACCAGCCTCTGCTCAAGCGTCGCGCTGTCGTAGCCGACGATCCAGCCGTGGTATGGGCCCTGATCGCAGTACGACGCCCAGGCGACATACACCACGCCGCGATCGATGAGAAGGGCGGCGCGCTGATTCTGTGTTCGCGCATTGAACGCGATGTTGTTCTGCGCATCGCGTCCGTCGCCGGTCCCGCTGACAAACGGCTGTATCACGCGCGGGCTGCCGGTCCGCTCGCGGCCGTTTCGAATGTCGAGCGCATGCAGCCGCTGTATGAAGACGCCCTTCTCCTTCGTCCGTGTCACGAAATACATGGTCTGCGCCAGCGGATCGATCACTGGCGTCGCGGCGATGCCGATGTTGCCTGCGAAATCGAGGTAGGTGCCGCACGCCTGGCCGACATCGGTCCGGGACACGGGAAGGATGCCTGCGGCGGGATTCGTGTAGGTGACGCGCCACAACGGCGCGGACGCCGCCGGATCGTCGGCATCGAAGGCATACACGCTGTCGTTGTTCGTCGCGACGTATACGACGTTACGGATGACGCCCGAGACGTTCACGCCTTCGACGTACAACGGCTGCACGTAAATCTCGTCGTCAACGGCGCGTTCGAAAACTTTTCCGAACTCGCTGACGTTGACGTTGGTTGTCGTCAGGTCCGTCTCGGCGAGGTTGGCTCCTGTCCGCGCGGAATCGTTGTGATGCGTGGTGACGTTGACTTGAGCGAAAGCGGCAGCGGGAAGAAGAAGCGCGAGCGCGAGCGTACCCAGAATGCTGGCCATTGCCCGCGCAGGATAGCGCTCCGCACCACACAGTGCGAGCTCTGCAGGAAGTCGCGCCCGTTTCCCCGCCAGTTCGCGGCGCGTCTAGAGCGCAAGCATCATTGTCAAAGTTCCGATAGCTGAGGCACGGCAGCGAGCATCGCCGTCTTCACCATTTGCGGACAGCCCGGAATCTGATCGAGTCGCGGCCAGGCGTTCGGGTACATGATCGCGAAGCGCGCCTCGAGCCGAAGCAGGAAGAACGCTTTGTCTCCGAGCTTGCCGGTGCCGGTCACGACGCTCACCTTGCCATCGACTGACGGATGGCCCATCGAGCGCTGCTGCTGGATGATTGCGGCGACGAGCGGATCACGGTCCGTTCCATTGCACTGTCCAGTGATTCGCACGTTGCGATACACCTCCTTGTTGGCGGGCTCAGTCAGGTGAAAGTTCTGGGCGAGCGTGTAGTACCACTGGATGAACGACACGTCCGCGGTATTGGAGTTCGCACCGCCCTTGCCGACCGAGGCGGTCAGGTTCCACATGAATTTCGGTCCGTAAACGTATGGCTGCACGTGGTGTCCTCCCTGGAGCCGGCGTCGATGAACCCGTTCGGATCTACGCGAGCGGCCATCACTTCGTTCGCAGCACCTGCCGCATCGTCTCTCCGATCTGAGGGGTCCTGTAGTCGACAATCGCCTTGCCGACGGCCGCCCAGGCCTTGTCGAAAGTGAAGCTGCCTGTGCACGAGTAGATCGCCTCAGCGCGGCGGAGCCAATCAACGCTGACGCTTGCATCGCCATCGCGAATTCGCCACGACGTTCGTGACGGCCGACGACGGCACTTCCCCTCGGATGCTGGAACGTTGTTTGCCGTTCGCTGCTACGGGTAGACCGACCACACCGCACCTACTGCGTCCGTAACCATCGGACAGGACACGGGTTGTATCGGCGTGCACGCGTGTCTGAAGCCGGTGGGCGCTGCGCGGGCCACGGTATGCCGTGTTTGGACACGGCACAACCAGGTGCGCGTGACCGACGACGTCGAAGCTGCGGACCCGAAGCGATGAAATGAAAAGCCTCTTCCAAAGGTGTGTGATGAGAAAAAGAATTGTGACCGGATGGATCCTCGCGTGCCTGGCTCTCAGCGGACTTGCATTCGCTCAAGCCACGTTTACGAAGGTCCAGGTGGGTGACCGCATCCGCAAAGTCGAAGACGGTGTGGATGAATTCCGGAAGTGGGCCGAGAAGCGAGGCGAGCAGGGCCAGAACAACGCGCAGGCGGCGAAGTCAGCCGGTAAAACCCGTGGCCGCACGGCAACCGAGTCGCAGAAGGACGTCGCTCGCCACAAGAAAGACGAACTGGACGATGCGCTGGGGGAGTTGAACCAGTCCACGAATCGGCTCCGCCGCAAGTTCGATCCGACCGACAAGTGGCTGGAAACGCGGCCGCAGGTGGAAAGGGTGCTGGACGACGGACGCAAGATTAACCAGGTCATGGTCCGCGGCAAATATGGGACGCAGGCCGAGCGCTATTGGGGCCTGCTGCGCGAAAACATCAACGATCTGGCGCGTTGCTACGATGTGACGCCACTTGCAAGGTGACCGCGAGCATTCACCCGTGGGATGTCATCGTTGCGTCGAGGTGTTGCCAACCCGTTCCACGGCGAGGATCGGATGGAGTTCGATACAGCTTCGCGATTTCCCGACCTGGAAATGATACATATCGAAGAAACCCACGCCGGTCACGCGTACGGTCAGTCCGACCACCTTGCTGAGTTGCTCGCTGCCGGGTGGTCCGACAAGCTGGTCGACCATGCGTCGTGCGGCCGCGATCTGCTCTCGAAAGGGCGATGACACGTTGCCGCGATAGTCAGGGTCGTCCGACTCGACGATGATGCGTTCGCGCGAATCGGCAGGATCTTCGAGCACGATATGCAAATCGTGATCGGGCTCGCGTTTGACGCGAACGATCCGGCCGACGACCTGGTAGACCGCGAATTCCTCCTCACGACTGCGGTGATCCAGGGCCGGGCCGCAGTGAGAGGGAAGGGCGTTCAGGGCCGCCACGGTCGTTTGAGTAACTTTGTCGAGGCGAATGCGGTTGGCGTCGGCATCGCGAAGACTCTTGACCTGGGAACGCGTGAGCGCGCACCCGGCGGTCAATGTCGCAAGGACAGTCAGCAGTACCGTTCGATATGCGGTTACCGCAACGCGGCGCATCGCGCGCTCAGACGGCACGGCTGTCGTACGCCCAGTGCAGCACTGCTTGCCGTTGCCGACGCCGGCACTCGACGTCGCCCTTGTCGCAGTGCTTGCGGATCGCGGCGACGTGCCGCGCGATAGCCCGCCACCGTCGAATCTGCCGCCGATCATCGCTTGTCCTCCGTCCCATGTAATAGCGGCAGTACCACTGAAACCATCCGCGCGGATCCTGCGGATGAATCCAGCCCTGTCGGCGCCACTCGGCGAGCGACTGTGACGCGTTCACGCCGAAGTAGTTGAGGCGCGCGTCGTGCCGCTCGGAGCACAGCTTCGCCCGCGCGAACCAGCTTGACGGAAATTCCTCGCGGCAATCGGTCATGTACTTGCCGCCGAACACGCCGAGTTGGAGCATCTGTTTCGGCGTGAGCTGCGGCTCGAAGCTCGGCGCGAAGTTCCGTCCGACCAGCTCTGTCCGGTGGTAGACGTAGCCTGTCTGCATCCTGTCGTTGACGACGACCCTGCGCCTCATGGCTGCCTTCCTGAATATCGCCAAACTCATCTGCACCTTCAATACCTCTCGCCGTACACTAAACCAGCTGTGATGCAGGTCCCGAAACTCATACGGCCCCCGACTGAGGCAACGCCCGTAGAGGCAGCTGGGAGAGGTGGTCGACCACGAGCCCTCCCCGACGATTTCCTTCGGGAAGCCTCCGCCCGCCTCGGGATCATGTCGCTCGTTGCCGGCGGCTTGTGGATCGTCGGAACCATCCTGGGTCGGCTCGCGATGCGCTCGATGCAAGGTGAGGAGTCGATCGGGTTCAACCCGACGATGGGCGATGCGATGGCCGGGGTCAGCGTACTCGCGTCGCTCCTGCTTTTTGTTTATACACGGACGGCCAGCCGAGACCCGCAGCGAATCCTGGATCTGGGTCTGGCCTACATGATCCTGACAGCCCTTGCGCTGGGACTGACGTTTCATACAGGCCCGATCGCCCCGACGCTGTCCGTGGCTCCACAGATTTCGTGGATCGGCGTAGTCGTCCTGATGTTCTCGGCCATCGTACCAAACACCAGGACGAAGACGCTTCTCGCGGGCATTGTCGCGGTTTCCATGAACCCGGCGGGGATGCTCTGGGCTCGCGCGCAGGGCTACTGGGATTTCGGTCCGGCGAGCAACGCACTGCTGATGCACTACCCCGACTATTTACTCGTTGGCGTAGCCGTCGTCATCTCGCACGTCGTGACAACGCTCGGGCGGCAGGTGGCCAAAGCGCGGGAGATGGGAAGTTACCAGCTCGGCGAACTGCTGGGGCGCGGCGGAATGGGAGAGGTCTACAAGGCGTCTCATCGGATGCTGGCGCGGCCAGCCGCGATCAAGTTGATCCGACCAGAGATGCTCGGCGGCAGCGACCCTGCCGTGGCCACGCGTGCGATCGCGCGTTTCCGGCGCGAGGCTGAGGCGGCGGCGCACCTGCGGTCAGCGCACACAGTCGACCTCTACGACTTCGGCGTGACCGAGGACCAGACTCTCTATCTCGTGATGGAGTTCCTGGACGGTATGGATCTCGAGTCACTGATTCGGCAGCATGGTCCGATGCCGGCGCCGCGCGTGATTCATGTCCTTCGTCAGGTCTGTGATTCACTTGAAGAGGCGCACGCACGAGGTCTCGTGCATCGAGACATCAAGCCTGCGAACATTCACCTGGGGCGAGTCGGCTGTCGAGAGGATTTCGTCAAGGTGCTCGATTTCGGTCTCGTGAAGACCGTCGCGGCTGACGCCGCGGCGTCGACGGCCACGATCGAAGGCGTCATCATCGGTACGCCGGCCTACATGGCGCCGGAACTGGCGCTTGGCGATCGCGTCGACGCGCGCACCGATCTATACGCGCTCGGATGTGTGGCGTACTATCTGCTCACCGGAGAGCAGGTGTTTACCGGCGACACGGTGCTCAAGGTGATCACTCAGCACGTGCAGGCGGTGCCGGTGCGGCCGTCAGATCGAACCGCGCTTCCGATCCCGGCGACGCTCGACGCGCTGGTGCTGGCCTGCCTCGCCAAGAAACCTGAAGAGCGGCCGCGCAACGCGCGACAACTGGTGCAGTCACTCGACGCGATCGATGGGATGACGTGGGGCGAGGACGAGGCGATTCGATGGTGGAGTCAGCATCACCCGCGGCACGTATCGGCATCCGATGCGATGACAGTCTCAACAGACTTCCCGAGCAACGACAACGTTATCGACACACGATCGCAAGACACGGCACAGCCTGGCCGCGCCTCGTGACGAACCCGCGCGCGATCACGCAGGGCTCCACCACGCTTCATCGAAGCTGTTAGGCCTGCTGCCGATCCCAGGTACGGGCTGGCGCGGTTGCGGGCGAATAACAGTCCGTTCTCAACGGGCTATGCTCGTCTAAAGCCGGGATCGGCTTTCATCGTCCCATGCACGACCATCAACGCGTCGATAAGACGCTTCATGTCCGCGCCCTTTACGAAGAACCCCGCCGCTCCGGCCTCTTCGATCGCGTGCGGTCGCTGCGCTGGTGCGTCGACGGACAGCCCAAGGATCTGAATGGATGGCAGTTCGGCGCGAATGCGCCGGGTGGCTTCCACGCCGTTCATGTTCGGCATCGACACATCCATCAAGATCACGTCGGGCTGCAGCGCGTGAGCGCGTGAAATGGCCTCGAGTCCGTCGGAGGCGTCACCGATCACGCGAAGCTCGGCGTGTTCATGCAATAGTTCGCGCAGCGCGCGAGTCACCCCGGCGTGATCGTCAACGAGAAGAATCCGGAGCGTGGGCGCGGCCAGCAAGTCCGGACCGTCAGGATGTGATCGAACAGTCGACAACAATTCCGATGGATCCGTTCTCTCGAGGGCCGGCTGCGCGCCTTCTGCGGGCACCAGGAGCCGAAACTTCGTTCCCTGTCCTGGCGCGCTTTCGATATCGAAACGGCCCCCCAACAGCATCACGCGCTCCCGGATGCTGAACAGGCCCCAGCCGACCTGGTTCGTGTTTCCTCGTTCCGCCAACGCCGCAACATCGAATCCTATTCCTTCGTCGCGAACCGTAATGCAGAGCGTGTCGTTTGGACCACCCGCCAGATCGAGCATGACTCGACTGACCTGCGCGTGCTTCACGGCGTTGAACAGCAGCTCGCGGACCGACTCGAACAAAAGGGTCCGAACGTCTTTGCGTTTGCTGTCCGCGCGAGGATCGGTGGTGACACGGACCTCGAGCCCGAACTTCTCGCGCGCCCAGGTCGCCAGCCATTCGAACGCCTCCGGTAATCCCGAGTTGCGCAGGACTGGTGGTACCAGCTCGTAACTCAGCGAGCGTGCCGAGGCGATGGCCTCATCGACATGCGTTTTCACTTGCACGAGCAGATCGTCAGTCGCGACACCCTGCTGCGTGTCGCGGCGAATCCGTTGCTCCAGCGTTAGCAGCGCGCTGACCAGTAATTGCTGGAGTCCGTCATGCAGCATCTTGGCGATCTGCTCGCGGGCGTGATGCTCAGCCAGCGTCAGGTCGGACGCCAGCCGGCTGAATTGTGCCGTGCGGCGCTCCAGGTCTGACGTGTGTTCCAGCCGTTCGGTGACGTCCGTCACAAACGCGAACGCGCGGCCCCCGACGTGATTCAGGCTGACTTCGATGGGAAACGTGGATCCATCCTTCCGCTGCGCGACGAGGTTCAGGCCTCCGCCCATGAGACGCGCGCGCGGTGCAGTGAAGTAACGGCTTCGGTGCTGCGCGTGCATCTGGCGAAGAGCGGACGGCAGGAGACACTCAAGCGCCTGACCGACGAGTTCGCCCGGCTGCCAGCCGAACATGGCGTCCAGCGCACGGTTGGTGGTGAGTATCGTGCCCTTCGGATCCACTGACAAAATGCCCTGAGTTGCCGTCTCGAGGAGGAGCTCCAGCTCACGGTTCTGTGCCTCGTGGCGCACGGTGACGTCCAGTTCGAGCCCGGCGAGCCGCGTGGCCTTGCCGGCCGCATCGCGCTCGATGCGCCCAACGCTTTGAATCCAGGCGACTCTTCCGTCGGGCCGCACGATTCGGAACGTGGTGTCCCACGTCTCGCGAGTCGGGTTCAGATCTTCGCCCAGCAGCGCGAGCACGCTCGGGCGATCCTCCTCATGCACGCGGCCGATCCATGCGTCGAAGGTGGCCGGCTGATCCGAAGCGAACCCATATAAACGACGAAACCCTTCGTCCCAATCGATAGTCGCCGTGGCCGTGCTCCTGGTCCACGATCCCGCCGCCGACGCCTTGAGTACGAGGCTCAGCCGGCGTTCATGGTCGCGCAGCGCCGCCTCGGTGCGGGCTCGGTCCGCGGCCGACCACATGCGCTCCGCCACTTCCTGAACCAGTGTGACGTCGTCGTGTGTCCAGTCGCGCGGCGTGACACTGTTGACGCCGAACGTCGCCACCCACTGTCCCTCCTTGCGCACAATCACGCGGATGAAGGCAGCGATGCCATGCTCGAAACACGTGGCGCGCTCGGTGTCCGTTAACCGGGAATCCGTCCGGACATCGTTGCACGTCACCGACTCGCCGCGCCGGTACGCATCGAGCAGCTTCGCGCCGAAGGCGCGGATTGGCCAGCGCCCGCGAAACGGCACCGTGTCTCTCTCGTAGGCGGTCGTGACGGTGAAATACTCGCCGTCGATCACGGAATACGCGACCCGGTTCACGCGGAGGTGCTCGCCGAGCAGGCGGACCGTCACGTTCTGCATGTCGATCGGCTCGCGCAAGGGGCGGAGAGCGTCGTTCAACCGGAGGAGGAACGCCAGCCGCTCTTCGCGGTTCTGGAGCGCCTGTTCGAGGTGGTCGCGGTCCGTGATGTCGTGGGCGACGCCGATCAGGTGCGTGGCAATGCCGCGGTCGTCATAGAGGGGCGTCACCGCAATCTCGCCGGTTTTCTGCCCGGCGGGATACCGGGACACTTCCTTCCAGCGGACCGTCCGACCCGATTCGATCGCCTCGCGATAATGGTTCAGCACCAGCTCGCGCGAGTTCGGCGGAATGACGTCCCGCACGCGCGCGCCAACGAGCTGGTTTGGGGTGAGCCCCGTGGCCTCCAGGCCAGCAGGGCTCATCATGAGAAAGCGGAATTCGCCGTCGGCCTCGATCCGGACGTAGAACACGATCCCCGGCATGCGCTCGTAAATCGCGGCGAGTTCACGCTCCCGGACGGTGAGCTTGGGTGACGCGTCGGGAGCGGCGAGCGGTCTGGGTTTCGTGGGTACCCGGTCGGACATGGTGCCAATCCAATCGCGGGAGGAACGTGCGGATTGTAACGCAGTGCATACCCGTTGGGTGCCCGAGCCGATACGTGCGGGAAACTGGCTGAGCTTCGGTCCGAACGCGAATGCCTCGTTTCACTCAGGAGACACGCGTGGTCTCGGTCGATCTACGAGAATCACGTCAGCTTTGCCGCAGCGCCTCGGTCGGTTGAATACGCAGCGCCCGGCGCGCCGGCCCGGCGCACGCGAGCACGCCTACAACCGCCATGAGGACGGACGTGATCACCGAAGAGACGAGGAGGCCTGCGGTCAGGCTGTCGGAACGCCACGCGAGCAGCAGGATGAGGCTGTTGCCGGCGATGATGCCGCCGCCCAGCTGACGACCGGCACGAGCGAACACGATGCCGAGCACACGCCGGGAACTGGCGCCGAGCGCGATACGGATGCCGATCTCGCGGGTGCGACGCGCCACGGCGACGGCCATGAGCGCGTACAGACCGGCCGCGGAGAAGACCACCGCCACGAGCAGCACGCTGCCGAAGACGACGGCGCCACCCACCATCCGTTTTTGATCCTCTGCGGCGATGTCGTCGAGGGTGACGATATCCCGGAGGTGCAGGCCCGCATCAACCTGTCGCCCAAGAGCGGCGACGCGAGGTGCAAGCGGCCCCGCGTCCCCCGCGGCGCGCACAGCGACCACGACAGGATCGAGCTCCGCCACGGAGGCTGCGCGATAGATGTACGCCGCCCCAGTCCAATCGGCCGGGAACGTCCACAGATCACTGACTACTCCGACGATCTCGTGCCACGGCCCGGGCTCGCCCTCGCCCGCCCGCTGGAGCGTGCGGATCCGCGCGCCCACGGGATTCCTGCCCAGCACGCGCATGAACGCCTCGTTGACTACGACGGGCCCATTCGACGCGCCGGCGTCAGCGGCGTGCAAGGCGCGGCCAACCAGGACGCGGGCGCCGAACGCGTCGTGATAGCCGGCACCGACAGCAGCCATCGCGAATCCGCCCTCGTAATTGCCGGTCAAACGAGTCGGAGGTGCGCCATCCTGCTCCATTTCCACCGCCACCCACTCCGGGCTCATCGTCGGCAGGCGATCACCGTGCACCACGTACGTCACACCAGGCTCTTCACGCAACCGGGTCGCGAGCTCTTCGTACGCACGCGCGCGACGGGTGCCGATCTGCCGATCGTCGGGCACACCCCGCTCACCTGCCAGCGCTTCGTTATCCATGGTAAGGCGGAAGGTGAGGTAATGCTCCGCCGGAAGCGCTGCCATGCTCGACTTGTCGTTGAGGGTGTTGGTGAAGATTCCCACCGCAGCGGGCACGAACAGCAGCGTGCACGCCACCTGTGCGCCGATGATGAACGACCAGATGCCGCCGAACTTCATCGTCCCGCCGGTGCTCGTGATCCCCTGCAGTCCTTTTAGTACGGAACCGCCCGTTGCCTTGAGTGCGGGCAGCACGCCGATCAGTACCGCGGCGACGAGCGCGAGCAGCAACGCATAGGCAACAGTGACGGGCTCGAGCTTCAGGTCCACCCAGAACGGCAGGTCGTCTCCAACGATCTGACTCGCCCGGGCCCAGGCAAAGCGCACGGTCGCCTGGGCCACGACGAGCCCGAGGGCGGCGGCAGCGAGGGTCAGCACGAGCGATTCGGTGACGATCTGCGCGACCACGCGTGCACGGCTCGCTCCCAACGCGTGGCGGACGACCATCTCCGCTTCGCGCATCGCCGTGCGCGCGAAGATCAACGTCGCGACGTTCGCCGACACCGCCGCCAGCAGCAGC
>Ga0207701_10002371_pt1 | contig 19539 bp, 14 predicted proteins | sample KBSSwiSSwithPhiX_FD_184294 | JGI IMG/M metagenome (GOLD analysis project Ga0207701, IMG submission 184294) | Switchgrass rhizosphere bulk soil microbial communities from Kellogg Biological Station, Michigan, USA, with PhiX - S5 (SPAdes) (version 2) | ecosystem: Environmental > Terrestrial >... | reverse complement strand
TTGTCCGTGGCCCATTCAATGATCGGTTTGCCCCCGACGGTCAGCAGCGGCTTGGCTTTGTCGAGTGTCAGCGGATAAAGGCGTGTTGCATATCCAGCAGCGAGAATTAGTGCGTTCATGAATTAAGCAGTGAGCAGTCGCGAAAACATTCGGGGTTGGCCGCGCTCTTTCTCACTTACGTCGGTTTGGCGGTGGCTCCACCCAGAATTGTGCTCGTAAGACAATCGTGGATCGTCCTGATACGATGCGGATCGGTAATCTTGGCATCCGTGGAACGATCAACCACATACAAGGTATCGATGGCTGCGCCATCCTGCGTGTTAATACGAGAAAGCGCGATCGAAACATTTTCGCGATCAAGGCAGGTCAGAATATCGTAAAGCAAACCGAGCCGGTCGGGAGCCTGAATCTCAATCAGCGTGTAAGCCGGATGCGTCTCGTTGTCCATAGCAATGCGCGTCGGAAATTCGATCGTCGGAGCGAGACGGCTCCGGCTCTGACGCTTCGCTTTTTCAATCAACGGAAGAAAATCAAAATTCTCGTCATCGAGCGCGTTGCGCAAAGTTTGGTCGACCATTTCGAAGGCACGCGGGTCGGTGACAGCGCCTGCTTTCGTATCGCACACGCGAAAAACGCTCAGCACGACGTTGTCTCCCCGCGGAAAAATATCCGCGCTCAAAATATTAACTGGCACGACCGAAAATGATCCGGAAATTTTGGCCAGCAACCGCTCGCGCTCCCACGTGCAGAAACTGACAACACTGTGTCCCAGCTCTGGAAGAGCCTTCCATTTAACCGCCGAAGCCAGTGGATGCTCGCCCTGGCTGGAGACGTGTTCAATGAACGAACGGAACAGTTTCAGATGCTCGACAATTTCGGGGACATCGTTGCCGCGAAAATAATTGTCGGGCATGAAGTCAAAATGCGCGTCGATTTCATCTGCATAATCGGGCGAAAGATTCTCCGCCACAGCCGTCTGGAGGCTTTCGCGTTCGATTCTCGTTTGTTCGTAATAAGACTTCCGGTCCGCCAGATAGCGGGAGGTCTCGTGAAACAATTCCCAGACAAGCGATTCCTTCCAATCCGACCATGCCTCGCCACTTGTGCCCTGACCGTCGGCGAGAGTAAGCAGCATCAACGCGTTCAGGTTTTTCTGATTCTTCACGACGCCGGCCAATTCTGCCACCGTCGCGGGATCGTCAAGATTTCTCTGTTGCGCGATCATGGACAGGGAGAGGTGGTGATCGACCAGCAGAATAAGCGATTTACGCTGCTCGGATGATAATTGCAGGCGGGTGGCGACGCGCTGGGCGAAGAGCGCGCTGGCTTCAGAGTGTCGCCGGGCGCCAACGGCTTTGCCGCTGTCATGCAAAAGCAGCGCCAGATAAAGGACGAACGGGTCATCGAGCTGCTCAAATATTCTGCGATAGGCGATCAACTTCGGATCGTCCGTCGTCGCCAGAGCATCGAGTTTATCGATGCATACCAGCGTATGTTCGTCCGCCGTGTAACGATGCAGAAATTCGTGTTGCACCAGACAGGTGAGCTGGCCGAATTCCGGAATGTATCGCCCCAGGAAATCAACCCGATGCATCATTCGAAGGATCCGGCCAACTTCGCCTTTCCGGGATAGAATCGCCTTAAATATGTCGCGTGGTCCGCGGGCATACTGATAGGTGCGGGTAACCTGGCCGAGGCTGCGGCTTAACAGGTCCGCCAATTCGGGGCTGGGATCCAGGGCGCGTTCTTGCGCAAGCTGAAACGCTTGCATCATTTGCCCGGGATCTTTGCGAAAAACATCGCGTCGCGCCGGATACAATTGAGTATCGCGAACAAAAAACGAGTCGCCGATCGGAGCTTTGTCCGGCCGTACTAACGGAAGAAAACTGAACAAAGAACGGGTCCTGCTCGTGACGTGGCCCCTTACAAATTGCTCCGTGATGCGCTCCGTCACACGAAAGATATTGCGCGTGTGTTCGTAATATTCCCGCATGAGCGTTTCACTGCGAAGCTGGCCGTTCCGAGGGGAATAATTGAGTCGTTTTGCGATTTGTTCCTGCAAGTTTAGGTGCAGGATGTCGCTGGCGCGCCCGGTCGCGTAATGCAAATCCGTTCGCAAGCGCAGGAGAAACTCGTAGGCCCTCTCGATTTGCCGCTGGTCGCTTTCGCTCAGCCAATCTTTACCCACCAGTTGGTTTGTGCTGAGTGAGCCCTCTTTGAAATACGTCATCCAAAGAAGATTTTGGTAATCGCGCAGTCCGCCGCATCCGCTCTTCACGTGGGGCTCCTGCAGATAGACGCTGTCGCCGAATTTCTTGTGCCGCGCGACCTGATCTTGCATGCGCATTTCGACGTATTCCCGCTCGTACCCCTCGACACACTTTGAGCGAAATTGCTCCCGAAATTCGCGCGCCAGTTCTGCGTCGCCGGCAAGAAAGCGTGACTCGAGCATCGCGGTTTTTGTGCGCATATCGCGATTGGCCTGCGCAATTGCGTCTTTGATGGAATGCGTGGAATGACCAACCTTGAAGCCGCTATCCCAGAGGAGGTAGAGCACCTGCTGCACCATCTCTTCGAGATGCGGTGAGATTTTCTTCCTCCCTTTGTGATGCAAAAGCATGACATCGATGTCGCTAAACGGATTAAGTTCGCCGCGGCCATATCCACCCAGAGCGATCAATGCCAGGGCGATGCCCGACTCGCCGTTTCCGCGAGTAGCGGTGGCGGCAGCTCCGAAGACATATTGCAGCAAAACATCAACAAGCTCGGCTCGCCGCGCGCAAATCTCACGGCCGCCTCCGCCCGCCTGGTGCTTCAGGCGCAAGCGATGTTCTTCGACCTTGAGAAATTTTTTGTAAAGCGGGAGGACCTCGGTCGGGCGTCTGGTCCCCGTTGCGGCGAGTTGATTCGCCGCGTGGGCGAGGACTTGTTCGAGATGCCGGGATTTCGCCATTTCGGATTTTAGATTGCGGATCGCTTTTGCCGCTTAATCTAAAATCGAAAACTCAAAATCCAAAATCTGTCCTAAGCGAGGCGGGCTCGTTTTTAGATCTCGATCGCGTAGCGCTTCATCTTGTTGTAGAGCGTGGCCCGCTGGATGCCGAGGCGTTCGGCAGCCTTCTTCTTGTTGCCGTGACATTCTGCAAGCGCCTGAAGAATCGTGTTTCGCTCAACGTCATCGAGGCTCAGCACGCCTGTTCGTCCGGCGGCCGGACCACGCTCTGTCTTTTGAAGCACTGTTGGCAGTTGAACTTCGGTGGGCAGCTCCTTTACACCAATCAATCCCTGTCGCGCCAGCACCACCGCATATTCAATCGCGTTTTGCAATTCCCGCACGTTTCCCGGCCAGGAGTAATCCAGTAACTTTTGAAACGCGTCCGGCGCGATGTCGGGTTCGGACTTCCCGAGTTGTTGAGCAAACTGCTTGAGGAACAGAGCGATGAGGGGTGGAATGTCCTGCTTCCGCTCCCGGAGCGGGGGCACTTCAATTTGAAACGTGTTTAGCCGATAGTACAAATCCGACCGCAGGCGGTTCTCGGCGAGTGCCTGTGCAATCGGCCGATTGGTAGAAGCGATCACGCGAAAATTGGCCTTCATGGTGCGCGTGCTCCCAAGCGGCCGATACTCGCGCTCCTGCAACACCCGTAAAAAACGCGTCTGGAGATCAGGCGGCATGTCCGAGATTTCGTCCAGGAAGAGCGTGCTGCCATCGGCCGCTGCGATCATTCCAGGAAAATCGTTCATCGCGCCGGTAAACGCACCTTTCACATAACCAAAAAGTTCTCCTTCAATCATGGTTTGCGGAAATGCTGCACAATTCAGCTTGACCATTTCTTTTCCGGCGCGCTGGCTACGCGCATGAACTGCGTTGGCAATGACTTCTTTGCCCACGCCGCTTTCACCTATGATGAGCACGTTTGCGTCCGAGGGCGCCATCGCGTTGATCAGTTCCTCGATCTCTTGCATTGGCTTGCTCTTGAAAATTGGCGTGGCCCGTGTTTCGGCAATTTCCAACCGCTTCTCGAGTTGCTCTGTTCTTTCCCGAAGTTTCTCGGCCTGTCGGAGGAGGAACTGTTTTTCCAGGGCTTTTTCGACCAAACTAAGCAACTCTTCCGGCCCATACGGTTTGCTGATAAAATGGTAAGCACCGCGTTTGATCGACTCGATGGCATTGTGCAAGGAGTCGTGCGCCGTCAAAATAATAACCGGCATGTCTGGCAGCTCGGTCTTGATCCGATCGAGCGTTTCCAGACCTGGTGCATCCGGTAGTTGGAGATCGAGTAGAACGAGCGACGGAGCTTTTGATTTCAGCAACTTCAATCCCTGGGACGCGGTAGGAGCAATATCGACTTGGTACCCATGCCGCTCGAGAAGCGCCTCGAGCGTCATGAGGATCGGCCGCTCGTCATCAATAATGAGAATGCGGTGATTCTCTGTTTTCATTTCTGGGATTTGCCCTGTTGATAGAATTATTTCACGGACGGTCGCGCCGAATCATCGACAGCCTGCGGCAAGATTAAGCTTTTTCGCGCGACAATGGCAAGATGAGCCCTGTAATGAGCGTCGAGCCTTTTGGATCGTATTGAGCGTGCATTTCGCCATCGTGAGCTTCCACGATGGTCCGAACGCGTCTCAGGCCAAGGCCATAATGGCCTTGGCTGACTCCACGAAGCGGTTCGCGTCCCCAATTTTCGGTGGATAATTCAAATCGGGTTTTTGGCTCCCGAAACGTAAGGAGGAATCGGTCTTTGTCGATCTTGGCCGCCAACACAATTGCACCTTCGCCGCGGTCGTGCCGGAATGCGTTGGCAAAAAGTTCGACGATTGCCTCCTGTAAAAGTTGCGGATCGATAAGCAGCACCGCATCGCCCGGCTGGACGTCCCAGCTGATCTCGGGCACCTTGTCCGGAAACTCCTGCACGATTTTCTTGCGCAAGTCCTCGACAAAATCGGACGCACGGTAAGAGATCAGGTTGGGTTTGACCTCGCTCAGTGCCCCCGAGACTTTTTGTAAGGTCGTCGTCAGTCTGGAGATCATTTCACGCAGGCGGTTGACCTCGCCTTTGAGTTTTGCATCTCCCTCTAATTCACTGAGGTAAGCGGACTGGAGCTCGATGGCGTTTAGATGGTTGCGCAGATCGTGGCTGAGCTGCCGGATAAAGCGAACCGTGTCAACCCACGGAACGCTTAATGAATCGCTTCGATCTTCAGGAGACGGCTCTGCCATATCACGCCCCGAGTTTAGCAGATCGGCAACAAACGGACTGTCCTACCGCGCCTGCGTCATTCCTGGTAAGACGAGATCGATTGGAGAGCAGGCGCTGCGCCTGCCGGCACGGTTCGGTCTTCACGAATCGGAATTTGCCAGCGAGAATTGATCGTCAGCCGGTTGGTCGCCCGGCACGACGCGAATGCGCGAGTCATTGCTCGCCAGATGCCGCAGCGCATGAAACACGTCTTCAGGATCCGCATGGATGGAACGCGCAATCTCTTCGGCAGTTTTCCCGGTGCCGGCAGTGAGCTGCTTGCGCACTTCCAGTTGGAGCTGTAACAATTTCGTTGCAGCTTTTTTCCCAGCTTCAACGCCCGGTTGATCATAGGCGTTGATGTTTACCAGTGACGCATAGAAGCCCACCGCGCGCTCGTAGAGTGCGATTAATGCGCCGATGTTAAATGCGTTCACTTCGGGAATGCTCACCGTGATTGATTCCCGCCCACTCTCGTAAAGGGCGCTGCGTGTCCCGCGCAAAAAGCCCTGAAGATAGTCTCCACTTGTGATTCCCTCCTCAACTTCGAACCGCCGCTCGCCTGAGGCGGATCGATCTTTGCGAACTTCGATGAATGTCAGGAAAAAATTCAAGACCCCATCACGCAACTGCTGGACGTAAGCGTGCTGATCGGTCGAGCCTTTGTTGCCGTAAACAGCGATACCCTGATGCACAACGTTTCCATCGAGATCCTTTTCTTTGCCCAACGATTCCATCACCAGTTGCTGCAGATATCTGCTGAACAACGCCAAGCGATCTTTGTAGGGGAGGATCACCATATCTTTCTCACCTTTGGCGTGGCCGGCGTGATACCAAACTAGCGCGAGGAGCATTGCGGCATTTTGGGCCGCATCGGGCATTCGTGTTCGTTCATCCATTGCCGCTGCGCCCGCCAGAAAATTGTCGATGTCGAAGCCTTCAAGCGCCATCGGAAGAAGCCCAACCGCGCTCATTACCGAGGTGCGCCCGCCAATCCAATCGTACATCGGCAATCGCGCGAGCCATTCATCCGTTTGCGCTAGTTTATCTAGCTCGCTTCCGACGCCGGTTACAGCCACGGCGTGTTTGGGGAACTGGAGACCTTTCTCTTTAAATTTCGCTTCGGTTTCGAGCATTCCATTTCGCGTTTCCTTTGTCCCACCGGATTTGGAAACCACAATGACGAGCGTCTGCGAAAGATAGTTGTCGATCTTGTCGAAAACGCGGTTGAAGCCGTCCGGATCGGTGTTGTCGAAGAAAAAGATATCCATTGGATCGCGCCTCGATCCAAGAGCGTCCGCCACAAATTGCGGTCCGAGCGCCGAGCCGCCAATTCCGATGAGAAGAATATGCTCGAAGCGCTTGCCATTTTCAGCGGCGATTTTTCCGGTGTGAACATCCGCCGCAAACGTTTTGATGTGTTTGATCGTTTCTTCGATCTCTGCGCGAATTTCCTCCTTTTGCGCCAGCGCTGGATTTCGCAGCCAGTAATGACCGACCATGCGTTTCTCAGTGGGATTGGCGATTGCTCCCCGCTCCAGCTCGCGCATGGCCGCAAACGCTTTCTCAATTTTCGGCTGCATTTTCTCGAAGAAATCGTCCGGAAAATTCATCCGGCTGATATCGAGAGAAAAATCGAGATCGCGGTAGCACAGAAAATATTGCTGAAAACGCTGCCAGAGCGACGAAGAAGCCATTGTGTTAGGAATGCGAAGATTGACCAATACTAAACGACATAAGCGCGTTAACTCCAATATCAGTCTTCGAATCCGTCAAACTCAACTGTTCTCACAAACCCTGTAGGGCGACATCCTACGTGAAATTCACATTGCAGCGTCGAATCTCGCCAATAACTTCGCCGCATTATGGCGCGCATACACGCCAACAAACAGACGCCCCGTTTGTTTGCAGGCCTGATCGCGCTTGGCCTGACGGGGATCATCCTGTTCGGTGCGGAAAGAATCGTGATTCATATCGAACGCGCGACCATTAATTCGACTGCGCCCGAGTTGTTTTCGCTTAAAAACCAAGGATTGGCCTTTCAACGTGCCGCCGTGCACGCAGCGAACGTGTTGCTGGTTTATGGCAGTTCGGAATTACGAGTGCCCGCGGCTCCGGAAAGGGGGAACATCTTTTATCGAGCTGCCCCAACAGGCTTCCAACTTTCGCCCGTTGGCAGCGGAGGTGCGAACCCGCTCATCATGTTGCAAAAGGTCGGCTCAGTCGGCTCGGATTTGCGCGGCAAAAAAGTTGCCATCTCTCTTTCACCTCGCTGGTTTTTCACCGCCAAGCCGAGTTGGCACGGGTACAAGGGAAATTTTTCATCGATGGCGGCAACGGAGATGGTGTTCGGCACTGCTCTCGATTTCGACCTCAAGCGCAGTATCGCTTCCCGCATGCTGGAATGTCCGGACACTCTCGAAAACAGACCACTGCTTGAAATCGCGTTGACGCGGCTGGCATCTGGCCGTTGGTACGATCGCATCGTTTTCTACGCGCTCTGGCCGGCCGGAAAAGCGCAGAGTGCCGTGCTGGAATTGCAGGACCATTTGGCGGCGCTCCATCATATACGACACGACGCGAAGCCAGCTCCGCGCCTGCATACAGAAATACCCGACTGGTCCAAGCTGATTGCAAACGCAAGCCAGGCCAAGCCAACCGACATAGGCAAGAAAAAAAAGTTTTTGAACTTCGACAGACAAATCAGTCCCGGGTCTCGTGACGTTAGGTTTCGGAGCGGCATCAAGGCGTCGCCCGCATGGATAGATCTGGAGTTGCTCTTGCGCAGCTTGGCAACAGTTCACGCGCGGCCACTGATTCTCAGTATGCCAATAGCCGGAGACTTTTACGATTATGCAGGCGTCTCGCGCTTGGCTCGGGAAGATTACTACGCAAAGCTGCGCGCACTCGTGCATCGATACCACTTTGCCGTAGTTGAATTTGAAGATCACGATGAGGACCCGGGTTTCCTGATTCGCCACCAAAGTCACCTGACTGCAAAGGGCTGGGTGTATTACAATCGCGCGCTTGATGATTTTTTTCACGGACGCGCGCCGCGAAGCTGACAAAGTGATGACGTTGCATTTATTCAAGCGACAGCACGATAGCGCTGTGCCTCATCCATGATCGCTGCAGATTTCTCGGACAAAGTGTTGCAACTGCTTGCCTCGGTCGCGGAAACCGATGAGGTGCTTACGAATCTTGATCTGCCGCTTTACGAGTACCAAGTCCTCGACTCAATGCGGACCGTCCAGCTTATATTGATGATCGAAGAACAATTCGGCATCAAAGTTTCACCGGCGGAATTTGAGCGCGAAAGCTGGCGAACGCCGCGTGATCTCATTGCCGACCTCAAGCACCGCATAAACATGTGAGCTGGCTCGAGCAACATCCAAAACTGCATCGCGTACTGCTCGTTGTTTATTACCTGGCAGTTATTCTGGCGTTGATCGCGATCTATGGCTGGGGCGATTTTTCTACGGCGCCGTTTGTTTATCAGGGTTTCTGAATGGATTTGATCGAACGAATCGATCGCTGGGGCGTAGCGGCTCCGGAAGCGACCGCACATATCAGCGACGATAGAACGTTGACCTATGGCGAACTGCGCAGCCGCTCGGATTCGCTCGCTTGCTATTTGAGGCAGTGCTTCGGCGATGATCGCAGACCAATCGCGGTACTCGGCCATCGCGAACCAGAAATGTTAATCGCATTTCTCGGCGCGGTTAAATCGGGCAGGCCTTACGTACCGCTTGATACGGCGCTGCCGCAGCAGCGCATCGACAAAATCCTGGCAACTTCGCGCGCTGCCTTGGTGCTGACTCCGGCAGACGTTCTGCAATTCTCCGCGTCGCAAGAGCGTCGTCCCGCCAGGGGGGTGCAGGGTGACGAGCCATTTTACATCCTTTTCACAAGCGGCAGCACTGGTGAGCCGAAGGGCGTGATAGTTACCCTCGCGTGTCTCGAGCATTTCATCGAATGGATGCTCGCGGAGCAACGATTCGCCGAGCTCGGCGAGGTGTTTTTGAATCAGGCGCCCTTCTCGTTCGATCTCTCTGTAATGGATTTGTACTGCAGCCTTGCAACGGGCGGCACGCTCCTCAGCATTAGTCGCGATCTTATCGCAAACCCAAAAGAGCTTTACCGCGCGCTTACGAGTTCCTGTGTAACGACGTGGGTTTCAACACCGTCATTTGCGCAGATGTGTCTCGTCGAAGAAAAATTTTCCGAGGCGATGCTGCCACGCGTGCGTCGGTTTCTTTTTTGTGGCGAAACACTCACACCGCAAACCGCGGCCCAGTTGTTGGAGAGATTTCCGCCAGCAGAGGTTTGGAACAGCTATGGCCCGACGGAGGCAACGGTCGCCACCACCTCGATACGCATTGATGCTCCAGTTCTGGAACAATATTCGCCTTTGCCAGTGGGACGCCCGATGCCCGGGAGCGAAATCTTGATCGTAGACGGCAATCGCGAGGTATTACCGCCAAATCAACGCGGTGAAATCATTATCGCGGGACCGAATGTGAGTCCGGGCTATCTGGCTCGACCGGATCTGACGGCAGACGTTTTTTTTCAATATCATGATCAGCGCGCCTATCGCACCGGCGACTTTGGCCGTTTCCGTGACGATCTGCTTTTTTTTGAAGGCCGCATGGACGAGCAAATTAAAGTGAGCGGATATCGCATCGAGCTTGGTGATGTCGAAGCGAATCTCCGCGCGCTCGCAGCTGTGCGTGATGCTGTCGTAATTCCGGTAATCAAAGACGGCGCTGCCCAATCACTTGCGGCTTTTGTGGTATTGGCCGCGCGAGATGAGGCATCGGACTTTAATTTGTCGCAGGGACTTCGGAAGCAACTCAGTGAGCGGCTTCCCGCATACATGTTGCCCCGGAAATTTGTTTTTCTGGATGCATTTCCGATGACGCCGAATGGCAAGGTCGACCGAGCCAGTCTGGCCAAGTCGCTGTGATTCCTTACGCGGATTTCACCTATTTCATACTGCTACTTTACGTAGCCGTTCCGACTCTGATTCTTGGGTTGCTTGGACGCGCAGGCTGGCGCTCGGCGCTCCTCGTGACTGTGGCGATGCTTCTCGTCCAGTATCACGAAGAGCTTCATGTCCGAGCGCATTTTCCGGTGCGCGAAATCTGGATCGTCGTTGGTTTCGCGCTCTGGCAGTGGGCGACGGTGAGGGCATTTGCTCGCGCCGGTGCACGCGCAGGTTGGCTGTTTTACGGCGCGATTGCGGCAAGCCTGCTTCCGTTAGCGGCGGCGAAATTGGTTCCGCTCGTGTCGCCGAGAACTCAGTTTGGTTTTCTGGGTATTTCCTACGTTACGTTTCGAGCGCTGGATGTCGTGTTTTGCCTGCGAGACGCCGTAATCGCCACGCCTGGCACACTCGATTTTCTGATGTTCCTGTTTTTCTTTCCGACTATCTCTGCCGGCCCGATCGATCGCTATCGGCGTTTTTCAACTGACTGGAGAACAAAACGAACGCGCGCTGAGTTCCTAAGCGATCTCGACGGCGCGGTGCACCGTTTTTTTCGCGGTTTATTTTACAAATTCATAGTCGCAGCGCTGATCAAACAACACTGGCTCGAACCGGCAGCGCGCAGTGGGAATTTCATTGCGCTGCTCAGTTACATGTATGCTTACAGTTTCTACTTGTTCTTCGATTTCGCCGGGTACAGCGCTTTTGCGATCAGTGTTAGTTATCTCTTTGGGATCCATACTCCGGAAAACTTCCACCAACCGTTCCTCGCCAGAAACATCCGCGATTTTTGGAATCGGTGGCACATCACGCTTTCGTTTTGGTTTCGCGATCACGTCTACATGCGGTTCCTGCTGGCGGCCGCGCGCGGCAAATGGTTTCGAAGCATGGATACAGCCGCGATCCTCGGATATTTTCTTGCGTTTGGACTAATGGGTTTGTGGCATGGGATTGAGCTGCACTACATCGTTTATGGGCTTTATCAGGCGGCGCTGCTCTCAGGTTTCCACATTTTTTCCAACTGGAACAAGGCGCACCGTTATTGGCGCGGCGGTCTGCTTTCAAATGCGTTAGCTGTTTTCATAACTTTCCAGTTCGTTTGTTTCGGTTTGCTCATTTTTTCCGGGCGCATAGGTGCTCCGCCGCTGCAGCATTATTTGGCTGACATCGAGCAGGCCGATTGCCACGAGATTTCTGGCTGGGTTTGGGACAAGTACAAGCCGAAGGCGCCGGTTTCAGTCGAACTTTGGGATGGCAAACGGTATTTGATGACGATCTCTGCGAATCAGTTCCGGAAGGACCTCGCTGAGGCAGGTTACGGAAACGGTCGACATGCGTTTCGTTTCACAACGCCGCCGCAGCTCAAAGATGGTAACTCACATCCGATACGACTTCGAGTTGCTGACAGAGGAATCGATTTGACCACGACGCAAAGAACAATTGTCTGCCGATAGAAATTCTTCGTCTTCGGCTGAATCGAAACTACTTGTGCCCGAGTCGAGCAGGGCGAGACCGAAGAGTAGCTAGGACTACTTTCCTTCAGTCATGGTTCTCTTAATCGGCGCTTCTTCGTGAGGAGCGACGTCATATTCCGGTTTAGGCACGTCCATCAACCAGCGGTCAAACCAGCCGACGATATGCTGCAACCGCTCGACCCGATGCCATGGCTGACCAGAGCGCGATAGCTCGTGCGATTCGTTCGGGAATCGCACCATCACCGTTGGAATCTTGCGGAATTTGAGCGCGCGAAACATTTCCTCACCACCGGCGCCGGGTGGCGTTCGATAATCTGCTTCGCCCAAGATGAACATCATCGGCGTCTTCACATTCTTAATGAACGTAAGAGGTGAGCGTGCTTTGAAGTCCTGCTCGTCCTCAAACGGCGGAGCTTTGAACCAGGATGGCTGAAACAGAGTGAAATCAGCCGAGTACCACCAGGCTTCCCAGCTGGCTATGTCGCGCTGAGAAACCGCTGCCGCAAACCGGGTCGTCTGCCCGACAACCCAATTCGTCAGCAGCCCTCCGCCGCTCCCGCCGGTGACCCCAAGTTTTTTGTCATCGATGTATCCGCGGCGAATCACCTCATCCACTCCCGCCATCAAATCCTTGTAGTCATCGCCCGGGTAATGAAACTGAATGACGTTGCCAAAATCCTGCCCGTAAGTCGTGCTGCCACGCGGATTGGGATAGAGCACCACGTAACCTTTCGCGGCCATCCACTGAAATTCGTGCTCGAATATGTAGCCATAAGCCGCGTGCGGTCCGCCGTGGATGTTTAGAATGAGCGGATATTTTTTCGCGGGATTGAAATCGGGCGGCTTTTGCACCCATGCCTGAATGGTTTTGCCATCAAAGGTTTTGTAATCAATCTCTTCCGGCTCGGTCAGATTGAGCTTTGAGAAAAGTTCGTTGTTAATGTGGGTCAGCTCGCGCGGTTCGCCGCCGGCTGGATCGATCGCGAACAAGTCGCTGATGCGTGTTGCTGTCGAAACGGTATAAATGATTTTCGAACGATCGTCAGCCGCGCGAAAACGAACGACGGCCTGATTGCCCTTTGTCAGATCGGTTGGTTTGCCGCTCTCGACATCAAATGAGGTGAGAATTGTTTTGCCTTCCTTGCCATAAACTTCGATCACGCTGCGTCCGTCTGCCGTCCAGATCGGACTATTGCTCCCGCCGCCGCGCGGCGGTGAATTGTCGCCGAAAACTCCGGAGCCGACGTCGAAATCAAAATTGGCCGTCAAATTTCGCGGCTCTGCGTTTGGTGTAAGATTGACAATCCACAAATCCGGTTGCGTGTAGGAATTAATTGGCTGGGTTGTCGACGCGACAAACGCGATCTGCTTGCCATCAGGACTCAGGGCCAGATTATCGATGTCCATGTCGAAGGAATTGAGCTTCGCCGGTTCTCCGCCGCTGGCGCTAACTGAGTAAAGATCGGTCTTCGGCAGCTCGTAGTACGGTTCGTCCACGCGCAGCGTTGTGAAATAGATTTTTCCGCCGTCGTTCGACCAAACGATGCTGCCCTCATCGAATCGGCCGAAAGTCAATTGTTTGGGCTGCACTTTTTCGTCTGCGGTGTGTGGCGCCGTTACCACCCAGATATGTTGCGGGTGCTTTGGATCGGCATAGCCCTCATCGTCCTCCCGATAGACTGCGCGGCTGATCACCCGGATGTCGCTCTCGTGTTCTGCTTCAGCCTCCGCTTTCTTCGCAGCTTCTGTCTGCCGCTCCGGAGCAACCGTCCCGGCTGAAGATGTCGGGCGCGGGGAAGGGGAGCTTGCGCTTACTGCCTTCTTCAGTTCCTCTTCTTTGCGCTTTTTCTTTTCCTGTTTGGCGAGATCATCCGCATTCGTATCGCTCGTGAACGCGATGCTTTTACCATCCGGCGCCCACATCGGATTACCAGCGCCCTTGGGCAGATCGGTAAACACAAATGAATCGCCGCCCGCCATTGGTAAGATCGACAATTGGGGCGACTCCGGTTTTCCATCCTTCTCGGTGGCGCGCACGAAGAGCAAAAATTTCCCATCCGGCGACCAGCGTGGCGCTCCATCGTGATCGCCTTTGGTCAGTTGATGAGGCTCCTCGCCGCTCGCGACCGGCACAGACCAGATCGAAGTGTTATAGCCTTCTTTCTTCTCGTTGACTGTAACGCGGACAAAGGCAACACGCGTTCCATCCGGAGAAATTTGCGGATCCCCGAGCCAGACAAAATCGAACAAATCCTTTTCAGTGATGGCGCGTTTTTCGGCGAAGCCGGTGCCGATTCCCGCTAACACCCCCACCAGCAAACAAATGACGAATGCCGAATGCCGAAGCCCGAAGGAATAACGAATCACGAAGTCCGAAATGAAGGATCGACATCTTTTCCTCATTTGATCATTCGATACTATTTCGAGCTTGGTCATTCGGGTTTCGTATTTGTTATGGAGTGCGCGGACACGTCCGCGCTTTAAAGCTGCGACATGTCGCAGCACTCCAAAGCTCACATGTGTTCGATCACGTTATCGCCGAACTGCGAACATTTGATTTCGGTCGCGCCTTCCATCAAACGCGCGAAATCGTAAGTGACACGCTTGCTCGCGATCGCGCCATTTAATCCTTTCAGAACTAAATCGGCGGCTTCCGTCCAGCCCATGTAACGGAACATCATTTCGCCCGAAAGAATCACCGAGCCGGGATTGACCTTGTCCTGGTTCGCGTACTTCGGCGCGGTGCCGTGCGTCGCTTCGAAAACCGCGTGACCAGTAATGTAGTTGATGTTGCCTCCGGGCGCGATGCCAATCCCGCCCACCTGCGCGGCCAGTGCGTCGCTCAAGTAATCGCCATTCAGGTTCAACGTCGCGATCACGTCGAAATCTTCGGGCCGCGTGAGGACCTGTTGCAGTGTGATATCCGCGATGGCGTCCTTGATCACGATCCCTGCGCCCGGTTTGCCCATGGGAATCTTGCACCACGGGCCGCCGTCGATTTCCTCCGCGCCGAAATATTTCTTTGCAATTTCAAAGCCCCAGTCGCGAAACGCGCCCTCGGTAAATTTCATGATGTTGCCCTTGTGCACCAGCGTCACGCTCTTGCGCTGGTTCTGGATCGCATAGGAAATCGCGCTGTGAATCAGCCGGACGCTGCCTGAGCGGCTGACTGGTTTGATCCCGATGCCGACGCAAACGTCGTTGCTTTCCGGTGCGCCTACTTTTTTCCAGAAATCGGCCGCTTTTTCCTTCGTGCCGAAACGGATCTTGTCGAACTCCTTCGGAAATTCCTTTTGCAGAAAATTGAGAATCTTTTGCGCTTCCGGCGTGCCCGCTGCGTATTCGATGCCGGCATAAATGTCCTCGGTGTTTTCTCGGAAGATCACCATGTTCACCCTCTCTGGATGTTTGACGGGCGAGGGGACGCCTTTGAAGTACTGCACTGGCCGCAAGCAAACAAAAAGATCCAGAAGCTGCCGCAGGGCGACGTTGAGCGAGCGAATCCCGCCACCAACCGGCGTGGTCAGCGGCCCTTTGATGCCAACCAAAAATTCGCGGAACGCTTCCACCGTATCCTCGGGCAACCATTCATTGAATTTGTCCTTCGCGGTCTGACCGGCGAAAACCTCAAACCACGCGATCTTTTTCTTGCCGCCAAAAGCTCTTTCGACCGCGGCATCGAACACGCGCACGCTCGCGGCCCAGATATCCGGCCCGGTGCCATCGCCGCGAATGAATGGAATTACCGGCTGATCCGGAACATTCAGTTTTTCGGTTCTGGTGATCTTTTCCCCTGCTGGCGGAGCAACATCTTTGTAAGGCATAAGCCGTCACTGTAGCGGCAAGCTTTGCCTGAGCAACAGCCTTGCCCTGAGCGCAGTCGAATGGGTCGAATGGTGCCGCCGGCAATCACGTGTTCACTCCGGATCACGCAAATGATGCAGATAAATCGCAAACAGACGCGAGAAAATCTCCAGGATGGACGTGCAAGAATCAGGAAAACATGACGCAGAAAGGGGAAACCAAACGGAAGGAAACGAAAGGAACGAAGAGTCTGTTGACGTTGAATCAGGAAACGGCGGAACCCGGGAAAATTTCCAAATGGAGGAGCTGCCCTCAGCGGCAAATGTTTCCGAGGGCGAAACTAACGCCGTGTAAAGCTTTCCAGACAAATGCCGGCTCCTGGAACCTCGCGCAGGATGCGCCCGCTCGGCGCATTCGCGTGCGCGGCTCCGAAACTCTTCGACCCGCCGCGAGCGCTACTCGTCGGTTGACGTGCTGGGTTGTTCGGGGGAAACCGGCGGCGGAGTTCTAAAATTATTTGGATTTATCGTGGTGGGAACCCGCGGTTGAACGAAGGCGTTCGACAGCGGACAGGGTATCGAAAAACAATGGGCAAGCAGGGGCGCTGCCGCCTGCGCCGCTTCCACAATTTCTTTGGCTGCGGATGGGTTTGCCGCGATTGCCGCTCCAACGATGCAGTTCGCTTCGTCACAGCCGATCTCTTTGCCAACCGGCTGTTTAAAATCCTTAACATCTGTGTAGTGGCTAGCCCTGCTAACCGTGAGAGCGGCCGCAGCGATTCTCCCCGCTAGGTCAGGCCGCATTCTTGCTGCCACCCCGACGTAGGCACACACCTCGGCTGGAGTTGACCGGGCGAAAAGCGAAGTGACCCCCTGCATGAATTGCTCAGGGGTAGCTGTCGCGACACTGCCGCCCGCAGCCCTCACCGCGGCCGCTACTTCACCGGCATCTCCGGCCGCGGCCGCTGCCACAGTCTGATTGTGCGCTGTTGCATGAATTAAAGACGAGCTCGGCAGCTCATGAAAGTCTTTGACGAGCGGCCCATTCATGACCTGATTAACATCGACATCGTAGGGGTTTCCCAATCTGCCGTAAATCGGGTCGTAAGTCACACCCTGGCCGGGCCCGACATAAATCGATTGCCCCACGCTATCCAAATAGATGCAGGCGCCGCCTTCGAGCACTATTATTCTGGTGAGTCCACTGGGATCGTAGTCGCCCAGTATTGTCGTGCCGGTGATTGCCGCGGTCACGGGCCCCATCTTGACTTTCGCCCCGCCCGCTTTTTTGGGCACGTAAAGCAAGAATTGGCCGCTCCCCAGATCAATCGTGCGCGCACCTTCACCCACGCTGAAGATCGTCTTCTCGCCCAGACGCGTGATCGTTTTATCCTTGAACGTCAACTCGCTCCTGGACTGGACACCGGTTTGCACGGCCGTCCCCTGGTGAACATTATCATTGACCGCAGCCGGACGCGGTGCCGAGTTCGATGGAAGCACCTTCACGTCCTGAATGACTTGAGTCACCTTCGCTTCCTTGAGGTCCTCTGCGTTGACCTGGTTTGTGAGCAAAATCGCAAGCGACGCAATCGTCAAAATAACCGGGGTTTTCATGTTCATGAGCGCCTTATATTACATTGCACAGTGCTTGTTAAGCTTTTTTTTCAACTTTTTTTTGCCCCGCCCGCTGGGCCCTCCGGCGCTCTATTTAGTGTCCTCGCCGCTGATCACCGACCACCGATCACGGATCGCTGGCCACGGATCACTGGCCTTGACCCCTGCCCAATCTCGGGCTTGTTATTCGTCTGCGCCCTGATATAATCGCGCCGTGCCTCCCAGAATGGCCAGTGGTCGCGCCTTCGCGGCGCTTCGCTGCGGCGAGCAGCGTTCTGACGGCTGTCTCAGCCGCAGACGCCGATCTTTAATCTCGGATCTCCGATTTCTGCGACGTGAGCGCGTCGGCGCATTCCGTCGCCCCCGTGCTGCTTTCGCTTCCTCTCTCAACACTCAACAATCAACTCTCAACTCAGTTCGAGAGCGCCCGCCCGCCGCATTCACCCTGGTCGAACTGTTGGTCGTCATCGGCATCATTGCGCTCCTGATGGTGCTGATTGCCCCGGCCTTCACAACCATCAAAAGCGGGGGCGACGCCACCGGCGCCGCGTACACAATCAAAGGCGCGCTCGACACCGCGCGCACCTACGCGAAAGCAAACAACACTTACGTCTGGGTTGGCTTTTTTGAGGAAGATGGCTCGATCCCATCGGCGAGCCCGACCGCCACCCCTGGGAACGGCAGAATCGTAATTTCTACAGTGGCATCGAAAGATGGAACCGAAGTTTATACATCGGTGGGCAGTCCGGCAGCGGACATGGATGCTGCCGGCACACGACTGTTACAGGTAGGGAAACTCGTGAAACTCGATAATATGCACCTGCGCACGTTCCCGAACGGAACTGGGACCGGTGATACTTTTCCAACTAGGCCGGCCGTTCCAGGCGGGTCGCCAAATAATGCCAAAATCGGAGATACGAGTCCCGACCCATCGCTGAGGTATTTTCATTATCCTCCAACAGGTACCGAGGGAGCGGCGCAATATAAATTTCGCAAAATGATCCAGTTCAGCCCACGCGGCGAATGCCGGCCGCAAAACGATAATTATGAAATGCGGGCGATCATGGAGGTGGGCTTTCAGCCAATTCGCGGAACCGATGTGGCATCCGTTGATTCGAATAAGAATTGTGCCGTTCAGTTAGTGGGCTTTGGCGGAACCGTCAAAATTTATCAACAATGAGACGATCTACGGCCGCATTTTCTCTTGTCGAGTTGACTCTCGCTATCGGCGTGGCCGCCTTTGCCTTGATTGCGGTCTTTGGCTTGATGCCTGTCGGCGTGCAAACGAACCGCAACGCTACCTCGCAAACCGCTGCTACCAATATCGTCGCGTCCGTGATCGCGGATATGCGGGCGACAACCTCTGCGACATCCCCGCAATATGGCATCACGTTCGGCACCGCGAGAACATTGTACTTCGATGGCGCAGGACAGTTTACGACGGTATTAGGTGCGAATTCACGGTATCGCGTGAGTATAACGTTTCCTTGGACTAGCGGAAATACCCGCGGCGCGAATCTCAAAGTCACTTGGCCGGCGCCAGTCGACCCCGCGACAACTACGCCCTCCGGCTCGGTGGAAATGTTTGCCGCGTTTGATCGTAACTAGAATGATCAAAATTATGCGAGAACTTGGAAGTATCTCATCAAATGCCTGAAGGACTTTACAAGGTTGTAGCCGTTGCAGCCACGGTCCTAAGGGCCGTTACTCACCGGAGACAATCCCGCAAGAACGGCTCGCAGAGCCGTGGCTACAAGAGTGGATTCACGCTCACCGAGCTCTTAATCACGGTCGGCGTACTCGTGGTGCTTGTTTTACTTTTCACACAGCTTCTTAACAGCGCGGCAACCATTACGACGCTCGGACACAAACAGATGGACGCCGATTCACAGGCGAGACAGCTCTTGGATCGGATGGCAATCGATTTCGCGCAAATGGTGAAACGAAGTGACGTTGACTTCTTTGCCAAGGGAACGGTCGCTCCAAAATCAGTGGGAGGTACGATGGCTGGCAACGATCGAATAGCGTTTTACAGCGCCGTGCCAGGCTATTATCCAGCAACTGGATCACAAAGTCCGGTCTCACTCGTTGCTTATCGAGTCAACGCGCTAAACGGAGCAACTGCTTTCAACAAATTGGAGCGACTGGGCAAGGGTTTGGTGTGGAACGGCGTCTCTTCTACTGACACACCGATTGTTTTTATGCCGCTCACACTTTCAGCAACTTGGCCGGCTGCCACCAGCCCTACTCTGGCCGACCCCGGCGGGAACTACGAGATCATTGGACCGCAGGTCTTCCGGTTTGAATATTATTATCTGCTCACGAACGGCACTCTTTCAATTACGCCGGCAACTGATATCTCGGGAATCGCAGCGATTATTGCGGACATCGCGGTGATCGATTCCAAGAGCAAA
>Ga0207701_10002369_pt1 | contig 19541 bp, 17 predicted proteins | sample KBSSwiSSwithPhiX_FD_184294 | JGI IMG/M metagenome (GOLD analysis project Ga0207701, IMG submission 184294) | Switchgrass rhizosphere bulk soil microbial communities from Kellogg Biological Station, Michigan, USA, with PhiX - S5 (SPAdes) (version 2) | ecosystem: Environmental > Terrestrial >... | reverse complement strand
CCTTTGTAATAGCGACTCTCAATTGTTAAGTTCTTGCCCTCGATATAGCCGAGTTCTCGCAGGCGTTCACGAAGCGGCGTGAGAGGAGAAATGCGTGCCATGACGTTGTCAGGGTAACAAATTCTCGGAATTTTCTTCGGTTGCTGCGCAGACGCGGCAAAGCAAAGCGCAACGAGCACACCGCTGAGAGCGACGCAGAAGATTTTGCACCATCGGTGGTTGACTGCTTTCATTTGATCACCCGATCCGCCCTCGCCAGCACATTGGGCGGGATCGTGAGGCCGATCTGCTTGGCGGTTTTCAGATTGATGACCAGCTCGAATTTGGTCGACTGCTCGACAGGCAAGTCAGCGGGCCTGGCTCCTTTTAGGATCCTATCGACAAAGTAAGCGGCACGCCTATTACTCTCAACCGTGCTGGCCGCGTAAGACACGAGACCACCGGCCTCAACATAATCACTTCGCTCAGCCATTGAAGGCTGTCCGGTGTGAATTGCAAGTTCGGCAATCCTCTTTGCCAAACGCGAGAGACGGGGATTTGTAATCGTGATGAGCGCGTCGGTCCGCCCTATACCTGAGGTGGGGAATGACCTTTCCAGATCGAGGTTCGAACCTCGCACTTCTAGAGATTGGATCTGTACCCTCAGTGCCCTTGCTGCAGCTTCATATTCTTTAAAAGCAAGAGCGGGCGCTGGCGCGTCGGCATCCCAGAGAATTCCGACGCGCGACGTACGAGGAGCCACCTCCTTCAACAGCTCCAACCGTTTCCCGCTTAGGTCACGCATCAGTAAAGTGATGCCCGTTATGTTCCCGCCTGGATGCGACAAGCTATCGACTAATCCCGTAGCCACAGGATCAACATTCGTAATAATAACAACTGGCATTGTCGTAGTAGCCTGCTTGGCGGCGCGAATCGCGATTAGAAATCCCGCAACCAGGACATCGACCTTGCGTTGCACGAGTTCGGCGACGAGGCCTGGAGCAAGGTCCACGTTTCCCTCCGTGTAGCGATACTCAACCAGGATATTTCTGCCCTCAATGTAACCAAGGTCTCGCAATCCTCGCCGAAATGCTTCGACGTAAAGCCCTGGCTTGGAAGCACGCCTGGTCCTGCCACGTAACCGATCCGCGGGATTTTCGCTGGCTGCTGCGCGTCAGCACGATGGACTAATGCGAGAAAAATAGCCGCGATCAGCCAAAAGAGCTTTGGATTCATGGCCGCGCCATTACTACGGCAATGGATATGCCACAGTGCAAACGTAATGAAAACCAATATTTTTGGGGCGCGAAGGCGCGGTAAGCTTCGTAAATCGACTCGGAGGAGTATCAGATTTGATTCACCTGCCGATCAGTTGGAGTGCCGGTGCATCACCGCTCAAACTTCCTCAACAGATCGGCCAACCGGTATCCAGCCAAGTACATTCTCCGGTTCGCGACAAGCCTAGCCTCAGCCGCATAACCGTTGCGGAGATAGGTTACCGCATCAACAGCCCGGCAATCCTTTGCTTGCCCCTTGGGCGTGCCGCGCAGGCTCCCGTTTTCATAAGCAATCTGCACCGCAATCTCAAAGCTTTCTTTTGCCCATGCCTTAGGCTTTGGGTGATCGAGTTCTCTAAACATTGAGCCAGAAAACCGCCGCAGCAGGTCTGATGCAATGTTCCTTATCCGGTTAATGTTTCCACTCGATGTGATCACCCCGTCCCACAAGCGGTGAAGCTCAATCGGTGCGCCGGTCAAGGAGGCTCGAACGCACACCTCAATTCCACCGCGATCACCATTGGGGTATTCCCGTGAGAATAATTGTATGGCGTGGAGCGGCTGGTGAACGTCACCCACAAGATGGAAAAGCCATGCGAGAGCAACACCTCGTCTTGCGGGGTCATTCCCTGTTCGTAGAATCCGCGTGTTCTGCGCTATGGCTGTCAGGATATTCTCGTGTGGCGGCTCTACGACCTGAATACTCGCTCGCTCGCCTTCTGGCTTTAACGGGAAGTCCACGTAGTGCCACAGCAGACGGCTCTCGGCTTTGTCCAGCGTGCGAATATCATCCGCCCAGCGGGCGGCGAGCATGAAAAGTATTTCGTCCCGTTCTGTGTCTGGTAGCTTTTCTAGCTGTGCTTTCCAGCGAGTCTCATACCACGGATTCTTCTCCAAAACGGAGCGCACAATTGGAATTGTGGATGGATTTTCTCGTTGCAGGATTTGGTAGGCGATAGCGCCGCTCAGCATACGGCCGGGAATGTTCCAGGCTAGAGCAGTGCGAACGGGATTATGAGAACGGATGCGAAGTGTGCAAAGCTGGCAGTTAATCGTTTCATCATTGCACTTTGAAGAGCAGTTCACCTACATTAACACGAATGTTCGGAAAGTAGGTTGTATGGAAATTAGACGTTGTACCAAGGCCGATTATGATGAGATCATTGCCCACATCGAAGACTTCTGGGGAAGCAACCGTACATTGGGTCTCCATCATCCAATGTTCGTGTATGAGTTCGGCAACTCCGCATATGTCATCAAAGATGGAGACTGCGTAGCGGCTTATCTTTTTGGTTTTCTCTCCCAGACAGAACCGACTGCGTATGTACATTTGATTGGGGTCAGGACCGCTTACCGGCGGCGAGGCTTAGCGCCATGTCTCTATGATCATTTTGTAACTTTTGCGCAGGCTCATGGGTGCACCGAGCTGAAAGCCGTTACGACTCCCGGCAACAACGAATCGCTTCAGTTTCACCAAGCGTAGGGAATGGAATTAACAGGCACGCCGAACCGCGATGGTATTCCAGTCATCGAGAACTATGCGGGTCCCGGACAGAATCGGGTGGTACTGCGAAGGAAATTGAGCCTAAGCAGCCGCTGAGCCGCGAGATTAAGCTATGGAACGTGGTTCGAGGAAATAGTCGTCCACCGCAACTTTGAAGATGGATGCGCCAGGAACCGTCACGTAGCCGTGTAGCCGGTTGCAGTAATAAAGCTTCACAGTTTGTCTTGCCCGAAATACTCGGCTCTGGATCAACGATCTCTGCTTCCGAATACGGCAATTTTTTAACAGTCGGTTTCGCATGGAGAATGAGTAGGCGCCATGCTTGAGTACCTGCACGTCTTAACCTTCTTCTCCTGGATTCCACTGGCTCTGTTAGCCAGCTCGGAGAAAGGTCGAAAACCTGCAGCTCCTTTTCTCTGGACACTCTGCGGGGTGACGTTCCTGCTCTGTGGTTACATACTCTATATCGATTTCATCTGGTCAAAGACCGTCGTCGCGCCGATTCGCCTGGACTTGTTGTTCCTGATTCCTCTCAGCACGAGCACTTTTACAGGTGTTGGAGTCTGGGGCGTCCGGAAGTCTGGAGGGTTACCGAAGATCGCATCCGTCCTGCTTCTTGCGTTTTCGGTTCCGACTCTGTTGGTTTTCGCGCAAGGAATTTGGAAATCCAGCAAAGATATTGTGCGACTTAATGCCAGGCCTGCACTCATATTCGAGGCTCAATTCCGGAATCCCCAAACCTTCAGGAATTTTTTCGGCAATATCGATTTGAAGAATGATCCTCGCGTGGGCCATTTTCGAGCCGAAGATCCAAAGAGTTGGGCATCCCGCGTGATTGTGAACGATCAAAGCCATTTCTGGCTGATGTTCAAGTGCGGTGAAAACGTGGAATGCGTCTACTCACAGGCAGACATTGGAGAAATCTCTCTACCGGGGACTTTCAAGGCCCAATCTGAGACTGGTCTTCCCCAGGAAGTTGTCGTCTCGGCTTGGAGCCGGGATCGGTTCACTTTGAACTTCTCTCCGCAGGGCAGTTACACTTTTGTGAGAACGCCGGTCTCCTACAATGAAACGGTCTCCGCACCCCGGAAAGTCAGCTTCCACGGCTCTTTCTCTCAGGTCCGAATCGACCGCGACTACATCTACCTCATTCAGATTTGGTTGTGGCAGTCCGGCAATCGTTGGGTCGCCTATTATGTTCGGCGAAACGCCAAATGCGGCTCGATCAATGATTTTGTCTCTGCATCTGCCTATGAAGGTAAACCCCATAGGGAGCAGATTTACTTTACGAGCGCCACGGAAAAAATCGAGGAGTTCCAAATCAAGGTGCCCTCACCGTCAACCGACCAAATCGATGGACATATCTTCTATAACGGAAGATCTCTGGAAGAGGTTACGCTCAAAAGAGGGTCGATTCTTTACTCGCCAATTTACGAGAGCGCTCCAACTAGCGACTTTGACATCACCACCGATTGGCTGAAGACCGTTTCAATGGGGTATTTCATGTCATGGAAAGCCCAATGTTCAGGGAAGCAAGGGAAGTGAGCCAGCAGTCCGTTAAGTTGATAATGCTGACTCGCCTTGTGCAATTTGCTCTAGATGGGGGCATAGAGCGACTTCGGACTTCGCCGTAACATTAGATTCCCCATCAAGTCTGTTCGACGTGAGTTGACTGGGAGCGCCACGGTCGGATTCACACCGCCCTTTCCTGGATGGAGCGCAGGCGCAACGTTCTCTTTGCTTATGGCAGATGGCGGGATGTGAATGTAACCCATGCTTAGTTTTAACTGGTCGGGTACACGACCTTGCCCGCCTGCAGCGTTAGCACGGATGAAATCTTACGTAGCTTATCGTCCGATGCAGTTAAGGGATCGTCGCTTAGCACGACAAGGTCAGCCAGCTTTCCTTCCTCGATTGTACCCAGCCTGTCATCATCGAATGAGAGATAGGCGCTGCCGATAGTATAAAGCCGGAGCGCTTCAAGACGGGATATTGTTTGACCTGGGTTAAGAAGGTCACCCGCATTGTTCCTCCCTGTGGTCATGTAATACATCATCAGCCATGGATTGAGCGCCGCGACGTTAGTGGCGTCGGAACCGCCACCCGCAGGAATTCCGGCATCGAGCAGTTTGCGAAAAGGCGGGCCTGAGGGCGTAGCGCCCAGTGTGCCTGTATAGGATGTGCCCTGGATGTTCACGCCAATTCCGAGATCGACCACAGTCTGAATCAAATCGTCGGTAATGTTGTTCACGTGACAAAGTGACCAGCGGAACTCATCGATTGGACCGGCCGCCACTGCCGCCTGGTATGCAGAGATATGAAACTGGATCTCGCCGAGGGTCGACGAATGCTGCGTAAGGGTCCAGCCGTTCGATGCGGCGAATTTGCAGGCGTCGACGAAACCGGGATTGGTGGTGCTTGTGTTCAGCCGCTCGCCAACCCCGATCGGCCGCCAGAAATCGTCCCCGAGCTGATTGAAGTTGTTAAGGATCCTGGCCTGCTCTATCGAAAACCCCGGGTCATCGCCGCTCCAGAAGAAAGGGCGTTGGCGAATCTTGAGGTTTCGCTGGCGCCAGAGATTGAGTGCGTACTGGTATGGCCCAAGGCCGCTGAGCCCTCCGTGGTCATGAATCATGGTTAGCCCCAGGCTGGATGCGAAATCCATTACTTCCGCGGTTCCTCGCTGCTTGTCATCCTCGGTTTGGACTGCCTGAAGCGCCGCTAGACCTTGGGTGGGCGAAAGTGTGCCCGTGCTCGGGTCCACGGGGACGCCCTGGGACTGGAAAAAGATGATGCCGCTTGCGTTCGTGATCGCCTGACCGCCACCACCAGTCTCCGAGAGATACACAGGGTTCCGCGGTGCAGCGGCATTGAGCTCGGCCAAGGTCGGCAGTCGCTTTTCGGTGAAGCCGTTACGGTTCCAACCGCCAATGCAAGTGATGAAGTCGGGAGCGGGCACGGTTCGCGCCCTGTCAGATATCATTTGTTGAAGCTCCGCGATCGAGGTCGCGGTCTCAATGATCCGCACTTCGTGACCCGGATTGATTCCGCAGCGGACGAAATGCACGTGCGAGTCGATGAGTCCCGGAATGACCGTTGCTCCTTTTAGGTTAATTGTTTGCGCACACGGACCCAGCGCCTGCGCATGTCGTCCGATCTCGGCGATGCGGCCGTCGTGGATAGCCACCGCTGAGATGACGCTGTCCTTATCATCCATGGTGAGAAACTTACCGTTAACTAGCGCAAGACTCTGCGAGTCGTCACATGCTGACGGCCGTTTCACAACAGCCCTTGGTTTATTTTCAAGCACTGTCACGCCGCTCGCGGCAGCCGCGGTTCCTCCAAATGCCGTTCCGCCGGCTACAGCGGCTGCCGCTTTGATGAAATCGCGTCGCGAAAAACTACTCTGATTATGATTTTTATTCGGCATTTTAGTGTCCCCTCTAAGAATTTGCAGCGCAGGCCTCTCAAGATGCGCTAGTTTACAACTAAAAAGTGTCCTAGCGAGCGGGTGTTCTCTTCAGTTCTACAGACTGCGCCCGCGGAAATAATTTCGCACAAAAGAACGGGCAGCGGTCACGCGAATAAACGTGGAACCGCGGGCCTCAATTTTGTCAACCATGTTCCCTTCCGAAGAAACTTACGTTCCATTCGTCGGCCTCCAATCAAACTAGAAGCGCATCGATGTGGGGGCAGGCTTTTTACAGGGCGAGAAATATCAAACGCGGAAAAACGATGTCAAACAAATTTTTTGAGATTATATACCTGGGCCGAATCATCACAGTGTCTTTCAATGCGCGTCGGCGAGCGACTATAAAATCATAAGCTACTAGACAACAGCCGCGAATAATATCGTTGATATGAGATGCTTAAAACCGGTAACTGAGCGGCGATATACCACGGATACGTTGACCTGCTAAGACGAAGCAATCGTGATGAACGTTTCAACAAAAAAAGTTATGTGTCCGCTCGCCACCGTCGACGTGACGCTTGCGATTATCAGCTTTGTTCTGTTCGCTGTCGGCGTTTCTGTGGGAAACTTGCCAACGCTTGCAAACGCTGAGCAGGAATAAAGTCGCCTATTTAACGAATTTCTCCATAAAGAGAACTCGGCCTTTGGAACACCACGGTCGGATTCACCCGCCGCCCTCCTAGATGGATTCCAGGCGCAACGTTCTCTTTGCTTGTGGCAGGTTTCCGATAACTTCCGTAGCGGTCTGTACACTCGCCGACTGCTATCGAGCGGAAGCAGATATTTTAATTTCGCTTTTCATTCACGATTTTTTCCTTCGTGCGCCTGCTTGAGGTCGGTGTAGCTCACGGCTAACCAAATACTCGGCATTTGCTCTTTCGCATTTGCGATGGTGATGAAGCTATTCCTACTCGCGAGGACCCGTTCGGGTGGCAAAAAAATCCCCCGTTGAGGGGACTTGACTTACAACGGCCTTGGTTATGCGATGAATCCTGTCTGATTAAATTTTGTGGGAGGTACTCTATCGAAATCTGTGCTGTTGAATATCTTCGATGGAACGCCGCCCACAAAAACCACACTTACAGCGCAGATATAGAATTGCGGAGGACAAAGTCATGAAGTATGTCACTCGAATTCTGTCTGCAGCGATCATCGTCACGATCTGTGTCACCGTTGTGCGCGCCCAAGATGGCCAAGATCCAGGCAGGGGACCAAATCGCTATGTCGTAAGCAATTTGACCTCTGATCTGCAGGGTATGGCGCAGAACACTGACGCCGTCTTGCAAAATGCCTGGGGTGTGACTTTTACGCCGGGCGCTAGTCCTTTCTGGATTGCCGACAATGCCACAGGCTGCTCTACGCTTTACGATGGTAAGGGGGCGATCGCATCAACTCTCCAAGTTAAGCTTCCTTTACCAGGAGGCAGTGTGCCCGCTACCGCCTGCAGGCATGTCGATCCGAAGAACCCGCCGGACCCCGCTCCTGCCACGCCGACTGGCCTCGTATGGAACCCCACCTCGACGTTTCTCGTGCCGGGCACGACCAGCCCGGCTACATTCATCTGGGACACCGAGGATGGAACTATTTCGGCTTGGACGGGCGGTTTGAACCCGGCTGATCAGGCGGTCCTCGCCGTCGATAACTCGGCAGGCGCAGTCTACAAAGGTCTGGTTTTCGGTACCAATGCTCACGGCGTGTTTCTCTTTGCGACGAACTTTGGGGCCGGAACGATTGACGTATTCGCCCCCAATGGCTCCGCCGGGTTCAGGCCTGCGACATCTACAGAGGTTGACAGCGATTTTACGGATCCAAAGATTCCAGCTGGGTTTGCGCCGTTCGGCATCCAGAACATTAACGGGGATCTCTTTGTTACCTACGCACTACAAGATGCCGACAAGCATGACGACGTGGCAGGCAGGGGCAATGGCTTTGTTGACGTTTTCGACACTGACGGGCACTTGTTGCGGCGTTTTGCTTCACGTGGGGCGTTAAACTCACCGTGGGGACTGACGCGGGCATCATTCGCGTTTGGGCGGTTCAGTGGGGACATCCTTGTCGGCAATTTCGGTGATGGAAAATTTAATGTATTCGACTCTAGCGGAAATTTTCTTGGTGTCCTGAGGGATGAGAAGGGCAAGCCGATCGTTATCGAGGGTCTGTGGACGCTAACGTTGGGCGGGGGCAGAAATTCAAGCTCCGACACGCTCTATTTCACAGCCGGCCCTAACGATGAAACCGATGGCTTATTCGGCACCATCACTCCAGCATCGACAAATTAGTTAAAACGACTTGGTTTCGGCGGCCAGAAGATGCGGAAATCACGCCCGTGCCATTATCGCTTGAAACGGAATGATCGAATTGAGTCAGTCGATTTTTAGTGTTCAAACTGAATTGCGCACCTATTTGGGTATAGCGGAAAGAGGTATTTCAATTTGGGTTCCGTGCCGAATTGCGTTTGGATCAATACTTTCCGCAGGGGAATGTCACTTCGCCAACCGAACAGCCTTTTTTGTTCATCGTGAAGAATGGCTGAAATATTGCGGTAAATAGCGTTTCAAATATTCTCGCATCCTCAACGAGATAATAACAACTCTGGGCTTGCTGCCAGCTCTTCGCAAAAAAATACTAAAAAAGGGCCTCGCATGCGAATCACACGAGGCCCTTGTGGTTGCTTGCCATACTAATCTTACTACGGCAGAAATCTGCCCGGCTTGCTTAGCCATTGGTCCATAAAATCATAAGTCCTCTGATTGGTATCTCCGAAATAATCCTGGGGGAGTCCGAGAGCCTGAGCGCATTGGGTGCAAGGTCCCCCGCCATGCACAGCTCCTTCTTCGATGGCGAATGTTTTGTCCGTCGTTGAGTTAGCATTCTCATAAACGATCTCATCTGGTCTAAGAAAATAATGACCACCATTCGCGACGATCAACAGAGGCGTGGTCACATTGCTGCCATTAGGGTGCTTCCCGATTCCTTTGACCATACTGACTGTGCTTGTGGCGGAGGAATCATAATCAATTCCCGTGATGTCATCTTTGGTCTGGTCGTAGCGGCCATTCGTACGCAGTGCGTGGGCTCCAAGCCAAACACGAACATTTACTTTTTCCACCGAATCGAACGAATCATCACCTGCGGCGCTCGCCGACGGAATCCGAACCGAACATATCGGTCCCGGTGAAGGGTTTTGCGTTCCGGTGTGAGTTAAGAAAATTTGCTGGTTTTTCGTGCAATTAACGAGACTCGTATCCGCTTGCCAGAGTCGCGCGGCACCGTCGGCGCCGGGAACTATAAATGGCATATTGTCAGGGTAAAGCTCCGGCTTCTCGGCTTGAATATCTGACCAGATGTTTTGTGCGTCCTGAAGAAGGTCCGCGTTCCGATTTACTTGACCGTCTAAGAAGCGGCGCTTGAATTTGTCGTCATAGGTCGCGCTTTTGAAAGTAGGACTGCCAGCGGCAGTGTCTCCGGGATACCCATTGCTGGGATCAAACATGTCTAAGGCGGCATTTCGAATCCCGGGTTTAGTGTCCTTTTTTACCGCTGGATCGACATAGGTGAATGTCGCTAAAGCGTCACCTAGATGAGCGTCGAACAACATAACGCCATCCGCTTTGGGCAAGTTCGAAAGATTCGTCGCATCGCAGGCAATTATTTTCTCCGGTCCCTGACAAGCGGTGGCTGCGGTGTTCTCTGCAACGTTTTGATAAAAAGTCATCATTGGCGCTCCCATACTATGACCGAAAATGAGGGCTTTCTGGACGCCTACGACACTTCTGAGGTAGTCAATTCCTCGTCGGATTCCCTGCGCATGGTCCTCGTAGCCCTTGTATTCCTGTTGCCTGTTCGTGAACACACTATCTGCACACAGTGTAACGTACCCGCGCTTGGCTAATTCGGTACAGGCTGTAAATCCGGTGTAGCTCGAAAAAGAATGCATAATAAAGATGCCAATCGTACCGGCATTCGGGTTGGTAGCACACGGAGTGTTAGGTTTGCGCAGAATAGCGGAATTTACATTCTGAAGCCGCAAATTGGTTTGATTAGTTGTGCCGTCGGCCGTCGCGACACCGGGACTAAGCGGAGTAGTTGTCCAAGTGCAATCGGCTTCCGAAACGGAATTCCACACCGGGATAACGAACAACGCGATGAGCATCGTCAAAATTAATCGTTGCGAATTTTTGGATAGCATCTCTTCTTCCTCCTATGCGGCTAAAGAGCACTCGTGATCGGATCTTGCGAATTCGGTCGCGACGTTTCCGCGCTCGATCAGAGTTCGGGTGTTAGAATCTTCCGGGTTTATTGATCCAACTCGCGACATGATCGTAGAAGTTTTTTTGTGAATTGTTGTACGGTCCGCCCGGGCATTCATTGCACGGTGTAATCCCATGGACGAGACCAGCTATCACAATAAATTCCTTGTCTTGACTCTTGGCCAGATCATAATGGATCTCATTGTCACGGATAAAGTAGTAGGCTCCCATCGCATTAAATAAAATGGGTACCGAAATTTGTTGAACGTTGCACGGCGTAGAGTCATTACTTGAGCAATAATCAATTCCGTCTATTGAGTTCGTGGAAAAAATGGCATTGGTGCTCAAGAAGGACTTTACTGTCAAGAGCTTTCCGCCGTCGTCGAATGTGTCGTTCGTTTCGGCGTTCGTCGGAACAGGTAAACGGACGCTTTCCACAATGTGCGTGTTATCGATGCTGCCGTCATTTTTAAGCAATGCTTGCGGCCTGACTGTGCTGTGCAGGATACTAGTATCCAATGTGAAGAGCTTCGCCGACGTGCTTCGTCCAATAACAAACGGACCATCATCCGTATAGGGGTACTTACCCGCTGCAATCGCTTCCTGAATTTGTAGAGCTTGGTCGATTAAGCGGTTCAACCGGGCCGACTGCCCCTCGAAGTACGCTTGTTTAAATTTGTCAGAATACGTTGAGACTCCGTTCGGGTTAAAGCCATTTTTTGGATCGTAGGGATCCAGTTTTTTGTTCACACCCTTATCTGGATTATTCTCATTGGTGATCGAGGGATCAAGACTTCTCAAAGTGCCGATGGTGGCGACTCCCGGATGTGCATCGACGAAAACGATGCCGTCTGCCGGTGGCAAACCCACGAGGCTTGTTGAACCGGTGCTATCGCACTTAACTAGCTTATGCGGGTCCTGGCAAAAACCGACCCCACTCTCAGCAACCGCCTGATAAAAGCTCATGGCCGGCCCGCCGCCGCTGTAGCCCCAGAGGAGCACTCTCGTGATCCCGGGAGTCAGTCCCGATTGATTCTGCCTCAGAAACAGCACTCCTGCCTTCACGTCGAGCGCAGTTTGCTCAAAGATGACCTGCGATTCGTTGTTATCGAATCGTGTATTGATGCAGAGTACGACAAAACCTCGGTTGCTCATTTCGCGGCAGGCTGCCAGGTTCAGAAAATTGGATGTCCGATGCATGATAACGATACCGATATTCGATGTTCCTGAGGCGGGGCGCCACAGGGTGGCTTTTGCGGGACCCAGTTGGTGATATGTTGGAAAATTTTGCGCGAAAGATTGCCCAATGTGCAATGCAATAACGGTAAAAAGTGCCATGGCGAACACAAACATTTTCGTTTTCATTCAAATTTCCTTTCAATGTGCTGTTATAGGCCAGATCGGGAACAACTAGAAAAACGACCTCGGCTATCTTTGACGACCTACTGGGAGAACCGATCATTGATCCCAAGAATTTCTTCGATTATGCAACACAGTGTCACATTAGAATAGGCTGAAGCTGGCAGTGCGCAGTTGGTGCAAGGTGTCACCCCGGTTGTCGCACCTTCGACAACAATAAAATCTTTGTCCTTGCTATTGGAATACAGATAATTGATCTCTACCTCTTGGATAAGGTTCTGAAACGAAGCCTGATTAGCGGCGGCAAGCAAAGGCGCTTTTACCTGCTGAAGCATACAAGGCATGGAATTGTTGCTGGAGCAAAGATCAATCTGATTTTCATCCATCGAGTTGGTTGCCCGGATTGCATTACTGCTCAAGAAAGATCTTACGGTTAATCCTCCGCGTGCTCCCTGGCTGAACGTACTATTTAGCTGAGCGAGTTCCGGCCGTGGAGGAGCGATACTCTCGATGATCTGCGTGACTATAGTCCCGTCGTTTTTAAGGAGCTTTTCCGGTTGAACCGTCGTATGCCGAACGGTCAAGTCCAGCGACAGCAAACGAGCGTTGTCAAATCCCGGGATGTCGAACGGAGCGTCATCGGTATAAATGTCTTTACCGTCATTAATCTGTTGTAATCGGTCCGAGGCCAGGTCGATTAAGCGATTCATTTGCTCTGCCTGCTCGACGAAATATTGCTGCTTGAATTTATCGGAGTAAGTCGACGAAGCGGTTGTGCTGTAACCATTATTCGGATCAAACGGATTTAGCTTTGGGTTGAGGCGCACGCGATCGAGATCCTGGCTACGGATCAGCGAGGGATTTATGCTTCTTTGCCGCAAAATCGGATTACCTGGATGGCCATCGGACAGAATTATCCCATCCGCCGGTGTTGATCCTGCTAGGCTATTGGAACCGCTGCTGCTGCACTCGACCAGTTTTCTAGATCCCTGACATACCGACGGGCCGTTTCCCGCGACCGCCTGATAAAAACTCATGGTCACCCCGCCGCCGCTATTGCCGTAGAGGATGATCCGATTCAGGTGTTGGGTGTTCTTCAGATAATTGACTCCCTGGGCCACATCGAGCGGGATCAACTCCCAAGCGACTACGGATTCGTTGTTTTCAAACCGTGAATTCATACAAAGCACCATGAATCCTCTTTTTGAGAATTCCGTACAGGCGATATTGTTCATGTAATTCGCTTCCCGGTGCATTACTATTATGCCGATACGAGGCGCTGGACCGGAATCCGGTTTGTAGAGAGCACCTTTTGCCTGGCCGAGTTGCAGAAATGTTGGACTGCTCTGACCAAAGGATGGTGTCGGGCCAAGCACCTGTGTAAAGGCCAGAATAATAAGAATTGAAAACAGACCTTTCATTGGTGGTTCTCCTTTTGTTGCAACGCTCACATTCATCATAGAGCGTTTATGGAACCCTCTATAGGAGCAGTAAACTGCCCAGTCCAATATTTTTATCCAATAGGCGCCATTATTTTTTCTTATGACAGCCCGGCCGACTTCCTTCAGCTGGCTTTGAGCATCTTATAAAGACTGGATTGAACAGGTGTTGCACATCTGAATCGTGACGCAGGCTCGGGGAGCGGCAGCAATTTAAATCCGCAGTTTGTTTGAAAACTACTTGAAATTTTTTTTTCCGATGCAACGATGTTTGTTGAAGGACGTGCGCAGCACTGTTGTCAGGGCTGTCGGCGATTCATCAATTGATGGCACTCAAAAGCGTGCGACTTCAGGACTACGGCTCCGTCTCTAGGAAGCTCGCCTCATTGCTCCGTTCGGAAACACCCGCGATCCGAAGGTTTTTGATCAATTCGGTTGGATGTACCTATTATTTTGTACAAAAAATAATTAATCGGTCGGATTATTATGAGAGGATTCTTCGAGCAAACCTATGACGCTTCATCAGCTACGTATTTTCGAATGTGTAGCAAGGCAACTGAATATGACCAAAGCATCTATGGCGCTGCATCTCAGTCAACCTTCGGTATCGCAACAACTGAGGCTTTTGGAGGAGGAATTCGGCAAAAAGCTCTTTGTCAGGCTCAATCAGGGGATGGAGCTGACTCCGGAAGGAAAGGAATTTTTCAAGGCCATTCTGCCATTCCTAGTCCAGGCTGAAGATCTTGAGAAGCGGTTTAAGGCCAATGGGAGAATGCGCGATGGTGGTCTGCTTAGTGTCGGTAGAAGCCGCAACGTTTCGGCCGAGATTCTTCCGAAACTGCTCATGGCCTTGAAGAAACGCCATCCCTCAGTTCATTTCGTTCTAGAGAGTGATCACAGTCCCGCAATCGAAAAACGCTTAATAGCGTGTGACTTGGATATCGGCCTTATTACAAATCCGTCACACCGTCCCGAAATCATTTACGAGCCGTATGAAGAAATGGAGCTGATCGCGTTTTGCCTCGCGACAAATCCGATTGCGCGGAAAAAGATCAGCTTGAAGGATTTAGTCGAATGCCCGCTCGTCTTGAGAGGTGGCGGCAGGCTAGAAAAAGTATTGATGAACTTGGGCTATAAACTGAATGTTGCAATGCGATGCGAGGCAGCGGCTTCTGTCAAAGCCGCCGTACGCATGGGCATGGGAGTAGGAATTTTGTATCGGAATGCCGTAGCGAAAGCGGTGGCGAGAAGACACCTGAGACTCGTCAATGTCCCCGAATTGAAGGAAATGGGGATCAATTCGTTTATTGTTTATCAGAAAGAAAGGCCGCTTGCGCCCATTGCCGAGGACTTTCTGCGGGTAATGCGCGAGCAAAAAACTATGCAATCGGAGACAGATAAGGCATTTTTTATCCTCGGCCGTCGTAGAGGATTCGGCCCATTTGAAAAACCGTGTCGTCGCTCCACACCAAAAACTCTGAGGCCAGTTTCCGCTGCATCGCAAGCAGCGCGACACGTATAAACGGCCAACTCCATGGGGCAATATCTGTATGGTTCTGTCCGCCTTTTGTTCGTGCTGTTTTTATTGATGGAACTTGGACCTGCTCCATTCAGCTGCTGGTTCCACTTTACCGTTGCTCTATCACGCGCCCGAAAAAGTGGAATCGGATCGGCTTGCGCTACGGGTTTTCAAGTCTGAAACTGTCCAATGAAAGCCAATACACATTGTGGGCAACTTTGGGGGCATCGGACGTTTAGTGATGACCAGATAACAGCCGAATCAAATACTTATGTTGGAAGTTCAATTCCCCCCGCCTCCACCAATTTCACTTCCAGCCATGTCCAATACGTCCAATAAACGTTTGATAACAGATAGTTGCTAGCATATAGTGTCCGGCACGATCCAGTGCCGTCCCGCTAAATCTGCCCCATTCTGGGGGCAACTTTGGGGCAACTGCTAGATCGAGAAAGTGAGTTGCCCCCATCGTGTCTCTTACCGATATAAAAATCCGATCACTACAGCCGAAACCAAAACCATTCAAAGTCTGGGATGGCGGCGAGCTTTACCTAGAGGTCAGCCCTGGGGATGGTAATGGTGGCGCTGGAAATATCGATTCGGCGGTAAAGAGAAGCGAGTTTCTTTCGGCGTCTATCCCGACGTAAGTCTCAAACTGGCACGAGAGAAGCGTGATAGTGTCCGCCGCCAGCTTGGTTTAGGAATAGATCCAGGAGAAGCCCGCAAGGCAGAAAAGATCGCCCAGGGCCGGTTTAGAAAGCTTCGAGGCTGTCGCGCGCGAATGGCACACGAGGTTCTCGCCGGGTTGGGATCCGGGTCATGCTGACCGCATTTTGCGGCGCCTTGAAAATGATATTTTTCCTTGGTTGGGTCGCCGCCCCATTGCTGAGATCAAAGCGCCTGAGCGTTAGCGATACTCCGCCGGATCGAAAGCCGCGGCGCGCTGGAAACAGCCCATCGGACGATGCAGAACTGCGGACAGATATTCCGCTATGCAGTAGCTACAGGTAGAGCGGAACGAGATCCGACCGGGGATCTCAAGGGCGCACTGCCACCAACTAAAGAGAAGCATCACGCTTCAATTGTGGACCCAAGTCGTATCGCCGAGTTGCTGCGGGCGATTGACGCGTATCAAGGAGATCTCGTGACTAAATGCGCCCTCAGGCTCGCTCCACTCGTGTTCGTGCGGCCGGGCGAATTGCGCAAGGGCCAATGGGCCGAATTGGATATGGACAAAGCTGAATGGCGGATCCCTGGTACAAAACATTTCGAACGTACTGTGGGTCGACTGGAGAATCTTTTCTACGAAGAGTTCTGCTTGTACCGTGTTGTTCATTGTATCCTTAGTCGCTGACACAAGTCGGTGCGACGGCGGCTGAAGGCTCTTGCCGCTCTCGTTTCGATTTGTGGTAGGAGACCGCCAGGTCGACGCCACCTAAAATTACTACCGCTGAAATTACTAGACGTAAACTAACCGCTTCGGACAAAACGGTGACGCCGCCAATCGCTGCCAGCACCGGCACCGTTAGTTGGACGGTGGCGGCTCGTGTCGCTGTCAAACGAGGCAGCGCTGTATACCACAGGACATAGCCGACTCCCGATGTGATGGATCCAGATAAAGTCGCCCAGAGAAGGCCCCTGAAAGTAATGGTCAATACGGGCAACCACAACAAGACAACCGCGATGGCTAAGGGCACCGTGCGCAGAAAATTGTCCGTAGTGACCCGGACAGGGTTACTGGCGCCGCGGCCTCTGAGGGAGTAACACCCCAGGCGATTCCGGCGGTGGCCATGAGCACCGATCCGGCTGTTGATGGCGCGCTAACCCCTGGAGACACTAAATAGATCAAACCAGCAATGGCGATCAATAATCCTAACCACTCCAATATCCCAGGTCTTTCGCCCGTGTAGAGACCGACCGCGATCGTAGTGATTTGCACGGCCGCGAAAAGGATCAAGGCTCCGGTTCCGGCGCTCAAGCTTATGTAAGCGAAGGAAAAGGTCACGGCATATAAAAAAAGCATTGCCGCCGAAATCCAGCTGCCGCCGGATTTCCCAAAAGATCCGTCGATGCAGAGAACCGCGATTATCCACAAAGCGACCGCTCCGGTGATCAGCCTGACCGCCGTGTAACTCGCCGGGTCGATGATCGGCTCTGCCAGTGCCAAACGGCAGAACAGGGAATTGGCGGCAAACGCGATTAGGGCGAGAACTGTAAGAGCCGCTGTGGTGGTTCCCTGCGCGGATATCTTTGCAGAGCAGTTTGAGGACCACTGATCATGGGTCTCCTTGAGCGCGGGGATTTGCGGGCGAAGAAATTCATCCTTTGCACGAAAAGGTCTTTGGACAACTTGGCTTCGGCAGACGTGCCTTCGTAACAATCGAAACGTTGGACGATCTTGCCGTCTAAAAACCCTGGGCCGGCAGTGATTCATATATGACTGGCCGTGAGCAACACATAGAAGAGTATAAAGCCTTCCATAATGCCATCCTTTTCAAGGTTTGATATTCTGATTCAAATGAAAGACATTTTCCGGGTCGTAGCGCCTTTTGATCGCTACCAAGCAATTATAGTTGGCTCCGTAAGCCGTGGCGATGCGGTCGCCCTCCTCCTCGGTCATAAAATTTACATAAGCACCGGCTGACGCGTAGGGCTTGCTTGCGTTAAAAAACTCTCGTGCCCAACCAATGCAACGTTGGTCATCCTTCGCTTCATCCACCGCCCATGCACGTTCAAGACGAACTTCGCTTCTCTATGACCATAGGCCATCGCGTTGGGGACGACCCGATTCAAAGCGCCGGCAATCAGCCCTATCAAAATCTCGCACTGCGGTGTGGGGAGCTTTCCGGCATACTCGATAATACAATTGAGCGCTCCATCGGCTATCTCCGTGAAATTATGCGACTTCCAATAGTTCCGCCCGGCGTAAGCAATGGGTCAAAGGCCTTCTGCCACTGAACGTAGGGCTGAGAGCCAATATGCTCGCCGTGAGCATTGCCAAAGGCCCGCAGAGGTGCGATTAGTTTTTCCGCTTCCGCGGCGGCGCCACAGTAAAAGATCGGCAGCACAACGACTTCCTTTCCGTGTACGTTTTTCGGGAGAAAAGGCGGTGGAGGCGCCTTGCGCAGCACGACCCAGACATTGAGATCCTCAGGTGCTGAATCTGCGAATTGACGATATTGGGTCAATATCTGTTTTGCCTGGCTGAACGGAAAAACGATCAAGCCGGCAACGATTTCCGGCCCCAGCGGAAAAAGTTGGAATTCGAACTGGGTGACAACGCCAAAATTTCCCCCGCCGCCACGAATCGCCCAGAAAAGATCCGCATTGTCGTTTTCACTTGCGCGCAACTTCTTGCCGTCGGCCGTGACCATGTCGACGAGATTGTCGATCGTCATGCCGTATTTGCGAGTCAGCCAGCCGAAGCCGCCGCCCAGCGTTAAGCCCGCAATGCCCGTCGTGGAATGATTCCCACCGGCGTTGCCAGGCCGTGTGCCTGTACCGCTTCGTCGAAATCCGCGAGTGTCGCCCCGGGTTCGACATAAGCGCGCCGTTTCCCGGCATCCACGCGAACGCTCTTCATTTTTGAAAAATCGATCACGACACCGTTATCGCATATGGAATTTCCGGCGATGTTATGTCCAGCGCCGCGAATTGCAAGCTCAAGCCTGTTTTCCCGCGCAAACTGGATTATTGGCGGAACGTCGTCGGCCTGCACGCACTGCGCGATGAGCGAGGGCCGCCGATCGATCATGGCGTTCCATATCTGCCGGGCTTCGTCGTACCCCGTGTCATTGGAAACCAGGACGTTCCCCCTGACAATACCCGTGATCTCTTCTTTGGCTTTCAGCGTTAGCGCTGTCATGATTTTTACCTCCTCGTCAAATCTTTTAATACGAGCCGTGACCACGATTTCAATCGGCGCGTCGAGCGGGAGACTGCCAACACCAATCACAGCGCGAGTGTGTGCTCCCCGTTCGCCCAAAATCTCATGAAACAAGTCGGAGGCGCCGTCGAGAACCTTGGCATGTTCCTGGAACCCCGCGGCAGTTTGCAGATAACCTTCCAATCGGGCAATGCCAGCAACCACATCGAGTGAAAGCAGAATTTTTTGTACCTGTGAGAGAGCGTTGATTGCGCACAACCGTGCGGCCTGATACCCATCGGCCACGTCGAGATCTCCACCGAGTTTGCCTCGGTAAGCAAGTTGACCATTGATCAAAGGGAACTGGCCGGAAATAAAAAGCAGCGAATCGTGCTGAACCGCGGCCATATAGTTTCCTCTAGGAGGCGGCGGTTCGGGTAGTTTCAATTCCCTCTCAACGAGCATAGCGTCAGCTTTCATGTAATCTCCTTCTCCTCAGCTTGACACTCCGTTGTTTCAATGGCGCGCCGCTAATTCGCGAAATTTCGAGCGCTGCTGGCCTCTTGCATCCGGCAAGTAACTCCCTATCGTCGCTCAACGATTTCAAGCTGCAACTCTAGTGTTTTGATTCCGACGATTTGCACCGTCGCCGCCGGCAGCGACACCGCCGTCCACCGGCAGGATCACTCCCGTTACCCAGGTCGCGTTTGCCAGGTAGAGCACCGCTTCCGCGATGTCTTTGGGCGTGCCGTAACGGCCGAGCGGCTGCATATCGTGAAGTCCGCTGAGCTGCGCCTCGCTCAGCTCGCCGTAGAGTGGAGTCGGAACGACGCCGGGCGCGACTGCGTTGATGCGGATGTTATCCGCCGCCAGTTCGATG
>Ga0207701_10002365_pt1 | contig 19560 bp, 17 predicted proteins | sample KBSSwiSSwithPhiX_FD_184294 | JGI IMG/M metagenome (GOLD analysis project Ga0207701, IMG submission 184294) | Switchgrass rhizosphere bulk soil microbial communities from Kellogg Biological Station, Michigan, USA, with PhiX - S5 (SPAdes) (version 2) | ecosystem: Environmental > Terrestrial >... | reverse complement strand
CTTGGATCAAGCAATAACATTAAAGAAGGCGATACAGTAAAGCGTACCGGTAAAATTGCTTCCCTCCAGGTAGGTGAAGGAATGCTTGGCCGCGTAGTAAATTCTCTTGGTGAGTCAATCGATGGTAAAGGTCCGATCAAAGGAGACCGTTATGAAATGCCGCTGGAGCGTAAAGCGCCGGGAGTAATTTTCCGTGAGCCGGTAAAAGAACCATTACAAACAGGATTGAAAGCAATTGACGCGATGATTCCAATCGGACGCGGACAAAGAGAGCTTATTATAGGCGACCGGCAGACGGGTAAGTCTGCTATTGCTATTGACACAATTATCAACCAGAAAGAATTTTACGCGGCAGGAAAACCAGTATTCTGTATATATGTTGCAATCGGGCAGAAAGCATCTACCATCGCAAACGTGATGAAGACACTCGATGACAATGGCGCGATGGCATACACTGTTATTGTTGCCGCTTCTGCATCTGACCCCGCACCGTTACAATTCTATGCACCATTTGCGGGAGCAGCCATTGGAGAATTTTTCAGAGACACCGGCAGACCTGCACTGATCATTTACGATGATCTATCAAAACAGGCGGTGGCTTACCGTGAAGTATCACTGTTGCTTCGCCGCCCTCCCGGACGTGAAGCATACCCTGGTGATGTATTCTATCTTCACAGCCGTTTGCTGGAACGTGCAGCAAAAGTGATCACAGATGATGCTGTTGCAAGAAAGATGAATGACCTTCCCGAATCTATCAGGCACCTTGTAAAGGGTGGAGGTTCTCTTACTGCTTTACCTATCATTGAAACACAGGCCGGTGACGTATCAGCATACATTCCTACCAATGTAATTTCCATTACAGACGGACAGATATTTCTCGAAACGAATTTATTCAACGCAGGTATTCGTCCGGCAATCAACGTGGGTATTTCTGTAAGCCGCGTGGGTGGTAACGCTCAGATCAAGTCGATGAAAAGGGTAGCCGGTACTTTAAAGCTCGACCAGGCACTTTACCGTGAAATGGAAGCTTTCTCCAAGTTTGGTGGTGACCTTGATCCGGCGACTAAGGTTATTATCGATAAGGGTGCAAGAAATGTGGAAATCCTGAAACAGGCCCAGTATTCACCGTACAGTGTTGAGAAGCAAGTTGCCATTATATACCTTGGAACACAGGGTCTTCTGCGCCAGGTACCAGTGAAGAAAATAAAAGAATTTGAAGAACATTTTTTACTTGAATTAGAGAATAAATTTCCCGAAGTTCTTGCCGAAATCAAGAAAGGAGCAGTTTCTGATGAAAGCCTCAAAAAGGTATCTGAGCTTTCCAGCCAGCTTGTTCCTCAGTATAAGTAAATTGATAAAAGTTAACCAGAGAAACCGCCCCCGGGGCGGTTTTTTTTGCGTTATCGTAGATTTACTATTGCGTATGCAAAAAACACGTACAATCTTTGTCCTGTCAACACGACGCTCCAATCCTCGGAACACCAATCCATTAAAAAATACTGGTTCTCTCCAATTCCTCAGAAAATCTTCAGCGTTTTTCACTATCCTCTTTATTTCCATTATCCTCACAAAATTTTGAATTTTTTCTCTTTAAAATAAAGATTATAGTATTGCATCCCGCTATTAAAATTTTTCTTCTTCTCATTATACTTGTTGCCGGCACATCAACAAATGCACAGCAAAAGATGACTGATCCTGTGGTAAAGTTGAAAAACAGGAGTGATAAAAATGTTGACCTCATCTGGCAGGCATTTGCGGGAGATGTTAGTCAGTATGTTCTTGAGCGGAGCATTGATGGGCGCAAATTCCAGGAGATAGTAGTTTTTGTAACCGTAATGAGTAATGATGAACCGGTATATGAATTTGCAGACCGTTTCAGATCAGCATATACAGGACCATTGTATTACAGATTACGTATTGAAGGATTAGATGGAAGTGTGATATATACACCGGTAACAATATTAAAAGCAGTTCAGAATAAATACACTGAATAAAAAATATTCAATCAACTATTTTTTAAAGGGTACGATCAACAAACAGCCGGGCCTTTCCAGGCCTGGCATTTTTTCAAAGACAAAAATGTTGATGATGAGCACAAATTTTACTTCGTTTGTAAATACAGTAAGAACTTTTTTTGATCTGAAATCTGCTCCGGCAGCGCGTTGTAGCAGAATCAGACGAACCAATAAATCATTTGAAGAGTTTATTTTTAAAGGGTACGATCAACAAACGCCGGGCCTTTCCAGGCCTGGCTCTTTTAACGATCTTAAAATGATCTGTAAGAATTAATCTTAAAAGTTAAAAAGTTTTAAGTTAAAAGTTATTCTAAAATCACTTAACTTTTCACTTTTCACTTTATGGCGATCGACAGTCATGTTCATTTCTGGAAATATAACAAGGTAGAATTTCCATGGATAGACGGGAACATGAAAATTCTGCAAAAAGATTATCTCCCCTTAGATCTTGAATTAACACTTAAAAGAAATAATGTAAACGGATGCATAGCCGTGCAGGCAGCAACCGCTGAAGTAGAAACAAGGTTTCTTGCAGAACTCGCCAATACGCATTCAATAATTAAAGGTGTTGTCGGATGGACCGATCTGAAAGCCGATAATGTTGAAAAGAAATTGAGTGAACTGAAGGAGTATCCTTCGATTGTTGGTATCCGGCATATCGTTCAATCAGAGCCGGATGATTTTTTGTACGATGAAAAATTCAGGGCAGGCATCTCATTGCTCAAAGAATTCGGATACACCTACGATCTTCTTATCTATCCCAAACAATTAAAAGCCGCTGTGGATTTTGTAAGGGCATTCCCTGAACAGTTATTTATACTTGATCATTGCGCCAAACCAGATGTGAAGAATAAAGAGATGGAAGAATGGCGAAAGGGAATAACGGACCTTGCGATGTTTCCGAATGTGTCGTGCAAACTTTCCGGATTGATTACTGAAACGAGATGGAAGGAATGGAGCCCTTCTGATTTTTATCCTTATCTCGATGTTGTATTTGAATCGTTTGGTATTGAAAGACTTATGTGGGGCAGAGATTGGCCCGTAATGCTTTTATCAGGAATTTATGTGCAGTGGAAGAGTTTGCTGGAAAAATACATGGAAAATTATTTTCCGGAGGAAAAAGAAGCCGTGTTTGGAATGAATGCATTAAAAATATACAGGCTTTAATAAATATCCCCTGCTTTCTGCCGGTACTGTATGCCGGTTTTTCCTTAACTTACCCCGCAAAATTAACTGTTCTGAAACGGGCTGCATCAATATTGATTCTTTTATTGCTTGCTTTTAACTGGGTAGGTTATCGCTTGCTAACCGGATTTATGGAAAGCAAAGCAGACATCGCCCTGGAAACAAAAATTGAAAATTCAGACTACGACGAATCGACTTTAATAGAAATCAGGGTTCCCCTGAATGCTCCATACCTTTCAGATAATTCAACAGCATTCGAACGCTACGACGGTGAGCTTGAACTTGATGGCGTACATTATAAATATGTAAAACGCAAGATCGTAAACGGCGAATTGGTTTTACTTTGCCTCCCCAATAAAAACAAAACCGAATTACAGAATTCAAGAGAAGAATTTTTTAAGCTGGTAAACGATCTTAACAACACTCAGAACAAAAGCAAGAGCAATACTTCTTCATTCAAAAGTGTAACAACTGAATACAAAAAGGAGAATAACTCCTGGAGTATTTCAGCATTGTCAGAAATGCGGCTCACTTATAACTACGCAGTTCGTTATAATTTAGCTCCCGGATATAATTCCGCCCCAGAACAGCCACCTAAAGCTTAACACCCCGGTTCCCGTCTTTCATTTATTTTTTATTTTTTTTTAATTCAAGAAATTTCATGAGGCTGAATTTAGCATTGGTTACTGCCATAGCAGTACTTGTTGTATCGTGCAAAGAGAAGGATTACAGCAAAGTAACTAGCGATCCTATCCTGTATTCCAAAACGGTAAAGAAACTTAATGACATCGTGTTGGAGAATAATTTTCCTCCGATGATCGCTTCCCGCAATTATGTATACGCTAACATAGCTGCATATGAATGTATAGTTGCCGGCGACAGCTCATACCAGACATTGTCGGGGCAAATAAAACACATGCCCGCAATGCCTGAGCCTGAAGCAGGGAAGAAAATTGATTTCCACCTGGCATCACTGCTCGCATTTACCAAAGTGGGCAATGCAGTAACATTTCCGGAAGGTAGCATGATGGCATATTATAATGATCTCGTTAAGAAAGCCGATGATGCAGGCATGCCTGATGAAGTTTTAGAAAATACAAAATCGTTTTCAGATAAAGTGTTTGCAGCGATCATGGACTGGTCGAAGAAAGACAATTATGCGCAGACACGCTCTGCAAGCAAATACACTGTAACGGATGAAGAAGGAAGATGGGTTCCAACACCACCGTCATATACTTCTGCTTTGGAGGCGCATTGGATGGAAATCAGAACACTCGTTCTCGATTCTGCAGGCCAGTGCCGTCCTTCACCCGCTCCGAAATTCTCAATAAAGGATACCTCAAGTGTTTTTTATAAGGGAACCATGGAAGTTAAACAGGTGGGTGATAACCTTACAGAAGAACAAAAACATATTGCCGACTTCTGGGACGACAATCCTTTCAAGATGAATGTGAGCGGCCACGTGATGTTTGCTACCAAGAAATTTTCTCCCGCAGGCCACTGGATGAATATTGTAGGCATTGCTGCCGACAAGGCGCAGATAAATTTCAGTGCTACCGTTTATGCGTACACGAAATCATCTATCGCGCTTTACGACGCGTTCATCAGCTGCTGGGAAGAAAAATTCAGGAGTAATGTGATACGGCCTGAAACTGTGATCAATAAATATATTGATGCCGAATGGAGGCCTTATATTCAAACACCACCTTTTCCGTCTTACACCAGTGGTCATTCTGTTATATCAGGATCAGTAGCAGAAGTGATGACCCAGATATTCGGCGATAATTTTAGTTACACAGATACATCAGAAATTGAATTCGGCATACCTCACCGCTCATTTACATCATTCAGGCAGGCTGCGCTCGAAGCATCCTGGTCGAGGATGTATGGAGGAATACATTACCGTTTCGATCTTGAGAATGGTAACAAACAAGGTATTGAGGTAGGTAAAATTGTAGTAGACCGGCTGAGAATGAGAAAGAATTCGAACAGCGCTCTGACACGTAAATAACCAAAACGAAAACTTAACAAAACAGTTTATGAAAAAGATTTTAGCACTCATCATAATATCATCCTTTACATATTCATTTGCACAGGGTCAGGGCTGCGTTGCCATCAGGAGCAACGGTGCGATATGCACAAAGCATGATCCTTCAATGGATTCAAAAGGATGGCAGGTAAATACTTCTTACAGGTATTTTAAATCATTCCGTCACTTTGTGGGTACTGAAGAACAGAAGCAGCGACAAGAAGAGAACACAAATGTGATCAACTGGCAACATACTCTCAATATTACTGTTATCAGGCAATTCAACAACCGCTGGGCGATCGGCCTCGACATGCCACTTATTGCCAACACGCGTTCATCATTGTATGAGCACGGCGGAAACGCCGAAGGACAGGCTGGAAGGCACAGTACAACTGCATCTGGCTTCGGCGACATACGCATCACAGGGTATCATTGGCTACTCGATCCTGTTAAATCAATGAAAGGAAATATACAGGTTGGACTTGGTGTGAAATTGCCAACAGGTAATTACATGCATGAAGATATATTTTACAAGAACAATGGCGTAGAGGTAAAGGGTCCTGTTGACCAGTCTATACAACCTGGAGATGGTGGTACCGGAATTACTACTGAGCTGAATGCATTTTATAATTTTACCCACCACGTAGGAGTGTATGGTAATTTCTTTTATCTCGCAAATCCGAGAGTTGAAAATGGTGTATCAACTGCAAGAGGCGGAACTCCAAGTCAGAATGCCATTTTGTATAAGACTGAAACAATGAGTGTTCCTGATCAGTACATGGCAAGAGGAGGCTTCAATTTCAGTTTCGATAAATTACTTTTCTCTGCAGGCGCACGCTTTGAATGTATTCCTTCAAGCGACCTGATCGGAGGTGACGAAGGGTTCAGAAGACCCGGATATATTCTTTCAGTTGAACCTGGCATAAACTACCAGTTTAGAAGGTTTGCAGCTTATGCAACAGTTCCGATAGCAGTTGAACGTAACCGTACAAAGAGCAATGCAGATAAACTTCGCAGCGCTGCTGAAGGCATCGATGCTCATGGAGACGCTGCATTTGCTGATTATGCAATCTTTATCGGAGCGTCATTTAAACTTTAACTGAAGGCACATATCATTTTTTATGAAACTTCTACAATCTTTTCTTAAAAGATTGCTGATACCGGCATCTATGTCGCGGTTATATGGTGCGATACATTACCGGAGTGATCGTGAGGCCGGTCTCGTCAGCGGAAAATCTGTAAGACAATTTGCAGTGAACAGGGCAATGACAGACGGCGCGGAGTAGTTCCTGTAAATGAGTAATCAATGAAAACTGTATTAATAATTTCTATTGCATTAATTGCAGCATTAGACCTTTATTCCCAGAAAGAAGATTCAGCGAAAGCTAAAACACTGGACAGTGTTACGATCACATCTTACCTGAGAGAACCTAACATCGGCAGGATAAATGATGTACAGGGCACCTATATTTTTTCCGGAAAGAAAAATGAAGTGCTGAATATATCAATAATGGATGCCGATATTACCAATAAAAATGCCAGGCAGACATTCGCGAAAGTGCCTGGCATTTTCGTGTACGACATGGATGGTTCCGGTAACCAGATCAACATCGCTTCGCGTGGGCTCGATCCGCACAGGGGGTGGGATTATAACATCAGAAAGGATGGCGTTATTACAAACTCGGATATGTATGGATATCCTGCGAGTCATTATTCGATGCCACTTGAAAGTATTTCGAGAATTGAGATTGTTAGAGGCACGTCTTCACTTCAATACGGAGCACAATTCGGCGGTATGCTGAATTATGTAACCAAACAGGCCGACACCACAAAAGCATTCAGCTTCGAAAGCATAAACACCGTCGGTTCGTATAATCTCGTAAGTACTTACAATGCTATTGGTGGTAAAACCAGCAGGTTTCAATATTATGCTTATTACCATAAGAAAAAAAGAAACGGATACAGGGATTATGAACAAACGGAAAGTGAAGCTGAGGATGTGATACTGGAATACCAGTTTCATCCGCATTTATCTGCAAGGGTTGAATGGGCCCGTTCCATGTACCAGTACAGGATCCCGGGGCCGCTGAACGACAGCATGTTCAATACCGACCCGAGACAGGCATCCCGTACAAGAAATTATTTTAGTCCTGATATTCATGTTCCTTCTGTTAAAGTATTCTGGCAATTATCCCCGCAAACGAAAGTTGAATGGACAAGTTCTGCAGTTCTCGGGAAAAGAAACAGCGTTCAGTTCGATAAACCTGTTACGATAAAAGATACAATTAATGAGTTGACATCTGAATATAATAACCGACAGGTTGATGTCGACAGGTTTAAAAGTATTACCAATGAACTGAGAATGCTGCATGGTTATACTATTGCAGCATACCAGGGTACAATTACCGCAGGCGTGCAGATGATGAACAATGACCTCCACCGGACACAACTCGGAAAAGGTACTACTGGAAGCGATTACAATCTTACGCTGGTAGAACCAGGATGGGGAAGGGATCTTCATTTTAAAACAAACAACATCGCAGCGTATGCTGAAAATTCCTTGCAAGTATCCAAAACTTTTACAATTAATGCCGGCTTTCGTGTTGAATCAGGAAAAACAGATTTGTCAGGAAATATTGTGTACTATCCCGAAAATGAAATTCCCGTAACGATCGAACACAGATTCCCATTATTTGGTGCTGGTTTTTCATATCATCCGTTCTCCTGGCTTGAATTTTACGGAGGATTTTCACAGGCATATCATCCCATGCTGTTCAAGGACCTGATACCTTCATCTACATTTGAAAAAGTTGATCCTGATATTAAGGATGCAAAAGGATATAATATAGAATCAGGAGTAAGGGGTGAGATCAGAAATTTCCGGTGGGACATTTCTACGTTTGTTCTCAAATATAATAACCGCTTTGGAACATTGTCGCAGACAGATGACAACGGTGAATTTTATACCTACCGGACAAACATCGGCAATACAACAACGATCGGTGCGGAAATTTTCATGCAGGCAGACTGGGTAGTGAGTACCGCTTATGCAATTAGCGTCTTCACATCTACATCTTTGATGGATGGCCGTTACTGGAATGCATTCGTGAAATCAGGGAATGAGAATATCAATATAGATGGAAACAAAGTGGAGTCTGCCCCTGATATTATTTCAAGAAACGGGGTAACATTTAAATGGAAGAAAATAAGCTTTACAACGTTATACAGTTATACCGGAAAATCTTTTGCAGATGCTTTGAATACACTTGTGCCCCCTACAACAGGTGCTGTAGGATTGGTTCCCGCTTATGGATTACTCGACCTTAATTCTTCTTTCAGGATACTTAACGGACTCGATGTAAGAGTCAATTTCAATAATGTGCTGAATAAACAGTACTTCACGAAGAGGCCATCCTTCTATCCGGGTCCTGGTGTCTGGCCGTCAGAAGGCAGGAGTTTAAATGTTTCGTTTATCCTGAAAATTTGAGTTTAACTTTGCGCAAATTTTTTTCATGCGGAAGTTACTGGCGATATTTCTCTTTCCTGTATTCTATGCATGTTCAGTAAATAATACAAGGGAAGATAATAGCCTTGTAAAATATTTCGATCAGCATCAACTGAAGGGAACATTCGCCTTGTTTGATAATGGCACCGGAGAGTTTACAGTGTATAATATGAACAGGTATCGCGACAGCGCATATCTTCCTGCTTCTACATTTAAGATAGTGAATTCATTGATCGGTATAGAAACGGGGGTTGTGAAAGATTCCGCTGCTGTAATTCCGTGGGATGGAATTATAAGAGCTATTCCCGAATGGAACCGTGACCTGAAAATGTATGAGGCGTTTACATATTCCTGTGTTCCCTGGTTCCGCGAACTTGCAAGAAGGATCGGGAAAGATACTATGCAACATTGGCTCGATACCCTCGGGTATGCTCAGTTGCACGGGAAAGTTGTAATAAAAAATAACCTCGATACTTTCTGGCTCGATAATTCTGTGAAAGTTACCGCGGATGAACAACTGGGCCTAGTAAAAAAATTATATTTCAACCAGCTGCCATTTCAGCCCCGTTCCCAAAGAATGGTTAAAAATATGATGCTTAGGGAAGACAATTCAAACTATAAGCTGAGCTATAAAACAGGGTGGGGTCATACTGAAAAAGGATACGCACTTGGCTGGATAATAGGGTGGATAGAAGAGAACAGGCACCCATATTTCTTTGTTTTGCAAGTCGAATCACCAGACAGCAACTACAATATGGGTGATGTGAGGCTGAAGATGCTGAAAGATATCCTTCACCAATATGGTTTCATGGAGGGTAAAAGATGAGTAAATTTGCCGGATGGATATCCAGTACCAGCATCCTGAATTAATTATGGGCCTGATGGCGCTTCCGTTCGTCGGCCTTTTATTCTGGTATGTGTTACGTTGGAAAAGTTCGGTAACCACTAAGATTGGTGATGAAAGGCTCGTGAAGGAACTTACCCGGGATCATTCTCCTATAAAATATATTTTAAAATTCGGATTCGCGCTCCTGGCATTTACAGCAGTGATTGTTGCTATGGTTAACCCCATCAGGGCCGGCAGCATGGATAAAGTTGAAAGAAAAGGAGTAGACGTGATGATTGCTCTTGATGTGAGCAACAGCATGCTTGCCGAAGACATCAAACCTAACAGGCTCGAGAAAGCAAAACAACTGGTGAACAGATTGATAGGGCAGCTTTCAGACGACAGGGTAGGATTGGTGTTGTTTGCAGGGAGGGCTTATATGCAAATGCCGTTGACCACCGACCACGGAGCAGCGGAAATGTATGTTCAGAATGCATCTCCCGGAGTTGTGCCGACACAGGGAACCATGATATCTGAAGCGCTTAAGCTGAGCGCGGCAGCATTCAACAGCAAGGAAAGAAAGTATAAATCAATTGTATTGATCACCGATGGGGAGGATCATGATCCGGAATCAATGGAGGTGGCAAAACAACTGGCCGCAAACGGCGTAATTGTAAATACTATTGGCATCGGTTCTTCGCTGGGAACGCCGATCCCGGACCAGTCAACAGGACAGTTTAAAAAAGATGCTGAAGGAAATACTATATTATCTAAACTAAATGAGGGACAGCTTAAGCAGCTCGCCGCCGTTACAAATGGTATTTATATCAACCCCGATGATGTCAATGAAGCTGTAAATGCTATAATGAAACAATTATCAGTGATCCAGGAGACAGCAGTTGAAGATGCCGCATTCAAAGATTATATTCATTACTTCCAGTGGTTTGTTGCCGCAGGAATATTGTTACTGGTTATTGAATTTATTTTACCGGAAAGAAAGATCAGGACTGCATGAAGATATCTGTCAACATATTGATCCTGGTAATTCTTACCGCAACGGCATATGCTCAGAAGAATAATCCTCATATCATTTCAGGTAATAAACTATACAGGGAAAATAAATTCGAAGAAGCTTTGCCGGAATACATGAAAGCGAAGGAAGTAGCCAGCAACGACCCTGTGGTAAATTATAATCTTGGAAACACTTATTTCCGCAATAAAAATTTTGAAGAAGCGACAAAAACTTTTGACAACACGATTGAGAGTGGTAACAACAGCTCCATGAAGCAGAAGGGTTTTTATAACAAGGGAGTGTCGTTGTCGAAGCAAAGTAAACTCGAAGAAAGCATAGAAGCCTATAAAATGGCGGTAAAGCTTGATCCCGCAGATAACGATGCACGTATTAACTTGCAGAAGGCTTTGTTAGAGCTGAAGAAGAAGTCGCCTCCTCCGCCGCCTGAAAAAAAAGATGAGAAAAAAAAGAAGCAGCAGCAGAATAAAAGTCCGCAGAAGCAGCCGCCCCAGAGTAATTTAACGAAGAAACAGGTGGAACAGTTGCTGAAGGCTTTGCAGCAAAGGGAACAGCAGGTGCAGCAGAAAATGCAACAAAGGAATCGCACGGCGGGTCAACAAGAAAAGGACTGGTAAGTCGCCAGAGCTCCAACGTCCTTTTAGAAAAAATAAAAAATTTGCAAACGACACAAACATATCATCGCTTAAAAACGCTCGAGGTTAAGATAGGTGATCTTATTTTAGGAAACCTTCAACCCATTCGTGTCCAGACAATGACAACAACGGACACCATGGATACCCTTGCTACCATAGAACAATCAATAAGGTGCATAGAAGCAGGCGCAGAGCTTGTAAGAATTACTGCTCCCAGTAAAAAAGAAGCAGAGAATCTGCTCAACATAAAAAATGGACTGAGAAGCCGTGGATATACTACTCCTCTCGTGGCCGACATTCACTTTACACCGAATGCCGCAGAAATTGCAGCGAGGATCGTAGAAAAAGTGAGAGTGAATCCCGGTAATTATGTCGACAGGAAAAAATTTGAATTCATTGAATATACTGATAAGGAATACAACGAAGAAATAGAAAGGATCAGGGAACGTTTTACTCCTCTTGTAAAGATCTGCAAGGAATACGGCACCGCCATGCGTATCGGCACCAATCACGGATCACTCAGCGACAGGATCATGAGCCGCTATGGTGACACTGCCATGGGTATGGTGGAAAGCGCGATGGAATTCCTTCGTATATCAAGAGATGAAAATTATCATAGCATAGTGCTCAGCATGAAGTCGAGCAACCCGCTTGTTATGGTTCAGGCATACCGGTTACTTGTGCAAACTATGCGAAATGAATTCGGTGTAATATATCCGCTGCATCTTGGTGTTACTGAAGCTGGAGATGGTGAAGACGGAAGAATAAAATCGGCGATTGGCATCGGTACATTGCTTGAAGATGGTATGGGGGATACTATCCGCGTATCACTAACAGAAGATCCTGAATTTGAGATCCCGGTTTGCAGAGACCTTGTAAAAAGATATGAGAACAGGAACTATGAGAATAACCTGCTCGATAAGGCGGAAAGTCTTCCATTCTCCCCATTTGATCATGTAAGGCGCATCACCTATGATCATTCAAATATCGGCGGCAGTCATGTTCCGGTTGTGGTAGCCGACTTCATGAAAGAAAAAACCATCACACAGGATGCGCTCAATGCTATAGGATATAAGTACGATGAATCTACGGACAAATGGAACATCAGTGATGCTGCCACAGATTACCTGTATACATCAAACAAAATTATTGACTTCGCCCTGCCGGGAAGCCTGCAGGTCATATGTAATTATGATGCCTGGCTGCAGGCACCGGATAAACAAAAATATCACCCTTTGCTACAGGCAGAAGAATTTCTGCAGATTCAATCTACATTTTCTGGATCGTGTTATATTGCCCTGGATAGCGCGAATAGCAAGGTTACAGACAGAATTGTTGATAGCATCAGGCTAAGAAAAGATGTAGTGCTGTGTGTATGGTCTTCGGGGAGTTCACCAATGCCTTCGGTAAGAAATTTTATTATGCGGTTGATGTCGGAAAATATTAAAACTCCGGTGATCATTGTTGTGGAGAGTGATGATATTACCATCGATGAGCAGCTGATCCATTTTTCAACTGAAGCAGGTGCACTTTTGCTCGATGGAATGGGTGATGGTATCTGGCTGATGAATGACCCGTCACTAATCGTTAATAATAAAGTAAGCGGTCGCAAATACCTTGAAACAAAGAACAACCATCAATTCATCAACAATACCTCTTTCTCGATTCTGCAGGCTACAAGAACACGTATCAGCAAAACTGAGTATATATCCTGTCCTTCTTGCGGCAGAACATTATTTGATCTTCAGGAAACCACTGCTAAGATCAGGGCAGTAACGCATCATCTGAAAGGAGTGAAGATCGCGATCATGGGATGCATCGTGAACGGACCGGGTGAAATGGCCGATGCCGATTTCGGATATGTGGGCAGTGGTCCAGGAAAGATCACGCTTTACAAAGGAAAGGACATCGTAAAAAGATCCGTGAACAGCGACATTGCAGTTGAAGAGCTGATCAATATCCTGAAGGAAAATGGTGCGTGGATAGATCCTGCCGACCATTAATAGTCTGAAAGTTCCGGCAACTGGGCAAGTGCTTTTGCCAGTTGCTCATCATTTGGCGCGATGCCGTGCCAGTTGTGATCATTCTCCATAAAATCAACGCCCTTACCCATTACCGTTTTCATCATAATGCCGACAGGTTTTCCTTTACCTGTTAATTCTTTTGCTTTGTTGAGTCCGGCGATCACTTCGTCCATGTCGTTTCCATTCATCTCGATGGTCTGCCATCCGAAAGCATCGAACTTATTTTTAATGCTACCGAGGTCGAGTACTTTTTTAGTAGGGCCATCGATCTGCTGGCCATTGATATCTACAGTTGAGATGAGATTGTCTACTTTATTATGTGCTGCGAACATCAGGGCTTCCCATATTTGTCCTTCATCCAATTCACCATCACCATGGAGAGAATAAACAAGATGATTGTCTTTGTTGAGTTTTTTTGCAAGTGCGGCACCTATTGCCACACTTAATCCCTGGCCGAGTGAACCTGAGGCGATGCGTATTCCCGGAAGGTGTTCATGTGTTGCAGGATGACCCTGGAGCCTTGAATTTAACTTCCGGAAGGTGCCGAGTTCTTTAGTGTCAAAATAACCTGAACGTGCGAGGGTAGCGTAAAATACCGGGGAAATATGCCCGTTGGATAGAAAAAACACGTCTTCATTTTTCGCATCCATATCAAATTTGGGATCGTGTTTCATCACTTTAAAATAAAGGGCCGTAAAGAAATCCGTACATCCCAGGGAGCCCCCGGGGTGACCGCTTGCGGCACCATGTACCATCCTTACAATGTCTCTGCGTATCTGTGAGGCCATCCCTTTTAAATCTTCCATATTTTACTGTTTAATTGGCGTCAAAACTACGTCAATGAACAATATTTATTAATTATTGTTGTTTTATTTATTGTTACTAACGGGACGTGCATAAAAGAATGTTGTTAATACCGGTGACACAAGGTAATTTGCGATCCGGTGTGTAAAACTACGAGAAGCTGAGTCCGTAAATTATCAAAACCAAAATCTGGCTGATGTTTGATGTATTACTTTCACTGGCCATCTCCTTTACGATTGCTTTTCTTGCGATTCCTGCCATTATAACAGTAGCAGAATCGAAAAAACTCTTCGACGTTCCCGATGAAAGAAAAATTCACCAGGCTCACATTCCGTCGCTGGGTGGTCTGGGGATATTCGCCGGGTTCATGCTGGCCTGCCTCCTGAGCATCAGTTTAAGTGTTGCTCCTGAATTCCAGTATTTCCTCGCTGCAGCGATGGTCATGTTTTTCCTTGGTCTCAAAGACGACATCCTTGTTATTTCCCCAATCAAAAAATTCATCGGACAGGTTCTTGCAGCCTTCCTGATCATTTATAAAGGTGGCGTACAGATCACCAGCATGCATGGTTTCCTGGGTATAAATGAGTTGCCGGAAATGTTCAGCATACTGCTTACTTATTTCACCGTTATCGTTATTATCAATTCATTTAACCTTATAGATGGTATTGACGGCCTTGCAGGTACACTAGGCATTATTGCGGCATCAATTTTCGGATCATATTTTCTTGCTGCAGGCATGGTTCCTTACGCCGTGCTTGGCTTTTCACTTGCCGGAAGCCTTACAGCATTTCTGATCTTCAACTATCATCCGGCAAAAATATTTATGGGCGACACCGGTTCCATGCTTATCGGACTGGTGAATGCCGTGCTTGTTGTAAAATTCATCTCTGTTGCACAAACCCCGGGAATAAGTGTTCCGGTATATGCCGCACCTGCCATAGGTTTTACGGTATTGCTGATCCCTTTGCTCGATACGTTACGGGTATTTGGTATCAGGATTTTCCACCAGCGGTCACCTTTTATACCTGACAGAAATCATATACATCATCTGATGCTCGACAAAGGATGGTCGCACAATACCATTACTTTCACGCTTGCCGGCTTCGCCTTAGCGTTTGTAGGTACTGCATATATTTTTCGACAGGCTGGTTGCACCTGGATCATTTTAGCTGGTATTTCCCTCTTTTTTACAGGCATTGCAACGCTCTACTACACACGCAGCCATCCACGCCTTTTTGTTGCGCGTATGGAACCGGCCAAACCCGAACACCAGGGTAGCACGAAGATCGTTCCACTTACCAAGGATATCGTGCTCGAACAGCAGAATCTTAAGGGATAGATCCCAATAATCCAACACTCATTTTGCCTGATTTTCGAATTAATGTAGGTTTGCAGCGATTAATTTACCAGTATGGCAGAAGAATTAGATTTGATTATTGAGATTTCAAATGATTCCATGAGCAAGGCGATCAATCACCTTGAAACAGAATTAATAAAGATCCGTGCAGGTAAAGCCACTCCTAATATTGTCGACGGCATTGTAGTGGATTATTACGGCAATCCTACACCGATCAACCAGGTTGGAAATATATCGGTTGCCGATGCACGTACACTCACCATTCAGCCCTGGGAGAAAAATATGCTTCAGCCTATTGAAAGGGCGATCATTGCAGCCAATATCGGTATCAACCCGCAGAACGATGGCAATATGATCCGATTATTCCTGCCCCCATTAACAGAAGAGCGCAGACGCGAGCTCGTTAAAAAGGCGCAGAATGAGGGCGAACATTCAAAGGTTGCAATAAGAAGCATCCGCCGCGATGCCATGGAACAGATAAAAAAACTTCAGAAAAACGGCATGAGTGAAGATATTACGAAAGATGCCGAAGCTAACATACAGGAACTTACCGACAAGTTCATTGGTATGGTGGATAAACACTTAGCAACAAAAGAGAAGGAAATAATGACCGTATAATCTGTACGGCTTAACTTAGCCCCAACGCTTCCTAATTTTTTTTTATGGGCTTAATTAAAGAATTCAAAGAGTTTGCTGTTAGAGGCAATGTCATTGATCTCGCAATTGCCGTGATCATTGGCGCGGCATTTAATAAAATTGTTGATTCAATTATCAAGGATCTTATCATGCCACTTATTGCGGCATTGATCGGCAAACCCGACTTCAGCCAGGCATACATTGCATTTGTTGATGTGCCTCCAGGTACACCGCTTGCAAAGGCCCAGGAAATGGGCCCTGTATTTGCTTATGGCAATTTTCTGACGGTGCTGGTGAATTTTATACTTCTTGCATTCATCATTTTTATGATGGTGAAATATATTAATACCTTGAAGAAAAAGGAACCGCCACCACAAACCCCGGCGGCCGAAGTTTCCACTACTGACAAGTTGCTGGCTGAAATAAGAGATCTTTTGAAAAGTAACAGCAGCCGGTAGGGTATCAACCCTTTAAATGAATCTGAGGATGCTTAAAAAAATTATTCATACTCTTTTTGTTTCTTTTCTATCCGTATCCGCTTTAGCGCAGGATAATACAATTAAATCCCTTCAGGAAGATTCGAATAAAAAATTAGAAGACGACACCACCCACAAAAAGGGCTGGAAAACAGGTGGCCTGTTCACACTTAATATTGCACAGGGTGCACTCTCGAACTGGCAGAGCGGCGGTGAAAAAAATTCATTTTCTGCTGTTGGATTTTTAAATCTCTTCGCAATTTTAAAAGAAGGAAAAAATCTCTGGACCAATACACTTGACCTTGGCTATGGTTACATTCACACAACAAGCCTTGGCAGCAGGAAAAGCGATGACCGTATAGACCTTATTTCAAAATACGGTTACCAGGTAAGTAAGAAATGGTATGCAGGAGCTTTATTTAACTTCCGTTCGCAATTTACGGATGGGTTCACTTATGATAAAGATGCGAATGGGGCGGAAGTGAAAACGCTTACATCTAAATTTATGGCTCCCGCTTACATCCTGGTATCGCCCGGATTCGATTACAAGCCATCATCATCATTCTCATTATTTCTTTCTCCGCTCACAGAACGCTGGATAATTGTTGACGACGATTTATTATCCGCTACAGGAGCATATGGTGTTGAGCCCGGCAAGAGATCAAAAAATGAGCTGGGGGCTTTCCTTAGCGCTACTTTGAATAAGAATGTCATGGAGAACATTACATACAAATCGAGATTCGACGCTTTTTCGAATTACAAGGATAAACCGGGGAATGTAGATATTTACTGGACAAATGTCCTTGCCATGAAAGTGAATAAATTTATTTCAGCGAATATTAGCATTGATTTATTATATGATGATAATGCAGTGGCGAGGTTGCAGTTGCGCCAGTTACTGGGTATAGGATTTTCATCAAAATTTTAAAAATGAACCAACCTGCTTACCAGATAAAATTAGCGCAATTCGAAGGTCCGTTTGATCTTCTTCTTTTCTTCATTGAGCGCGATGAACTGGATATTTATAATATACCGATCACCAGTATCATCAACGATTTTCTTAATTATGTACACGCTCAGGACAACCTGAATATTGAATTGTCGAGCGAGTTTATTCTTTTTGTATCCACGCTCATGCGCATTAAAGCAAAGATGCTGCTTCCAAGAAAAGAACTGGATGAACAGGGCAATGAAATAGATCCCCGCCAGGAACTGATTGATAAAATTCTCGAATACCGCAGGTTCAAGGATGCATCTGCGCGTCTTGCCGATATGGAAGCAACAAGAATGCTGATGGTAAAGAGAGGAAACATTCAGCGTGAAATTTCAACCATCGGGGAAGAAGCAAGCGAAGGCACAGAAATACAGGCCATCACACTTTTCAAGCTCATGAAAGCATTTGAAAAAGTAATGAAGAGGCTGGAGGAAAGAAACAACAAGCCGGTGCACACCGTGGTGAGGTATAATTACTCAATGGAAGAAAGCAGGGAGCAGATGCTTGTGTTGGCGCAGAGAGAAAAGGTGATGTCGTTTGAAAAAATATTTGAAGTATGCCAGGAGAGGCTCGAAGCTATATTCACATTCCTTTCTCTGCTTGAACTGGTACAGCAGAAATACCTAAGCATCATAACAGGTGAAGGGATGAATAATTTCATCATCGAATTCAACGAAGAAAGAGAAGAAGATATAGAAGTAAATATCAATTGAGTTATCCAAGAAGATTATTCACAGGCACAAGATCCTTCATCATTTCACGCGCGGTTTCAGCAATCCCTTTTGCATCGAATCCGCATTCCTTGTGCAGGTCTTTCAGCGTTCCGTGTTCCACAATTCTATCGGGAATGCCCAGCAACCTAAACTTCGCTGAATAATTATTTTCCGCCATGAATTCAAGTATGGCAGTTCCGAATCCTCCTTTCACTGTTCCATCTTCTACGGTTAGTACTCTTGAATATTTATTGAATACTTCGTGCAGCAACGCTTCATCGAGTGGTTTTGCGAAACGCATGTCGTAATGTGCAGGATCTATGCCTTCCGCCCTAAGTTCACGAATCGCCGCAGCAGCAAAATTTCCGGGATGGCCAAATGATAAAATGGCGATATCCCTTCCATCTTTGAGTTTTCTTCCCTTGCCGATCTTAATTTCTTCAAATGGAGTTTTCCATTCAGGCATTACTCCTTCTCCACGCGGGTACCTGATCACGATTGGATTGGTCGTAGATTCAAGCTGTGCGGTGTACATCAGGTTCCTGAGCTCCGATTCATTCATCGGTGCACTTACCACCATATTCGGGATGCAACGCATATAGGCTATGTCGTAAGCACCGTGATGTGTTGGTCCGTCTTCACCTACAAGTCCTGCACGGTCAAGACAGAATATCACGGGTAGTTGCTGTATGGCAACATCGTGCACAACCTGGTCGAAAGATCTCTGCATGAAAGTTGAATAGATATTGCAATACACCTTCATTCCCTGTGTAGCCATACCTGCGCTTAGCGTTACCGCATGTTGTTCGCAGATGCCTACATCGAAAGCGCGGTCGGGCATTTTCTCCATCATGTATTTCAGGGATGATCCTGAAGGCATGGCAGGAGTGATGCCGAATATCTTATCATTTTTTTCAGCAAGTTCTATGATGCTGTGTCCGAATACATCCTGGTATTTAGGAGGCTGTGGCAGTTCATATTTCTTTTTATAGATCTCGCCGGTTATCTTATCGAATAAACCCGGCGCATGCCATACCGTCTGGTCTTTTTCAGCAAGTGCATATCCCTTTCCTTTCACTGTAATAATATGCAGCAGCTTCGGGCCCGGAATGTCTTTCAGGTCTTTTAATGTATCAACAAGCTTTGTGATGTTGTGTCCATCGATTGGTCCGAAATACCTGAGCTTGAGTGCTTCAAAAAGATTACTGCTTTTGCTGATGAAACCTTTAATGGAGTGTTCCATCTTCGAGGCCATTTCACGTGTGAAATTTGCGCCAAGAGGAAGTTTTCCTAATATCTTCCATATATCATCCTTAACCTTATTATAAGTA
>Ga0207701_10002364_pt1 | contig 19562 bp, 13 predicted proteins | sample KBSSwiSSwithPhiX_FD_184294 | JGI IMG/M metagenome (GOLD analysis project Ga0207701, IMG submission 184294) | Switchgrass rhizosphere bulk soil microbial communities from Kellogg Biological Station, Michigan, USA, with PhiX - S5 (SPAdes) (version 2) | ecosystem: Environmental > Terrestrial >... | reverse complement strand
GGTAATTGCCGAAAGGGCAGAGGTTAACTTCACATTACCGCGCAATCGTTCAATGTAAGGACCACCCAGAAAGATCCAGAGAAAACAAGGCGTGAACGTAGCCCAGGTCGTAAGGAGTGCGCCGATCGTCGCCGCAGCTAGCGGAGACATTCCCTGGGGGTGCTGCCATCCGCCCATGAAGCCCACAAATTGTACCACCATGATGAGCGGACCGGGCGTGGTCTCCGCCAATCCTAATCCATCCATCATTTGACCTGGCTTGAGCCACCCATAATGAGACAGGGCCTGCTGGGCGACATAAGGCAGGACTGCATAGGCGCCGCCAAACGTAACCACGGCCGCCTTGCTAAAGAAAACACCCTCGCGAAACAGAGTGTGATCCCAACCTTTCCACAGACCAATCGCAATCGTAGGCGCAGCCCACAGGAACAGCCAGAGAAGCGTAATTTTTATCGCGCGTGACAAAGAAGGTCTTGTATGAGGTGGTGACTCCGTTTCGTCGTCCAACACGGAGCGCTCGGCTGGACCGCCGTGCCCTTTCGCCACATTGAACTTTGACTGCCACACTCGACCGCCAAGGAGACCGACAACTGCCGCCGTCAAAATGATTGCGGGAAACGGCACTTTGAAAAAGTAAATCGCAACGAACGCCAACGCCGCGATGCTCCACATCACTTCGTTCTTGAGCGCTCTGCGACCGATGCGGATCACCGCCACCGCAACGATCGCCATCACGGCCGGTTTCAGTCCGTAGAAAATCGCGGCAACCCAAGGGAGATTTCCGTAGGCTGCGTAAACGAAACTCAGCCCCCAAAGAATGAAGATGGAGGGAATGACAAAGAATGCACCGGCGACAATGCCGCCCCAGGTGTTGTGCAGGAGCCAGCCAATGTAGGTGGCGAGCTGCTGCGCCTCAGGGCCCGGCAAAAGCATGCAGTAGTTGAGCGCATGGAGAAAGCGCGACTGACTGATCCATCGCTTCTTGTCAACCAGCTCGGTTTGCATGATCGCGATCTGGCCGGTCGGCCCGCCGAACGAAATGAAGCCAAGCTTTACCCAAAACCGGAATGCTTCCGCAAAGCCAGGGTGCGACATCTCAACGGACTCTCGGTCTTCAGACGGTTTCCGGTTCATCGGCGAACCATAGACCTCGTCAGCACCACTTGTCACGAATCGGCGTCGCGTTTCCAGGCTCAATTGGAAGTGGGCCTTCGAAACAAATCGAAGCCCAGTCGCCCGGCTTCGTTTCATTTACATCGCTCTACTGACGCACGGCGCCATACCGCCGTTCAATCAAGGACGGACTCACAACGCGCGCATGCTCTGGCTCGCCATGAGCCCAAAAAAAAAGCGGGCCTCGTTTGAGACCCGCTCTACCTACCACGCCGATTTTAGTCGGTGCTCTTCGAGATTCTCACCGCTTCTCCAGAGAGCGTAGCGGTCCCTGCCGGGTGGGCGGTTACGATGAAAAAGACCTGGCAACCATTCTCCTTGACAACGAAGTTCTGGGACAAGCCTGCCGGCACAGAGCTGAGTGTTCCGTTGCAGTCGGAATCGACCGTATAGGTCGCGGTAATGACCGGGTTCGTGACGACGCCGTTCACAACGGCGGTTCCCGTACCGGTGATGTTCCCAGCGCCATCAGCAACGATTCGGTTCACCTGCACGAGAGGCAGGCCATTGAGTTGTCCCGATTGAGAGGACATATAGGTGCCTTGCAAGGTGGCCGCGCTGCATGGCTTGAAGGATGGGGCGTCATTGCTCTGCGCCCATGCCGCCGGCAACAATGCCAGTGAGGCAAGTGCGAGAACGAAACGGTACCCAAAAGGGGACCGATTTCCTGGGTTTACTTTGGTAGTTACCTGATTTGCTGTATGTATGTTCATACCCTTCCAGGCGTAACCTTTGAGGTCACATTGTGACTTTTTGAGTTCCAAAAGTGCGTGATGATCAAAATCTCCAGGCCACCATGCGCTCCGGATGTGGATTGTAGGAGCAGAAATACCCAGTCTTGACCCGGGCGGCGAGATGAATACGAAGCGAGGGGATGACTTGGCCAATCCGGTGAATAGAGTTCTTGATTCGCTTCGTCACCGCGGATCGCGCGCGTTCCGCATCCGAACCAACCCGGCGATCTTGTCCACCAAGGCCGACGGCGGCGGCGAGCTGTTGGACGAGCGTGTCTATCTCATTGCGGAAGCGTTCGGCCCGGCCGAAGTCCTGGAAGCGCTCAGCCTCTTCCAGGTCTTTCCGGAGTTCATCGAGGCGGCGCTTGTATTCGGCCTTCGCTCGGGCGTCGAGGATTGGACCAACATCAGAGGAAAGCTTAGCCTTTCCGATACTTCCGGCTTGCTGCCCTTCTCGTGACAGCAGAGGTTTTTCAGTAATTCGCCCCACTAACTCGATCACATGGAACTCGAGTCCGGGGTTGCGGAGCAGCAAGGCAAGGCAATTCAAGCCGAGTGAAGCTTTGAGGAAACCCGACTGACCTTGATACTGAATTACCCAGTAGTCCCCTTGTCGTAAGAATAGAGATCTGTTGTCTGGCGCAGAAGTCGAACCATCCGAGAGAACGCTATCTAAGTTCTCTACAGGTTCCGGGAGAGAGAGCAACTGGGAGCGTGGAGTCGAACTTCTGTCCGCTACCACAGGGGCCGTAGCGAATGCTGTTTGATCGATTGAGTCAAAGCTCGGAGGGGCGAATGAAATGCTCATGTTCGGGATCGTAGCCGTTCCGGTGGAATGGTTTTGTTTCCACTCCTTCCAAAAGAAAAAAGCGCGCGGAATTGCAAAAAAAGTCGTCGGCCTATTTTTGCGGGCAGCGCTTTCACTCAAACTGCGAATGAGCGACCTGAGAGCTTGTGAGAAATCCGGGCTCAAGCCGTGGAAAGTTCGGTCGTGAGCGGCGGATGCGGTGCTGGTCGTCCTTTGCGTTCGAGAACGCGATACAGCGCGGGCAGTATCAGCAACGTCAGGATGGTCGAACTGATCAGGCCACCGATGACAACCGTCGCGAGCGGCTTTTGCACCTCCGCGCCCGCGCCGGTTGCAAGCGCCATCGGGATGAACCCGATGCTGGCTACGGTCGCGGTCATCAGCACTGGGCGCAGTCGCGTGATACAGCCGTCTATAATGGCTTGATCGAGACCCGAACCACGGCGTCGCAGTTCATTAATGAATGTCACAAGGACGACACCGTTGAGCACCGCGACGCCAAAGAGAGCAATGAAACCGATGCCGGCCGACATTGAAAAATGCATCCCGCGGAAATAGAGCAGAAGGATTCCGCCGGTGATAGCGAATGGAATGCCGGTAAAGACAAGGGCGGCCTGCCGGATGGAGCCGAGCGTCGTGAATAGGAGCACGAAGATTATTCCGAACGTGATGGGAACAACCAGCATCAGGCGCGCTCGCCCAGATTGCATCTTTTCGTAAGTGCCGCCGTATTCGAGATGATAGCCGGGCGGAAGCTCCAAATTGGCATCGAGCTTTTGCTGTAATTCCTTCACGACGCTGCCCAGATCGCGTCCGCGCACATTCGCCTGCACCACCGTGCGACCTTCGCCGTTTTCGCGGCTCAGCTGCACTGGACCTTCGCTGCTGACGATGTCGGCCAGTTCGGCGAGCGGCGCATCTTCCCCACCGTTCGTATGCACCACCAGTCGCCCGATGGCCTCCGCATCCGCCCGAAACGGCGCCGCCAGCCTAACGACTAAAGGAAAACGCTGATTGCCATCGACAATCGTCGAAGCCTGTTTTCCACCGAGCGCAGTTTCGATCAGATCCTGCACATCGCCGACACTGATGCCGCGACGGGCGATTTCGTCGCGCTTGATACGAATATCGAGTAGCGGCAAGCCAGCTGTCGTTTCCACTTTCACGTCTTCCGCTCCACTGATCTTGCGCGCGAATGCGGCGATGCGCTCAGCGTATCGTTGACGTACTTCGCGATTCGGTCCGAAAAGTTTCACCCCCACGTCGCCACGCAAACCGACACCTTCGATAAGTTCCATCATCCGCATCTTGATAGGCTGCGTGAAGCTGATGCTAACCCCGGGAATTTTCTTGAGTTCTTCTTCCATCACGGCGACCAGCTCGTCTTTGGTGCGCGCCTTTTTCCATTGCGCGCGCGGGCGCAACGGCATGAGCACATCCGTTTGGCTGAGCAGCATCGGATCGGTCGCCAGCTCGGGACGACCGATGCGGGAAACGACTTCCTCAACTTCATCAGGAAATGTTTCTTTCAGAAACCTTTCGATCACACCGGCGCGCGTGACGACTTGCTCTAGCGAAATGCTTGGCGCGTAGATAGCTTCCAATGCAATCGCACCTTCATCCAGTTCGGGAATGAATTCGGAGCCGAGTCGTGGGAAGAGTGCGGCGCAAGCAACGAAGAACAGGGCCGCGGCCGTGATCGTGAAGGCACGGTGCCGCATCGACGCTTCGAGTGCGCGGCGATACACACGGCGCACCGCTTCGAGCGCGCGATTCTCCTTTTCGACGCGCACTTTGAGGAAGAACGAGCAGAGCGCCGGCACGACGGTGAGCGCGAAGAGTAATGCTCCGACCAGCGCCATGATCACTGTCTGCCCCATCGGTCGGAACATCTTTCCTTCCATGCCTGTGAGCGTGAGGATTGGAATGTACGCAGCGATAATGATGCCCATCCCAAAAGTCGCTGGCTTGATAACCTCGGCGGCAGCGCGCTGAATCGTAGCGTCTTCCTGTTCGCGAGTGAGGACACCGTGCTCCCGACGTTGTTCCGCGAGCAAGCGAACCGCGTTCTCTACAATGATGACCGCGCCATCGACAATCAGGCCGAAGTCGATTGCGCCCAGACTCATCAGGTTGGCCGAGACGTTAAAGTATTTCATGCCCACAATGGCGAACAGCATCGCGAGCGGAATGGCGCTGGAGACGATGAGACCAGCGCGCAGTTGTAGTAGAAAAAGAAACAGCACCACGATGACGAGGAGCCCGCCTTCGACCAGATTCTTCACCGCAGTGTGAATGGCGCGGTTGATCAACTCCGAGCGATCCAGAAAACCATTGAGCTGGGCACCAGGTGGAAGCGATTTCTGAATCGCCTTCACTTGATTCTTCACACGTTCCATCACGATCCGGCCGTTCTCGCCCATGAGCAGCAGCGTGATGGCATAGACCTGTTCGCCTTCGCCGTTGCGCGTCATTGCGCCTTGCCGCACCGCGGGCGCGTAATGCACTTCGGCGACGTCAGCCACCGTGACAGGTGACGTGTGCGCCGTCGCCAGAACAATGGACCGAATGTCATCCAGGCTCTGGATCAATCCTGATCCACGTACCACTTCCTGCTCCGACCCGCGCGTGATGTAAGCCCCGCCAGCGTTGCGATTGCCGCGCTCCAGCGCATCGAGCACGGTCCGCATATCGAGCTTGTAAGCTCGTAAACGCTCCGGATCCACCGAGACCTGGAACTGCTTCGCTTCTCCACCGAAGGTATTGACCTCGGCAAGACCGCTGACCTTGCGCAACTGCGGCGCAACGATCCAATCGATCATCGTGCGCCGGTCCATGAGCGAGTAGTTCCCTCCGTCTAACGAGAGATAGTAAATCTCACCCAAGCCGGTGCTGATCGGACTAAGGTCTATCTCGGCGGAAGGCGGCAATTTCTCGCGCACCTCAAAGAGCCGCTCATTCACGAGCTGGCGTGCAAAATAGATGTCGACGTCATCGTCAAACGTGACCGTGACCTGGGACAAGCCGAACTGCGAAATCGAGCGAATCTCCTGCCGGCGCGGCAAACTCGAAAGGGCAACCTCGATCGGATAGGTGATTTGCGTCTCGATGTCCTCCGCTCCCAAGGCAGAATCTTTGACGTTGATCTGCACCTGCTTGGTGGTGACGTCCGGCACGGCGTCAATCGCGAGATGACGCGCGGCATAGAGCCCGGCTGCAGCCACGGCAACGGCAAGGATCAATACCAGCAGACGGTGCCGGAGTGAAAATGCGATCAGCTTGGTGACCATTCGTTAGTCCTCTCCCAGCTCGCCCTTCATCATCTCGGATTTGAGGATGAACCCGCCTTCGCTCACCACATTTTCACCTTCCTTTAAGCCATCGGTGGCCTCGACACGCGACAGTTGCTTGAGTCCGGTCTTAACGATCCGTTTTTCGAACCGGCCGTTGCCGAGTGCCACGAAGACGCTTTCGATATCCGCCTCGCGTTGAATCGCGGAAACAGGCACGACCAACACCTTATCGAGCGAACCAACGGCGATCTCGACCGTCGCGAACATGCCCGCCTTCAACTTCCCGTCACTGTTATCGACCTGGATGCGCGCTTCGACCGTGCGGGCTTCGCGTTCCACCACGGTGCCGATACGATTAATCTTACCGGCGAAGGTCTCGTTAGGATAGGCGAGGACACTGAAGTGTGCCTCCTGTCCCTCCTTGACCAGAGCCAGATCGCGTTCGCGCACTTCCGCGATCACCCATAGGTCTTTTGGCTCGCTGATCGTCACAATCGCGCTGCCTTTCGTGATCAGCTCGCCAACCGTGCTCTTGCGTTCGACCACCGCGCCATCGATCGGCGCTTTCAATTCCAGCGGCCGGCCGAGCAGCTCCGGGGTTTCCACCAAACCAACGACATCGCCCGCCTTCACGCGATCGTTCAGATCGACGCTTAATCTCGTTAGGCGGCCGTCCAGCGTGCTCGTGACCTTCGCGGTCTTGTTTGCGTTTTCGACCACACGTCCGGCGGTTTTCAGTGTTGTTTGCAGACTCCCCCGGGCAACCGGGTCAGTCTTAAGCGTGACATGCTCGAGCTGATCTTTCGTTAGGGTGACGATGTTCTCGTCGTGTTTCTCGGGCTCTTTATTAACCTCGTCGGCTGCTTGCCTGCCGCAGGAGGAAAAGGCGAAAGCCAGACCGCCCGCGAGGAGCGCAGATATGATTGTTAGTCGTAGATTAAATATGAGTTTCATGGCTTGATTTCCAAAGGCACACCCACAGCCGATTCGAGATCGCTCCGCGTTTCCGCCACTCTCGCGAGCGACTCATAATAGTCAGTCAATGTGTCAAAGTAGGTGCGTTTGGCGTCGAGATAGATAAGCAGCGTCGTTGCGCTCTGCGTGTAGCCTTGCTCGGCTTGCGCCATCAGTGTTTTCAACTGATCGAGGAATGCGGGCGAATAGAGCCTGAGTTGTTCATTTGCCGTCTGCAAAGTCGCGCCCGCTCTTGTGACTTCCGCTGCGACTTCGGCCCGCGTCTTTTCCAACTCGGCGACCGCTTTCTTTTGCTCTGCGGTTGCCGTCTCGATGGCTCCCTTTTTTTGATCCCACAGTGGCAGGGCGAATGCCGCACCAAGGCCGTAAGTCTGTTCGTTATCTAAGTATTCTATCGACGGACCGACCGCGACATCAGGGTGCCGGCTTAACCGCGTCGCACGCAGATTCAATCCGGCTAACTCGACCTGTCGGGTTTGCGTCCGAATCGCTGGATTGCGGGCCATAGCCAGGCCCAAATAATCAGTTAATGACTCTCTCGGCCGCACCTTGTCGAACGAGCCGGTGAAGGTAAGGCGCGTCATAGGCGAACGCCCCATTAGCGTATTCAAAGTCACACGCGCGGTTGTGTGTTGGAGCTCTGCTTCGCCTAGCGCTTTCTTAGCAGCGATTAAGTCAGCCTGACTCTTGACCCCTTCGAAGTCAGAAACATACCCAGCCTCGGCCCGCTTTTTCGCGGACTCGACCAATGCTTTGGCTGATTCGATTTGTTGGGTTCGCGTCTCTGCGATCTTCTCGGCGGCGAGTCCATCGTAAAACGCACGTCGAACTTTCGCTCTGAGTTGAAATCGAAAACCTTCGAGTGCGATCTTGGCGAGGTCGACATTTCGCTGCGCAATGGCGAGCTCCAGCGCACGTTTACCTGGGAATTTAATGAGCTGGCTGACGCCGAATTCCGCATGAAAAAGGTCTGCCGTCTTCCTCCCCTCATCGATTCGGCGAAAACCAGGTGCCACCGTCAGTTCCGGATTTTGTAAGGTGCGCGCTGTCCGAACCCCGCCTTGAGCAGCAGTAACACCCTGCTCAAAGGCCTGTAGCTCTGAATTCTTCCGCAGCGCCTCCGCGGTGATTTGCTCCAGTGTGTCGGCAGAACAAGTCCCGGGACCGCGCGAAACCGCGATCAGCGTGAATGCTAAGATGGTTAGGAAAGTACGCATTAAGGTGTTAACTGGTGAAGGGTCGAAGGCCAACCGACGGCTGGACTAACCGCGGTTGAAGGACGGACGCTGAGCGAGAATGGGGCGCGGGCACACCGCGCCTGTGCTCAGCCTTACGCTAGCTGAGGCGGATGATCGATCGCAGCCGGTAAGCCTGCCGGCACAGATTGATCGCTCGTGAGAAAGAAGATCGAGGGCTGCAAACCATCGCTAACAGCTACGGCGGAAGCCGAAACCACCACAGCCCCCATGTGCACCGCACATGAGCAATGCGAGCAAGGTTCTTTTTCGTGATGCGCGCCGGAATCCGATGTTTCGGAAATGCAATGCTCTCCGCGGGCATCGGCAATGGAATCGGCCACAATGTCCCCAGTAAAGGCGAACAAGGCCAGACAGCCTGCCAAAACATTCCAGACCGATTTCGGAACCATTTTCAAAAGTCCTCTTACCGTCCCTAGCAGCACGTGTCAAACCATAACCGAAACCTTCGCAGAGCTTTGCCATTCCTGTCCCGGAGTAACCAGGCCAACTGTCTGCGTTGGCGGATTATTCGGCGTTTGATCCAGATAGCTGTTCACCGTCTTTTAATGTTGACAGATGGGCAGAGCTCGGCGCAAAACTGCTTGAGTAAAGTCTGAATCCCGGGGAGAGAACTTCTCCCGATAGCGCCTTTCCCTTGTTCAGACGCGGCATTAACACAATCTGGTCGGGAAAACGGAACAGTTTCTTATGAAAACAAAGACTTCACTCAGAAGGAATTCGATCAACCACTCGCTTTTGCTTCGTTGCATCTTAGTTTCTTCGGCACTCATGTTACTCGCCTTCGGAACGATGCCGGCTAAGGGCGGGACGCCCGGCGTGCGCAGGGCCATTGGGTCATCGGCGAATGGGACGATCTGGCAGAAGGCCAATACGTTTGGGCAAGCTCGATCGGACGCTGGCTTGGCACCATTCGTGACTGTCACCACGGTCGACAGCGAACTCTACACGGGATACGAGAATGCCATCTACGCGAGTAACGATGACACCGTCTTCGTCGCCTACAAGCGTTTCCTGTCCGACCCAACCGTCTCCGGCTATATTCCCGCAGAACTTCGGGTGGCCAAGAGCACAGACGCCGGTCAGACCTGGAGCATAACTGTGGTTGATGCGGACGCGATCGAAGAAGGCGATACCATCAACAACAGCGTATCAATTGATGGCCATCACCGCTCGGTCGTCTATGTCGCGTACCACGTCCGGGCCAGTGGGTTGTTCGCCGACATGAAGCTAAAGCTGGCACGAAGCGGCGACGGAGGTTCGACTTGGACGACGCAGACGGTAGCGGACGGTTACGCGGGTGATTACAACTCGGTCCGTGTCTTCAATGGCAAGACGGCCGTGATTAGCGCCCACGCCAACGGCTCGGAGGAAGGTATCCATACCTTCATTACCAGGGATGGTGGAACTACTTGGAGCGATACCCTGGTCGCCGGTGGTCTCGGCAACGGCCTTTACACATCCGTCGGCGCGGCAGATCCTAACTCGATCTGGGTCAGCTATTATAACTCTCTCTACCCAGACCACACCGACATGAACGCGGGCAAGCGAACCCCGAACGGCTCGTGGAAGAACGTGGTAGTGGACGGCACGACCGGCGATCCGAACCTCACGGGAATAGGTAGTTCAATCACAGTCACTCCAAGCCGGACCGTTTTCACCGCCTACGAGGCGGACACCACGGAGGGAGCTTTTGTCAGGGTCGCCAGCACAACCAACGGCACTCAGTGGAACGTCGTGCCGGTCCAGCAGGACACGACCATCGGCTGGAACACTGCGATCCATGAGTTCAATGGCAAGCTCTATCTCAGTTACTGGCGTGTTCCGATAGGCAGCAGGGGATTAGCAATGTTCGCGGTGAGCGGCGACAATGGCCTCACCTGGAGCCCGATTACAATTGAGGAGTCCCGTTCTGTCTCGCCCTATATTGACTGCACGGCACCGTCGAACTTCACGCAATTCGAGAGCTATCAGACGGTTGATCCCTCAACCAACCAGCAGCCTATCCTTCGCGTCGCCCGCATTGGGGGTTGAAGCCAGATGCTCGCGCCGGTTCTGCCGTCTAACTCTATGACGGTTACTTTCATAGGAGCGGTTACCATTTTGCTCTGTAACACCTTACATGCGCAAACCTACCAACTGATCACGAGCGGTCTTGATGCAGTGAGTTTTGAGAGTGGACTCACAGAATTGGAAGCAGGAGATGTTAATGGTGATGGTAAGATTGATATTGTAACGATCGGCGATCACGGCAGCCCCAACGTGAATGCGACCGAAGCGGGTATCATGGTTTGGGTAAACAATGGGAACGGCACAAACTGGTCGCTGCTGAAGCAAGGCGATTTTGGTTATGGCGGCGTCGCTTTGGGCGACGTCAACAATGATGGCATCATGGATATCGGCTACGCCATGCACCACAACTATGGCAGCGGTGACTTTGGCGACCAGCTGATAGAAACAGCCCTGGGCGATGGTTCCGGGTCATCATGGACTCCATATGATGACGGGTTGGCAAAGAGTGGAGAAACCTACGGCATGTTTGGTATTGATTTCGCCGACATTGATAACGACGGCTTGCTCGATCTTGGCTCTAACTCATTTGGCTGCTGCAATGGCTTTCACGTTTACAGAAACAACGGAGACGGATCTTGGACGCAGACCTTTGCCAAGAATGGCGGCAACTCGAATCAGTGGGCCAAATTTGGCGACTTCAACAACGATGGAAATGCCGATCTGATTGTTGCTCTCGATGGCAATCAAATTTGGAGTAACGATGGCACCGGGAAGTTTACGCCGATGCAGAATGGCCTCCACCTTGGATACAATTTTGACCTTGATGTGGCGGATGTGAATAACGATGGGGCGGCAGACATTGCGATCGCAAGCCCCGGCGCGCAGGTCTATTTCTTCGAAACTGCGACAAGCACCTGGCAAAGCATTTCAACCGGCTTACCAACCAGAGGGGTCCAGGCAATCCGCGTGGCCGACATGGATATGGATGGTAAAGCCGATGTGGTGATCTGGAGTTCACGGAGTGTCTCTATCTATAAGGCAGATCAAGCTTTTCAGTGGTCGCTGCTAACTTCGTTCACAACCTCGGAAACGAGTATTTCGGGAATGACGATTGCGGACTTTGATCACGATGGCTTCAACGATATTGCCTATCTCGCGAGCACCAACAGCGGCGATAACAAGTTGCGGGTGTATTTGCATGTTCCTGATAATCCCACGCTTAAGATTCTTCCTCTCTTTCCCAGAGGCGGCGAACACTTCGTGGGCGGATCTGCCCAGTTCTTGCGCTGGCTTAGCAGCGCGCCATTGACGGATTCAGCGACTGTTACGGTCCAGTTCTCTTCCAATGGTCCAGCTGGTCCCTGGACGAATGTGGCGAAGAATGCGCTCAACTCGAATTTTTATCAATGGATCCTGCCTAAGATCAATTCCTCAAACTGTTATCTCCGTTACAAGATCAAGGCCGCCACTGGTTCAAGACAGATCACGACCCGCCTTGCTTTTTCTATCAGTACTTCAACTGACTCGTTTTCCGACTGAGGTATCAGAACTAAAGACGCTCAGCCGCGAAAACTGATTCTGGGTCCACGCCCGAAACTTTGCCGACGGCGATCCAACCGAACCGACTGACGAGTGCGCCGGCTAAGAATGAAATTGCTGCCCACGGAATGAAGCCGAAAAAGCGCAAAACCAACGCGAGCGGCCCAGCCAGAACTTCGCCGATGCGAATAAGCCAGCCGGAACTGTGCTCGTGGATCGCGCGATCAGCTTTGCCATGCTTCGCAACACTCAGCCAAATCAACAGCACCGTCTCCACTCCCGCTGCGTAGAATCCAAGAAAGTTAAGCGCGGCGATTCGGTGCCCTAGTAACTCCAGTAACCCGGCTGCGGATCCCAGGCCCGCGGTTCCAAAATGGATCGGCAGTAGCGTGCGGTGCAAGAACCACGCGGGAATTGCCGTCGCGCCGATCAAGACACCGGTGTAAGTCGCGAGCAAACTTCCAAAAATCGCGGACGCAAAAACAAACATTCCAGCGACGAAGCGCAGAAACTGATCAGGGGCGTCGGGAAAAATGTGATGCGCGTGCAATTCAAGTGTGATCAAACCCGACACAGCAGACATACCAAATGCAGTCAGAATCCACGCTCCCATCGACATGGCGGAGCGATGTTTGAAAACGCGCAGCATGTTGAGGAAAAGACGGGGACGACCCAGGTCCATGATGAGAAGAATTGGCGAAAGGACTGTGCCAGCGATGACCGCAGTCCAGATTGCCATTCGCGCGAGATCCAAATAATGGAACAGGATCCCGCCGAGCGCGATCACCGCCGACATCCCGCCGAGTCCACCAAAGAAAAAATAAAGCGGAACTTCCCATGTCCAGACTGGCGGTTTCACCACGGGTTCGCCGTAATATCCGGGTTTGCACGGAATCGGTCCGCCGACCACATCGACGCCGCGTCCGGGAACTACGCCCTCCTGCCAGGCTTTCTCGCGAAGTTGCTCGAGACGTTGTTCGTTCATATGGGGAGCGCGAGCATTCTGCTCGCCCTGTCCGGAATTCTTCCGGACAGCTTTTCTGTAAGCCGCTCGCGAACCTTCAAACGCCTTGCTGCTTTGCGCGCACAATGTCGCCGGCAACATGCCGGCTCGAGCGAGCAGAATGCTCGCGCTCCCCGATGCATTTGGCCACTCATTGAAATGCGAACGCCAGAAGCGTGGCTGTGATCGAGATCGCCGCAGTCGCGAATGCGGCTATCCACGCAGACTTCAGGTAAATTGTTGGAACTTGCGGCTTCGACGGCAGCCCATAATCGTTAGGCTCGCCCAGGAGCAAGAAGAAGGCGTGAATGCCGCGCACCGAGGTTTCCATCGGATCGTAAAGCTGCGCGTCGCTGTAACCATTGTCTTGTAACTGCCGAACGCGCTCCGCTCCGCGCGCTCGCAGATCGTCGAGACGACCAAAAACGATCGACTCCGTCGGACAAACCTTGGCGCAGGCCGGGACAAGGCCGCTCTTTTGTCGATCATAGCAAAAGGTGCATTTGAACGCGCCGCCGGCATCGGGGAGCGGTTCCGGGCGTCGATCGATGACGCCAAAAGGACACGAAACGACGCAGTACCCGCAGCCGTTACAAACATCGTTTTGCACCAGGACCGAGCCGACTTCCGTGCGCACGATCGAACCAGTTGGGCACGCCTCCAGGCAACCGGCTTCCTCGCAATGCTTGCAAACGTCGGACAAAAAAATCCAGCGAAACGGATCTTCCGCCTCCGCCGAGGCCACGGCGGACGGGTCCGCGTTCCCAGTGCCTAACGAACCTACTATTTGGTTTCCCTTTGGCCGGTCCTGCTCAAGGAACATGACATGTCGCCAGGTTGATGCGCCCAGATGGCCTGTGTTGTCATAAGAATTTCCCGTCCATGTGAAACCGTCGTCCGGCACCTCGTTCCATTCTTTGCACGCGACCTCGCAAGCTTTGCAGCCAATGCAAACACTCGGGTCGGTGAAGAAGCCGACTTGGACGCGGTCCTGCACGTAGGTGTGGCGCCGTTGATTCGTGCTCTGGGTTCCTTCGCCGATCATTTCATTCCTCCGCGCAGCGCACTGCCCGCCCACCCCGTGTGACTCGCCGAAACGCTTTTGGCGTTCCGCCTAGAAAATAAAAGTTCGCGATGGCGAGGGCGCCATCGCCAGCACGCGAGGGCGCGCGCGCTCCCCGGAAAGAATCGCCCATCATCGTGAATCAGTCTTTCCGTGCTGACTATGTCCACCAGCGTTCGCGCCTTCCGGCGCACCCGGAGGCGGCTGTTCCGGATGCAAATTCGGCGGGCCACCTGTCGGCACATACTTTTGGATCCACTCTTCGAAAATCGGTCCGCGCGGCAACCGGCCGGGCACAATATTGCAAGCCAGCGCCTTGGCTTCCATGATCGTGACGTTCGGCTCGCCCGAAATCGGAACGAGATCGTTAGTTGAGCCGCCTTGCACTGGCCCCGCGCTACCGAAATGGAATGGCATCGCGATTTGATGCACGGTTTTCCCATTCAATTGCAGCGGCCGCATTCGACGACTAACGAGTGCTCGCGATTCGATCGCGCCGCGCAAGCTCACGATTGAAATGTAATCGCCGTTCCCGATCCCCAACTCGGCAGCCAGCTCGGTAGATATTTCCGCGAACAATTCCGGCTGCAATTCCGCGAGATGACTAAGAAAACGCGACATACCCCCAGCTGTATGATGCTCGGTCAATCGATAAGTCGTGAGGACAAACGGAAATCGCGGATCGCCCGGTGGCGCAAAACGATTTTCGTCGCGCGTGAACCAATTGACGACTGGGTTCGTGTCGCGCGCGTAAAGAGCATTCTTCACCGGCGACTCCAACGGTTCGTAATGAGTCGGCATCGGTCCGTCCTGCAAACCTTTCGCGACATGCAGCCAGCCAAGACCGTCTTCATGCAAAATAAACGGCGCATCACCAGGAATCCCATCTAATCCCTTTTCATTTCCAGTTGGACGAAAATCAGGAGCTTTGTCCGGAACAAAATCGGGTACGTCGATGCCGGTCCATTTGCGTTCGTCTGGATTCCACCAGACCAATTTCTTGCGCTCGCTCCATGGCTCGCCCGTCGGTTTTGCGCTCGCTCGATTATAAATAATGCGGCGATCAGCCGGCCAGACGAATCCCCAGCCGTGGCCGAGATAACTGTTCGAGTTACGGGTATTCGCCTTGTTGATCTTATCCGGTCCGAAAACGCCCGAGTAGATCCAACAGCCGCTTGCGGTCGAACCGTCGGGTTTTAGTTTCGCAAATCCTTCCAGCTGCGGACCGTGATGTGGATCGCCTTCCCGATCGACGCCGAACACGACCCCATCATTCTCCAATGTGGGAGGGGCCTCTGTGCCCCGATCGCTTGCGTCGCCGCCCTCTCTCTCGTCGGGACGCGGAGGCCCCTCCCACATTGGATTCGTGTGCCAACCGTTGATCTCAGCAAGCACGGATTCCATCCGCGGTTCGCCGTGCTCATCCTCCGGATACCACCAGTCAAGGGCGCGCAACGGTTCATCGAGCGGATCGTCTGATCGCTTCGCTTTCTCGATCAAACGCAACGCGAGTTGATGCATGAACCAGCTTTCCGAACGCGCGTCGCCCGGTGGATCGACCGCTTTCTCCCGCCACTGGAGCATGCGTTGGGTTTGCGTGAACGCGCCTTCCTTTTCCGCGTGGCCGGCCGCGGGGAAAAAGAAAACTTCCGTATCGATTTCTTCCGCTCTCAGTTCACCCCGCTCGATTTCCGGCGAGTCGTACCAAAACCTTGCACCCTCGATCTCGACCATGTCGCGCACCACCAGCCACTTCAATTTCGCGAGCGATGTGCGCTGGAAACGCGAGTTAGCCGCGGCCACCGCGGGATTCTGACCCATCATAAACATGCCTTCCATTTTCCCGTCCGCCATGTCGTAGAGATATTCGAAGAACGAATGGTTACCGGTTAGCTTCGGCACCCAGCTGTAGCCAAAATCATTTTCGACTGTCGCGCTCTTTCCGTAAGTGGCCTTCAGGAAGCTGATGAAGTAACTCGGATAATTGTTCCAAAGCCCGGTCGGTTTCGTCTGATGCTCGAGATAATCCGCCAGCGCCTCTTCACTGCCATCGCCTTTCGGCATCCCAAGATAACCGGGTAAGATATCGTAGAGCGTCGGGATATCAGTTGAACCTTGGATGGAGGCATGACCGCGCAGGGCCATGATGCCACCGCCTGGGCGTCCAATGTTTCCAAGTAACAGTTGCAGAATCGATGCGGTGCGAATGATCTGAACGCCTTTCGAATGCTGCGTCCAACCGAGTGCATAACAAATCGCGGCAGTCTTCTCCGGACCTGACGCCGCGACCAGCGCATCGGCAACTTTCTGAAACAGCGCGGGCGAGATTCCACAAATTTTCTCGACCATTTCCGGCGTGTAGCGCGCGAAGTGGCGGCGCAACGTTTGAAAGACGCAGCGCGGATGTTGGAGAGTCAGGTCGCGCTCGGGGAAACTCAGATTTGGGTGACCTTCGTAGGACCAGCTCTCCTTCTCATAGGCGCGCTGCTCTTCGTTCCAGCCGGAGAAATACCCGGTTTCGCCTTCGTCTGTATCGCGAAAGTCCTCCCGCAAAATGCAGGAGGCATTCGTAAAGGGAACGACGTACTCGCGGAAGAAGAGATTGTTCTCGATAATGTGCCTAACGAGCCCACCGAGAAAGGCAATGTCACCGCCAGCACGGATCGGCACCCAGATATCTGCCAGCGCGCTCGTGCGCGAAAATCTCGGATCGACATGAATGATCGTCGCCCCTTGTTCTTTCGCTTTCATGACCCAGCGAAAACCGACCGGATGCGCCTCCGCCATCGACGAGCCTTCGATTAAAATGCAATCGGCATTGGCCAGATCTTGTTGCGCAGTCGTAGCTCCGCCCCGGCCAAAGCTGGTACCCAGACCGGGCACCGTACTGCTATGTCATATCCGTGCCTGGTTGGATATGCACACCATCCCCAGGCCGAGCGTGAACAGTTTTCGAATGAGATAATTTTCTTCGTTGTCGAGCGTGGCGCCGCCGAGATGGCAGATCGCCGTCGTATGATTGATCGTCGCGCCATCTTTCTTGTGCACGAACGTGCGTTTGCGCGATTCCCAGACGCGGTCGGCCACCATATCCATCGCGCGATCCAGCGAAATTTCGGTCCATTCTTTCGTGCGCGGAGCGCGATATTTCATCTTTGTCTCGCGCCGACTGTGGGTGAGCAATTGATAGGAGGCCGCGCCTTTTGGACAAAGGTTTCCCTGGCTGATCGGCGATTCCGGATCGCCTTCGATCGAAATCAGTTTCCCATCCTTGTGGTAGATCAACTGACCGCAGCCGACCCCGCAATAGGGACAGACCGAGCGCGCCACATGCGCGTCGTCGATGCGGGCGTGCATCGCGCGGGTTCGGTCGGACATTGATTCGAGCCCGGTCCCATCTTTGCCGTCTCGAATTTGACGCAGCAGCGGCCATTTCGAGAGCAAATTACCGAGTGAAGCCATTGAGGAGAATTCGGTTCAATTCAACCCTCCGGCGGTGTCCGCAGGGGCGTCAATCCAAATGTTCGCCGTTTTCGGGCGCAACCGTTTCCCCCGACGGAGGGACAACGCAGGCGTCGGGCTACGTCGAGCGGGCTTCCAGCCCGGTCCTTCGCTCGGGCATCAGTGGCCCGACTCCTGTTCGAGGCGAGTAACATCGCAATGAAAGTGATCATCTCCCAAGACCTCCCAGGTTGAGCGAAACCGAATGTGAGTGAAACGAGAATAGCCAAGATAGCGCACGCCATGTTCGTGATGGCTTGCAAAATCTCTGACTATCTCTGCGACCACCTGCCCGCTGCCCATCTCCGTCGATCTCGATCTCAACCGCGACATCTTCGCGGCTGCTCTTCAGTCGTCTAGATAGAGTAATATACGTGAATCACGTATATCACCACTCTGCGACCAAATCAGTCATCCACGATTCGTTGCACGGCCCAGAGCGCGCAATGGGGTCGCGAGGAATCGAGAATTGTCATTGAAGGGAAAGACACTGTGAATCGCGAAAAATCGAAACTGTATTGAACGAAGCCCAATCTGAATGAAACGAGAATAGTCAAAACGATGCGCGCGGTGATGCGCGCGATGAGCTCGCAAACATCTCAGACTATCTCTGCTGCACCTTTTCCGCTGTCCATCTCCGTCGATCTCGATCTCAACCGTACCATGTCTCTGTGGTCCGCTCTCCAGTCGTTGAAATAGAGTGATATACGTGAATCACGTATATCACCTTTCTGCGACCAAGTTAGTCAATTCACGATTTGTCGCCCGGGTCAGGGCACGCAGAATTGCGGTGGCGAGAAATCGAGAATTGTCATTGGGGGGAAGAAACAATGCGTCGCGAGGAATCGAAGACCGTCATTGAGCGAAGCGAATGCGGGTGAAACGAGAATAGTCGAGACGGCGCGCGCCGATGCTTGGGACGGGCTTGGCAAACACTTCGACCATTTCCGCGCGCATTCGATTTGATATTCCCCATCACCTTCGAAACTCGGTCGTCACCTCTGCAGGAGTTTCCTCCTGCTCCAGAAATCCGGGCACTTTCCTGTTGAGCAAAGCGGAAAACCACCGATTCTCTTCGCCGGAAGCGCGATCTGATATTCTCCTCATCGGTTCCGCGACGCCCGGCTGGACATGCTCCTGCCGCGCGCATTTAGGGAAAAATCGAGAACTTTGAGCGAAGCCGAAATATCTCGGGCTGTTCCTCCCCTGTCGCCGGCCGACAAAAATAATTCTTGTCATATTGAGAATATTTATGACAACATAGCTGAAACCTATGGCACTGCCTTCGGCCATAACCGCACTGAATGAATCATGAAACGTAAAGCGCAGTTGTACCTCATCGTGGTTAGTCTCGCTGGTCTGGCCATCTTCTTCATCCTGGAGGCAGGCAACCGCCTGACGCCGCCCGTGGCCCCCGGCGGCACCGCCGTTCCGGCCCAGGTCGCGCACGCCGCTCCTGCCGGGACTGGTTTCCTTTCCGCCGCCACGGCCAGCCTTTGGCAAAATGGCACGAGCCCACTTAGTCGGCTTTTGCTTCAGGTTTTCATCATCATCAGCGCCGCCGGAATTGCCGGCAGAATCGCTAAACGCATAGGGCAACCGGCGGTCGTCGGGGAAATGGTTGCCGGCATTTTGCTCGGTCCATCGCTCTTTGGGTTAATCGCACCGGCCGCGTTTCAGTTTGTCTTTCCTACCTCCTCTTTCGAGCCACTCAGGCTGTTTAGTCAGATCGGCGTTTGTCTTTTCATGTTTGCGGTTGGGATGGAATTGGACGTTCTCCAACTGAAACAAAAGGTGCCGACGGCCATTGTCGTAAGTCACTCGAGCATTGTTATCCCCTATCTGCTCGGAGTCGGGCTGGCATATTTTCTTTACGAGCAACTAGCGCAGCCCGGCGCCAGTTTTATCGCCTTCGCTTTGTTCATGGGAATTAGCATGAGTATTACTGCTTTCCCCGTCCTCGTCCGAATCCTGAAGGATCGTGGTATCTTTAAAACGCAGCTCGGTAGCACCGCAACGGCCTGTGCGGCCGTCGATGACGTTACGGCCTGGACTATTCTCGCCTTTGTCGTCGCCATCGCACGCGCCACCAGCGTTGGCGCCGGCGCTATCACCTTCTTGTTGGTGGTGGTTTTCGTATGTCTGATGTTATTTGTTATTCGCCCCATGCTGCCGAACTTGATGGGGCGGGAACCGCTTGAGCG
>Ga0207701_10002363_pt1 | contig 19567 bp, 20 predicted proteins | sample KBSSwiSSwithPhiX_FD_184294 | JGI IMG/M metagenome (GOLD analysis project Ga0207701, IMG submission 184294) | Switchgrass rhizosphere bulk soil microbial communities from Kellogg Biological Station, Michigan, USA, with PhiX - S5 (SPAdes) (version 2) | ecosystem: Environmental > Terrestrial >... | reverse complement strand
CCTGTCCGCGCTGGCCGACGTCATCCTCGACGCGACGCTGGCCGCGTGCTGGCGCCACCTCGCCGGGGCCGACGCGCCGCCGCCGCGCTTCGCGATCGTCGGCTACGGCAAGCTCGGCGGCAAGGAGCTGGGCTACGTCTCCGACCTCGACCTCGTGTTCCTGTTCGACGTGCCGGAGGACGACCCGGATCCGCACGCGCGCGAATACGCCTACACGCGGCTCGCCCAACGCCTCAACACCTGGCTCACGAGCACGACGTCCGCGGGACCGCTCTACGACACCGACCTGCGCCTGCGGCCCGACGGCGCCAAGGGGCTGCTCGCGTCGAGCCTGCGCGGCTTCATCCGTTACCAGCGCGAGCAGGCCTGGCTGTGGGAGCACCAGGCGCTGACCCGCGCGCGCTTCGTCACGGGGGACGCCGAGGTGGGCAACGCGTTCGAGGCCGCGCGCTTCGCGATCCTGACCGCGGAACGCGAATCGTCGGTGCTCGTGACGGAGATCGTGGCGATGCGCAAGAAGATGCACGCCGGCCATCCGAATCCGACCGCGATGTTCGACCTCAAGCACGACCAGGGCGGCATGGTCGACATCGAATTCACCGTGCAGTGCCTCGTCCTTGCCCACGCGCACCGGCACGAGTCGCTCACGCGCAACCTCGGCAACATCGCCCTCCTCGGCATGGCGGGCGAGCTTGACCTTGTGCCGGCGTCGCTCGCGCGCGAGGTCGCGGATGCCTATCGCGACTACCGAAGCCTGCAGCACAAGGTGCGCCTCACCGGCGCGCCGCACGCGAGAGTGGAACCGGCGCCGCACGCGGCACGGCGGGCGGCGGTGACCGCGCTGTGGACGCACGTATTCGGGGGGCCATGGAGATGAGTTGGAACGCAATCGCAGCTGCCACCATCGCGGTCGTCCTGACGGGCTGCGCAAGCTCGGCCGACCCGTCGGCAGCGACGCTTCGCAACGAACGCATCGCCTCGTGGCAGAAGCTTTGCGAGTCACGCGGCTTCACGCGCGGCACGGCCGACTTCCAGGACTGCGTGATGGGCTACGACAAGGAAGCGTCGAATCCGCCGATCAAGTGAGCGGCGCGTCGCCGATGTCGAAGCGCGCCTGCGCGAGCATCGGTGCGCCGAGCCGTCGCATGATCGCGCGCCACGCGGCCTCCGCTTGCGCGCCTTCCGCCTCGAACACGGCGGCGAACTGCGCGCGCTGCAATGCGGCGAGGCGCCCTTCCAGCTTCCGTCCTTCCGTGGTCAGCGACAGGCGCTTCACGCGAGCATCGTCGGCGCCGCGGACGTAAGTGATGAGCTTCTGCGCGTACAGGTCGCGCAGCGGCCCGGAGAGCGCCTGCTTGCTCACGCCGAGCGTGCGCAGGACGTCGCCGACCGACGGATCGGGCAGGCGCACCACGAAGTGCAGGATGCGATGGTGGACCCGCGACAGCCCGCGCGCCGCGAGGAGCGCATCCGGGCGCGCCGTCATCGCGCGATACGCGAAGTGCGTGAGCTCGACGGCAGCATCGAGTGAGCGCCGCCGCTGCGCATCCTTCATGTTGACATGCCCCTTGCCTGCCGGCAGAATCGAGAGATAGGTCAATGTAATTGACCTATTGTGCCGGTCCCGCGCGGCTTGCGCAAGGCGCGATCCGGCGAACGCGTAAAATCGCGCTTTCCACAAGGGCAAGCGCCAAGCGAGGAGTGACGTCATGTCGATGGCCGACCGCGACGGATGGATCTGGTACGACGGCAAGATGGTGCCGTGGCGGGACGCCACCACCCACGTCCTGACGCATACGCTGCACTACGGCATGGGCGTCTTCGAAGGCGTTCGCTGCTACAACACCGTGGACGGGCCGGCGATCTTCCGCCTGCACGACCATACGAAGCGCCTGTTCAACTCCGCGCACATCTACGGCATGAAGATCCCGTTCACGCGCGAGGAGATCGACGCCGCGCAGATCGAGTGCATCGCGCGCAACGGGCTCACGTCGTGCTACATCCGGCCGATCGCCTTTTACGGCTCGCACGCATTGGGTGTCGCCGCCAAGTCCAATCCGGTGCTCGTCGCGATCGGGGTGTGGCCGTGGGGCGCCTATCTCGGCGCCGAGGCGATCGAGCGCGGCATCCGCGTGAAGACGTCCTCGTTCACGCATCACCATCCCAACATCACGATGTGCAATGCGAAGGCCGTGGGCAACTACACCGTCTCCATCCTGAGCAACCAGGAAGCGCTGCACGACGGGTACGAAGAGGCCATGCTGCTCGACCCGCAGGGATTCGTGTGCCAGGGCTCGGGGGAGAACGTGTTCATCGTGCGCGACGGCGTGCTGTCCACCCCGGACCTCGGCAGCGGCGCGCTCAACGGCATCACGCGCGACTGCATCATGACGTTCGCCCGCGAGCTCGGCATTCCCGTGCAGGAGCGGCGCATCACGCGCGACGAGGTCTACATCGCCGACGAAGCCTTCTTCACCGGCACGGCCGCGGAAGTGACGCCGATCCGCGAGCTCGACAACCGCACGATCGGCAGCGGCGCCCGCGGCCCGATGACGGCGCGCCTGCAGGCGCTCTTCTTCGACGCGGTCAACGGCCGCATCCCCGCGAAGAAGCACTGGCTGACCAAGGTCGCGGCGCGATGAGCGCGACGGGCCGAGGGAACATCGATGAGTGAAGCCAAGACCGACCCCGTCTTCGTCACGCCGAAGGATATCCCGGTGTTCTGCCCGAACCCCGGGATGCCGCTGTGGTCCTCGCATCCGCGTGTGTTCCTCGACATCACGGATGAAGGCGAAGCGAAGTGCCCCTATTGCGGCACGAAGTACATCCTGCGCGGCGGACCGGCCGGCGGGCACTGACAACCGGCGCGGCGCCGCGCGGGTTTGAGGGTATGGTAGCAACATGGAACGACCCGCCGCGGCGCTAGCGTGGAACGCATACTGATCGTCGCCCCGAGCTGGGTGGGCGATGCGATCCTCACCGAGCCGCTCGTCGGACTGTTGCGCGACCCGTTCGAGGACCCCGTGGTCGACGTGCTCGTGCCGCCGTGGTGCGCCCCGGTGTATGCGCGCATGCGCGGCATACGGCGCATCATCGAGACGCCCTTCTCGCACGGCAAGTTCGACATCGCCGCACGAAAACGGCTGGGCATCGAGTTGCGCGGCGAAGGCTACACGCACGCATTCGTGCTGCCCAACTCGTGGAAGTCCGCGCTCGTTCCCTTCTTCGCGCGCGTGCCGAAGCGCGTCGGCTACACGGGCGAAGCGCGCTGGGGCCTCCTGACCGATGCGCGCAGGATCGACAAGCGGATGTACCCCCGGCTGGTCGACCGCTTCGCGGCGCTGGCCGTCCCGCCGGGCGGGCTGGTGCCGATGCCGCCGTCGCCGGGGCTCCTGCCCGACGTCAGGAATCGCGCGGACGCCATGCGCGCGCTGCGGCTCAAGACCGACCGTCCCGTCGTGATCATGTGCCCGGGTGCCGAGTACGGGCCCGCCAAGCGATGGCCGCCCAACCAGTTCGCCGAGCTCGCCGCGATGTTCCTGCGCGACGGACTGCAGGTGTGGATCATCGGCTCGCCCAACGACCGGATGGCAACCGACGCCGTGCTGAACTCGCTCGGCGAGAACGTGCACAAGGTGCGCGACCTCACCGGCCGCACGGACCTCGGGACGGCAATCGACATACTGTCGGCCGCGTCGCTCGTGGTTTCCAACGACTCGGGACTCATGCACGCCGCGGCCGCCGTCGGCGTGCCGCTCGTCGCGCTCTTCGGCTCCTCGTCCCCGGCGTATACGCCGCCGCTGTCGCCGACCGCGCAGATCGCGCGCATCGACATCTCGTGCAGCCCCTGCTTCAAGCGCGAATGCCCGCTGGGACACTTCAAGTGCATGCGCGAGCTCAAGCCGCCGATCGTCTACAATCTCGCGCGCACCGCGCTGCCTGCGTACATCCCGCCCGAGCTTCGCCGCTACTAGGTCCGTTCATTCCCATGCCGAAGGCCCGCACGACCGCCATCTACACGACGCCGCAGGACGCAGCGGCCGCCTTCTACCAGGCGTTCGAAGCGCACGACCTCGACGCGATGATGGCGACGTGGGCGGACGACGAGGACATCGTGTGCGTGCATCCCGGCGGCGCGCGCGTCGTCGGCTTCGACGCGGTGCGCACGACGTGGGAGCAGCTCTTCACCGGCGACACGAAGATCACCTTCCGGCTCGAGCACGTGGTGATGCTCGAGACGGTCGGGCTCGCGATGCAATCGGCGATCGAGCACGTGTACGCTGCCGACGGCACTGCGCGCGGTGCTGCGGCCGCGACGAACGTCTTCATGCGCACGCCGTCGGGATGGCGGCTCGTGTGCCACCACGCCTCGCCCGTCACTGCGGTCGTGATGCCGCAGCCGACGGGGCCGTTGCACTGACGACTACGCCGCAGAACCTCCGACGGTGATTCCGTCGATGCGCACCGTCGGCTGGCCGACGCCGACGGGCACGCTCTGGCCATCCTTGCCGCAGGTGCCCACGCCGGAGTCGAGTGCCAGGTCGTTGCCGACCATCGAGACCTTCGTCAGCACCTCCGGTCCGTTGCCGATCAACGTCGCGCCCTTCACGGGGTGCGTGAGCTTGCCGTCCTCGATCATCCACGCTTCCGCGGCGGAGAACACGAACTTGCCGCTCGTGATGTCGACCTGGCCGCCGCCGAAGTTGGCGGCGTAGAGGCCGTTCTTGACCGACGCGATGATCTCCGCGGGATCGCGCTCGCCCGGCATCATGATCGTGTTCGTCATGCGCGGCATGGGCAGGTGGGCGAACGATTCGCGGCGGCCGTTGCCGGTGATGGCCGCCTTCATGAGCGACGAGTTGACGCGATCCTGCATGTAGCCTTGCAGGATGCCGTCGTCGATGAGCACCGTGCGCTGCGTCGCATTGCCCTCGTCGTCGATGTTGAGCGAGCCGCGCCGCTGCTCGAGCGTGCCGTCGTCGACGACGGTCACGCCCTTGGACGCGACGCGCTTGCCCACGCGGCCCGAGAACGCGCTCGTGCCCTTGCGGTTGAAGTCGCCCTCGAGCCCGTGACCGATCGCCTCGTGCAGCAGGATGCCGGGCCAGCCGTTGCCGAGGACGACGGTCATGTTGCCCGCAGGCGCCTCGCGTGCCGCGAGGTTCAGCACCGCCTGCGCGACCGCCTCGTGCGCGTAGCGCGTGAGGATCTCATCCGTGAAGTACGCATAATCGAAACGGCCGCCGCCGCCCGAGTAACCCTGCTCGCGCCGGCCGCTCTCTTCCACGATGACGGTGATCGACATGCGCACCAGCGGCCGCACGTCCGCAACGACGAGCCCGTCGCTGCGTGCGATGAGGATCGTCTCGTGCTCGCCCGCAAGCGACGCCATCACGTGCGTGACCCGCGGGTCGCGCGCACGCGCGATGCGCTCCATGCGCTCGAGGATCGCGACCTTGTCCGCTTCCCCGAGCGTGCCGACGGGGTCGATGGATGAATACAGGGTGCGCGCGCGTCCGCGCTCGGCGATCGGCGCCGATGCGGTCTGGCCCTGTCGTGCGATCGCGCGCACGGCCTGCCCGGCTTCGGAGAGCGCGGCGAGCGAGATGTCGTCGGAGTACGCATACGCCTGGCGGTCGCCCGACACCGCGCGGACGCCGACGCCGCGATCGATGTTGAACGTGCCCGACTTCACGATGCCCTCCTCGAGGCTCCATCCCTCGAAGCGCGCGTGCTGGAAGTACAGGTCGGCGAAGTCGATGTCGTGCGTATGGATCTCGGCGAGCACGCGCGACAGCGCATGGTGGTCGAGGCCCGACGGCGCCAGCAGCAGGTGCTCGGCGTCGGCGAGGACGGATTCGGCGATCGGGGGAACCGACATGTCGTTCACAGGGGAGCTTTCGAGGCGCAAAAGGCGTGCAAGACCATATTCTGGGGCCGAAACGCCCGATTTCAAACTTGCGCCGCTGCAGCGCCCAGGTAGGTCGCCGCGACGCGCGGATTCGCGGCGAGATCGCCGCTCTTGCCCTCGACGACGCACTCTCCGGTCTCGAGGACGTAGCCGTAATCGGAGACCTGCAACGCCGCGCGCGCGTTCTGCTCGACGAGCAGGATCGACACGCCCGCCGCCTTCAGGTTCGCGACGATCGCGAAGATCTCGCGCACGATGAGCGGCGCGAGTCCGAGCGACGGCTCGTCGAGCATCAGGAGGCGCGGCTTCGCCATCAGCGCGCGGCCGAGCGCCAGCATCTGCCGCTCACCGCCCGACAGCGTCCCGGCTTCCTGCAGGCGACGCTCGTGCAGCCGGGGGAAGCGCGCGTAGACGTCGTCGAGGGTGCGCATGGCGCCGCGATCGCGGCGCCTGCGCGCAAAGGCGCCGAGCGTCAGGTTGTCCTCGACCTTCATCGATCCGAAGAGCTCGCGCTTCTCCGGCACCAGCACGAGCCCTTCGGCGACGCGCTGCTCGACCGTGATCCGTTCGATGGCACGCCCGGCGTACGACACGCGCCCACGCGCCGGGAGCGTCCCCATGATCGCACCGAGCAACGTCGTCTTGCCGGCGCCGTTCGGCCCGATGACGGTCACGATGCTGCCCTCCTCCACGTCGAGCGAAACCCGGTGCACGGCTTCGACCTTGCCGTAGGAAACGCAAAGGTCGCGGACTTCGAGCAGCTTCATGCGACAGCACCCAGGTAAGCCTCGCGCACCGCGGGATCGCGCTGAATGTCGGCAGGCACGCCCTCGGCAAGCTTCTCGCCGAAGTCCATCACCACGAGCCGGTCCGTGAGACCCATGACGAAGTCCATGTCGTGCTCGACCAGGAGGATCGTCATGCCCTCCGCCTTCAGCGCGCGCAGGAGCCGGGCGAGCTCCTGCTTCTCGAGGTAGCGCAAGCCCGCGGCCGGCTCGTCGAGCAGCAGGAGCGCGGGATCGGCGGCCAGCGCGCGTGCGATCTCGACGATGCGCTGCTGACCGAGCGCCAGGCTGCCGGCGCTATCGAACAGGGAATCGCCCAAGCCGACGCGCGCGATGGCGCGCGCAGCCTCCGACCGGGTACGCGCCTCTTCCGCGCGATCCAGCTTGAGGGCAGCCTGCACGACGCCGCTTGCGCCGCGCAGGTAGGCGCCGATCGCCACGTTGTCGAGCACGCTCATGCCCGGGATGAGCTTGACGTGCTGGAACGTGCGGCCGATGCCCATCCGCGCGATTTCATACGGCGGCCGGCTGGCGATGCTCGCGCCGCGCAGGACGATCTGTCCGGACGTGAGCGCAAGCGCTCCCGAGATCAGCGCGAACGTCGTGCTCTTGCCCGCGCCGTTGGGACCGATGAGCCCGAGGATCTCGCCCTCGCGGATCTCGAAGGAAAGGTCGCGCACCGCGACGAGCCCGCCGAACTCCTTGCGCGCGTGCTCGACGCGCAGGAGCGGACCGCTCGTGGACGCGCGCGCACGCGCGGGCAGCGGCGCTGCGTCGACCACCGTCGCCGGTCGCCGCCGTGGCAGCAGGCGCGCGACCCACGGCCAGACGCCGTCGCGAGAGAACTGGAGAAGAAGCACCATCAGGATGCCGAATACCACGAGCTCGAAATTGCCCTGCCTGCCGAGCAGCGACGGCAGGATGTCCTGCAGCACCTGTTTCAGGAGCGTGATCAGCGTCGCGCCGAGCACCGCGCCCCACACGCTCCCGGCGCCGCCGACCACGGCCATGAAGAGGTATTCGATGCCCTGGTTGATGCCGAACGGCGTCGGGTTCACGAAGCGCTGCAGGTGCGCGTAGAGCCAGCCGGACACGCACGCGAGGAGTGCCGCGTAGACGAACACGACGATCTTGAGCCGCGCTGCGTTCACGCCGAACGCTTCCACCATGTCGAGCCCGGCGCGAAGCGCACGGATCGCGCGGCCCGGGCGCGAGTCGAGGATGTTGTGCGTGGACCACAGCGCTGCGAGGACGAGGATCCAGATGAGGTAGAAGTAGCGTCGCTCGTCCTTCAATTCGAGTCCTGCGATCGAAAGCGCCGGAATGCCCGTCATGCCCGTATGCCCGCCCAGCATCTCGAGGTTGCCGAACACGTAGTACAGGCTGATGCCCCAGGCGATGGTCGCAAGCGGCAGGTAGTGGCCCTTCATGCGTAGCGTAATGAAGCCGAGGAACAGCGCCACGAGCACCGTGATGGCGATGCCGATGACGAGCGTGAGCCAGGGTGACATGCCGTAGCGGGTGGTGAGGTACGCCGACGTGTACGCGCCGAGCCCGACGAACGCGGCCTGGCCGAACGACGTCTGGCCCGCAACGCCGGTGAGCATCACGAGCCCGAGCGCGACCATGCTGTAGAGGCCGATGTAATTGCCGAGCGTCACGTAGAACTGCGGCGCGACGAGCGGCACGGCGGCGAGTGCCACGAGGAAGGCGACGAGGGCGGCCCGGGAAAGCATGGCGCTACTCGTCCTCCCCGTGATGATGCGTGGTGAGGCTGCGCCACAGCAGCACCGGGATGATCAGCGTGAACACGATCACTTCCTTGAACGCGCTCGCCCAGAACGAGGAGAACGACTCGATGAGCCCGACCAGCAGCGACCCCGCCGCCGCCATCGGATAGCTCGCGAGGCCGCCGATGATCGCGCCGACGAAACCCTTGAGGCTGATGAGAAACCCGGAGTCGTAGTACACCGTCGTGATGGGACCGATCAGCACGCCGCAGAATGCGCACAGCAGCGCGGCGAGCGCAAACGTCAGCGCCCCCGCGAACGGCGGCGAGATGCCGCACAACCTGGCACCCGCGCGGTTCACCGCGGTCGCGCGCAACGCCTTGCCGTACAAGGTGCGCCCGAAGAACAGCGCGAGCGCACCGATCAGCGCAAGGCTGGTGCCGATGACGAGCAGGCTTTGCACGCTCACGTTCACCGCGCCGACGGAGAACGACGCGGACGTGAACGCCGGCGTGCGCGAGCCCTCGGCGCCGAAGAACCACAGGCCGAGGCCGAGCATCGCGAAGTGCAGCGCGACCGAGACGATGAGGAGGACCAGCACGCTCGCTTCCGCCAGCGGCTGGTACGCGACGCGGTAGATCAGCGGGCCCAGCGCCGTGACGCCCGCCACCGCCATCACGACCTGCACGGGAAGCGGCAGCGACATCGGCGCGAGGAACCACAGGAGCGCCGCGATGGCGAGCGGCACGCCGGTCCACAGCGCGAGTGCGCGGGGGATGCGTCGCACCTCGTGCGCGCGCACCGCACTCCACGACTCCATCGCGCCCGCGAGCAACGCCATGCCGACGACGAGACCCACGATGCCCGGCGCCTTGCCGAGCTGCAGGCTGGCGAGCGCGAGCGTGCCCCACGCGACGAGCTCGCCGGACGGCACGAAGATCACGCGCGTCACCGTGAACACGAGGACGAGCGCGAGGGCCAGCAAGGCGTAGATCGCGCCGTTGGTGATGCCGTCCTGCGCCAGCAATGCGGCAATCGTGAGGTCCACGGCCGAAAGTAGAACCCTACTTTCGGCCGGTCATGCAACCGGCGAACTTCGGGCGAAGCCCGAAAGTTCGCCGTCGAACATCCGTCACGTCACAACGAGCGCCGTGCACACGACTGGGCATCGGCCGCACGCCGCCGTTATTTCGCGAGCTTCCACTTGCCGTCGTCGATCGAGATCATCACGCGCGCGCGATTGTCGAGTCCGTTGTGGTCGTTGGCGTTCATCACGAACACGCCGTGCACGCCGGTCACGTTGGAATTCTCGAGCGCGTCGCGCAGCGCCGCGCGGAATTGCGGCGTGCCCGGCTTCGCAGCCTTCTGCGCCTGCGGGATCGCCTGCGCGAGCAGCAGGTACGCATCCCACAGGTGGCCGCCGAACGTCGCGCGCACGCCGAACTTCTGCTCGTACTTCGTGACGTAATCGGCCGAGCTCTTCTTCACGGGGTTGGAATCCGGAAGCTGCTCGTACACCAGCATGGGACCGATCGGCAGGATGGCCCCGTTGCCATCCTTGCCGACCACGCGGAGGAAGTCGGCGTTGCCGACCCCGTGCGTCTGGTAGATCTTGCCCTTGTAGCCGCGCGCGACGAGCTCCTTCTGCGGCGTCGCGCCTGGCGTGCCCGCGGCGCCGATCAGGACCGCGTCCGGATTGGCGCTGACGATCTTCAGCACCTGCCCCGTCACGGAAGGATCGGCGCGGTTGTACTTCTCCTCCGCGACGACCCTGATGCCGGCGGTTTGCGCGGAGCGCTTCATCTCGGCGAGCCACCCGTCGCCGTAGGCGTCCGCAAAGCCGATGTACCCCATCGTCTTGACGCCGTTCGCCTTCATGCTCACCGCGATGGCGTCGGCCATCAGCGCGTCGTTCTGCGGCGTCTTGAAGATCCACTTCGTCTTCGGATCGGCCGGGTTGATGATCTGCGCGGAAGCAGCGAGCGAGATCATCGGCGTCTGCGTGTCGACCGCGACTTCACGCATGGCGAGCGACGCCGGCGTGGTTGACGACCCGACGATCACGTCGACCTTGTCCTCGGTCACGAGCTTCTTCGCGTTGGTGACGGCTTTGGTCGTGTCGGATGCGTCGTCGAGCACGATCCAGTTGATCTTCTCGCCGCCGATGGACGTCGGCAGGAGGTCGATCGTGTTCTTCTGCGGGATGCCGAGCGATGCAGCGGGACCGGTCGTGGAAATGGTCACGCCGATCGTGACGTCGGCGAATGCGGGTGCTGCGACGGCGAGCACGACGGCGCAAAGCCACTTCGGCGCCTTCGAGGTGTGCATGGAGTGCCTCCGGTGATTGACGTGCCGCGCGTGCCCTTCTCGACAGCGGCCTTCGCGAGCCCGCGCCATTCTACCGGAACCGGCCGGCGCGAAAGCTACAGGGCGCAGAAGGCGACGCCCTCCCCGATCCAGCCTTGTGCGCGCATCGCTGAATAGGTCGCTCCGTCCGCGGTGAATCGGTGGTTCACCGCCGCGAGCGTCGCGGGATTGTTGTACAGGCGATAGACGGGGCGCAGCGTCGCGGGGCATGCGTCGTTCAGCGGCATGTGGATGCGAAAGGCCATGCCCTCGAACATCCACAACGGGTTGGCGCGAAGCGACGCGCACTCCTGCGGGTTGCCGGTGTAGAAGTGGGTGTTGGGGCCGACGTTCGGCGTGCCGAACAACCTGCACACGTCGACCGCCGACGTGTCGCTCGCCGGCGCCACGGGAAACGCGAATCCCGTGCGCTTCCATGCGCCGCCCAGCGCGCCCGCATCCAGTGCCGCCGCCTCTTCGGCAAACGCCGTCATGAAATAGTGGCCAAGCGCCGCGTTGAAGTATTCGATCGCAAGCGGCGCCGCAGCGTTGGCGGCGAGGCGATAGATCTTGCCGCCGGCAAGATCGGACCAGTACAGCTCGCCCGCGCTGTCCTCGCCGAATGCGGCGATCTGGTGACCCGTGTTGAGCAGGATTTCCTTTTGCCAGCGGCCGTCGCGGTCGCGGCTCATCGTCCACATGCGGCCGGAGCAGAAGTCGCCGAAGACGTAGCGCCCCTGCATCACCGGCACGGCGCTTCCGCGGTATGCGAAGCCGCCGGTCACCGAGCACCCCTCGTTGTGCCCGTAGGTTGCGACCGGCGGTGTGTAAGCCAGGGATTTGCACGGCGCACCGCCGCCGAGGCCCGTGCAGCGGTCGCCCTCCATGACGCGCCAGCCGAAATTGAGGCCGCCCGCGGTCCCCCGCGGGACGAAGTCTACTTCCTCGACTTCGTTCTGCCCGACGTCGCCGATGTACAAGTCGCCCGTGACGCGATCGAAGCTGAATCGCCATGGATTGCGCAGGCCCAGCGCCCAGATCTCCAGCCTGCCCTGCCCCGGCGAGGCGAATGCGTTGCCCGGTGGAATGCCGTACGGCGGCGCCGCGTCCACGTCGATGCGCAGCATCTTGCCCAGGAGATCCAGCGGATTCTGCGCGCGGTTGTCGGGATCGTTGCCGCTGCCGCCGTCGCCCATGCCGATGTACAGGTAGCCGTCGGGCCCGAAGCGAAGCGCGCCGCCGTTGTGATTCTCGAACGGCTGCGCAACCGTCAGGAGCTCCCGGCGCGAGGACGGGTCGGCGACGTTGCGGTTGGCCGCGCTCACCGTGAACGATGCGATGACGGTCGCACCGTCGCCGGCTCGGGTGTAGTTCACGAAGAAGCGGCCGTTGTGCGCGAAGTCCGGGTGCAGCGCAAGCCCGAGAAGCCCGCGCTCGCCGCCCGACGCGATGAGGTTGCGCACGTCGAGGAACGGGGTCGCCGCGACCGCACCATTGCGCAGGATGCGGATGGTCCCACCCTGCTCGACGACGAAGAGCTGGTCCGGACCTTCGCCGGTGGCGACGATGTCGATCGGGGATGCGAAGCCGCCGGCGACGAGCTGCGGTGCGACGGGCAGCGCGGCATGCGCTGCGGGCACCGCGAGCGCCGCGGCGATCAGGAGCGCGTGAAGCTTACCTGCGGACCGAATCCCGGATCTCCCGAAGCAGGAGGACTTCCTCCGTGGGGCCCGCGGCCGGCGCGGGCGCCGAGTCGAGACGCGCCTTCGCGGCCGCGAACTGCCGCACCATCCAGAAGATGACGAACGCAAGGATGATGAAATTGATGACCTGAGTGACGAAATTGCCGTACGCGAGTAGCGGGACGCCGGCCTTGGTGAGCGCCTCGTAGGTCATGGGGCCGCTGTAACCGGCGGGCGGCGGCGCGAGCACGACGAAGTAGTTCGAGAAGTCGAGCCCGCCGAACACGCGCCCGATCACCGGCATGATGACGTCCTTGACGAGCGAGTCGACGATCTTGCCGAAGGCTGCGCCGATGATGACGGCGACGGCGAGATCGATGACGTTGCCCTTGACCGCGAACTCCTTGAAATCACGGATCAGCGACATATACCCTCCTAAACGGCGGCTTCGCCGGACTCGCCGGTGCGAATACGAATGACCTGCTCGACGGTCGTGACGAAGATCTTGCCGTCCCCGATCTTGCCCGTGCGCGCCGCCTTGACGATGGCCTCGATCGCGCGGTCGACCATGCCGTCGGGAATGACGACCTCCACCTTGACCTTCGGAAGGAAGTCGACGACGTACTCGGCGCCGCGATAGAGCTCGGTGTGCCCTTTCTGGCGGCCGAACCCCTTGACCTCGGTGACGGTGAGCCCGGTGACGCCGAGCTCGGACAGCGACTCGCGCACCTCGTCGAGCTTGAACGGCTTCACGATCGCTTCGATCTTCTTCATGGTCACGGCTCCGCGTTACATCCCTCGGACAAACTCTACACGAAGCCGGACGTGATCGGAACGCGCCAATCCTTGCCGAACGCCCGCGGCGTGATGCGGATGCCGATCGCGGACTGGCGCCGCTTGTACTCGCTGCGCCCCACGAGGCGCAGCACCTCGGCGACCACCGCCGGCGGGAATCCCGCTGCGACGATGCGCTCGGCGCTTTCGTTGCGCTCGACGTAGGCCTCGAGGATGGCGTCGAGGACGTCGTACGGCGGCAGCGAGTCCTGGTCCGTCTGGTCGGCGCGCAGCTCGGCCGACGGCGCTCGCGCAATCACGCGCTCGGGTATCACGCGCCCGAGGCGATTGCGGTACTCGCACAGTTCGTACACCAGCGTCTTGCTGACGTCTTTCAGCACGGCGAATCCGCCTGCCATGTCGCCGTAGAGGGTGGCGTATCCCACGGCCGTCTCGGACTTGTTGCCAGTGGTGAGCACGATGGCGCCGTGCTTGTTGGAAAGCGCCATGAGGATCGTGCCGCGGATGCGCGCCTGCACGTTCTCTTCCGTCGCGTCCGGCGGAAGTCCCGCGAACTCCCGCGCGAGCGCCGCATCGAATGCAACGGCGATGCCGTCGATCGGCAGCTCGTCGTAGCGCACGCCGTGCAGCGCAGCCATCGCGCGTGCGTCCTCGAGGCTCATGGCGGCGTTGTAGCGCGACGGCAGCATGACCGCGCGCACGCGGTCGCGGCCGAGGGCGTCGACGGCGATAGCAAGGGTGAGCGCGGAGTCGACGCCGCCCGACACGCCGACGATCGCACCCGGAAACGCGTTCTTGTCCGTGTAGTCGCGCACGCCCATGACGAGGGCCTGGTACACGTCCGCCGCCAACCCGGCATCGAGGGATCCGCGAACCTGCCGCGGCGTGCCTTCGTCGAACTCGGCGATGGCGAGCGTCTCGTGCCACGCCGGCACCTGTTGGACGATCGCTCCGCTCGCATCCGCGACGAACGAGGCGCCGTCGAACACGAGCTCGTCCTGGCCGCCCACGCGATTGACGTAGACGACCGGGAGGCCGCATTCGCGCGTGCGCGCCTCGATGGCTGCGCGCCGGTCGGCGTGCTGTCGCGTGTGGTACGGCGAGCCGTTCGGCACCACGATGAGCGTTGCGCCCGCGTCGCGCGCCTGCGCGGCCGCATTCGGCCGCCAGATGTCCTCGCAGATCACGACGCCGACCGCGACGCCTCCCGCCTCGAAGACGCATGGCGACGCGCCGGGAGCGAAATAGCGCGCCTCGTCGAACACCGTGTAGTTGGGCAACGCCTGCTTGCGGTACACGTGGGTGACCTTGCCGGCGCGCACGACGGCTGCCGCGTTGTACAACGCGCCCGCGGAACGCTCCGGGAAACCGACGACGACCGTTTCGTCCTCGACGGCCGCGGCGAGCGCTGCGAGCTCGCGCGCGCATGCGTCGACGAAGGCCGGCCGCAGCAGGAGGTCCTCGGGCGGGTAGCCGCAAAGCGACAGCTCGGGCGTGACCACGAGCTCGGCGTTGCCGCGCCGCGCCGCCCGGACGGCGTCGAGGATCGCGCGCGCGTTGGCCGGAAGGTCGCCGACGCGTTGATCGAGCTGCGCCATGGCGAGCCGCATGCGGGGATGTTAGCACCCGGATAACTTGAGCACCCTTCGCAATCACGCGACAATCGGGGACGATGCGTTCGCCGGTTCCCTTCGTCGCCACGCCGATGCCCGTCGTGGCCTCGCCCCTGGTTCGAGACGACGTTGCCCTCTGCGACATTGCGGTTGCGGAGTGGGACGCGCTCGCGCCCGAGAGCCCGTTCCTCACGCACGCGTTCCTGACGGCGCTGCACCGTCCCGGCTGCGCGACGCCGCGCACGGGGTGGACGCCGCGTTACGTCACTGCCTGGGACGGCCATCGCCTCGTCGGTGCGATGACGGTCTACGCCAAGACGCACAGCTATGGCGAATACGTCTTCGACTGGGGATGGGCGGAAGCGTACCGCCGGCACGGGCGCCGCTACTACCCGAAGCTCGTGTGCGCCGTGCCCTTCACGCCGGTCTCGGGTCCGCGCGTCCTCGCCGCGCACGCGCCGGTCCGGCGCGCGATGCTTGCGCATGCGCTCGAGCTCGTGCGCCGCCACAAGTTCTCGACGCTTCACGTGCTGTTCCTGCCGGAGGAGGAGGCGCGCGAAGGCGAAGCGCTCGGCATAATCCCGCGCGCGAGCGTGCAGTTCCACTGGACGAACGAAGGCTACCGCGACTTCGACGACTTCCTGTCGACGTTCTCGCACGACAAGCGCAAGAAGGTGAAGCAGGAGCGGCGCAAGCTGCGCGACGCGGGCGTGACGTTCGAGCGGCGGCTCGGCAGCGAGATCACCGCGGCGGACTGGGCGTTCTTCTACCAATGCTACGAGTCGACGTACCGCGCCCACCATTCGACGCCCTATCTCACGCCGTCGTTCTTCGAGGAGATCGGCGAGAAGCTTGCCGCCAATACGATGCTCGTCGTCGGCACGCGCGACGGCCGTCGCCTGTGCGCCGCGCTCGACGTCTACACCGACGAGACGCTGTGGGGCCGCTACTGGGGCATGACCGAATACGTGCCGGGCCTGCACTTCGAGGCCTGCTACTACCAGGCCATCGAGTTCTGCATCGAGAAGGGCATCCATCGCTTCGAGGGTGGCGCGCAGGGCTTGCACAAGCTCGCACGGGGCCTGCGTCCGGTCGCGACCCACTCGCTGCATGCGGTCGGCGACACCGACTTCGCCGCGGCAATCGCCGATTTCTGCACGCGCGAGCGCGTCGAGGTCGAGCACTCGCGCGACGAGCTCGCCTCCTCCTCCCCGTTCAAGCAGGACGTGCACCGCGAACAGTAAGCCGGTGCGGATCTTCTACGCCGACCAGTTCGTGCTGCCGCTGCCCGCAGGGCATCGGTTCCCCATGCCGAAGTACAGCGCGCTGCGCGAGCGCGTGGCCGCCGTCGCCGCGGACCGCATGTGCGTAGCCGACGCGGCAAGCGATGCCGACCTCCTGCGCGTGCACGATGCCGCCTATGTCCGCCAGGTGGTGGACGGGGCACTCGACGCGCAGGCGATGCGCCGCATCGGCTTTCCGTGGTCGCACGCGATGGTGGAGCGGTCCCGGCGCTCCGCGAGCGCCACGATCGCGGCATGCCGCAGCGCGCTGGAGTCGGGTTGCGGCGTCAACCTCGCCGGCGGCACCCATCACGCGCACGCCGGGTTCGGCGAGGGATTCTGCGTGTTCAACGACGCCGCCATCGCGGCGCGCGCGATGCAGGCGGAAGGCCGCGCGGGCCGCGTGCTCGTGCTCGACCTCGACGTGCACCAGGGCGACGGCACGGCGGCCATCTTCGCTGGCGACGACAGCGTGTTCACGTGCTCGATGCACGGGCGCGCGAACTTCCCGTTTCGAAAATCCGCGTCCGACCTCGACGTGGAGCTCGACGACGGCACCGGGGACGCACCCTATCTCGCCGCACTGCGCGTCGCGTTGCCGCGCGCACTGGATCGCGCGCATCCGGACCTCGTCATCTACCTCGCGGGCGCGGACCCGTACGAGGGCGATCGCCTCGGAAGACTGTCGCTATCGAAAGCCGGCCTCGAAGAACGCGATCGCTACGTGCTCGACACGTTTTGTGCGCAGGGCTTGCCCGTCGCCATCGCCATGGCGGGCGGCTATGCGGAGCGCATCGAGGACGTCGTCGACATCCACTTCAATACGGTCTCGCTCGCGCTCGAGCGATGGGCCCCGGACGCGCGAGGCGCAATGCTAGACTTTGCCGGTCATGACCGCACCGCTCCTCCTGTCGCGTGAAGGCCGGGTCGCGACGCTCACGCTCAATCGCCCCGAGTCGCTCAACACGCTCGACTTCTCGCTCATGGACGCGCTCGTGGATGCGTCGGCGGAAGTGGCGTCCGACGATACGCTGCGCGTCGTCGTGATCCGCGGCGCCGGCAAGCATTTCATGGCGGGCGGCGACATCAGGACGTTCGCGGGCATGCTCGACGGCGAGTCGGCCGAGCGCACGCGTCGCTTCAGGCGCATGATCGCGCGCCTGCATTCCGCGATCGAGGCGTTCCACCGCATGCCTCATCCCGTGATCGGCCAGGTGCAGGGCGCGGTGGCGGGATTCGGCCTCTCCCTCATGAACGCGTGCGATCTCGTCGTGGCCGCCGACAACGCCTACTTCGCATCGGCCTATCGGGCAATCGCGCTCACCGCCGACGGCGGCGGGTCGTGGGCGCTGCCGCGCCTCGTCGGCATGCGGCGCGCCATGGAGATCATGCTGCTCGGCGAGCGCTTCGACGCGCAGCAAGCGCTCGCATGGGGCCTCGTCAACAAGGTCGTGCCGCTTGCGGAGATCGACGCGACGATGGAGGCCGTCATCAGGTCGCTTGCCGACGGGCCGACGCTCGCGATCCGCAACGCGAAGCGCCTCATGCGCGAGTCGCTTGCGCGCTCGCTTTCCGGGCAACTCGACGCGGAGGCCGCGAGCTTCGCCGCGTGCGCCGGAACACCCGACTTCCTCGAGGGCATCGCGGCGTTCCTCGAAAAGCGGCCGCCGCGGTTCCAGTGACGGGCTCGCTTCGCGGGAAGTCCGTGTTCATCACCGGCGGATCGCGCGGGATCGGTCTCGCCATCGCGCTGCGCGCCGCGCGCGACGGCGCGAACGTCGCCATCGCGGCCAAGACGATCGCGCCGCACCCCAAGCTGCCCGGCACGATCTTCACGGCCGCCGAGGAGATCGAGCGCGCCGGCGGCCGTGCGCTGCCGATCGAATGCGACATCCGCGACGAGTCGGCGGTGCACGCCGCCGTCGAGCGCACCGCGACGCAATTCGGCGGCATCGACGTGCTCGTCAACAACGCGAGCGCGATCAGCCTCACCGGAACGCTCGACACACCGATGAAGCGGTTCGACCTCATGATCGGCGTCGACGTGCGCGGCACGTTCCTGTGCTCGCAAGCGTGTCTTCCGCACCTGAAGCGGGCGGCCGCCGCCAACCGCAATCCTCACATCCTGACGCTCTCGCCGCCGCTTCGCATGGATGCGAAGTGGTTCGCCCCGCACGTCGCGTACACGATCGCGAAGTACGGCATGAGCATGTGCGTGCTCGGCATGGCGGAGGAGTTCCGCGGCGAGGGCATCGCGGTGAATGCGCTGTGGCCACGGTCGGTGATCGCGACGGCAGCCATCGCGATGATCCCCGGTGCGCAGGAGCAGGTCGACGGGATGCGCAAGCCTGCGATCGTGGCCGACGCCGCGCACGCGATCCTCGTGCGCGACGCCCGCACGACAACCGGCCGATTCTTCATCGACGAGGAAGCGCTGGCCGAGGCCGGCGTCACCGACTTCGCGCAATACGCCGTCAACCCCGGCACGCCGCTCGTGCCCGATCTGTTCCTGTGACACGGTCGCGCCGCACCTGGCTGTTCGTGCCGGGCGCCGACGCGCAAGCGCATCGGGCGGCCGCGCAGTCGAGCGCAGATGTCCTGATCCAGGAGCTCGAGGACTTCACGCCGCCGTCGCTCCGGAAGGCAGCGCGCGCGCTCGCGATGAGCCTGTATGCGCAATGGCGCGGGGCCGGCAAGACCGTGGCCGTGCGCGTCAACCCGCTCGAGACCTGCGGCCGCGAAGACCTCGATGCCGTGCTCGCCGCCAAGCCCGACATCGTTATGATCTCGAAAGTGGCCAAGCCCGAGCACGTGCGCGCGCTTGCCGACATCGCGGGACCCCTCGTCGAGCTCGTGCCCAACATCGAGAGCGCGGCAGGCTTGGTGCGCACGATCGACATCGCGGCTGCCGCCCGCAACGTGACGGCCGCGCTCATGGCGAGCGAGGACATGGTCGCGGACCTCGGCGCGGCGCGCACGCGCGACGGAGGCGAGCTCGCCTACGCGCGCGCACGCTTCCTCGTCGAATGCCGGGCCGCCGGCATCGAGGCGATCGACTGCCCGTACACGTTCAGCGACGTGCGCGGTGCCACGAAGGACGCACGCTACGCAAAGGCATTGGGCTATCGCGGGAAGAGTCTCGTCTCTCCCGTTCACGCGGATGCAGTGAACGGCGTCTTCACGCCGTCGCGCAGCGATATCGCCCATGCGCGGCGCGTCGTGGCGGCGTTCGAGAAGGCCCGCGAAGCGGGCGTCGAGCGAGCGCACGTGGACGGCGCGCTCGTCGAGGTTCCGATCTACGCGGCGGCGAAACGGCTCCTCGAATCGCGTTAGGACCTCATTACTCGTCGTCGGACGAAGCCTTCGGCGGGCCGGCTTCTTCCTTCGGCGCCACGTTGCCGTCGACCTCGCGCCGAGGCTGG
>Ga0207701_10002362_pt1 | contig 19584 bp, 12 predicted proteins | sample KBSSwiSSwithPhiX_FD_184294 | JGI IMG/M metagenome (GOLD analysis project Ga0207701, IMG submission 184294) | Switchgrass rhizosphere bulk soil microbial communities from Kellogg Biological Station, Michigan, USA, with PhiX - S5 (SPAdes) (version 2) | ecosystem: Environmental > Terrestrial >... | reverse complement strand
GCGCGTGCGGACGCGCGAGTGCGACGGCGCCAATAGCGAGCCACGCCATCAGCGCGGTTGCAATCAATGCGAGCGAGGAGATCGCCACCCCGCGGTCAACGGCGTGCGAGACTCGCCGCGCGACGGTTCACTTGACGTGCATCCCCGGTGTGGCGCCGTCGTCCGGAGCGAGTAGATAGATACCCGGTCCGTCGCCGGACGCGGCCAGCACCATGCCTTCGGACAAGCCGAAGCGCATCTTGCGCGGCGCGAGATTGGCGACCATCGGCGTCAGCCGTCCGACGAGATCGGCGGGCGCGTATGCCGACTTGATGCCCGCGAAGACGGTGCGGTGCTTCGCCTCGCCGACGTCGAGCGTCAGCTTGACGAGCTTGTCAGCGCCATCGACCGCATCCGCTGCGACGATGCGCGCGATGCGCAGGTCGACCTTCGCGAAGTCGTCGATCGTGATCGTCGTTGTCTTCACTGGGCTCGCACCGTTCGCCGATTGCGTGGTCTTGTCGTCGGCGACCGTAGCTGCCGGCATTGCGGTCGGGACTTTCGCCGCCGCGCGGGGCTGCGCGGTGGACGGAGCGCTTTCCGCGGGCGCGACTTCGAGCAATGCGTCGATCTGCTTTGGATCGATTCGCGTCATCAGGTGCCGATAAGGCTGGATGCGCGTCGGCATTTGCCATGCGTCGCCCCACATGAAGTCGCGCGACAGGCCGAACAGGTCGCGGGCGACGCGCGACGATACGCTCGGCAGCACCGGCGCGAGGATGACGGAGAGCAGCTGGAATCCCTGCAGCGCCTGCGAGCACGCGGTCTGCAGCCGGTCGCGCTGCAACGGATCCTTCGCCAGCACCCACGGCTGGGCCGCGTCGAACGCCTCGTTGATCCGGTCGGCCATGCGCATCGCGTCGCGAAGCACCTTGCCGAACTCGCGCGCATCGTAATTAGCGCGCGCCGCTTCGGCTTCGAGCGCCGCGGCTGCGAGCCGACCGCGCTCGTCGTCAGCCGACTCGGCGGGTGTGGCCAGCGCGCCTTCGAAATACCGCGTGATGAAGCTCGCCGCACGGCTCGCGATGTTCACGTACTTGCCGATCAGGTCGCTGTTGACGCGTGCGATGAAGTCGTCAGGACCGAAGTCGATGTCCTCGACGTGGGCGTTGAGCTTGGCCGCGAGGTAGTAGCGCAGCCATTCCGGGTCGAGGCCGAGATCCATGTAGCGCTGCGGCGAGATCCCCGTTCCGCGCGATTTCGACATCTTTTCGCCCGAGAACGTGATGAACCCGTGCACGAACACGTTCGTCGGCGTCTTGCGCTGCGCGAAATGCAGCATCGCCGGCCAGAACAGCGTATGAAAGTAGACGATGTCCTTGCCGATGAAGTGATACTGCTCGACGGACGGATCGGCGATGAACGCGTCGAACGTACGCTGATCGCCGAGCGTCTTCGCGGCGCCGGAGTCGAAGTGCTTCTTCAATGCCGCGAGGTAGCCGATCGGCGCGTCGAGCCACACGTAGAAGTATTTCTTCGGCGACCCTTCGGGCTGATCGGGAATCTCGATACCGAAATAAGGCGCATCGCGCGAGATGTCCCAGTCGCCGAGCTGCTTGCCTTCGTCGCCGAGCCACTCCTGCACCTTGTTGAAGACTTCCGGCTGCAGCGCCTGTCCGGGGGCGGGCGCTGCCGTCCATTGCTTGAGGTAGGCGACGACGTCGGGCGCGGAGAGCCGGAAGAACAGGTGCTCGGATTCGCGCATCTCGGGTTTGGCACCCGTGATCGTCGAATACGGCTCGATCAGGTCGGTGGGCGCGTACGTCGAGCCGCAGACTTCGCACGCATCGCCGAACTGATCCTTGGCGCCGCATTTCGGGCACGTTCCCTTGATGTAGCGGTCGGGCAGGAACATGCCTTTGACCGGATCGTAGAACTGCGAGATCGTCCGCGTCGCGATCAGTCCGCGCGCGGCGAGTGCGCGATAGATCGATTGCGCGAGCTCGACGTTCTCCGGCGAGTGCGTCGAATGCGTCGTATCGAAGCTGATCAGGTAGCGCGCCCAGTCCCGCCGGTGCGAGTCGCCGACGCCCGCGATCAGCGCCTCCGGCGTCATCCCTTCGCTTTCCGCCTTCAGCATGATCGGCGCGCCATGCGTGTCGTCGGCGCAGACGAAGTGGACGACGTTGCCCTGCATCCGCTGGAAGCGCACCCAGATGTCCGCCTGGATGTACTCCATGATGTGCCCGATGTGGAACGGTCCGTTCGCGTACGGAAGCGCTGTCGTGACGAACAGCGTACGGGCCGGGGGAGCAGGCATTCGAGGCGTCTTTTGAAAGGCGATACGCTAAGGTTGGTCGCAAATTCTAGCAAAAGCACCTCGTTGGCCGCAGGCGGACGTGGCCGATCGGCTAAAATGAACATCCGCCGCGCGCCACGCCTGTCGTGCGCGGAGGACCATCGAGGAATGCCATGGCCGTGACCCAAGCCGACGTCGAGCAAGCATTGCACGGCGTCACCGATCCCAACACGGGCCGCGATTTCGTCGCATCGAAATCGGTGCGCAAGATCAATGTCGACGGCGACAGCGTCAGCGTCGACGTCCAGCTCGGCTATCCGGCGCGAAGCCAGCACGACCTCCTGAAGCGCCTGGTGCACGATGCGCTGGCGAAGCTTCCCGGCGTCGCGCGCGTGAGCGTCAGCGTCTCGCAGAAGACGACGTCGCACGCCGTCCAGCGCGGCGTCAAGCTCATTCCCGGCGTCAAGAACATCGTCGCCGTCGCGAGCGGCAAGGGCGGCGTAGGCAAGTCGACGACCGCCGCCAACCTGGCGCTCGCGCTCGCGGCAGAGGGCGCGCGCGTGGGCGTGCTCGACGCTGACATCTACGGTCCGTCGCAGCCGATGATGCTCGGCCTCGCGGGGCGCCCCGAATCGAAGGATGGCAAGACGCTCGAGCCGCTCGAAGCGTACGGTGTGCAGGCGATGTCGATCGGTTTCCTGATCGACATGGACACGCCGATGGTCTGGCGCGGACCGATGGTGACGCAGGCGCTCGAGCAACTGTTGAAGGACACGAACTGGCGCGATCTCGACTACCTGATCGTCGACATGCCACCGGGCACCGGCGACATCCAGTTGACACTTGCGCAGAAGGTGCCGGTCACCGGCGCCGTCATCGTCACCACACCGCAGGACATCGCGCTGCTCGATGCGCGCAAGGGCCTCAAGATGTTCGAGAAGGTCGGCGTGCCCATCGTCGGCATCGTCGAGAACATGTCGGTCCACGTCTGCTCGAAGTGCGGCCACGCCGAGCATATCTTCGGCGAAGGCGGCGCCGAACGCATGTGCCGCGACTACAAGGTGCCGTTCCTCGGCAGCCTGCCGCTCGACATCCGCATCCGCGAGCAGGCGGATTCGGGACGCCCGTCGGTGGTGTCCGATCCGGACGGTGCCGTCGCGGACGCGTACAAGGCGATTGCGCGCAAGGTCGCGATCTTCGTCGCGCAGAAGGCCGAGGACTTCTCGGCGAAGTTCCCCAACATCGTCATCCAGAACACGTGAGCCGCCGGCGGATCGCGTGCGCGGCCGCGACGCTGCGGGCGTCGCGCGAACCAGGGGCTGTTAACGGGCCCTAAATCCATGACCATCAAATCCGACACGTGGATACGCCGCATGGCGCAGTCGCACGGCATGATCGAGCCGTTCGAGCCCGGCCAGGTGCGCGAGGCGAACGGGCACCGGATCGTGTCGTACGGAACGTCGAGCTACGGTTACGACATTCGCTGCTCGAACGAATTCAAGATCTTCACGAACATCAACTCGACGATCGTCGATCCGAAGGCATTCGACGCCGGATCGTTCGTCGATTTCGGCGGCGACGTCTGCATCATTCCGCCGAACTCGTTCGCGCTTGCACGCACCGTCGAGTACTTCCGCATTCCACGCAACGTCCTCACGATCTGCCTCGGGAAATCGACTTATGCACGCTGCGGCATCATCGTGAACGTCACGCCGTTCGAGCCCGAGTGGGAAGGTTACGTCACGCTCGAGTTTTCGAATACCACGCCGCTGCCGGCCAAGATCTATGCGAACGAAGGCGTCGCGCAGGTGATCTTCTTCGAGGCCGACGAGGTGTGCGAGACGTCGTACAAGGATCGCGGCGGCAAGTACCAGGGCCAGCAGGGCGTCACGCTGCCCAAGATCTGAAAGCCCTCCATGAACGGGCTGCGCGCTCCGATTGCTTTGGAGCGGCAGCAGGCATTCGCCCTAGAAGCGGCTCGAGATCCAGTAGACGGCCGCGCCCATCAGCGCCGCGGCGGGAAGCGTCACGATCCATGCGACGACGATGCGCTGTGCGACGTGCCAGCGCACGGCCGCCGTACGGCGCGCGGCGCCCACGCCGACGATCGCGCCGGTGATTGTGTGCGTCGTCGACACGGGAACGCCGAGTCCCGTGGCGAGAAACAGCGTGATCGCGCCACCCGTTTCCGCGCAGAAGCCCTGGATCGGTTTCAGGTGGGTGATCCGTGAGCCCATCGTGTGGACGATCCGCCAGCCGCCCATCAGCGTGCCGAGCGCCATCGCGAGCTGGCAGCTGATGACGACCCAGAACGGCACGTGAAACTCGCCGCCGAGCATCCCCTGCGAGAAGAGCAGTACGGCGATGATGCCCATCGTCTTCTGCGCGTCGTTGCCGCCATGGCCGAGCGAGTACAGCGACGCGGACGCGAGCTGGAGTATCCGGAAGCGCCGGTCGACGGCAAACGGCGTCGAGCGAACGTTCAGCCACTGGACGGTGACGACGATCAGTTGCGCGAGCACGAAGCCGAGCAGCGGCGACAGCACGATGCCCGCCGCCGTTTTGCCGAGGCCGCTGTACACGACCGCGCCCAGGCCCCCTTTGGCGATGCCGGCCCCCGCCAGGCCGCCGATCAGCGCATGGCTGCTGGAGGACGGCAGGCCGAGGCCCCACGTGACGACGTTCCAGACGATTGCACCCGTCAGCGCACCGAAGATCACGTGTGCGTCGATGATGCCCGCGTCGACGATGCCGGTGCCGATCGTGTTCGCGACGTGGAGCCCGAAGACCGCGAACGCGATGAAGTTGAAGAACGCCGCCCAGATCACCGCGGTGGTCGGCTTCAGCACGCGCGTCGACACGACGGTCGCGATCGAGTTCGCGGCGTCGTGCAGGCCGTTCATGAAATCGAACACGAGCGCCACGCCGATCAGCGCGACAATGGCAAACGAGCCGAGCGTGGCGAGCTCCATGCGCGCGGCGTCCGGTCAGACGTGCTTGGCGGTGACGGTTTGCACGACGTTCGCAACGTCGTCGCACTTGTCGACGACGCGCTCGATCAGCTCGTAGAGCTCCTTGCGATCGATGTAGCCGACCACGTTCAGCGCTCCGGTCCCGAGCTCGGCGCGAATGCGCGACAGCCCGGCGTCGAACGATTCGTCGGCACTCTGTTCGACGTTGCCGACCTTCTCGCACAGCGCGAAGATCGTCTTGTGGTCGCGCGTGATCGAGTCGAGAAACGGCATCACCTGCTGCAACAGGTCCGCGCTTTCGACGACGGCATCCACCATCGACCGCATCTCCTCTGCGAACACCGAGATCGAATAGCGCTGGATGCCCTTCGCCGTGTCCTCGATCAGGTCGACGACGTCGTCGAGGTCGTGCGCGAGGAGCAGGATGTCCTCGCGGTCGATCGGCGCCTGGAACGTCCGATTGGCGCCGATGAAGATCTTGCGCGCAACCGAATCGGCCCGCTTCTCGATGACGCGAATGGATGCGACGTGCTTGTCGGCCGTCACCTGCTGGTGGTCGACCATGTCGCGCAGTTCGAGCGCGGCGTCGTGGATGCACTTGGTCTGCTCGCAGAACTGGTTCGTGAAGCTGATCTCGGGAGGCATCAGCCGGCTGAAGAGATTGAAGGCCATCGGATTCGCTTTGCGACAGGCACCGGAAAGAGCGACCATTCGCCCGGCGCGGCCGGTCGTTGATCGGCCGACCGCATCGACGAACGGAGGAGGCTCGATGGTACCCGGCATGCGATCGAAGGCGTTCTCGATTGCGATCATCGCCTCGTGCCAGGTCGCTGCAATGTCGCTGTGGTTTTCGGCCTCCGCAGTCCTGCCGGCGCTGACCGCGCAGTTCCGGCTGACGCCCTTCGCCCAAGCCGCGTTGACGAGTTCGGTTCAACTGGGCTTTGTCATCGGGTGCATTGCAAGCGCGTTGCTCGGGCTGCCGGACCGCGTCGATCCGCGCCGGCTGTTCAGCCTCGCGGCGATAGCGGGCGCGGTCGCCAATGCGGGCCTGCTGGCGATCGATCCGTCGTCAGCAGGGGCGCTCGTGTTGCGCGCGGTCACCGGCGTCTGCATGGCGGGCATCTACCCGGTCGGCATGAAGCTCGCATCGACGTGGGCCAAAGGGGACATGGGCCTGATGGTCGGGATACTCGTCGGCGCGTTGACGCTGGGTAGCGCATCGCCCCACCTGTTCAACGCCGTCGGCGGGATTGGATGGCAGGCACCGATCGCGCTGGCGGCGATCGCCTCGCTCGCTGCCGCCGGCGGCATTCATCTCGCCGGCATCGGTCCCAATCGCGCGCCTTCGCCGCGCGTCGATCCGCGCGCCGTGCTGGAGGCCTGGCGCGACGTCCCGTTGCGTCTAGCCAATCTGGGATACCTCGGTCACATGTGGGAGCTCTACGCGATGTGGGCGTGGATAGGCGTGTTCCTGCAGGCCAGCTTCACGCTGACGATGCCGGCGGAATCCGCCGGCGTCGCGGCGAAGCTCGCGGCGTTCGCGACGATCGCGTCGGGCGCGGTCGGATCGGTCGCCGCAGGTCTTCTCGCCGACAAGCTTGGCCGCACGACGCTGACGATGGCCGCGATGGCCGTTAGCGGGACCTGCGCGGCGACGATCGGGCTTCTGTTCGGTGGCAGCGCCGCCGCGCTGGTGGCCGTCTGCATCGTCTGGGGAATTTCCATCGTTGCCGATTCGGCGCAATTTTCCGCGTCGATCGCCGAACTTGCCGACCGATCGCGCGTGGGGACGATGCTGACACTGCAGACCGCGCTCGGGTTCACGCTGACGCTCGTCACGATCCACCTGATGCCGCACCTCGTGGCCGCGATGACGTGGCGCTATGCGTTCGCGGTGCTGGCGCTCGGACCCGCCGTCGGCGTCGCGGCGATGTTCCGACTGCGCCAGCGTCCCGAAGCAAGCCGGCTGGCCAACGGGCGCCGGTAGGACTCCGGTCCCATTGCCGGAGGCGCCGGCGATGGCGAAAATTCCGCTGCGCGGCCCGCTGCGCCGGCGTAGCATCGAACGCGGTCGCCAACGCCACCCTCGGACGTCAAGGAGACATCATGGGCTATCAGCTTGAAGGTCGCTTGCTCGAAGTGTGCAACTGCCGGGTGCTCTGCCCGTGCTGGATCGGTGAGGATCCGGATTACGGAACGTGCGACACGATCATCGCCTGGCATTTCGACAAGGGAACGATCAACGGCGTCGACGTCTCCGACCGGACGATCGCGCTGATTGCGCACGTGCCGGGCAACATATTGCAAGGCAACTGGCGCGCCGCCGTTTATCTCGACGATCGCGTGACACCGGCGCAGGAGCAGGCGATTCTCGACGTGTACACGGGCAAGCTCGGCGGACCGGTCGGCGATCTCGTCAAGCTCGTCGGCCAGGTCGTGTCGGTCGAGAAGGTGCCGATCAAGTTCGCCGTCCAGGGCGGCAAGGGAACGATCGAGGTCGGCACCGCCGGCTTCGCCGAACTCGTGCCTTACCAGAGCGCGACGGGACAGACGACGACGTTGACCGACACGGTGTTCTCGACGGTGCCGGGCGCGCCGGTCTTCGTGGGCAAGGCGCTCGATTACTGGTCGAAGGATCACGCCAAGATGGGAAAAGACATCCACATCAAGGGCCACAACGCGCTGCAAAGCGTCTTTCGCTTCGCCGCCTGACTTTGGCCGGCTCGGAGGGGCGCGGCGCGCCCGCTGCACATGGCCGCGACAGTTGAGGCTCCGCCCGGCAGCGCCGGGTCAGGACCTCGCATGCGTGGCGCACCCGCGCTGATCGTCGCGCTGGTTGCGCTCGCGTGGCTGTCGCTTGGCCTGTGGAGCGCGAGCCCGTGGCAGCGATGGCTCGACCACGGCGGCTGGGCCGACACCGCGTGGCTCGCCGAAATCTGCCGTGCGCTGCCGCAGGGCGAGCGCTTGGCACCCGCGCTCGCCTATGCGACGGCGTGGCTGCTGATGATCACGGCGATGATGCTGCCGACGACGCTGCCGCTGCTCGCGATCTTTCGCCGCATCGTGGCCGCGCGCAGCGACGCAGCGGCGCTCGTCGCGGCGCTGCTCGCGGGCTACGCAGCCGCGTGGCTCGGGTTTGGCGTCGTCGCGTACGGCATCGATGTCGGCGTGCGCGAGGCGGCAACGTCGGGATGGCTGCTGGCGCACGGGTGGGTCGTCGGCGCGGTGGTCATCGGGGTGGCCGGTGCATTCCAGTTCAGCGCGCTCAAGTATCGCTGTCTCGAGCGCTGCCGGTCGCCGTTCGGCTTCGTCAACGCGCGCTGGCGTGGCCGGCGGCCGCTGGCCGAGAGCCTGCAACTGGGGATCGCGCACGGGTTGTTCTGCGTCGGCTGCTGCTGGGCGCTGATGCTGGTCACGTTCGTCGTCGGCATGGGCAACGTCGGCTGGATGCTCATCGTCGCCGCCGCGATGGCGGCCGAGAAGAACCTCCGGTGGGGCGCCAGGCTGCGCACACCGTTCGGCGCGGCGCTGCTGCTGTGGGCCGCCGGAATCGTCGTCGCCAACGCCTGATCAGAAAAACCATCGCGCGCCGCGCCGAACCGGCGCACAATGCGGCGCGACAAAACGCGCGACCGGCCGCCGGGCGGAACTTCGGGGCGTTGCGCAGTCTTAACGGGGGTGCCTGTTTGCGCCGCGCGAACTCGCGGACGGCCAGCGCGAACGAGCGCCCCTTTGTCGTGCCGTCGCGCGACGCGTAATTCCGACCCTTCTGGGAGTCAAAGGATGAAATTCCGCTTTCCCGTCGTCATCATCGACGAGGACTACCGCTCGGAGAACGCCAGCGGCCTCGGCATCCGGGCGCTCGCGCGCGCCATCGAGAGCGAGGGCGTCGAGGTCGTCGGCGTCACGAGCTATGGCGATCTCGCCGGCCTCGCGCAGCAGCAATCGCGCGCGTCGACGTTCATCCTGTCGATCGACGACGAGGAGTTCGGCGGCGGCGCGCCGGAGGAGACCCGGGCCGTGCTCGCGAACCTCCGCGCGTTCGTCGAGGAGATCCGCTTCCGCAACTCCGAGATCCCCGTGTTCCTGCACGGCGAGACGCGGACGTCGCGGCACATCCCGAACGACATCCTGCGGCAGCTGAATGGCTTCATCCACATGAACGAGGACACGCCGGAGTTCGTGGCGCGCGTGATCCTGCGCGAGGCGCGCACGTATCTCGACACGCTGGCGCCGCCGTTCTTCCGCGCGCTCGTCCACTACGCGAACGACGGCTCGTATTCGTGGCACTGCCCGGGCCATTCGGGCGGCGTCGCGTTCCTGAAAAGCCCGGTCGGCCAGATGTTCCACCAGTTCTTCGGCGAGAACCTGCTGCGCGCCGACGTCTGCAATTCCGTCGACGAGCTCGGCCAGCTGCTCGACCACTCGGGCCCGGTTGCGGCGTCCGAGCGCAACGCGGCGCGCATCTTCAACACCGACGAGCTGTTCTTCGTCACCAACGGCACGTCGACGTCGAACAAGATGGTGTGGCACGCGACCGTCGCGCCGGGCGACATCGTCGTCGTCGACCGGAACTGCCACAAGTCGGTGCTGCACGCGATCACGATGACGGGGGCGATCCCCGTGTTCCTGACGCCGACGCGCAACAACATGGGGCTGATCGGCCCCATCCCGATCGACGAGTTCCGCTGGGAGAACATCGAGAAGAAGATCCGCGCGCATCCATTTGCGCGGAGCGTCAAGACGAAGCCGCGCATCCTGACGATCACGCAGAGCACGTACGACGGCGTGCTGTACAACGTCGACACGATCAAGGACCTGCTGTCGACGAAGATCGATACGCTGCATTTCGACGAGGCGTGGTTGCCGCACGCGACGTTCCACGATTTCTACCGTGGCATGCACGCGATCGGCAAGGACCGGCCGCGCTCGAAGGACGCGCTGATCTTCTCGACGCAATCGACGCACAAGCTGCTCGCGGGCCTGTCGCAGGCGTCGCAGATCCTCGTCCAGTACAGCGACACGCGCCAGCTCGACCGCTACCGGTTCAACGAGGCATACCTGATGCACTCGTCGACGTCGCCGCAATACGCGATCATCGCGTCGTGCGACGTCGCCGCGGCGATGATGGAGCCGCCGGGCGGAACCGCGCTCGTCGAGGAATCGATCATGGAGGCGCTCGACTTCCGCCGTGCGATGCGCAAGGTCGACGAAGAGTACGGCGACTCGTGGTGGTTCAAGGTTTGGGGTCCCGATACGCTCGCCGAGGAGGGGATCGGCGACCGCGAAGACTGGATGATCCGCGCCGAGGACAAGTGGCATGGCTTCGGCGGCCTCGCGCCGGGCTTCAACATGCTGGACCCGATCAAGGCCACGGTGCTGACGCCCGGCCTCGACGTCGAGGGCGATTTCGCCGACCAGGGCATCCCGGCGGCGATCGTGACGAAGTACCTCGCCGAACACGGCGTCATCGTCGAGAAGACCGGGCTCTACTCGTTCTTCATCATGTTCACGATCGGCATCACGAAGGGCCGCTGGAACACGCTACTGACCGCGCTGCAGCAGTTCAAGTCCGACTTCGACGGCAACCAGCCGCTCTGGCGCGTGCTGCCCGAGTTCGTGCTGGCACACCCGCGTTACGAGAAGATCGGTCTGCGCGATCTTTGCGACAGCATCCACGGCATCTATCGCGCCAACGACATCGGCCGGCTGACCACCGAGATGTACCTGTCGGAGCTCGAGCCGGCGATGCGCCCCGCGGATGCGTTTGCGCGGATGGCGCATCGCGAGATTGAGCGCGTCGAGATAGACGATCTCGAAGGCCGCGTGACGAGCGTGCTGCTGACGCCGTATCCGCCCGGCATTCCGCTGCTGATTCCGGGCGAGCGCTTCAACCGGCAGATCGTCAAGTACCTGCAGTTCGCGCGGGACTTCAACGAGCGGTTCCCCGGCTTCGACACCGACATTCACGGCCTCGTCGAAGAGGAGATCGAAGGACGCGTTCGCTATTTCGTCGATTGCGTCGCCGGCGCGAAGGTCATCGCGGCGATGCCCACACTGCGCGTGCGCAGCGTGAAGGCAAAGGGCGCCTGACGCGTCACGCGTCCGCCGCGAGCGTCACGCATCCGGCACGAGCGTCACGTCCATCTGGTAGAAGCGGAACGTGTTGCGCGTTGCGGCGTTGGCCGCTGCGCTCGCCGCGTAGCGATCGAGGACGTCGTCGATGAACGCCGCACGGTCGGCTTCGGGCAACCGTGACGTCCACGCGACGAGACCCACGGCGCAGAATGCGAAGAAGGCGTCGCGCGAGCCGAAGTCCCACGCCTTCGATGCGCAATCCTGCTGCAGCACGCGAAAGCCGTTGCGCACGGCCGCGGCGCGGTATTGCGCAGGCGTCAGCCGCAGATAAGGGTCGGTGAATCCCGCGAATGCCGGCTGCCAGCGCGGCGCGGCACGCGTTTCCTCGACGACCGTTTCGAGACTCTTGCGCTCACCCATCGTGACCAGCCGCAGCAGCGCACGCCCCTGCGTCCGGATCGCGCGACGGATCGACTGCAGCGCCTGGTCCTGCTCGGGCACCCAATGCAGCGCGTTGAACGAGACGATGACGTCGAACTCCGCGTTGAACGCCAGTACACGCGCATCGGCGACGTCGAAGCGCAGATTGGCGTGACTCGTCGCGAAATGCGTTGTGGCGTAATCGATCATGTCGCGTGACGGATCGACGCCGACGACCGATCCCAGTGGAACACGCTCGGCAATCTGCGCCGTGATCCTGCCCTGTCCGCAGCCGACGTCGAGCACGCGCTCCGCACCTTGCAGCGTGAGCAGGGCCAGCGCCTCGTGCGCCATCACCTGCTGCAGGCCGGAGATGCGTTCATAGCCTGCGGCGTTCCATTCGGATGTCATGTGTAAACCTTCCCGCCGGATTCGCGCGCATCGATTCGCGGCGCCGTCGATTGCCATGCATCGCGTAACAGGGTAGCGTGCACGCTCGGCACCCGCACCTGTTCGTCAAGCTTAATGCCAAAGTTCTCCCGGCCACAGCAACAACGTATGGCCGACCGGATCGAATTCCGCGTTCTCACTCGCTGCACGTGGGTTCTGGCGTTCGCATGCGCCGTCGCGGTCGCTGCAGCGCGCTCGCTTCCTGCGGATGCGCAGCCGACACTCGCACGCGACGTCGCGCGCACGTCACTCCCCGTCGCCGATGCAGGCCCGGACATCGCGGCACGGATCTTCGACGCCATCACGATCGACGGTAGCGCGAGCCACGACACGGTGCCGCCCACGGCGGCGGGTGCCGGACTCATCACGTTTCACTGGCGCATCGCTGCGGCACCCGCTGGCAGTCGCGCTGCGATCGACCCGGCGTCGCCGGCGCCGTCCTTCACGCCCGACGTGCCGGGCCGCTACGTTGCCGAATTGGTCGTGAGCGGGACCGACGGCGTGTCGAGCGCGCCGGCGCGTGTGAGCGTCGTCGCGTACGCGCAGGATGCCGCCCCCGTCGCCGATGCGGGAAGGGATCGCATCGTCGGTGTGGACGACGTTGTCGAGCTCGATGGCGACGGCAGCTATGATCCCGACGGAGTGCCGCTGACATTCGCGTGGTCGTTCGCATCGGTGCCGGCCGGCAGTGCACTCAACGATCGCGAGCTTGTGGGCGCGGCAGGGCCTGCCGCGCATTTCGCACCCGACGTCGAAGGCCGCTATGTCGTCGAATTGCGCGTCGGCAACGGCCGCCTCACGAGCGTCGCGCGCACGACGGTGACGGCCGTCGCAGGCAACATCGCGCCGGTCGCAAGCATCCGCGCGACCGTGCGCGGGGGCGGCATCGATCTCGATGGCTCGGCGAGCGTCGATCCCGACGGCGGTCCCGAACCGCTGCGCTATGCGTGGTCGCTCGTTGCGCGCCCTGCAGCCAGCCGAGCAACCACTGCTGCGATCCGGGACGCGCACCGCGCGCCAGCGACGTTCACGCCCGATGTCGACGGCACCTATGTGTTCCGGCTCGACGTCTTCGACGGCGAAGCGCGGGATGCGATCAATGCACTCGTGTCGTTCGAGCGGCAGGCGCCGGTCAAGGATTCGGTCGCTGCGGGGCAGCCGCCCCCCAAAGCGGCCGGGTCCATGGGCACTGGACCGATGCGCGATCGCGAAGAGCGCATTCGCATCGTGCGTCTCGCGTTGAACGTCGCGCCGCAATCGGTCACGGTGACGGCCGGTGATGCCGCCGCGTTCAACGTCAAGCTCGCCGGCGGCGGTAACTCCAGCACCGAAGCGTCGCTCAGCGTGCAGAACCTGCCAACGGGGGCAACTGCGAGTTTTGCGCAGCGATCGCTCGCGACCGGCGAGCGAACGACGCTGACGATCGCGACGGACAGGACGATGCCGCCGGGCTCCTATCCGATTCGGCTCAGCGCGTACCCAACCGACGGGAGCGTCGCGATCGCGCGCCCCTCGACGATCGTGCTGCGCGTACACGCGCTGCTGCGCGACACGCCGCCCGTCGCGTGCGGTGGCGTCAACGTCGCGGGATTGGCGCGCGTCGTCTACGTGTCGCCCGCGGGATCTGACGGCGCCGGCTGCGGTGCCACGCCGGCGTCCGCATGCGCGACGATCCAGCAAGGGATCAACAGTTGCAGCGGCACCGGCTGCGGCGTGCTCGTCCGCTACGGGCGCTATCGGACGACGGCGACGATCAACCTGGCCAACGGGGTCAACGTCTACGGCGGCTGCGTGTTCACGTCGACCGCCAACCCGAACTACCGCACGGTGATCGACGCGAGTCCGGCGCCCGGGACACCGGCGCTCGCCGCGACGTCGATCGCCAGCGCGACGACCGTGAACGGCCTCGTCGTCATCGGCAAGGACGAGACCGCCAACGGGACCGCGAGCATCGCGATGGCGGTGTCGTCGAGCTCGGGTTTGACACTCAACCGGATGGTGCTCGTCGGCGGCAGCGGGGGTGCAGGCGCGACCGGTGGTTCCGCTTCATCGCCAGGCGGAAGCGGAGGGCGCGGTGAAGATTTCATTCCCGGCGGCTCCGGCGGCCTGTCGTGCGCGTCGAACCACACGACGGACGACGGCAACGGCGGCCCGGGCCAGGTGTCGGTCCCCGGTTTCGCGCAACCCGACGGATGCTACCCGCAAGGTCGTACGACGACGACCAGCGGAAACGCGAGCGGCACCGTGATCGGCGGCGTCGGCGGCTCGACGGGGGGCAACGGGGTCTTTTGCACAGCCGGCGCTCCGGGTGCCGGCGGGCCAGCGGGGTCCGGCAACGCCGGCGCGTGCGGGACGCCCGCACAGGTTTCTCCGCTGAGCGGCGGCACGTTCGCCGGCGTGGTCTGGACACCGAGCTCCGGTGACAGCGGATCAACCGGCGCGGTGGGCAGCGGTGGCGGTGGCGGAGGTGCCGGCGGTGTCTGCTCGTATCTGACGAATTCGGACTACCACATCGATTACTACGGAGGGCCGGGTGGCGGGGGTGGCGGCGGTGGCTGCGGCGGCAACCCGGGCAATGGCGGCCAGCAAGGCGGCGCATCAATTCCGCTCGTCGTCGCCAATTCGACGCTGGCGTTCGACCTGACGCAGAGCGTCGTCGTGCCGGGACCCGGCGGACGCGGCGGCGACGCGGGCAACGGAAGCGCGGGCGGCACCGGTGGCGGCGGGGGTTCCGGCCAGAACTACGGTTTCACGCTGTTCTGGGCGCAGCAATGCGGGGGAGCGGGCACAGACGGTGGCAGTGGCGGCTACGGCGGTGCGGGAAGTGCCGGCGCAGGCGGCCACGGCGGACCGTCCGTCGGCGTTGCGCTCGTGGGCACGTCGGTCGCGCCCGCCAGCGTTGCCGGCGTCTACGCGCCGCTCCCGGGTGGACCAGGCAACGGTGGCACCGGCGGCGCTGCGGCACCCGCCAGCGGGGCCTGCTCGGGGCCCGACGGCCCTTCCGCGGTGAGTGGCCTTGCTGCGCCCTTCTTCAACTTCAACAACGCGCCAAACAACTTTCTCGCGCCGAACCAGCAGTTGACGGTCAACCAGTCGCGCTATTCACTCGACGGCACGACCCAGCTGACCATGCAGAGCAATACCTACCTGTGCCTGTATCGCAACGGGGTCGAGCTGTTTTGCTCCAACGTTTCCGACGGCCTCTCGCCGGCCACAGCCATCATGCAGACCGACGGCAACCTCTGTGTTTACGATCCCGACCACACGCCGCTCTGGTGCAGCAACACCAACGGCAATCCGGGCGCGTATCTCCTCGTGCAGGACGCCGGCTACATCGGGATCTACGTCGGAGCCACCCAGATCTGGAGAATCCCGTGATCGCGTTGCGACACGTGCGCGTCGCACGTCTGCTCGCGATCCTGGCGTTCGGCGCACCGTGGCTCGCCTCCGTGGCGTTCGCGCAGACCGTGTGTCCGCCGACGTGCGCGGGGCAGTCGCTGACGACCCCCAATTTTTCGCACGCCGACTTGACCGGCGTGAGCTTCGTCGGCTCGACGATCACCGGTGGCGTCTTCATCGGTGCGAAGCTTGCCGGTGCCAATTTCAGCAACGTCACGTTCACGACCGATCCGACGAACCCGGCGCAGAGCAATGATTTCACGCTCGCCGATCTGACGAACGCGAAGTTCATCGGCGCGAAGTTCAACGCGCCGACCTATCTCGCCTACGCGACGCTGACGTGCGCCGATTTCTCGAACACGAACCTCACCAACGGCAACGCGATCTTCGGCGATGATCCGCTGATCTACGACTCCAGCCAGAATTGCAGGATCAAGTTCCAGTCGGCGACGATGAGCTGCGAGTTCATCGATCAGTGGCGGTACTTCGACCTGACGAAGGCGATCCTGTCGGCGTGCATGGACAAGCTCGCGGGCCGGACATTCGATGGCGCGCTCATGGGTGGCGTCAGCCTTATCGGTGCCGTGCTCGACGGTACGACGTTCGTCGGCGCGAACGTCAGCCTCGCCGTGTTCGACAATGCAAGCCTGCAATGCGCAGCGACGGCGAGCGGAGGCACGCAATGCGTGGACTTCAGCAACGCGCTGATGCAGGGTGCGACGCTCAACGGCGCAAACCTGAGCGGAGCGTCGCTCTATCGCGCGTTCCTGTCGAACAACATCAACGGCAATATCACGCAAGCGGGAGCGCTGAAGCAGGCGCACCTCAAGAACGTCAACCTCGCGTTCGCCGAACTTTCCGGCGTCAACTTCCAGTATGCGAACTTCTATGGCAGCACGCCGGCCAACCCCGGTGGGTGCGCGACGAGCGCGAGCAACAGCGCGGGCTTCACGTTGGGTTGCGCGAGTGCGCAAAGCGCCAACATGACCGACACGACTTTCAGCAACGCTTACCTTTACGGTGTCGATTTCCGCAGCGCGTCGATCCTGAACGTCGATTTCGGGCAGGCGACGTTGGCCGGTGCGAATTTCTCCGGCGCGACGATCGGCACCAATTCGAACGGCTCCGCGACGAGCTTCAATCGCGCGTATCTGCAGGGTACGAATCTCGATCTCGCGACCCTGTCGCAGGCCGATCTGACCGATGCCTTCATCGACTTCCGAAGCGGCGGTAACCTGCTGTCGATCAACCTCGACGGCACGAACCACAATCAGTTCGCCTGCTCGATGGGGTCGCCCTGCGCGCCGCCGAGCGGACAAGACGTGTGCGTCTACGTGCGGATGCCGGTGACGACCGTGCCGGGTGGCAACACGACGATCACGTGTCCGGACAGTTTTGCGGCCGGTGCAGCAGGGTGCGGCGTTGCCGATCCGTCTGGGGGCAACACGCGCTGGAAGAGCCGGCTCGCGATCGGAACGCCGCCCGATCCGGGTCCGCCACCCGGCTGGTACACGAACACCGCGACTTTTACGTTGCAAGCGCCTTCGGCAACGGTTTGCAATAACCAGGGGCCGACGGCGCGGGTGCTCGACTGGTGACGCGGTCGCGGGTCGTGGAATCCCGAATGCGCCACAGGGTGCGGCCGCATTCGATGATGCGGAGAGAATTCCGATGAGCAAGCGTCGAAGCGATTTGCAGGAGCTGGTCGGGCGCAGGAGCGAAGCGATGGCTGCGCGGAGACGCCTTGCGCGGAAGCGCGCCGCCGGTGCGGCCGCACCCGCCGGCACGGCGTCGCGCGCATCGGCCGACGACATCCCGCGCCGCGAGTTCATCAAGCGCGTGACGGCTGCAGCGGCTGCACTGGGCCTGCCGGGCATTCCCGCTGGCACGCTCGCGGCGAGTGCCCCGAAGAAGCCGCATCCGAAGAAAACGAAGGTCACGCTGTTCTTCAATTTCGCGCATCTGGGCTACGCCGATACCACGCACCACCTGTACATGGGCGGGCGCAAGTACACGCTCGAGCGCGTCAAGGACAAGCCGCAGGTGCTGCGGCAGGAGCGCAGGAAGAACGCGTTCCTCCGCGCCGTTCCCGACGATCAGATCACGCATCATGTGACCAGCGTCGAGATCGCCAGCGCCGCCGTCACGCTGGCGTACACGACATGCAACGAGAACCCCGCGACCGGCACGTGGGAGATGACGTTGATGCATTTCAACATCCCGCCGGCGGCCGTTCAGTACGCGTACGCGCAGGCGCGGATCATGCAGCCGACGGGTCCGTTGTCGTTATCGAACAAGCGCAAGCTCTACGGCATTGCGCCGGCGATGACGCAGACGGATTTCGAGGAGGAGCTGTCGCTCGTCGACGTCTGCAACCAGGCCGAGACGTTCGTGGGATTGCATCCCGATTTGCTGTCGATCGACCCGAACAGCGCGGCGCACATCCAGACGAACTATGTGAGCCCGGACTCGAACACGCAGTTCCTGACGTCGTTGTTGCAGACGATGGGGCCTGCGGCACCTGCAGGCACCGCGAATGTCTCCGTCAAGCCGCCGTGGGCGACGCTGACGCCGCTGATCGACGACCAGACGCAGCAGCCGTACAAGAAGAGCGACGGCATGCTCAATCAGTATTACCCCGACTGGAGTTCCACGGTCGACGAGAACATGGCGCCGGCGGTGGGTACCGTGCACCCGCTCGTCAAGAACGATCCGCATCTCGGCATCGATATCACCGGATTCAACCTGAACGATCCCGACAATCCGGTCCCGGCCGACGCGCTGACCGGAACGAAATGGGCAGTTCACGACGGCGTGCCGACGGTCTATCGTCCGGTCGTCGGCGCCACGGCCGACGATCCCGCCGTCGCGTTCACGAACCAAGGGCCGGAAACCGGCCTCTACGTGACGCAACCGGTGATCAGCGTGCTGAGTGACGGTCGCGTGCAGGTGACGCTCGACAACGTGTCGAACTGGTTCCTGCGCTACCTCGGCATGTGGGTGCAGTTCATCGCACCCGACGGCAAGACCGTGATTCCGCTCAGCCAGTTGCCGAATGACACGTTCCCGGCGGAGCCCGGGCCGTACCCGCGCAGCGGCAGCCTCGACAAGAGCGATGCGATGTTCCTCGGTGTGGTTTCGCCGGCGGTTGCCGTTTGCGCGATCCCCGTGTATCCCGGTGCGTTCTCGCCGACATTGAACATTCCGACGACCGCGCAGACGATGCAGATCCTCTACGCGGGACTCGGCCAGTCCGGCTCGATTCCGGCGGACCCGGCGGGCATCATCGGCGTAGGCGTCGGCATGACCGCCGCATTCAACTACGGCGTCGTCGGACTCTTCATGGCGGCCGGCGCATCGACGTTCGACTCCGTGTTCAAGCTGGTCGTGTCGCTCGGCGGGGGCACGGTCGCCGCCGCGGTGATGGAGCTGATCGGCGGCCTCATCAACCAGGCGAACTTCGGCGTGGGCCTGCTGGAGTTCGCGATGGGTTTTCTGAAGATCTTCTTCCAGGCAGGACTAGCCCAGGTCATTACGGTGATCGCCACGGCCATCTCCGTAGAGCTCGGCGCCGCCGAGGTCATCGATTCGGTTCCGGTCGCCGGGCAGATCGCACGCGCCGTGGCGGCGGTCATCGGTGCCGCGCAATTGATCGAAACGTCGATCGAAGTGGGTATCTCGCCGGCCGTTTATTCGTTCGAGGTCGTCGAGACGCACAACCTCTCGATCAACATCCTGCCCGCTGACAACGACACGCAATTCCCCGCGCCCCCGCCGGGTTACACGCTTTACTACCGGGTGAGCTACCTGTTCGACAGCGGCACTGCGAACACGCAGGACGCCGTGACCGTTCCGGATCCGACGGTGAAGGTCATTCCCATCGAGTTCACCGGCATTCCACGCGGCGGGCAGGTGAACATCTCGATCGGGTTCTACATGCGCAAGAGCACGACACCCGTCGGCCAGAACGACTGGTGCGCGGGTTTC
>Ga0207701_10002361_pt1 | contig 19587 bp, 17 predicted proteins | sample KBSSwiSSwithPhiX_FD_184294 | JGI IMG/M metagenome (GOLD analysis project Ga0207701, IMG submission 184294) | Switchgrass rhizosphere bulk soil microbial communities from Kellogg Biological Station, Michigan, USA, with PhiX - S5 (SPAdes) (version 2) | ecosystem: Environmental > Terrestrial >... | reverse complement strand
ACTTCGGCCGCCGATTCTCCGCGAGCCGCTGGTTGACCGCCTCTACTACAGTGTCGACCGTATCGAGATGCATGCCGCGCGCGGCCGCAATGCGCTGCACGAGCGAGTCGACGCGCTCGATGTTCGGTGCGCCGTTGGCCAGCGCCCGCGCGGCCGACGACGGCCTGGCGAGTCCGCCTGCCGCCGCGGCGTATTTCTCGAACGGCACCTGGTCGTCCGGCGCCGCGCCCATCTTGCGGCACAGCGCGCTCACCCAGTCGTAGACTTCGCGCGATTGCACGAGATCGCTGTGGACTGCCTCGCGGATCGAGCGCACCTCACCGGTCTGCACGCAGCGGTAGTTGCCCGTGAGAAGCATGCTCCACTTCGCGAGCGGCACGAACACCGAATCGTGGACCTTGAGCTTCACCGGCAGCTCCATCCCGTCGTAGCGGACCGCTTCGATATCGGCCTGCAGGTCGCGCAGCATGGCGGTGTGCACTTCCGACGGGAAGCGCGCGACCTTGAAATTGGTCGGCAACGTGACCTGTAGCACGTTGATCTTTTCTTCCGGCGGACGGAACGCCTGCGGGTCCGGGCTGCAAAGCGTCACGAGCGCGGGATCGAAGCCGTCCCACACCGCCGGGTCGGTGTAGCAATCGCGCAGCGCTTGCGCGTCCAATCCGGGGATGCGCGCAAGGTACGGCAACGGCGGCATGTTCATGATGGACATGCACGGAACGCGTGCCTTGGCGATGCGGGCGAGGACCTCGCGCACCGCCGGCGAGCGATATTGCGGCTCCTGCATCGCGAGCGCGACCAGGTCGTAGTCCTCGGGATTGACGTCCGCGCAACCACTCGCGGACAGCTCCCCCGGCGCGCGGCGCGAGTCGACGTCCACGAGCCCTTCGCGTCCCTTGACCGGCATGCGCACGCGGATGCCCTCCGCGTTGATGACCTCGACCTCGTTGGGCAGGCACACGAGCCGCATCTTGTGGCCGGCGAGCACGAGCTTGATGGCTAAAAGCGAGCCGTAAGACGCCCCCAGACCGAGGACGCGATATTGCTTCTGCATGGACATTCCTCCTTAGTGAGCGCCGCGCTTTCCCGAAGACGGGTGGCGATCTACTCGGGGCGGATGGTCCTACAGAACTTGAAGCGGTTCAATCGTGCACTGCACACCCGGGCAAGTCATTCCCGCGGCAGGCCCCCGAACCTGCGATAGAACGCGTCGTCGCCCGGCGGCCATGGCTCTCCGGGCTCCGACAGCGTCGCCGCGAGGTGCCGCTCGGCGTCGCGGTGGGTCAGGCGATAGAAGTCGCGGCACAGCGCATAGGCCGCTGCCCCCGGCCAGTCGAGCGGCAGCAGGGCCGGCGGCAACAGCGGATCGCGCAGCAGCACGCGGCGGTACGCGTGGATCAGCAGCGTTCGCACGACGAAGCATTGCTCCGGGTCATGCGCGTCGCCTTCGCGAAAGTGCTCGATGACGGCGCCGAAGCGCGCCAGGAATCGCCGGTAGCCGGAAGCGAGCGACCCCAAGTCCCATGCTTCGGGCACCGCATGCGCGATCGGCCGCCCGGCGAAGTCCGCGCCGATCGCCACGGTGACCGACGAGGCAATTCCCTTCGCGTCGAGAATCGAGGGCAACGCGCGCGCGGCCTCGTGGGGACGAAGGAACGTCGTTGTCCCGAGCTCGCCGAATCCCGCCCACGCAAGCTCCTGCCGCAAGTCGAGGCGGCGCGGCGCGGCGACGCGATCCGCGAGCACGAGCTCCCAGTCGCCTCGCCAATCGTCGGCGGGGCGCTCGTAGATGCGCCTGTACGCGTCGTGAAAGCGACGGGCGCCCTCGCGCGTCAGGCGATAGCGGCTGCGGCGGCCCTGCGAGGCGCGCGCTAGCCAGCCTTCGGCGGTGAGGCGGAATACACTGGTGCGGACCAGGCGCTCGCTGAGGTCGAACGGCGCCAACAAGCGTATGAGGCCGGTGAGCCACACCCTGCCGCCGTGCGGCGCGAGGGCATCGCCCCAGACGGTGACGATGAGCGACTTGGCGCGCGGCGGGTCGGCCGCGAGCGCGCGCCGGATCCATAGCGCAACGTAGGAATCTGATACAGAAATGGATTGCATTGTCAGAAAAATGTATCATATCTGGCGAGGAGGAACACCATGTACGCCCAGCAGGTAGACACCGGGGTCGCCAAGGTCCAGGCGCTCGCCGAAATGAGCGAGGAAGATCGCGCGTTCCAGGCCCGGATCGACGCCGACGTGAAGATCGAGCCGACGGACGCGATGCCCGAGGCGTACCGGCGCACGCTGGTGCGCCAGATCCAGCAGCACGCGCATTCGGAGATCGTCGGCATGCTGCCGGAAGGCAACTGGATCAGCCGCGCGCCGACGCTCAAGCGCAAGGCGATCCTCATGGCGAAGGTGCAGGACGAGGGCGGCCACGGCTTGTACCTCTACGCGGCCGCGGAAACGCTCGGCGTGTCGCGCGACCAGCTCATCGCCGACCTGCATGAAGGCAAGGTGAAGTACTCCTCGATCTTCAACTACCCGACGCTCACGTGGGCCGACATCGGCGCCATCGGGTGGCTCGTCGACGGGGCGGCAATCATGAACCAGATCCCGCTGTGCCGCTGCAGCTACGGGCCGTATGCGCGGGCGATGGTGCGCATCTGCAAGGAGGAGTCGTTTCACCAGAGGCAGGGGTTCGACATCCTGATGGCGCTCTGCCGCGGCAGCGACGAGCAGAAGGTGATGGCGCAGGATGCGCTCAACCGCTGGTGGTGGCCGTCGCTCATGATGTTCGGGCCGCCCGATGCGCAGAGCGTGCACAGCGCGCAGTCCGCGCGGTGGAAGATCAAGCTCCTGTCCAACGACGAGCTGCGCCAGCGCTTCGTCGACCAGACCGTTCCGCAGGCGGATTACCTCGGCATCACGATGCCCGACCCGGACCTGCGATGGAACGACGAACGCGGCCACTACGACTTCGGCGCCATCGACTGGAGCGAATTCCACGAGGTGCTGAAGGGAAACGGCCCATGCAACAAGGAGCGGCTCGCCGCGCGCGTGGAAGCCTGGGAGAACGGCGCGTGGGTTCGGGAAGCCGCGCTGGCGTTTGCGCAAAAGCAAGCGGCCCGGCAACAGGCGGCAGCATGAGCGCGAAGGGCCGCTCCCGAGCGCGATTTGCCCTGGAGCGCGAAGCGCGGAGGGTAGTCCAATGAGAACGGAGTGGCCGCTCTGGGAAATCTTCATCCGGTCGCAGCACGGGCTCGCGCACAAGCACGTCGGAAGCCTGCACGCGACCGACGCGGAAATGGCCGTGAAGAACGCGCGCGACGTCTACACGCGGCGCAACGAAGGCGTGTCGATCTGGGTCGTGAAGTCGTCGGAGATCACCGCATCGAGTCCCTCCGACCGTGAGGTGCTGTTCGAGCCGGCGGCGTCGAAGATCTACCGGCACCCGACCTTCTTCCCGATGCCGGACGAAGTGAAGCATCTATGAGCCCGCCGGGCCGCCCCAAGGGCGAATTGCCCCGAAGCGCGATAGCGCGGAGGGAACTCCAATGAGCGCGAAGCTCGAGTACCTCCTTCGCCTCGGCGACAACGATGTCGTTCTCGCCCAGCGCCTGGGCGAGTGGGTGGGACACGGGCCCGTGCTGGAAGAGGACATCGCGCTCACCAACGTAGGCCTCGATCTCCTGGGCCAGGGGCGCATGTGGCTCGCCTACGCGGGCGAAGTCGAAGGCAAGGGTCGCACCGAGGACGATCTCGCCTTCCTGCGCGACCAGCACGCGTATCGCAACGTCCAGTTGGTCGAGCTGCCGAACGGCGACTTCGCCGATACGATGGCGCGCCAGTTCTATTTCGATCACGTCCATCTGCTGCTTCTTCACGCGCTGGCGCGGTCGACGGACGGACGTATCGCGGAGATCGCGGCGAAGGCGCAGAAGGAAGTCGCGTATCACGTCGAGCGCAGCGCAGATTGGGTCGTCCGTCTCGGCGACGGCACGGAGGAATCGCACACGCGCATGCAGCGCGCGCTCGACAAGTTCTGGCCGTACACCGGCGAGCTCTTCACGCCAGACGCGGTCGACATCGAGCTTGCGAAGCGGGGCGTTGCGCCGGATCCGTCGACGCTGCGCGAGCCATGGCTCGCGGCGATCGGCTCGGTCGTCAAGGAAGCAACGCTCGCGATGCCGGACGGCGAATGGATGCAGGGATTGCGCCGCGGCGGCGGCAAGCACGGCGTGCACACGGAGCATCTCGGCCACCTCCTGTCCGAGATGCAATTCCTGCAACGCGCGTACCCGGGTTCTTCATGGTAGAAACGACTCCCACACTCGCGGTTGCCGCCGCTTCGCTGCCCCCCGAGGGGGCGCAGTTCGAGCCTCGGGGCGGCCCTTCGGCTCGAACGACCGACCGCGTCTGGGACGCGCTGGCCGACGTGCCCGATCCCGAGGTCCCCGCGGTCTCGATCGTCGAGCTCGGCATCGTGCGCGACGTTTCGATGACCGACGGGCGCGTGCGGATCGAAGTCACGCCGACGTATTCGGGCTGTCCGGCCACCGAGATGATCTCGACGATGATCCGCGAGCGCCTCGCTGCCGTGGGCCTGACCGACGTCGATCTGGTGATGACGCTGTCGCCGCCGTGGACCACCGACTGGATCGCGCCGGAAGGCAAGCGCAAGCTCGCGCAATTCGGCATCGCGCCGCCGCATGCGGTGGTGAACGTCGCCGGGATCAGTCGAATCCGCAAGGCAACCGTGCCGTGCCCGCGCTGCGGTTCCAAAACAACCTCCCTCCTGTCGCAATTCGGCTCGACCGCGTGCAAGGCGCAGTACAGGTGCGACGATTGCCGCGAGCCGTTCGACTACTTCAAGCCCCACTGATGAGCAAGTTCCACCCGCTGCCGATCGCGCGCGTCGATCGCGAAACGCGCGACGCCGTGGCGATTACGTTCGCGGTTCCCGACGCGTTGCGCGACCAGTTCCGTTACGCGCAAGGGCAGCACCTCACCTTGCGCGCCAAGGTCGCCGGCGCCGACTTGCGCCGCTCGTACTCGATCTGCTCGGCGGTCGGCGACGATGCGCTTCGCATCGCCGTGAAGAAAAGCCCGGGCGGGGTCTTCTCGACGTGGGCCAACGAGGCGCTCAAGGCGGGCGACGTCGTCGACGTCATGCCGCCGCTCGGCCACTTCAACATCCCGCTCGACGCGAGCCGCGCGCATCACTACCTGGGCATCGCCGCGGGCAGCGGCATCACGCCGCTCCTGTCGATCGTCAAGACGACGCTGGCGACCGAGCCGGGCAGCCTTTTCACGCTGATCTACGGCAACCGCGCGTCGAGCACCGTCATGTTCAAGGAGGAGCTGGCGGCGATCAAGGACCGGTACATCGACCGCTTCAACCTCGTCCACGTGCTCTCGCGCGAGGCGCAGGACATCGAGCTCCTCCACGGCCGCATCGACCGCGCAAAAGCCGACGCGCTGCTTGCGCACTGGGTCGACCTCCCGGACATCGACGCCGCGTTCGTATGCGGCCCGGAAGGCATGATGGAGGCAGTCACCGGCGCGCTGCGCGCACGGAACTTTCCGGAATCCCGGATCAAGGTCGAGCGCTTCGCCGCGAGCATCCCGAAGCACACGCACGTCGTCCCCGATGCGCCGCGCGTCGGGCACGCCGAATGCGAGGCGACGGTGGTGATCGACGGCGCCACGCGCACGTTCACGCTCGAGAAGGGCAAGGAGAACCTCCTCGACGCGGGACTGCGCAACGGCATCGAGCTTCCGTACTCGTGCAAGGGCGGCGTGTGCTCGACATGCCGATGCCGCGTCGTGGAGGGCGAGGTCGACATGGACGTCAACTTCGCGCTCGAGGATTACGAGGTGGAGCGCGGTTTCATCCTCGCGTGCCAAAGCTATCCCGTGACGGATACGGTCAAGGTCACCTTCGACGATACCGGCACCGGCTGATATAGGGTACGTCCCGGCCATTGCCGGTAAGATGGCGGAAACACGAGGCAGAATTTTGAGGAGTCCGTAACGTGCCGCATCCTTTATTCGAGCGTCATCGCGCGCTGCTCGATCGCGCGGTGCAAGCGATTCACGAGCGCAGCTACTGGAGCGCGTTTCCCGAGTCGGCGAGCCCCAAGGTTTACGGCGAAGGTGCCGCCGAAGCCGGCAAGGCCGAGTTCGACAGCTTTCTCAACCGGCGCTTCCCCCTGACCCAGCCGGCGACGGTCGGCGACGTCGGCGGCGAGCGCTCGCCTTTCGGCATCCCGCTCGGCATCACGTATCCCAAGCCCGACATCGACGGCCTCTTCGCAGCGGTCGGGCGCGCGCACGACCAATGGCGCAAGGAAGATCCCGAGACGTGGGCGGGCGTGTGCCTCGAAACGCTCGCGCGCATCAACAAGGCCAGCTTCGCAATTGCGAGTGCGGTGATGCACACGACCGGCCAGGCGTTCATGATGGCGTTCCAGGCGGGCGGTCCGCACGCGCAGGATCGCGGTCTCGAAGCGGTCGCGTATGCGTGGGACGAGCTGTCGCGCGTGCCGCGCTCGGCGCAGTGGGAGAAGCCGCAGGGGAAGAACGAGCCCATCCGCATGGAGAAGCGGTTTCGCGTCGTGCCGCGCGGCATCGGTCTCGTCGTCGGTTGCTGCACGTTCCCGACGTGGAACGGCTACCCGGGTCTGTTCGCGAGCCTTGCGACCGGCAACGCGGTCGTCGTCAAGCCGCACCCGGGCGCGATCCTGCCGCTCGCGATGACCGTGCGCATCGCGCGCGAGGTGCTCGCCGAAGCGGGATTCGATCCGAATGTCGTGACGCTGTTTGCGCACGAGGCCGGCAGCAACGTCGCGCAAGAGCTCGCGCTGCGTCCCGAGGTGCGCATCATCGACTTCACGGGCAGCAGCGCAAACGGCCGCTGGCTCGAGGAACATGCGCGGCAGGCGCAGGTCTACACCGAAAAGGCAGGCGTCAACCAGATCATCGTCGACAGCGCGGCCGACATGAAGGCCGTCGCGCGGAACGTTGCGTTCTCGCTGTCGCTCTACTCGGGACAGATGTGCACCGCGCCGCAGAACATCTACGTGCCGCGCGACGGCATCGACACTGCGGAAGGTCGCCTGTCGCTCGACCAGGTCGCGGAGTCGATCGCGGACGGCGTGCGCAAGCTGCTCGGCGATCCCGCGCGTGCGGTCGAAGTGCTCGGTGCCGTGCAGAACGCCGGCGTGCTGCGCAGGCTCGAGGCGGCGCGCTCGCTCGGCAAGGTCGTGCTCGATACGCAATCCATCGTGCATCCCGCGTTTCCGGAAGCGACCGTGCGCACTCCGCTCATCGTCCAGCTTGCGACGGCGGACCGCGCGACGTATCTCAACGAATGGTTCGGTCCCATCGCGTTCGTGATCGGCACCGCGGATACCAACGAGAGCCTCGCGATCGCGCGCGACGCCGTGCGCGGGCATGGCGCGCTCACCCTGTCCGTCTATTCGACCAACGACGACGTGATCGCGCGTGCAATCGACGTTGCCGAGGATGCCGGTGTTGCGCTCTCGATCAACCTTACCGGCGGCATATTCGTGAATCAGTCCGCCGCGTTTTCCGACTTCCACGGCACCGGTGCGAATCCGGCAGCCAACGCATCCCTGACCGACGCCGCTTACGTCGCAAGCCGCTTCCGCGTCGTGCAGCACCGGATGCACGTTTGAGGTCACCATGAATTACGAATCGATTCTCTATCAGAACGCGGACGGCATCGCGCGCATCACGCTGAACAGACCCGATCGGCTCAACAGCTTCACGTCGTCGATGCACGCGGAGGTGCGCGACGCGCTCGCCCAGGTCTCCGCCGACAAGTCGGCGCGCGTGCTGCTGCTGACCGGCGCGGGGCGCGGATTTTGCGCGGGCCAGGATTTGTCGGATCGCGCAGTCGCGCCTGGCGAGACGCCCGTCGATCTCGGCGAATCCATCGAGAACAACTATCGCCCGCTCGTGCTCGGCTTGCGCGATCTGCCGTTGCCCGTCGTATGCGCGGTCAACGGCGTCGCAGCCGGCGCAGGCGCCAACATCGCGCTGGCGTGCGACATCGTGATTGCGGCCCGCTCGGCGAGCTTCATCCAGGCGTTCTGCAAGATCGGGCTCATACCCGATTCGGGCGGCACCTACTTCCTGCCGCGGCTTGTCGGCACTGCGCGCGCGATGGGACTCGCGATGCTCGGCGACAAATTGAGCGCCGAGCAGGCCGAGCAGTGGGGAATGATCTGGAAGTGCGTCGACGACGCGGCGCTTGCATCGACGGCCGATGCATTGCTAGCGCAGCTCGCGCAGGCGCCCACGCGCGGTCTCGCGGCCATCAAGCGGGCGATCCATGGCTCGTCGAACGCCGCGCTGGAGGATGCGCTCACGCTCGAGCGCGACCTGCAGCGCGAGCTCGGCTACAGCGAGGATTATCGCGAGGGCGTGGACGCGTTCCGGAACAAGCGGCCACCCAAGTTCACGGGAAAATGAGTTCGTTGGCACCCGCCGCGGAGGTTGCCATCGTGGGCGCCGGCGCGATGGGCACCGGCATCGCGCAGGTGGCCGCGAAGTATGGCCATCGCGTTCACATCTTCGACAATCGCATCGGCGCCGCGGACGCGGCGCAGCAGCGGATCGGCGATGCGCTGCGCAAGCTCGCGAGCAAGGGCAAGCTCGATTCCTCCGAGGCGGAAGCCGCCGCTGCGCGAATCGTCCCCGTGCATGCACTCGGCGACCTCGTGAGCGCGAAGCTCGTCGTGGAAGCGATCGTCGAGGATCTCGACGTCAAGCGCAAGATGTTCCGCGATCTCGAGGTGGTCGTTACGCCGGAAGCGGTGCTCGCGTCGAACACGTCGTCGTTCTCGATCACCTCGCTTGCGGCCGGAATGAAGCACCCGGGCCGCATCGTCGGCATGCACTTCTTCAATCCGGCGCCGATCCTGCCGTTGGTCGAGGTCGTGAGCGGCCTCGCCACCGAACGCGCGGTCGCCGATCTCGTGTACGAGACGGCGAAGGCGTGGGGCAAGGTGCCCGTGCACGCGAAGTCCACGCCGGGCTTCATCGTCAACCGCTGCGCCCGGCCGTTCTACGGCGAAGCACTTCGGCTGCTTCTCGAGAACGCTGCCGATGCGGCGACGATCGACTCCGTCATGCGCGAGGCAGGCGGGTTTCGCATGGGACCCTTCGAGCTCATGGACCTGATCGGGCTCGACGTGAACTTCGCGGTGACGAAGAGCGTGTGGGAGGCGTACTTTCACGACCCTCGATTCGCGCCGTCGATCCTGCAGGCCGAGCTGGTCGCCGGCGGACGGCTGGGCCGCAAGTCCGGCCGCGGCTTTTACGACTATGCGGCCGATGCGCGCAAGCCATCGCCCGCGACCGAGAGCGCAAAGCCGCGGCCCTCGAAGATCACGGCCGTCGGCGATGGAACGCTCGTGGACGGATTGCGGGAGCGCTTCGCATCCGCGGGTCTCGCCGTCGAGCGCAGGAAAGCAAGCGGTCCCGCGCACTTCGTCGTCGAAGGCGGGATCCTCGCGCCGAGCGACGGGCGCACCGCGTCGTCGATCGCGCGCGATGCGGTCGTCTACGATCTCGCCTTCGACTATGGGTCGTGCACGAGGCTCGCGGTCGCATCGGCTGCGGGTTGCAGCGATGCGGCATACGCCGCGGCCGTCGGCGCGCTGCAGGCCGCCGGCATCGCGGTGTCGCGCATCGGCGATGCGGCGGGCCTCGTCGTCATGCGCACGGTCGCGATGCTCGCCAACGAGGCGGCCGACGCCGTGAACCAGGACGTCGCGAGCGCGCGGGACGTCGACCTTGCGATGCGCAACGGCGTCAACTATCCCGTGGGGCCGCTGGCCTGGGCGGATGCGATCGGCGTCGATCACGTGCGCACGGTGCTCACAAACCTGGCCGCGCATTACGGCGACCCGCGATATCGCACCTCGCCGCTCGTCATGCGGGTGGAGCGTCTCACGGATGAGTGATGCCGACGCGCTGGCAACCCGCGTGGCCGACGCGATGTTCGCGCGCGATCGCGCCTCGCGGGCGCTCGGCATGCGCATCGTGCGCATCGGCCCCGGCCACGCGGAGCTCGCGATGACGGTGCGAAACGACATGGTCAACGGCCATGCGCTCTGCCACGGGGGACTGGTCTTCACGCTTGCCGACAGCGCGTTCGCATTCGCCTGCAACAGCTACAACTTCAACACGGTCGCCAACGGCTGCACGATCGAGTTCCTCGCCTCTGCGCACGAGGGTGACGTGCTGACCGCCGTCGCGCACGAGCGCTCGCAGGTGGGTCGCAACGGCATCTACGACGTCGAGGTACGCAACCAGGACGGCGTGACCGTCGCGCACTTCCGCGGCAAGAGCACGCGCATCAAGGGTGAAGTAGTGGAATGACCGCCAGGCTTCCACGTCCCGAAGAGCTCGAGCCGATCGAGCGCGCGAGCACCGACGAGCTGCGGGCGCTGCAGCTCGAGAGGCTGCGCTGGTCCGTCGCGCATGCCTACGAGAACGTACCGCACTATCGCAAGGCGTTCGACGCCAGGGGCGTGCACCCGCGCGACCTCGTGCAGCTCGCGGATCTCGCCAAGTTTCCGTTCACAGTCAAGACGGATCTGCGCGACAACTACCCGTTCGGCATGTTCGCCGTGCCGCGCGAGAAGGTCGTGCGGGTACATGCGTCGTCGGGCACGACGGGCAAGCCGACCGTCGTTGGTTATACGCGCAACGACATCGACGTGTGGGCCACCGTGATGGCGCGGTCGATCCGCGCCGCCGGCGGCCGGCCTGGGGATATCGTGCACGTCGCCTACGGCTACGGCCTCTTCACCGGAGGCCTCGGCGCGCATTACGGCGCGGAGAAACTGGGCTGCACCGTCGTGCCGATGTCCGGCGGACAGACAGAGAAGCAGGTCCAGCTCATCGCCGACTTCAAGCCCGACATCATCATGGTGACGCCGTCGTACATGCTCGCGATCGCCGAGGAGATGGAGCGCCAGGGCCTGGATCCAAAGACGTGCTCGCTGACCATCGGCATCTTCGGCGCCGAGCCGTGGACTCCGACGATGCGCGAAGCGATCGAAAGCAAGCTTGCGATGGACGCGATCGACATCTACGGGTTGTCGGAAGTGATGGGGCCTGGGGTCGCGCAGGAGTGCATCGAGACGAAGGATGGCCTGACCGTGTGGGAGGACCATTTCTATCCCGAGATCGTCGACCCTGCGACGGGTGAAGTGTTGCCGGAAGGCGAGCGCGGCGAGCTCGTGTTCACGTCGCTCACCAAGGAAGCGCTGCCGATTGTCCGCTATCGCACGCGCGACTTGACGCGGCTCCTGCCGCCGACGGCGCGCGCGATGCGCCGCATCGAGAAGATCACGGGCCGCTCCGACGACATGATGATCATCCGCGGCGTCAACGTGTTCCCGACGCAGATCGAGGAGATCATGCTCCGCGACGCGGCGCTCGCGCCTCACTACCAGATCGAGATCACGCGTCCGCGCAACCTGGACGAGATGGCCGTGATCGTCGAGCGCGCGCCTTCCGCGGGATCGGCCGACGGCGAAGCCGCGGGACAGCGGCTCGCGCATCTCATCAAGAACCTGATCGGTGTGACGGCGGACGTCAAGGTGCTGCCGCCGGGCGGTGTCGAGCGGTCGCTCGGGAAGGCGAAGCGGATCGTCGACAAGCGCCCGAAGTAGTCAGCGCGGCGCGTACCCGAGCTTGCGCGAGACGTCCTGCGCGCACGAGCGCACGGCTCCGGCCAGCAGACCCTCCCAATCCGGGTCGAAGCTTCCTGCGGGCCCGAGCGTCGTCACCGCCATCGCGATCGCGCCCATGTGATCGAACACCGGCGCGGACAGCGCGTTGATGCCCGGGATGGGTGCCCCTACCGCGCGCGCGAGGCCGTGCTCGCGGACTTCGGCAACGATGGTCGCGAGCTCGGTCTTCGACCGCTTGCCCGCTTCCTGCGCAGTGACGCGAGGGTCGTCGCGCTCGCGCGCGAGATGATGCTGTGCGATCTTCTCGGGCAGGTACGCGAGGAATACGCGGCCCGTTGCGGTGTTCACCGTGGACATCACGGTTCCGGCGCGCATGTTGACGTGGATAGCGCGCGCCGATTCGGTGATATAGACGATGGTCGGGCCGTGCGAGCCCAGGACCGCAATGGCGACGGTATGGCCGATCTCTTCGGCAAGTGCAGCGATCGCGGGAATCGCGATGCGCAACGGCGATCGCAGGGTGAGGCTTGAAAGGCCGAGCGCCAGCGCGTACGGTCCCAGCGTGTAATGACCTGTCAGCGCATCCTGCTCGATGAGTCCGAGCTTGCCGAAGCTCACGAGGTACGGGTGCGCTTTGGCCGAGCTCATGCCGGCGCGGCGCGCGAGGTCGCGCAGCGGCAACGCGGTCCCCGCATCGACCAACGCTTGCAGCAATGCTCCGCCGACCTCGATCGACTGGATGCCGCGTTGACCTCTTGGCGAGCTCAATTCCTCTCCCTCGAACAAGGGAACGCATAATACGGCCAAAGCTCACGACAGGAGAACCCATGAAGCATGTCGACGCACGTGCACTGATCGAGGCCGCCACCGACGCCTTCGTTGCGGCGGGGGTTGGTGGGGAAGAGGCGCGCACCGTTGCGGAGGGCCTTACCGAGGCCAACCTGTTCGGCCACGATTCGCACGGCATCGGGCTCGTGCCGCGCTACCTCGACAACATGCGCCTCGGGCTCCTGCGGCCGGGACAGAGGGTGGAGATCGTCGCGGACCACGGTGCGCTCGTGAGCATGAATGGGCATCGCGGGTTCGGCCAGACGATCGGCGAGGAGGCCACCGACATCGCCATCGAGCGCGCGCAAAAGCACGGCGTCTGCATCGCGGGACTGCACAACGCGCACCACATCGCGCGCATCGGCCGCTGGGCGGAACAGTGCGCTCGCGCGAACCTCGCCTCGATCCACTTCGTGAACGTGCTGTCGTCGCCGCTCGTGGCGCCGCACCGCGGAACGGATGCGCGCCTCGCAACGAACCCATTCTGTGTCGGCGTGCCGCACGCACCGCATCCGATCGTGCTCGACTACGCAACCAGCACGGTTGCGCAGGGAAAGGTGCGCGTCGCGCACGAGGCGGGCAAGAAGATGGACGAGGGCCTGCTGCTCGACGAGAAAGGCCGTCCGACACGCGACCCCGCCGTGATGTTTTCCGAGAAGATGGGCGCGATGCTGCCGTTCGCTCAGCACAAGGGGTACGCGCTCGCCGTGATGTGCGAGATCCTCGGCGGGGCGTTGTCCGGAGGCAAGGTTCAGGACCAGCTCTTCGAGCCGAGCCCGATGATCAACAACATGCTGTCGGTGGTGTTCGTGCCCGACAAGCTCACGTCGCGCGAGAAGCTCGCCGCCCAGGTGACGAGCCTCGCCGTGTGGTTGCGCGCATCGCCGCGCGCGAAGCAGGACGAGCCGATCCTTATGCCGGGGGAGCCCGAGCGCATCACCGCGAAGGAGCGCGAACGCGACGGCATTCCGTTGGCGCCCGCTACGTGCAAGGCGCTTGTCGAAGCGGGCAAGCGAGCCGGCAGCGAAGCTTTCGCGCGCGTATTGCAGTGATGCGGAGCCACGTCAGCCGCTTCACCGTCGAGTTCGGCGACTGCGATCCCGCGCAGATCGTCTTCTATCCGAACTTCTTCCGGTGGATGGATGCGGCGTCGTTGCGGTTCTTTCGCGCGGCCGGCGTTCCGCCATGGCGAGAGTTCGAAGCGCAATGCGGCATCATCGGCGCGCCGCTGGTCGATGCGTCGGCGCGTTTCCTGCGGCCCGCGAGCTACGGCGACGTGATCGACGTCGACACCGCGATTGACGAATGGCGCGGCAAGAGCTTCGCGATGTCGCACGTCATCCGTCGCGGAAGCGACGTGCTGGTCGAGGGACGGGAGGTGCGCGTGTTCGCGACGCGCCACCCGGCGGACCCGTCGCGCATCCAGGCGGTGCCGGTACCGGAAAGCATCCGCGAGTGGTGCGGTTAACGCTGTTCGTCACACCGTTGTCCAAGGGAGATTCCAATGGTGCACGCGAAGATGATCGGTATCGTCATGGGTGTCTGCGCTGTCTGGACGATCGCGCCGCAGGCGTTCTCCGCAGAGCTCGCGCCGTCGCCACTGCTTGCGATCGATCGCAATCGCGCGACCGTGGTGGACGGGGTCGTGGCGCAGTGGGGCACTGCGATTGCGAGCGCCGGCATTACTGCCGAGCAGTTGCGCGAGCTGCTGCTCGCGATGCGTTCCGATCAGCTCCTGGCGGCGAGCCTGGCGGGAAGCCTCGACGGCTTGCGCAATGTCGTCTCGGCATCGCTGCTCCCCGAGACGGACGTCAAGCCGACGCTCATCCACGCCAAGGCGCTGGGTGACGCCACCCAGGACGTGGTGTACGTGCCCGTGACACCTTGCCGGCTGGTCGAGACGCGTGGCGTGTTCCCGGCGGTGTACCAGGTAGGTGGGCCTTTCGCGCCCAACGAAGTGCGCACATACACGTTGCAGGGAGGCAACGGCGTGTGCCTGACGCAACTGCCCGCAAGCGTGAGCCCGAGTGCGGTCCAGATGCAGGTGTACGGGATCCCGACGACGACGGGATCAGGGGACATCGAGGTGCTGCCGCAGGGTTCCGCATTCGGGAGCTCGGCGTCGCTCGTGTACCTCGGCACCAGCGCGTTCACGTCGTCGGCGGTGACGAGTCCTGCGAACGTGGCGAATAAGCAGATCAGCGTGCAGGTGCGGGGCGGAGGGGCGCACGTAGCGATCGACATAGTGGGGTACTTCCGTCCGCCTGCGGGCGGGTACGTAAGCAGCGTCACCGCTGGCACCGGACTCACCGGTGGGACGATCACTGGCAGCGGGACGATCGCGGCCGACACGACTTACCTGCAACGACGCGTGAGCGGGACGTGCGCGGCGGGCAGCAGCATCCGCACGATCAACGCCGACGGCACGGTGGTGTGCGAAGCGGACGATGCCGGCACCGGGACGGTAACGAGCGTCGCTACCGGTGCAGGGCTGACCGGCGGGCCGGTCACGTCGGCGGGCACGATCAATCTCGCCACGACTCAGCTGCTGCCGACCGTGGCGTGCGCCAATGGCCAGGTGCCGGGCTGGAACGGTGCGTCCTGGACGTGCACGACGCCGAACATCGTTGCCGCGAACGTCAACCTGCAGGACTCGGCGTCGTCCACGGTGGGCAATCTCACCAAGCCCGGCGGCGTCTTCATGCACAACTTCGGGATCAACGGTACTTTTGCGGGAGTCAACGCGGGCAACTTCTCGATGACCGGTTCCCACAATTCGGCGTTCGGGCATGGCGCCCTTGCGGTCAATGCATCGGGACTTCACAACACTGCCCTGGGAACGCAAGCGTTGGCGGCCAACACGAGCGGCAGCGCCAACACGGCGGCGGGCCTGTTCGCGCTCGGCAACACCACCTCCGGCGGGGGAAACACCGCCGTCGGGTGGACGGCGCTGTCCGGCAACGTCGCGGGCTCGAACAATACCGTGGTCGGCTCCGGCGCGTCGATCCTCTCGTCCGGATCGGGCAATACTGCCGTGGGACGCGGAGCGCTCAACAACAACACTTCGGGCAGCTCGAACATCGCGATCGGGGACTCCGCCGGCACCAGTCTCTCGACCGGGAACTTCAACATCGTCATCGGGAACGCCGGCGTGAACGGCGAAGCCCAGACGATCCGCATCGGCACGAATGGCGACCAAACCCGCGCCTTCATCGCCGGCGTTCGTGGCGTGACCACCGGCATCGGCAACGGTATCGCCGTGTTGATCGACAGCAACGGACAACTCGGCACGGTGAGCTCGTCACGCGATGCCAAGGACGATATCGCAGACATGCAGGATGCCAGCGCTGGCCTGATGCGGCTCAGGCCCGTCGTGTTTCATTACCGGGATGACCACACCCCGGCGGGCCCGCGCTTGCAGTACGGCCTCATCGCTGAAGAGGTGGAGGGCGTTTACCCCGGCCTCGTCGCGCAGGACTCGAAGGGCAAGACCGAGACGGTGATGTACCAGTATCTGGGGCCGATGCTGCTCAACGAATATCAGAAGCAGCAGCGGACGATCGAAGCGCTCGTGCGCGAGATCGCCGAGCTTCGCCGTGCCGTCGGAGTGCTGATGGCGCCCACGGCGCAATAGGCAAGACGGGGCTTACGATATCTGCTCGAGCAGGCGGCCGACGATCGTGCGGGCGCGATCGGCATCGTGCGACGTGACCTGCCAGAACTCGATCTCGATCGTCTTGTCGCCGCGCAGCACGAAATAGGTCACGAAGCGACCGTTGCCCTGGATGCGCACGATGGCCCGGTCACCCAGCCCGGACACTTCGCGCATCGTCATTTCCGGACTCGGCTCGCGCTTGTACTCGCGCAGTATCGCTTCGCGGGCGCGGAACTCGTGGGCCGCGCCGACCTCGACGCGTATCGCCGGCGCTTCCTTCGTCGAAGTCGCGGCTACTTTGCACATCTTGCCGGGAGCGTCTTCGATCACGACGGGAACGGGTCCGAGAATCGAATCGGGGTGGGCAGCCAGAATGCTGTCGCACAGCGTCGCCGCGGCGCGTGCGGCGCGTTCCGGCGGCGTGGAAGTTGCGGGCGGGTTGGTTGCTGCAGGTTCCTGGGTTCGGGCGCGAGGGGTTGTCGCGTCCGGACGCGCGGGCATAGGCTTCGCGGCCCGCTCGTCGGTCACGACGCGCGTGTCCGGCGTGCTGGTCGACCGATAGCTGAAGGTGGCGTTCAGAACGATCCAGACGATCAGGAAGAACGCGACGCTGCCGACGGCGAGTCCGAACGCGCGGCCGGGCGTCAGCTCCGCGGAGCGTACGACGTAGCATCCGGAGAGCATGTCGTGCAGCGCGCGACGGTCTCGCGTCCAGCCGGCCATGCCGTAGAAGATGGCGAACAGGACGGGTGCGGCGGCGAGCGTCGCAACCAGCAGCCATCCCGTCGTCGCCGCGGAACCGGGCCCCTTCGGGTCGGCCAGCCTGCCGACCATGAAGAGCAACACGACCAGTGCCGGAAGAAGCGCGGCGAACTTGAACACGTGCCGGACCGTCGCTCGCCAGAACGAGATCTGCTCGTTCTGCGCATCCACGACCCATAGCCTCAGCAGCTGCTTGCCCGGGGTCGCGCGCGACGCGGAGGACTCGAAGAATGCGTAATAGAGCCAGCCGAGGAATTGCCCGAGAAACCACACGACCAGCCCCGTCACCAGCCAACCTACGAAGAACGCCAGCATGGCGAGGATGGCACCGAAGGAGCCCGTAAGGCCTCGCTCGATCAATCCGACGACGAACGAGACGAGCGCGATCCCGAACGCGAGCTTGACGAGAAAGCTCAGCAACGCGAGGACGATCGCGAGAATCGCGCTGTCGACCAGCCACGCCCAGAAGCGAAGCCAGAAGCCGGCGGGACGCGGTCGCGCCGACGAACGATCCACGTCGATCTGGGTCGACAACGTGCGCGGCGGCGGGCGACCTGGCGGCCGCGCCGGTGCGGCACTCCTGTCCATTCGTCTCCCCTCCGAACGAAGATGCGCGCGCAAACGATACGCGCGCGGCGTCTCCCCGGCAATTACCGCTCGTCGAGGATGCGAGCGTCAGGGCGGCGCGCACATGATGACTTGGCTCGGGCCGTATCCTTCGCCGATCCAGCCTTGCCCGACCATCTGCTGGCGCACTGTCGCGCTCGTCGTGTAGCGGTGATTGGTGTCGGGGCGGTTGTCCCACACGCGATAGACGGGCGACCATCCCGCGGCGCACGCGCCAGTCGCCGCATCGGGCAAACCAATGTAGAACGTTGCCGCCGTCTCGTAGACGAAGGCCGGATATTGCGCCGCGACCTGCGCGCATTCGGCGGGTGACGCGGAATAGAAGTGCGAGTCGCCGTACGCGGGCGGCAGATAGAAACGGCACACGGGGCTCGCGGTCGCGGCTGCCGTCGCATGTGCCTTGAACGACAGTCCCGTGCGCACCCACCCCGTGTGCACGCCGCTGTCGAGGTCGGCGATCTCGGAGGACGACGCCGACATGAAGTAGTGATCGCGTGCAACGTTGTAGAACTCGACGACGGCCACCGTTGCCGACGTGCTCCTGAACGTTCCCAGATACGCCGCGATGTCGGCGAGATCGACGTTGTCGAGCTCGGTCGTGATCCAGCCCATCTGCGACGGGTCGGCGGTGGCCGCGGCGACGATCGCGGCGGGATTGTTCGCCGCGTCCATGATCCCGTTGAACGGCTCGACCGACGTGCTCGGGTCGACGGTGTGGCAGACCTGGCAGTACGTCTTGTACAGCGTCTTGCCGGCAGTCGCGTTCTGCGCGGCCACCGGCATCGCGAGCAGCGCGGCGGTCGCGCAGAGGACAGCGCGGATCACGTCATGAAGCCCACGTCGCTGGTTGGGAAGCGCGAGAGATTGGGAAACACGTCCGCAATGTCCGCCACGGAGACGCCGAACCACTTCGCTAGCGTCGCGCCGTACTGATCGACGGACGTCGTTGGAATCCAGCGGCCGCGCTGCTCCGCGTCGTCAGGCCCGCCGAGCGCGAGCGTCGGATACTTGCCGAAGAAGTCGCCGCCCTTGACCGCGTCGCCGATGACGAATTGATGGTTGCCCCATGCGTGGTCGGTTCCTGCGCCGGACGCGGGCTGGAAGCCGCGGCCTTTTTGCGTGATCGCATGAAGGACGACAGGCTTTCCACGGCGGGATCCTGCAGAACGACCTTGGCCAGTGCCTGCTGGCGCAGCGCCATCGCCGTGAACGAGATCGACTGGGGCGCCTCCGAGATGCCCTGGATCACACCGGTGTCCTGCACCGGGAAAAACCCTTTGGGCACGAAAATATAAAGCACGACTGTCAGGGCGAGTGTGCCGACCGCGACAAGCAGCGTGGCCGCCTGGCGGTCCAGCACCCATTCGAGCATGCGGCCATAGCGCTCGATCACATTGTCGAAGAACCGGCCGCTGACGCGGTAGAAGCGGCTTTGCCGCTCTTCCGGCGTGTGGCTCAGCAGGCGCGCGCACATCATCGGCGTCAGTGTCAGCGACACGAAGGCGGAAATCAGGATCGCGACCGCCAGCGTGATGGCGAATTCGCGGAACAGGCGGCCGACGACATCGCCCATGAACAGCAGTGGAATCAGCACCGCGATCAGCGAGACCGTCAGCGAGATGATGGTGAAGCCGATCTGCTCGGCGCCTTTCAGCGCTGCTTCCATCGGCTTCATGCCTTCCTCGATGTAGCGTGAAATGTTCTCGATCATGACGATGGCGTCATCGACCACGAAGCCGGTGGCGATCGTCAGCGCCATGAGCGTGAGGTTGTTGATGCTGAAACCGGCCAGGTAGATGACGCCGAAAGTGCCGACCAGGGACAACGGCACCGCCACGCTCGGGATGAGGGTGGCGGCGACGTTGCGCAGGAACAGGAAGATCACCATGACGACCAGTGCCACCGCCAGCATCAGCTCGAACTGCACATCCTTGACGGACGCGCGGATCGTGATGGTGCGGTCGGTCAGCAGCGCGACCGAGACGGAACCGG
>Ga0207701_10002357_pt1 | contig 19614 bp, 16 predicted proteins | sample KBSSwiSSwithPhiX_FD_184294 | JGI IMG/M metagenome (GOLD analysis project Ga0207701, IMG submission 184294) | Switchgrass rhizosphere bulk soil microbial communities from Kellogg Biological Station, Michigan, USA, with PhiX - S5 (SPAdes) (version 2) | ecosystem: Environmental > Terrestrial >... | reverse complement strand
GCCATCGCCCGCAGTGTGAGCGACATCTGCTCCCTCAGCGAGTCGAACGCAATGTACGCGGCGAAATGGATCGCGGCATAGAAGAAGGCGAACAGTCCGATCATCCGTCGAAACTTCACGAACGCGTGCCATCCCGTGAGCCACCGCAGCGGTGTCAGAGCCACGGTGAGACAGAGAAACCGGAGCGACCAGAATCCTGTATCGCGCACAATCGCGTTGAACGGATTCAGGTTCAGCTGGTGCATCGACGCGGCCCACGGCCAGTACAGGACGGGCACAAGACTCGCGGCGAAGACGACCGGTTTCAGAATGAAACGAATGGCACGATCGGACATCCGCGTGTGTACCCACCCGAGCATCTGCGTTTCCGGCGGCCGATGCAACACGCAACGGAACGGAGTGTTCTATGAGCGATCGCTGCCAGATCAGACTTCGAGGAGATCCCTGCCGAGGATGACCGTTCCCCGGAAATGACGCTTCGCCGCCTCGAGCCACATCGCTTCGGTTACCTCGGGATCGTCGGGCGGAACGAAATGGGACAACACCAGCGTCTTGACACCGGCCTCTTGCGCGATGCGGCCGGCATCCTCGGCGGATGTCTGATGCGCAAGGATGCTCTTCTCGAGCACGGCTGCGTTGGGCACCCGAGCGACGAGGCGGGGGACTGCCGGCGGATACATCACCGAATGCACCAGTACGTCCGCGCCGCGGGCGAGCTTCACGAGGTTGCTCGACGGCGACGTGTCGCCTGAGATCACGATGGAGCGATCGCGAGCGTCGAATCGATAGGCGAACGCCGGAACCGTAGGAGCGTGCTCGACGAGCGCGGCCGTGACCTTCACGTTGTCGTCGGACATCACGGCGCCATCGCCACGAAGCTCGTGCGCATGCACCAGCGGAGCGAGCGGTATGCGGCCCTCGTTCGAGATCCGCGCGTTGATGTCGTATTTGTTCATTTCGAAGAACAGCTTCGTCATCTTGTCGAGCGGCGGCGGCCCCCACGTGTCCACGCGCGTCCGAAGTCCGGCTGTCCAGGCGAGCCACATCAAGTTGCCGTAGTCGGCGTTGTGATCGGAGTGCTGGTGCGTGATGAAGATGTGCCGCAGGGTCGCCAGCGGCACGTCAGCGAAGGCAAGCTGACGAGCCACGCCATCACCGCAGTCGATGACGTAGGCGGCATTATTGCTGACGACCACCTGAGCCGACCCTGAGCTCGTCTTCCTCGGACGCGGACCGCCTCCGGTGCCGAGGAGAATGAGCCTGGTGGCGCGATTCTGAGCAATGGCCAATCGATGAGGCGTGGTTGCCGCGATGCCGATCACGCCGAGAAACGTGCGACGGCTGATGCTCTGCAAACGAAGTCTCCCTGACGGGTGCGCCGATTCTATCTCGTGTGCCGCGACAGCCCAGAAAGTTGCCCCAGTCAACATGCCGGAACGACACGACCGCGTACTAAAGCGACGCGCGAAGCAGGACTCGATGTGGGGACGGAGCGTCTCGGGGGACTTGCGTGGTGGGCCAGAAAAAACAACAACGCTTCACCCAGATGCGGCTCTGGATGAAGCGTTGTATGTGGAAAAGGCCGGGTCGTTCTTACGAAGCTTTCCGGGCACCGAGCCGGCGACGACGAAGTCCTGCTACGCCGAGGCCCAGGGTAAACAGCGCGAGGGTTGCCGGTTCAGGCACCGTGTTGCCAATCGTGGCCCATTCGCTGCCGCCGTTCGAAAACCCCTGGACTTTGATGCCGATGTCAAACGTGTTGGCCCACAGCGCGTTCACGACCGTGCTAAGGGATGTGGTCTTTGGGTTCGACAACATGTACTTGATTTCTAAATACTCGCCGGCATTGATGCCGTTCGTCTTGCCAGGGGCGGTGGCGTCGGCGCAATACGTCGCCCCCCATTGGTTCGGTAGATCGCTAGGACTGCAGCCGGTGGTAAAGAGCGTTCCCGGGCCATTGATGATCGTCGCACCGCTGAACAACGATGGCGGCGGATCACTGAAATAGACTCCGTCAATGAAGAAGGTCGACCCAGAAGGGGCGTTGTTATAGAACTTGAAGCTCAGCCAGTCCGGGTCGCTCTGGGTGACGACAACCCGCATCTGGGCCTCGAGGGCCAGGCAGTTTGGCAGGTTTGCCATCTGGTAACACCCGAAGCCGAAAACATCGGCGGATGCCGCCCGAGGAACGGCACAAAACGCCACGATAGTCAGAAGCAATCCCGCCAGTCGTTTCACGCGAACACCTCAAATTTCTAGAGCCAACTTGCCAAACCAGGGCTCGACTATCAGTCCATAGTGCAAGGTCGGACCCATACTGGGGTAGTGATTATCAATAGGTTAGGGGCAAACGCTGCGGGTAAGTTCGCGTAAAGGGAGACTTTGTTCTTCAGTTCCAGATTCTGTGGCTACGCTGCCCCTGTGTCCGACGGGGCGTCCCGCTGCAATCAATGCTCGAATGGCGCGGCCCAACGACCGCGGGTGGTGGCGAATTTTCTTCGACATCCAGTCGACTGCCAGCTCGCATTCGACGACCTGCGCCCGACCTGCATGTCGCAGCAGCGGATCCGCGACCACAGGCTCCGACCCGCGCGACGCATAGAGCCTTGCCGCCGAATCATCGATCGGCCGGCGGTTCACCAGAATGTAGTCGAAGAGATCGAAGCCGGTGTGCGTGCGGATCACGTTGAGGTGATCATCGAGGGTGTAGTGGTCGGTCTCTCCGGGCTCGGTCATCAGGTTGGCGACGTAAATCCGTACGGCATTGACGCCGTGCATCGTCGCGGCAACGCCTTCGACCAGGAGGTTGGGAAGCACGCTCGTATAGAGGCTCCCCGGACCGACGACGATTCCATCTGCGTTGACTAACGCGGCGAGGACTTCAGGAACAGGGCGCGGGCTTGGCTCGAGCGAGAGGCGTCGAATGGGGGATGGATTCCGCACAATTCGGGTCTCCCCGTTGATGGTCTCGCCCGACTCCATCTCGGCGCGGAGCCGCACGTTCTGAATGGTTGACGGGAACACGCGTCCGCGCGAACCGATCATCGAACCGAGTTGCTCGATGGCGCGCGAGAAATCGCCGGTGCTCTGGGTCAGCGCCGCCAGCAGGAGATTTCCGACTGGATGGCCATCGACGCCAGGGCCCTCGTCGAGCCGGTGCTGCAGCAAATGCTGGAACTGCGACTCGCGCTCGGTGAGCGCGAGGAGACAGTTGCGGGCGTCCCCCGGCGGCAGCACGCCAAACTGATCTCGCAGACGTCCTGAACTCCCGCCATCGTCAGTAACGGTAACGATTCCGGTGAGCGCGTCGAAATCGCGCTCGCCCTTCTCGGCGGCGAGTTCCGACAGTCCTTCGAGTACGGCGGGCAAGCCGGTCCCGCCGCCCAACGCGACGATGCGGGAAGGACGCGATACCTCGCTACCCTCAGTGTGGTGATGACCCACCCTCGAGTGTGTCCGAGGTGCGCTGTCGTCTGTTCTTTGAGCGACTGGATACGCCATCGCCCTCCCAGTCGCAACTGACGTGCCGATTGAAATAGGCACGTCACGAAACCTGCCGCTCAGTTGGTAAACTATCGACGAACTAAAGTCTGCGTTTCGCGAGAATTGACCTGCCGCAAGCTCTACGAGGGCGAATTGTTGGTTTATAGACTTATGCTGGGTTCCAGTATGTAATTATGACCGCCCTAATTTATTCTCGCTATTGGATATCGCGCCTTTAGTCGGCGTTTTACTTGACATAATAGGGTCGAGGCTGTCTAATCTTGGGTTTCGTGTTCTCATATGGAACTTAATTCACTGCTCGGCGAAACCGCCGCCGTGCGGTCGCTTCACGAAGAAATCACGTATGCGTCGCGATGCGACGCAAAGGTTCTCGTCACCGGCGAAAGCGGCGTCGGCAAGGAAGTGGTTGCCCGACTCATCCACGCCAACAGCGGCCGCAGACGCGCGCCGCTCATCACGGTCAACTGCGCCGCGCTCTCCGATACGCTCCTGGAGACGGAGCTCTTCGGACACGTGCGGGGCAGCTTCACCGGCGCGTATCGCGATCGTCAGGGCGCGCTGGAACTCGCGCATCGCGGCACGGTGTTCATGGACGAAGTCGGTGAAACCAGCCCGCGCATGCAGGGATTGCTGCTCCGGTTTCTCGAGGCCGGCGAGATTCAGCGAGTCGGTTCCGACGCGATCCAGTCGCGTGTGGATGTGCGCGTCATCGCGGCGACGAATCGGCAACTCGTCGATAGCGTTGCGGCCAAGACGTTCCGCGAGGACCTGTATTATCGGCTGAACGTCATTCATATCCGCGTTCCGTCGCTGCGCGAACGGCGCGAGGACATCCCGCAATTTTTAAAGTTTTTCCTGGATCAGTTCAGTCGACAGTACAGCGTGAATCAGCCGACGCTGTCGACGGCCACGCTCTCGCTTCTGTCACAGTACGCGTGGCCAGGCAACGTTCGCGAGTTGAAGAACATCGTCGAGCGCCTCGTAGTGCGCGCGTCCGACAACGCCATCGAGCCGCGCGATCTGCCGCTCGAAGTGCTGCGCGGTACGGCGATGGAACAGCCGCCCGCCGCGGCGGCAGCAACAGTGACGACGGCGCCGGCGCGACATGCCGCCGACGCGCTGTTCGAGCGAATGGTCAATGGAGGAGAGTCGTTCTGGTCTGCCGTCTACGCACCGTTCATGTCGCGCGATTTGACGCGCGATGACGTGCGCGCGATTGTCAGGCGCGGACTGGAGCGAACCGGCGGCAACTACCGCGTCATGGTGGAACTCTTCAACATGCCGACCGACGACTACAAGCGCTTCCTCGGCGTGCTGAGAAAGTACCAGTGCCACATGCCGTTCCAGCAGTTTCGGTCTGCGGCGACAACGCGACCTGGACTGAAGGAACAGGCGGGCGAGACGCCGCAGCCAGCGGCGTAGAAATCGTTCCTTTTCGCATTTATCACTGCGTGCGGGGCATCACCCCGCGCGCTCTCGCTCGGCGGCTACGCGCCTCGCTCTGGCGGCGGGCGCTTAGTTCTTTACTTTTTCTTGGCCGTCGTTCCGCTCTGATTGCCTGAGCACTTCGAGCAATCGAGCACCGGTCACTGGCTTCACCATGTAGGTGGCGCCGACGTGTTCGGCTTCCGTCCGAAGCACGGGATCATCGAATCCGGAAAACACGATCAGTCTGATATCGGGGTAGGTGTCTCGCCCAATCACGGCGAGTTGAAGGCCGTTGAACGCGCCGAGTCGCACATCGGTGATCAGCGCGTCGAAGCGAGTCGTCTGGAGAACGCGTCGCGCTTCCTCGAAACTGTCGTACGCGACGACGTCCTGGCCTGCCTCGAGAAACGAGCGTTCAAGCGCCTCGAGGAGCGACGGGTCGTCGTCCACGATGAGAATCTTCTGACGGTGGGCGGAGTCTGACATTTGCGATGGTTAACATGCATGACGCGGGCCGCTTGTCAAGAGGTACGCGCGCTACAAATCATCATAGCGCGAAATCGTCGAAAAAGCGCTGGCGGCCTGGGAACGAAGGACTCAAACGAGAGCCAATCAATTGGCCTGTAGAACATTCGGTTGGCCTCACGAAAGCGGCGCCGATATTGCACAGCTTTCTTCGCAGAACGTGATGGGTATCCCAGACCCGAGCCTCGAAAATTACCTCGTCAACAGCGCCCGCGGCCGCGCCACGGAGTTGCTGACGTCGTTCGCCTCCGAGCACGGAACCTGCGTCGACGCAGAGGCGATCTGTCACCATGTGGGATCGTTGTTTGAGGATTACTGCGGCGGCCTGCTTGACGGGCTTCGGAATGCCGTCCTTCCGGCCGATGCCTCAGAAGCCCGCTGGGTTCGGGATCACTGTCTCGCGCTGATGGTCGAGTTCGCCACGAGGCTTCGCGACTCGATCGCCGACTCGAAGGCGCGACATGCGGCCGCGCAGTTGATCCAATGCAAGGTGCTCGAGCACGAGCGTGAGCTGCGAGTCGTTCTCGAGAGGCCGTCCACCGCGCCTGCTGCCGAAGAACTCGCATCGGCGGTACCGGCTTCCTCAGAGTTGCCCACGGTCAATCTTCCCGCGAAACCCTAGTCGCGCCAAATCGCTGCGCTACACTGTGACGACATGCTGCTCGTCACGTCGCCGCGATTCGAAGAGCACGTTACCCCGCCCGGCCACCCGGAACGGATCGAGCGAGCCCACGTATTCGACGCGGTTGCCGCACGATGGACGGCCCGCGGCGTTGCGTCAATCGATCCGCGCCCGGCGACACGCGAAGAACTGCTCCGCGTCCATGTTCCCGACTACCTTGACTCGATTGCGGCCACGTCGGGTCGCGCCGTCATGCTGGATCCGGATACGTTCACGTCGCCGGAGTCGGTCGACATCGCGGCGCTCGCGGCGGGGGCGGCGGTGCAGGCCGCCGAGCGCGCGCTTGAACGCAGCGAGCCGGCGTTTGCGCTGGTTCGCCCTCCTGGTCACCACGCCGAGCGCGATCGCGCGATGGGGTTCTGCCTCTACAACAACATCGCCGTGGCCGCCGCCCACGCGCTCGCTGCCGGCCGAACCCGCATCGCCGTCGTCGACATCGACGTGCACCACGGAAACGGCACGCAGTGGATGTTCTACGACGATCCGCGCGTGTTGTATTTCTCCACGCATCAGTTCCCTTTTTACCCCGGTTCTGGCGCCGCGGATGAAATTGGCACTGGTGAGGGGAAGGGCTTCACGTTCAACGTGCCGCTCGAGATGGGGGCAACGGACGCCGACTACGATCTCGTGTACCGCTCGGCGGTCGTTCCGGTTCTGCACCAGTTCGGTCCCGACCTGGTGCTGGTGTCGGCCGGCTTCGATGCGCACGAGGAAGATCCGCTCGCGTCTATGCGGGTCAGCACCGCCGGCTACGCGGCGGTCGTGAGGCATCTGCTGACGTCGGCGAAGAACGGCGCAATTGCATTTGTCACCGAAGGCGGTTACGACCTTTCAGCGCTTGCGGAGTGTCTCGATGCGTCGTTCGCCGAGATAGTGGGCGAGCCTTCCGCGAGCGAGGCTCCGGCGCCGTCCTCAGCGACCCCATCCCGGCCCAGTACGACACGCGCCGAGCGTGCGCTCGAGGCCGTTCGCGCTGCCCAGAAGCCGTTCTGGAGCATTTAAAGGCAGAAGGCAGGAGGCAGAAGGCTTTTTCCCTTCTGCCTTTTCCCTCATCCCTTACAGATATAATTGTTAGATCGTGCCCGACTACAAACCCCAGACAATCGAACAGAAGTGGCAAGCTCGGTGGCGCGACAGCCGTGCCTTCGAGGTCAGCGAAGATCCGCAGAAGCCGAAATTCTACTGCCTCGAGATGTTCGCCTACCCGTCTGGCCATGCCCATGTCGGTCACGTCCGCAACTACATGATCGGCGATGTCGTGGCGCGTATGAAACGCATGCGCGGCTTCAACGTGTTGCACCCGTTTGGCTGGGACGCCTTCGGCCTGCCCGCCGAGAATGCGGCGATCAAGAACCGGACGCACCCCGAAACGTGGACGCTCGAGAACATCGCCCACATGAAGGGGCAGCTGCAGCGGCTCGGGATCAGCTACGCGTGGGAACGCGAGATCGCGACCTGTCTGCCGGATTACTACCACTGGAACCAGTGGCTGTTCCTGAAGATGCTGGAGCGCGACCTGGCCTACCGGAAGCGCTCGAACGTCAACTGGTGCCCCAGCTGCCAGACGGTTCTCGCGAACGAACAGGTCGTCGACGGCGCATGCTGGCGCTGCGGCACACCGGTGACCACGCGTGAACTGGAGCAGTGGTTCTTCCGAATCACCCATTACGCCGACGAATTGCTCGACGCAACCGACACGCTGACCGAATGGCCCGAGAAGGTCCTGACGATGCAGCGGAACTGGATCGGAAGGTCGGAGGGCGCTCGCGTGAGGTTTGCGCTTGCCGATCCGCGACTGGCGACGAGCGACTCGCGACTCGCTGACGTCTCGGACCAACCGAGCCGCGAGCCGCGAACCGCGAGCCGCGAGATTGAAGTGTTCACCACCCGCATAGACACCATATTCGGCGCGAACTTCATCATGCTGGCGCCGGAGCATCCGCTCGTTCAGGAGTGGAGCCGTGAAGCGGGTGCGGAGGAGTTCAGGAAGAACCTGCAGCGGTTCCAGGCGCAGGACCGTACGGCGCGGATGACGGGTGAGATCGAGAAGGAAGGATTCGATACCGGCCGCACGGCGATCAATCCGTTTACGAAGAAGCCTGTCCCGATCTGGGTTGCCAACGTCGTACTGATTGAATACGGCACCGGCGCCGTGATGGGCGTGCCCGGCCACGATCAGCGCGACTTCGAGTTCGCGAAGAAGTACGGGTTGCCGATCACGGTCGTGGTTCAGCCTGAAGACGAAACGCTTTCGGCGGAAACAATGACCGAGGCAAAGCCGGGCGCCGGGAAGCTCGTCAACTCGGGGGAATACACGGGGCTCGTCTGGGAAGACGCGAACCACAAGATGACCGTCGACGCCGAAGCTCGTGGCATCGGCGAAGGCACGGTCCAATACCGGCTGAAGGATTGGGGGATTTCGCGCCAGCGGTACTGGGGGACTCCGATTCCCGTCGTCTACTGCGACAAATGCGGGATGGTCCCGGTTCCGTACGACGATCTGCCGGTGCTCTTGCCGAAGGTCGCCGAGTTCAGCGGCCGCGGCGATTCCCCGCTGGCGCAGATTCCCGAGTTCGTCAACACGACGTGCCCGAACTGCGACGGTCCGGCGCGGCGTGAGACCGACACGATGGACACCTTCGTGGATTCGTCGTGGTACTTCTATCGATTCTGCGATCCCAAGGATTCCGAGCTCCCGTTTGCGCCTGACACCGTCGGTTACTGGGGCCCCGTCGACTTCTACAGCGGCGGCGTCGAACACGCGATCCTGCACCTGATCTACTCGCGATTCTTCTCGCGCGTGTTTCGCGACCTCGGCATGACCGGCATCAGCGAACCGTTCACGCGCCTGCTGACGCAGGGCATGGTCCTGAAGAACGGTCAGGTGATGTCGAAGTCGAAGGGAAACGTCGTCGATCCTGACGACATGATCCAGAAATTCGGTGCCGACGCGCTGCGGCTTTACGTGATGTTCGTGGCCCCCCCGGAAAAGGAGATCGAGTGGACCGACGCCGGCCTCGAAGGCAGCTGGCGATTCCTGGCGCGCGTCTGGCGCCTCGTCGATTCGCTGGCGGAGACGATCGGCGGCGAGGGCATCCCAGGACCGGCCGATCTCGAGCTGAATGACGCCGAACGCGCGCTGCGCCGCAAGAGTCACGAGACGATCCGGCGCGTCACCGCCGACCTGGATCCTCGGGTTCACTTGAACACCGCCATCTCGGCCCTGATGGAGCTGGTGAACGAGCTCTACGCTTTTTGCGCGAAGAGCGAGTGCCTGCGCATCGGTCAACAGCCTGACGATGTCGCGGTGGGGGTGGTCGAACGCGCGGCGACGGTGGCGGTGCTGAAGGAGGCGGTCGAGGCGCTGGTGCGGATGATCTCTCCTTTCGCTCCGCACATGGCGGAGGAGTTGTGGGAGACGCTGGGGCACACCGGCGGCATCGTGGCTGCCGGATGGCCATCGTTCGACGAAGCGGTGGCGAAAGCGGAAGAGATTGTCGTCCCCGTTCAGATCAGCGGTAAGGTACGGGCGAGGCTCACGGTGCCGGCCGAGACCTCTGAAGAACGGTTGCGCGAGATCGCGCTGTCGGACCCGCAGGTGGTGAAGCACCTGGAAGGGAAGACGGTGCGAAAAGTCGTGGTGGCGGGTGGAAAACTCGTGAGTATCGTGGCGAATTGATTATGGGAAGCCGACGGGATTTTCTACGGCTTGCATCGTTGATGGGCGCGGGGCTTGTAGTGCCTGGATGCGGGTACTCGCTCGCAGGGCGCGGCTCGTTTCTCCCGGCATCGATCAGAGTGATCGGCATCCCGATGTTCGTGAACAACACGCCGCTCTTCGAGATCGAAAAGCGCATCACGCAAAAGGTCGTGTCCGAGTTCATTGGCCGCGGCAAATTTACGGTCCAGCCCACCACGACTGGTGCGGACGCGGCGTTGCTCGGAGAGGTTTCGTCGATTACCGTGGCGCCAGCGACCTTCACCGACGAGCGGCAGGCGGCCAAGTACGTCATTACTGCTGTGACCAAGATCGAGTTCAAGGACGTGAAGGCCGACAAGGTGCTCTGGCAGAATCCGTATCTGGCATTTCGGGAGGACTACGAGGTCTCGAACACCTCGAACGTCGCCGATCCGGCCGCGTTCCTGGGCCAGGACATCAACGCGCTCGACCGGCTCGCCTCCGAGCTGGCCCGCACCATCGTCAGCGCCATCCTCGAGGCGTTTTAGGTATTGCCGAGTGTCGATGGCCGATTGCTGATTGCGCGTTGAATGCCCACCACCTCTCCCCAAACGGTTCGCAAGCAGCTCGCGCAAGGCAAGGCTGATCCCGTCTATCTGATCGTCGGAGACGACGAGGCTGAGATGTCGAGGCTTGCTGGCGACGTTTCGGCTCTCGTTGAGGACGAACTGCGCGCGTTCAATCTCGAACGGCTGTATGCGACCGATCGTTCAGTCACCCCCGCGGCGATCGTCGAATCCGCGCGAACCTTTCCGATGATGGGCGACCGGCGCGTGGTGATCGTCCTTCGCGCGGAGAAGATCCTCAAGCCGAAACGGCGTGGAAAGGTAGTCGAGGAGGCGGAGCCGGCAAGCGATGACGACGAGCCGTCGGGCGACGCGGATGTGCTCGAGGCGTACGTCACAGCGCCCGAATCCCGCAACGTGCTGGTCTTCGTTGCGAACGACGTTGACCGGACCCGTCGCCTCTACAAGACGATTCAGAAACACGCGACCATCGTCGAGTGCTGGGGCTTGAAGGGGGCCAAAGACGCGCGGCTTGATCTCCGGCAGGTCGCACGTACGGCGGAGGCGCTGGTACGTCAGGCTGTCGCGGACGCGGGACAGCAAATTGATTCAGCCGCGGCGCGTCTCGTCGCGGAGCGCGCGGGAACCGATATCGCGACGCTGCGCGGCGACGTCGATCGTCTGCTGCTCTATGCCGCCGGCAAGTCCAAAATCGATTTGAAGGACGTCCAGGAAGTCGTGAGCGCCGAAACCGCACAGGACGACTGGGCGGTTACAACCGCTATCCAGCGCGGCGACACCGCGGAGGCGTTGCGGCAGATCGCGCTCGCGCTCGAATCGGGCAGCGTGCCCTACATGATTCTGGGACAGCTCGGGTGGTTCGTGCGTGAGAAACTGCCGGCCGCGGACCCACGGCGGGTACCGGCGGCCGTTGAGGCGCTGTTTCGCACGGATATCGAGCTGAAAAGTTCCGGAGGAGATCCGCGCGTCCTGCTCGAGCGTCTCGTCGTCGAGCTCTGCAGTCGTTGAGCGCTATGCCGCCGCTGACTTTTTGGCGACGCGGCTCGCCAGGCGCGACTTGTAGCGGCCGGCGGTGTTGCGATGAATCAGCTTCTTGGCCGCCATCTTGTCGACGAGGGAAATCGTATCGCGCAGCGCGTCCTTGACCTTCGCCGGATCCTCGGAGTCAATTGCGGCGCGAATATCGCGCAGCGCGCTGCGAAGGCGCGTGCGCAACCGGCGGTTGTGCTCGCGCTGCTTGACGTTCTGACGGTGCGCTTTGAGCGCGGAATCGTGACTGGCCACTCTCTAGTCCTCGTGCTTGGAACGCTTCATGGAACATGAGCCCAGGCGCCGACCGCCCGAGACCCGTACAACCCTGAAATTATATCATTTATCACTCCGAGGGGCGTCGCCCCTCGGACTCCCCGACACCGCTCTCTCGCGAGCCGCTTCGCCGGCTCGCTCCGTTCGCGTGGGCTCACTCGCGCGCTCGTTCGCCACTGTCGCACCGAGTTTGAAACCACTTGTCGTCAAGAGGGATCTAGTGAATGGGTATAATGTCCCCCCGTCCCCTGATACTTGTCAGTCGTCGTTCGGAGGCGTACGTTGCCGGATTTCGAGATGAATCGCGCTGCAGACCCGACAATCCCCAGACCCGAAACTCCATACCTCGACCCGGATGATTACGGTGACGTCCCGAGAGGCCGTTCGCGCGAGGGTTTGCCGCCGAAGTTCCGGATGCGGCATGCCTCCCATTATGTCGAGCAGTTGATGGGCGACGGACCGATTCAGTCGGTTCGTCAGATTCCAATTGATCAGGTGATCGGCCCGGACGTGACGGCCGACGTCACCGATCTCGCGGCGTCGATCCGCGAGGTGGGCCTTCTCCAGCCCCTCTTGGTGACGTCGCGTGAATCGTCAGGTTTTGAGCTGGTGGCCGGTCGTCATAGACTTTCAGCGGCACGGAAGGCAGGTCTTGCCGCCGTGCCATGTCTGCTCATGAATGCCGAAGGCGATACGGCGGTCAAGCTCAAGGAGCACACGGAGCGACGCTCTCTGGTAGAGGAGCGTCCCGAGTCGCCACCGGTGTCGGTCGAAGCGGCCGCTACGGCGGAGGTGCTGCGCACGGCGTTCTCCGAGATCAGCAGTTCGATGCGCTTCATCGATTCGCTCGCACCGATCGCGCGCGCCAATGATTCAGGTTTTCGCGCGACGATGATCGTCAATGCGATCAGCGTCGAGGCGCATCGCGCGACGACTCTCGCGGCGGCAGCGTCGCTGCTGACCCGCAGAGAGCCGCCCAGGCTCGAGCCGGTTGACTGCGCTTCGCTGCTTCAGTCGATTCGTTCCGAAGTGAAAGTGGAGGGTCGGCTGAAGGGAGTGACGATCGATTGGGCAGAATCGGTTGCCCTCGCGCGGACCGTTGCCGACGGTGAAGCGCTGTCGACCGGCTGGTCGGCACTCCTGCACGCGATCCTCGCGCTGGCCGAAGAAGGCGACCGGATTGACGTCACGCTCGATGCGCCGCGCGTTCGTCCTGCGTTGATTCTGAACGTGAAGATTCGTACGGAAGCGCCCGCCTTGAATGTCGAGCGTCTCTTCGACGCGAGCTGGTCCGGGCATCCGGCCGGACGCTGTGGCGCAATCATGCTTGCTGCTGCGCTACAGAGCGCGCGTCTGCATGGCGGGCGATTGTCCGCCGCGATCGTCGATGGTGGACTGTCGCTGACGTTCGTGGCGCCACAACCACTGGACTAACCCGCGGCTCGCGACTAGCGGCTCGGGGCTCGACACGTCGCCGAATCAGCCGCCTCGCGTGAGCAACAGTGGTACGCGAGGCGCGAACCGCGAGTCGCGGCAACGGTCAGCCGTTGCCTTCTTTCATCTTCCGCAATTGACGGCGCTCGCGCTTGTCCGGTGAGCCGGCGCTCTGGGGCCGCATGAATGCGCGGGCGAGGCGATCGATCCTCCGCTGCTCGATTTCCTCACGTGTCGGCGGCGGGGTGACATCCTCGTAGAGCGCTCGCGCGTCCTGCCGCGCGACGTGCTTGTCTGCGACGGCATACACGATCAGCTTCTGCGTCCGCCCGAGCGGCCGGCTGATCTCAATTTCGTCACCAGACTTGACCTCACGGTGCGGCTTCGCCGGCTGCCCGTGCACGAGCACCTTGCCCGCTTTGCACGCTTTCTGGGCCTCTGAGCGAGTCCGGAAGAGGCAGGCCACGTCGAGCCAGACGTCGAGCCTTACAGAGTCCACAGATTGATTGTAGCTGCCTGTGACCGGCTGTTGACTAAGCGGTAAGTCGTCGCGATATAGCGGCGCGAGCGACGAGCGAGCGCTGGCAGGCGCTGGGGGTGGGGCCCCAGCGCAACGTGAGAAAAGCTTACCGAGCCGCCGCCTTCGCGCCTTGTTCAGGCGGCGTATTCGTATACCGAACGATTTCCCGCCCGTCCTTGTACTCGACGACCTTGTAGACCTTCAGCGGCGCGGGGCGGGCGCCGGCTTCCTGACGAATCTTCGACACGTAGTTCCGCGTCTCGCGATACGGCGGGACGGCCTTGTATTTCTCGACGGCGGTTGGGCCCGCGTTGTACGCCGCGAGCGCAAGCTCTTCGTTCTGCGAATAGCGATCGAGAAGACCGCGCAGATAGGCGACGCCGGCGCGGATGTTCTCGACCGGATCGTAGGCGTTGCTGACGCCGTAGGCGATCGCCGTCGCCGGCATCAGCTGCATCAGGCCCATCGCGCCCTTCACCGACCGCGCCATCGGGTTGAACGCCGACTCCGCGTGTATCACGGCGCGGACAAGGTCAGGGCGGACGTTGTGGATTGCCGCGTGCTGGTCGATGATCGAATCGTAGACGGTCGTACGCTTGCCGACGGGTCGGGTGGTTCGGATATCGCCCGTGGTTCCCACTGCGTAGCTGCGCTGGCTGCTGTCCTTTGGGTGGTCAGACAGGACGAGACTGCCTGTCCCGTCTCGCCATGAGTAGATCTGGGCCTGCGCGACACACGGTGTCGCCAGCGCCGCCGCCAAGGCGACCAGCGCGGCCCGGGTTCCCCTGGATGTCATCAACAGCTTGAAAGTCAGCACTTTAGGGTCGAGCGAACCACCTCGACAGGGCAAGGCCAGTGCCTACGTTTTTCAATGACTTACGGGGATTGTTTCGGTTCGAGCGTCTCGGTCCTGCACGCTCGATTACAGAATTGTGAGGTCTCGCCAAGCGCGCGAAGCTTTTCGCGCAAAGGTGGAAGGTGCAAGTGGTTATCCCAGTAAGGCGCGCACGACCTCCGGAGCCTTCGCCAGGAGGTCATCGATCTTTGCGGGCTCCTTCCCGCCTGCTTCCGCAAAATCCGGACGCCCGCCGCCGCCGCCGCCGACGATCGGCGCCAGTTCCTTCACGAGCCGTCCCGCCTGCAAGCGCGACGTCAGATCCTTGGTGACGGACACGACCAGCGCGACCTTCCCGTCGGTTTCAGACGCGAGGACGACAACGCCGCTGCCGAGACGATCGCGCAGCGAATCAGAGATGCCGCGCAGCGCGGTCTTTTCGAGACCAGCCACCCGCTTCGTTACGAGTTTCACGCCGTCGACATCGATCGGTTCATCCGCGGGCGCGCCCTTGGCGCCACCGCCGAGGGCGACCTTCATCTTGAGCTGATCGACTTCGCGGGCGAGCCGCTTCGCGTCCGCCTGAAGTTTCTGAACGCTCTCGACTCCCTGCGCTGGCGTCGTCGAAAGCGCCGAGACGATGTCTTCGAGCGCGGATCGATCCGCCTGCACGCGCGCCACGGCCGTAGCTCCCGTGATCGCCTCGATTCGACGGACGCCCGCTGCGATTCCGCTCTCCTCGGTGATCAGGAATGGACCAATGTCGCCGGTCGCGCGCACGTGTGTCCCGCCGCACAGTTCCATGCTGAATCCCGGGATCGATACCACCCGTACACGGTCGCCGTACTTTTCTCCGAACAGCGCCATCGCCCCGGCTGCAATCGCTTCCTCCGTCGATCGGACCTCGGTCTGCACCGCCATGTTGCGGTAGACCTGCTCGTTCACGATGCGCTCGATCTGCTCGATCTGTTCGCGAGGGATCGCCGCGAAGTGGACGAAATCGAAACGCAGACGATCGGGTGCGACGAGGGATCCTGCCTGCTTCACGTGTCCACCGAGCACCTGACGCAGGGCCGCATGCAACAGATGCGTTGCGGTGTGATTTCTTCGCGTTGAATCGCGCAGCGGCTCGTCAACGGTGGCCGAGACGACGTCGCGCCTCGCGAGCTGGCCCGTTGTGACGCGCACCGCGTGCAGCCGCGGCCAGTTGCTGACTCGTGTCAGCCCCTCGACGAGCGCTTCGCCTTTCGCGCCGACGATGGTTCCGGCGTCCGAAACCTGACCGCCCGCTTCGAGATAGAACGGCGACTGGCCGAGCGCGATGAACCCTCGTTGCCCCTCGGCGAGCTGCTCCTGTTCGACACCGTTGGTGTCGAAGATCGCGAGGATGGGCGTCCCGGTGACGCGGGTCGATTCGTAGCCTTCGAATCGATCGCCGTTGGACTGTAGCTCGCGCTCGAGTCCCTCGTGCGCGACCCGCCACGAGATGTCCGCTACTTTGCCCTTGAACGCGCTTCCGGCACGCGCCTTCTCCCGCTGCCCCTCCATCGCGCGCTCGTAGCCCTGGCGATCGATCGTTATGTTCCGCTGTCCAGCGAGGTCCTCCATGAAGTCCAGCGGCACACCCAGCGAGTCGTAGAGGCGAAACGCTTCATCGCCGGCCATGACGTTTCCGGTTGAAGCGGCGCGATCGAGGACCTCCTCGAGACGGGGGAGACCAGCCGTCAGCACCGCGTCGAATCGTTCTTCTTCGCTGCGGACGACACGGACGATAGCGGCGTGGCTGGTCTTCAAGTCGTGATACGCCGACCCCATCTCGGTGACGATGACGTCGACGAGGCTGTGGAGGAATGGCTCCTTGAATCCGAGCTTCTTGCCGTGACGCATGGCGCGCCGCATGATTTTGCGGAGGACATAGCCTCGCCATTCGTTCGACGGCACGACGCCGTCCGCGATCAGGAACGTCATTGCTCGCAGGTGGTCCGCGACGACGCGCATGGACACGTCGGACGGATCAGCTAGTGACGCGCGGTACCGGATCCCCGCGCGCTCGCCAATCGCCGTAAGGACTGGCGTGAACAGATCGGTGTCGTAATTCGAGAGCTTGCCCTGGATGACCGCGGTGATCCGTTCGAGACCCATACCGGTATCGATCGACGGGGCGGGAAGCGGGTTCAGCCTGCCGTCCGCCTGGCGATCGAATTCCATGAACACGTTGTTCCAGATCTCAACGAAGCGATCGCAGCTGCAGTCGAGGCCCTTGCAGGTCCGTCCCGCGCGCTCTTCATCGCACGGATAGTCGTTGCCGCGGTGATAGTGAATCTCGGAGCAGCGGCCGCACGGCCCAGTGTCGCCCATCTGCCAAAAGTTCTCGGCCAGCCCGAGCTCGGTGATGCGCTCGGCGGGCACGAGCCCTTTCCAGATGTTGTACGCCTCCTCGTCCCGGGGAATGGCGGACTCGCCCTTGAAGATCGTGGGATACAGCCGGTCCGCCGGCAGGTGCCACACCTCGGTCAGCAGCTCCCACGCATACGGAATCGCGCCCTGCTTGAAGTAGTCGCCAAACGAGAAGTTGCCGAGCATCTCGAAGAACGTGTGGTGGCGGAGCGATGGCCCGACGTTATCGAGATCGTTGTGTTTCCCGCTCACCCGCATGCATTTCTGCGAGGTCGTCGCGCGCGTGTAGGCCCGTTTCTCTTTGCCGAGGAAGGCATCCTTGAACTGGTTCATCCCGGCGTTGGTGAACAGCAGCGTCGGATCCTCATGCGGGACGAGCGAGGAGCTCGGGACGACGGCGTGGCCCTTCTGACGGAAGTAGTCCAGGAAAGTACTGCGGATTTCGCGCGAGAGCATCTTTCTATTGTAACCGCCGCCAGTTTCGGCACTCGATTTGCTGCCGCCAGCGGCCTTTTGCCTCTCGCGGGCAGGCCTTTTGTCTGCCCTCAGGGAGACATTCCGGCCGGCAGAATCAACGCGGGTTTCGCGCGGTCACCTAAGAATTTGAATTTCAACACTTTGCCAGCAGGCCATCCGATGTGACGAAGTGGCCGCCGCGTTGCTCAAGACCACCTGTTGGCCGGAACAAGGTGACGTTTATGAATATCTGTTGTATCGGTGCCGGCTACGTCGGCGGTCCTACTATGGCGACGATCGCCGCCCAGTGTCCCGACATCCGGGTGACTGTCGTCGATATGGACGCGGCGCGGATTGAGGCCTGGAACTCGGATCATCTTCCCATCTATGAACCCGGGCTTCACGAAGTGGTCATGGCCGCGCGGGGCCGGAATCTGTTTTTTTCCACCGACATCGATCGAGCGATACGCGAGGCGAGCCTCATCTTTGTCAGCGTCAACACGCCGACAAAGACATACGGCATTGGCGCCGGCTCCGCGTCCGATCTGACGAACGTCGAGCTGTGCGCAAGACGGATTGCCGCGGTTGCCAACGGCAACAAGATTGTCGTTGAGAAATCGACGCTCCCTGTGCGCACCGCCGAATCGCTCAAGCGCGTGCTGCAGGCGAACGCCAACGGCTACAAGTTCGAGATCCTGTCGAATCCTGAATTCCTGGCCGAGGGCACGGCGGTGGCCGATCTGGAAACGCCGGATCGCGTGCTCATCGGTGGCGACAATACGCCGTCAGGGCAATTCGCCATCCAGCAGCTCGTCAACGTCTATTCGCGTTGGGTACCCCGAGAGCGAATCCTGACGACGAACCTGTGGTCGAGCGAACTCTCCAAGCTGGTGTCGAACGCGCTTCTGGCGCAGCGCATTTCATCGGTCAATGCCCTGTCAGCGCTGTGCGAGGCGACCGGAGCTGATGTCGATGAAGTCACTTTCGCTGCCGGTCGTGATAGCCGGATTGGATCGAAGTTCCTGAAGGCATCCGTCGGCTTCGGAGGATCCTGCTTCAAGAAGGACATTCTCAACCTCGTCTACTTGTGCCGGCACTACGGACTGGAGGAAGTTGCGAGCTATTGGGAACAGGTGATCACCATCAACACGTGGCAGAAGACGCGATTTGTCGGGCGGATGATCGACACCATGTTCAATACGATAGCCGGGAAGCGAATCGCAATTCTCGGGTTTGCGTTCAAGAAGGATACAAACGACACTCGGCAGTCGCCGGCCATCGATGTGTGCCACGCGCTGCTGAACGAGAAGGCTCAGCTCGCCATCTACGACCCTCGGGTGAATGCGCGGACGATTCTCAATGAACTCGCCCAGGTGACGGGACTCTCAGTAAGCGAGCTCGAAACCCGCATCGCGTGCGAGCGGGATCCCTACCACGCGTGTGACGGTGCGCATGCGCTTGCAGTCCTGACGGAATGGGACGAGTTCAAGACTCTGGACTTCGAAATCATCTATCGATCGATGACGAAGCCGGCGTTCGTGTTCGACGGCCGAAACGTCCTGCCTCACGCACAGTTGCAATTGATCGGGTTCGAGGTGCAAGCGATAGGAAAGCCGCTGCCCCTGTTGAGGGCGGCCGAATCGATCGAAGGCGTCCCGGCGTGACGCTTTCTGCTCCTTCGTTCTGACGCAGCGGTTCTGAGCTACTCCTCATCCGGATCGCGGCGTCCACCGACCGTCCGCAACGCGGCCGCAATTCCCGCGGGGGTGAACCCCTGCCGCATGAGGAACTGGTAGAGGCGCGCGTGCTCGGCCGCGCTGCTGATGCGTGGGCGGCCGCGCATCTTCTTCTGCAAGGCCTTGGCGATGAGTGCGCGCTCGTCAACGTCGGCAAAGACTTCGGCGAGCGCTTCGGTGGCGACGTCGCGGGCAATTCCCATCGCGTTCAGCTCGCGCATCACCCGTAGTCGTCCCCGCCCCTTCACGCCTGCCGCCGTCCGCGCGTATGCCCGCGCCACGCGCGCATCGTCCAGCGACTTCGTCTCGAGCATGTGTTCGACGACGCGGGCGATCTCGGCGGCGGGATGACCGCGGTCGGTCAGCCGATCGCGAAGCTGCTTTTCAGATAGCTCTCGACGAGCAAGCAGTTGAAGCGCATCGGTATAAGCGGACACAGCTGGAAGCTGAAGACTAGCCCCCGAACCTCGTGATTTCAGGCGAGCCGGCTCCGCCGATGCCGGCGTCGCGAGCCATTTCGTCGCGA
>Ga0207701_10002354_pt1 | contig 19623 bp, 18 predicted proteins | sample KBSSwiSSwithPhiX_FD_184294 | JGI IMG/M metagenome (GOLD analysis project Ga0207701, IMG submission 184294) | Switchgrass rhizosphere bulk soil microbial communities from Kellogg Biological Station, Michigan, USA, with PhiX - S5 (SPAdes) (version 2) | ecosystem: Environmental > Terrestrial >... | reverse complement strand
CACAATCGTGCTGCACCCGCCGGACACGCTGATGGACGGTGCACGTGTGACCGTGAAACAAGGTTGATGGTTTCAACTGCCAATCCCCAACTTCCAACTCCCAAATCTCTCGAATCGGCAACCAGGTTTTGGGAGTTGGGAGTTGGAAATTGGGAGTTATCGGGAATTCAGGAGGGCCAGATCCCCAACATCCGCCGCACGAGCACGATCTGGCCCAGATGATAGGCCGCGTGATCGGCAACGAACAGCACTCTTGCCGCTCGCAGGCGATGGCGCGCCGAAAAGCACTTCACGTCCTGGTTCACCCTCGCCTCGAAGAACAAGATCTCCGGCGGGCGGCTCCTCAGCTCCCGTACGCAACCGTCCGCCAATGGCGCGGCCGCCATGCTCCGCATAGCTGTCATGGGCCTGAGCCGCACCAGACCGCGCTCGGCGGTTCTACCGCCGCTTGGCGGCACGCATCGGCAAACCACAAGCGATCACCCGATTGCGCGCAAGCTCGCGATCCTCGCGTATCGCGCCTTCAAAGGTGAGCTCGTCTATCGCGATCTCGGGGCCGACGCATACGATCGCCTCCACCGGACGCGTACGCTCCGCCGATTGCGCCAACGGGCCGCCACCCTGGGTTTTTGAACTCTCAACCGCGAGACCGACGAGGTCCTTTCACCCGCCGCTTCTTAGTCGTGGCGCTGAGAAGTTTCTTGAGCGGCCGCGTGCTCGTGACATCCGAGGTGCCGAGCTCATTGAGTGTGTAGATTGATCGACAAGCAGGACCGCGCAAATCAAGGCACTGCTCGAATGCAGACGAACTGGCTCGTTCATTCCCAATCGCCTTAAGTGAGAGTGATGCTCGATAGTGGGAGTCGGAAATTAGTCCTCTGGCCCATGCTCTTCCTTCGCCGCATTCCCCGTTTGCGATGCGATCGACGCCGCGAGTAACGACACGCGCATAGAGGTCAAGTGCCTCGTTGTGGCGACCCAGCATCTGGAGAGCCCCTGCGTAATCCCAGAGCACAAGAGGGCAAGAGGGTACCTCCGCAAAGGCCTTCTCGGCGTACTTCAGCGCGAGGGCATAGCGTCTTTGTTCGTAGTACACCGATGACAGACGCGTCAGTATCCAATGATGATGCGGCTCCGCCTTGAGCCGCTGTCGCAGCCTGAACTGCTCATTGTCGTGATGCGCCTTCTCTGCAGTCTTCCGAGTTCCCATTGGAGGTTCAATCAGCGGTCTAACGAGCTGCGATTTGAGCCGCGGCGCGTCGTTGTGCGAATTCTGGCACACCTGCTCGATGCCGTCGGCTCCGATCGCTTGTTAGCGGGCGTACCCGGACGTAAGATCGAAGCTATGACCAAGGTCGCCGAAGCTCTCCTCGCTGACGCTCTTCGCCTGAGCCCAGAGGTCCGAGCTGAGTTGGCTGCCGAACTGCTGGCAAGCCTGGATGGCCCTACAGATCCCGACGCCGAAGCTGCATGGACCGCTGAGATCGAGCGGCGCGTCGATGCCATCGAGGCCGGCACCGCCGCGCTGGAACCGTGGGAGGACGCCAAGCGCCGCATCGAGAAAGACATTCTCGGGCGGTGAAGCCCCTTCGGATCAGCAGTCAGGCCTCGACCGAATTCGCCGAAGCCGTTCGCTGGTACGAACAGAAGCGCGTCGGCCTCGGCGGTGAGTTCTTCGACGCTGTAACCCACGCAATCGAATTGATCCGCACGCGCCCAGACATTGGAGCGGCTACTCGTCGAACTCGCTCGTGGCTGCTCACACTATTTCCATATCGATTGGTCTATCGTGTGCGGGACGAGGACATCTACATCGTCGCGATTGCGCACACGAGCCGAAGACCGGGCTATTGGCAAAACCGGTAGTGACGGCTCAGACCGGCTAACGCCCTGCTAGCCCGCAAACCCGCCGTTACGAGGGCCAGATCCCCAACATCCGCCGCACGAGCACGATCTGGCCCAGATGATAGGCCGCGTGATCGGCAACGAGCAGCACCGCGCGGATGTACGTCTGATGCGGACTGGTCCCGTGCGGGATTGGCGCGAACAGATCGGGCTGGTTGCGCACCAACTCTTTCATCTTGTCGTTGTCGCGCCGATACGCCGCGACGCTTTCATCCCACGCCGCCGGCGTCGGCGGTGCGCTCGCTGGCCAGTAGTCGTCCGGCCACTTCATCTGCTGATACTTCGGATTCACGCAGAAATCGTGAATGTCCTCCTGCGCGATGCGCAGGTGCTCCAGTAGCTGCCACGTCGAGTGAGGGAAGCCAGGAGGCGTGGCGCCTCGCTTGTCCGGCGGTATTCCTTTGATCGCCCCGTCGAAGCCGACGTGCGCTTCGTGCCAATCGAGGAAACGAACCAGTTGATCGCGAAGCGGATCCGATTTGGTCATGGCCGACACATTCTCACCGTGAGTGTTGAAAGCTCAGTCGACGTAACGACTCCGGGCGAACACGCTGCCATTCCGCGCCGCGAGCCGAACGTCGATGCGGTGCTCGCCCGGCTTCGCCGCCGCGCCCGCGCGCCTCGGCTTCTCGACGAACAGCACATAGTATCCCTGCAGGGCCTGAACGACCCGCTGCATCGCGAGGGCCGGCAACTCGTACGTGCTGACGTAGAAGCCACCGGTCGCAGCGGACACATTCTGGAGGCCAGCCTGGAGCGAGTTGAAATTCGCCTGGGTGACGTTCAACGAGAACACGGACGCGCGCGCCTGCTGAAGCGCCATGCGGGCATCATCGTACGCAGGCGTCATCGTCGCTCCCCACGTGCTTGGATCGAACCGACCGAAACCGTAGCCCAGCAGCACGACAGATTTCGCGCCAGGAAGCGGCTCGAGCGCTTCGCCGATCATCTGCAGGCTCTTTTCGAAATCGGCGGTCCGCGCACGAGCGTCGATATCGAGGCGCGCGAGGAGCGACGGACCTTCGGAAGCGATCACCGGCGGCGGAAAGCGCATCAGGAGATCTTTCTGCAGAAAGGATCGAACGTGCTCAACGTCATTGGTGAAATCCGTCCACACCCGTAGACGTGAATCGAAGGAAAGCAGTGCGACGCGGTCAGCAGGGCGAATCTGCTGCAGCAGCGGCTCGATGAGTTTGAGCATTACCATGAGCCCGGTGACCCGTTTCGGCTCGAGGTCTTTTTGGACGAGCACGACGATGAGGCGACCGTCCGACTGGCGAGTGGCGGCACGCGTCTGCGAGCCCTCGCTCGTCTGCGAGCCCTCGTCGTCCGGATCGGCGACGACATCTTCCGCATCTCGTTCGCCACCTTCAATCCACTCCACGGACTCGACACGCACACGCTTCCCATCGATGTTGACGATGAAGTCCTCGGGTCCGAGAGCAGGTACGGCCTTTCCGTGGTCATCGAGCACTCGTGCGTCGATCAGGACGCGCGACACATCGACGCGCTCGACGAAGGGAGCCTGCGCCGCGGCCACGGCCGGCGACCACGCCAGCAACGCCAGAGCGACGACCGGCCGTACACCGATAGGGCTCATCTCACTTGAGCTGATCAGCCACCTTCGCGATCCCCGCCTTGGCGCAGGCATCGTCCTGCGTCTGACTGGATCCCGAGCTGCCCACGCCGCCAATCACTTCGTTGCCAACGAGGATCGGCACTCCACCACCGAGCGCGAGAATCTCGCTCACGTCGCGTTGCGGCGTCAGTTCGGGATCGGTGGTTCGTTTCTGAAACTCGATCGTCGTCGTGCGGAACATGCGCGCCGTATAGGCCTTGCGGCGCGACATCTCGAGCGTCTGCACCGTCGCCTGCTCGTCGCGCAGCAGCACGAGCGGCTGACCCGCGCGATCGACGACGGCCGCCGCGGTGTGGAAGCCCTTCGCCTGGCACTCCGCGAGGGTCGCTTCGGCGATCGTCTTCGCCAGGGCCAGCGATAGATTGCGCTGCATGACGACGCCCTGTGCGTGTGCGGGCCCACCGAGAACGGCAACGAATCCAAGCGCAGTCCATGCCGCCATCCGTGTCATGTCCCACCTCCGTCGCAAGCCTATCGTTTCAGTGCCAACAAGACCACGCCCATTCCGACCAACGTGATGCCGAGCCAGTCTCGCGGCGCGGGCCGCTCGCCCAGAAACACGACCGCGAAAAGCGCTACCAGGACCACGCTGAGTTTATCGACCGGGGCGACCTTGACGGCCTCACCCACCTTGAGCGCGCGGTAATAACACACCCACGACGCACCAGTGGCCAAAGCCGAGAGCACGAGAAAGAGTCCCGACCGTCCGGCAATGACCGACACGCCTTGCCATTTGCCGGTGCCAAGGACGAACAGGCCAAGGACGAGGGCGATCACCACGGTGCGAATCAGCGTCGCGAAGTCCGAATCGACGCCTTCCAGTCCAACCTTGGCAAAGATCGCCGTCAGCGCGGCGAAGACCGCCGAAAGAACAGCCCATGGCAACCAGCTCGCCTGCATCGTGACCTCGTTCATCCCGTCCCGGCGCCGCGCTCTTCGCCCTCGGTCGTTGACGGAAGCGATCTCACCTCGACATCGCCGTCCCACAGCTGACCGATGACCCCGCGAACATGGTCGATCGATCCGGTCGTCCAGAAGCGTGTCGTTCCTCGACGATCGGCCACTGCAAGCAGGCCGCTCACCTGCAGACGGCGGCGCAGCTCGCGCGCGACAGGGATTGCCGAATCGATCACAGTGACGGAAGGCCCGGCTACGTCTCGAATGACATCATCGAGAAACGGATAATGCGTGCATCCCAACACGATCGTGTCGGCGCCTTTGTCGAGCAAGGGGCGCACATACTGTTCAACGAGCGCACGCGTTGACGCCGTCGCGAGCTGCCCGCCCTCAACCTGATCGACGAGTCCAGGCGCCGGCTGGGTAAGCACCTCGACGCGTCCGGCGTGCGTGCGCACGAGTTTCGCGAACTTCTGGCCGGCCAACGTTTGCGTCGTCGCTAGGACGCCCACGACGCCCGACCGCGTCTGCGCAACGGCCGGTTTCACTGCCGGCTCGATCGCAACGATCGGCACATCGTAACGAGTGCGTAAGGCGTCGACGGCTATCCCCGTCGCTGTGTTGCACGCGACCACGACTGCCTTGGCGCCCTGGCCGCGCAGAAACTCCATGATCGCGACAGCCCGCCCGCGCACGTACTCCTCGGGGCGGTCGCCGTAAGGCGCGTAGCCAGAGTCGGCAACGTAGATCAGATCCTCGGCGGGAAGTTCGCGGCGTATCTCACGCAGCACTGACAGACCGCCGACTCCGGAGTCGAACACGCCGATGGGAGCATCCAATCGGGACTCGGAATTTCGGACGCGGGGTTCGGGACTCGGGGTTCGGGACTCGGGCTCGTCGTAACGCTCGACCATGAGTGGTTGCCTACGACGCGTTTTCCCTGGGTAGCCGGGTTATCCAGGTAGCTGGGTTATCTAGGTAGCTGGGTTATCTAAGTCGCTGGTGGCTCGGTGAAGTTTACCCAGCCACCCAGCCACCGAGCTACCTAGTACCGAGCTACCGAGCTACCGAGCTACCGACACCGTCGACGCCACGCATGCGAAGTTCGCCGTATCGTCGGTGCTGCCAGTGCCGTTCCACTTCGCGACCTGGCCCCATGGACACAGTGGACGCGTGCGATCGATCGCGCCGTTCGTGAGGTGCGCTGCCTCGATGCGACTTGGCGCCGATCCTGCCTTGATCCAGTCTTCGATCGCCCGCACCTTGTCGAAGCTGTCAGTGCCCGGCCCGCCCTGGCAATGATTCATTCCAGGCACCATGTAGAGTTGCACAGACGTTCCGACGCCAGCGCCACCCTGCGTCGCCAGCACCTTGTGGAAGAAGTTGATCGTGTTGTACGGCGTCACCTGCGGATCGGACCAGCCGTGGTACATCAGCAGCTTGCCACCGCGCGCGAAGAACGGCCGCAGATCGGCGTTCGTCGATCCCAGCACATCGTCGGGATCGGCGCCCAGCGCCAGATCGAGGTCGGTGCCGGCGTTGAAGCGCGTCGCATCCCAGGCCTTGTCCTTCATGACGACATACTTGAACGCGTCGACGGCAAGCACCAGCGGCTGCGCGTTGCCGATCACGTTCCAACCGAGTTCCGCGCCGGGAGCCAGACCGGGTAACACCGACGCTTTCGTCGACGGATGTCTGGCGCCGGCGTACATCCGCGTTGCGGATTCAACCTGTGCGGGAGAAAGACACGCCGAGTCTTCCTGTCCCGTGCACTGCAGCACCTTCGGGTCGAATGAACACGCTCCCGGGTTTTCGAGCACGCCGTCCGTAACGCCGTCCTTGGCGTCGCATGCGGCGAGAACAGCTTGATGGATGAATGGATACTTCGATGCCGGGATCGCGCTGGCTGGTGTCGCGTTGACCGCGCGGTTGATGGCCACACGACCGGCGTGGAGATGGACGCCGTTCACGGCCGGTGCGCCGGCAATGATGCCGTCGAAGTCAGTCGGGAAGCGCACGGCTTCGGTGATCCCCTGACGACCGCCCTGCGAGCAACCGTTCCAAATCGAAAGTGTCGGCGCGCTGCCGTAAAAGGCGTCGACGATCGACTTGGCCTTGACCGTCATCTCGTGCACGGCGCGGTAACCGAAGTCGACCACCTTCTCTGGATGCCCAAGCGCGAATGCGGCGGTGCCACCGACGTGACCCGTGTCCGTGCCGGCGGTCGCGTAGCCAGCCAGGACGGCGTTCGCCATGGCGGGATATGGAATGTTGCCCGCCCAACCGCCATTGCCCACCGCTTGAAACTTCCCGTTCCACCCGGTTGCCGGAAGCCACACTTCGATCTTGATGTCGGAATCAGACGAAGGCGTGAGCGTCGCGGCGATGCGACAGAACTCTGGAAGCTTGGCGAAGACAGGTGCGGGGCCGGCCGAGCCCGTCGCACCGGCGGGCGCGAACGTGCCCGGCGCGACGTTCTGAGCCGTCGTGACCCTCGCGTTCGGCAGGCTCAGGGCGGCCATCGATTCGCACGTGGCCGCCGACGCCAGAGTGCTTGTACACACGATACCGAATGCGACCAACGCCGTGGGGAGTGTGCGTCGTGTCATGGTTACTTCCACGCGGAGGCCGAACCCCCGCTCTACTTCTTTTACGCGGGGGCTGAAGCCCCCGCTCTACTCATTACCGACTTACTTGCAGACAAAATTAGCAGCCTCATCGATGCTGCCGCTGCCTTTGTAGCTCGCCACCTGCGGATAAGGACATAGCGGACGAGTGCGATCGACCTTCCCATCCTTCGCATGCGAAGCGGGGATCATGTCGGGTGCTTTCCCGTGCTCCACCCATTGCTCGAGTGCCGCCAACTCGTCGAAGTCGTTCGGCCCTTCGCCGCCGCCGCAATGCGCCATGCCGGGAGCCATGAACAAGCGGTACGACGAGTGAACCTTCGACCTGCCGCCGCTCGCGTGGACAACGCGATCGTAGTACCCGGTGCTGGCCAGCGGCGTGATCTGCGGGTCGCTCCAGCCGTGGTACTGAATCAGCTTGCCGCCGCGATCGAAGAACGGCTTGAGGTTCGTCTCGCGCGCGTCGATCGTGCCGCTCACGCCTTCCGTGAGACGGGCGACGTCGGTCGCGACGTTGAATTTCTGGATGTCCCACTGCGGGTCGGCAAAGACGAGATATCGGAAATGATCGAGGCCGGTTGCGCGTGCGGATTGCGACCAGCCCATGTCGGTCCAGCCCAGCTCGCTCCCTGGCGCCAGGCCGGGAATCTCCCGCTTCGACTTCGCATCGACGATGGGCGAGTAAATCAAGCGGGCGGTGTCGACCTGCGCCTGGGTCAGACAGGCCGGTTCTTCGCCACCCTTGCACACGAGCACGCCGGGATCGAACTTACACGCAACGGGGTTCTCGATGAGACCGTCCTTCACGCCATCGAGCCCGTCGCACGCCGCCACCACCGCAGAGTGGAGAACCTGCGCCTTCGCCGGCGTGAAGCGAGCTTCCTCTTTCTGCAGCGCCTGGGCAATGCGAACCGCTTGCGCCGTGCGCCCCGACCAGTCTAGACCCGGCGATCCGGCGATGATGCCATCGAAGTCGGCCGGGAACATCTGCGCCGCCTTCATCGCCTGGCGGCCTCCGGCGGAGCAACCGGTCCAGTACGAGAACTTCGGTGCGCTGCCGTAGTACGCATTGACGATTGCTTTCGCCGTGACCGTCATCTCGTGTTCGGACCGATACGCGAAATCAGTCACCTTCTCCGGGTGACCCATCCCGAAGCTGGCGCTGCCGCCGGCGTGCCCTGTATCCGTCGAGCTCGTGGCATAACCGCGACGCAGGGCTTCCGCCATCGCAGCGTAGCCAATCGATCCCTGCCATGCACCGTTACCGACAGCCTGGAACTTTCCGTTCCATCCCGATGTGGGTAACCACACTTCGATCTTGATGTCCGAGTCGCTCGACGGCGTCAGCGTCGCGGCAACGCGACAGAACGTCGGCAGGCCCGAGAAGGCGGCGGCGGGACCACCCCCGCGCGCCTGCGCACCGGGCGGCGAGAACGCGCCAGGCGCAACCTCCGAAGCAGAAGTCACTTTCACGTTTGGCAGGTTCAGGGTGGTCACGCTTTCGCACGACGCAGCGTAAGCCTGGGGCGCGAGACCAAGACAAACGATGGCGAGTATTGACACGAAAAAAGTCGTTCGCTTCATACGCGTTATTACTCCATTGGGTGCGAAGTGTGGCACCGGGGGGCAAAACGGTCAACCCTGTGCCCGGTCGGCGGGTTTCCGGGCTTCGGGCGCTCGGGGTTCAGCGTTCCGGGGCGACGGCAATCCCGAGGACGCCGCTTCGTTCGACTGACGACTGCAGGAATCCCGATCGGCGCACTTCGTCGATGAACCGGTTGGCTGCGTCGAGGGCGTCGCGGCGTCCGCCGGCGACGATGATCGTCTGTTCCACGCCGTACAAATCGTCAGCAAGCAGCCGAAAACCGTTCGCGCCCTTGACCATCTCGGACAGTCGCTGGCGATTCGCTCCGAACGCGTCGACCGTCCCGGCTTGCAGCAGGCGGTGCACGGTGTCGCGGCTCGTGTCGTCGAGCTCAACGACCTCGCCCTGTTTCAACGTCCGCTTCAGATACAGGGCGATCGAGTCGGCCCGCGTGGCCCCGAGCTTCCGCCCCTGTCGATCGATATCGGCAATCGATCGAATCGGTGAATCGTCCTTGACGATGAACGTCTGGTTGACGAGGAGGTACGGTTTCGAGAACTCCACGGGGCCGGCACGCTCGGGGTTATAGGCCACGAACCCGATCTCGGCCTCCCCGTTTCGAACGGCGTCGATGACCCGCTGAGGATTCGGGAGCCCCACGAGAGTAACTTTCGTATTTCGCGTGCGCTCGAGCTCTCGAGCGAGATCGACAACCACCCCGCGTGCCTCACCGGTCGCCGGGTCCTTCACGGCCTGCGCAGGATTCGATGCGAGGTAGGCCGCACGCACGATTCCGTCTCTGGCGAGAGGTGTAGGCTGCGCGGTCAACGCCGTACTCGTCACGAGCGCCAGCAGCGTCGCGGCTGATAGCAAACGCATGGTGCCACTCCAGGCGAGTAAGTATGGCGAACCTCTACGTTTCGTTCCAGCTCGACCGCAGGATCGCGTTGACCTCTTCAACATCCACCTCTATGCTCGCGATCTGGAGCTCGTCCGCGCGACGCCTTGCCGTCCGCGTGTTCTATCGATTTACATCGCACCAGCGCCAATCGCACAACTGAAACAGATCGGGAGCTCGCGATGGCTTTGAAGAGTGTCAAGGCTGACTTCGGCATCAACGGCGTCAACGGCAAAGTCTTTCTTGGAGGAGCAACGGCACTCAATCTTCTGGGCGGCGTGAGCTCGAAAGTCTCCGTGCCGGAGAAGTGGGAGCAAAAGCTCACTCAGTTCATCAGCTGCGACGATGGCGGCGAGTTTTCCCTTGGCGAGCAGACCATCATCAAGACCGGTTTCTACGTGAAGGCCAAGGGCATAAAGTTCACCGAGACCGAACACGGCGCCAAAGGCCCGGCGTACTGGGAGATCGCACAGAACGTTGCGAACATCGCGCCGACAGAGCTAGCCGCACTCACGCGAAAGGTGTTGGCGGCACCAACGACGTCTTGTACGCCCTGGGTCGCGACGTTTATTGCTGCGCTGTTCCTCTCGGAAGTCGTCCGCAATCCGCGCAGCTTCATGGTCAACCTGATGCTGCTCGATCTAATTGAGGGTAAGGTGAAGTACGGCCGCAACGAGGACAAGGAGCTGAATTTCACCAAGTTACTGAAGTTCGAGAGTGGCAAGGAAACGACCTACACCTACGAAGGGGGCGACGTTCAAGTCGGGGGCAAGGACGGCAAGGCGGGAACCGTGCGCGGCGGCAAGCTCCCGATGTCACACCTCAACGCGATGGATCAGTACCAGACGACCACCGCGAGCAAATTCGAGTACCAGAAAAAATGGGGGCCGTACGCGAAACAGTCCGGCCTCGATCTCAAGGCGCCGTCCAATGCCGGCGTCGCCTATCACTTCTCCAACGAATTGCTCGACAAGGAGTGCACCATCGTCCTGCGATGGTTGATCGCATATTTCAACAAGAAGCCGCTCCGCTACGTGACCGGGACCGAGAAAGCGGAGGTCGTGGTCAAGGGTGCGTGGGGCAAGGCGGACAGCAAACAGGTGATGAACCGGGACGTGACCGTGCCAGTGTCGCTGACTGCGCTGCGCGAACACGTACGACCGGCCGACTATGTGGACGCTGGCCAGCAAAAAGATGCCAAAACTCCGGCAGGCTTTCTGTCGAACTCGAGCGAGCGCGCGCTGAGCGAGCGACAGAAAGGCGTTGCCTGCCTGCTGTGATTGCCTATTGCGTTAGACAATGGCGTAGCGGGAGTCTCGAGACTCGCCGTCAAGAACTGGCCGAGATCAAGGCGGGTCTGAAGACCCGCCTCTACGCGATGCTCTAATCCAGGCCGAAGGCCAGTAACACGTTGCCCGGCGCGCCGCCGAACCGCATGTAGCCGGAATTGACGAAGACCATGCCGTTGACGACCACCGCGCCAGGGCCATCGATCGCACCGCCGCTGCCCTTCACGCCGTTCACTGTCTTGTAGTCCTGCACGGTGTCGAAGTCCCAGAGGATCGATCCGTCGCGAGTCGAGTGCGCACGCAGGTGGCCATCCTGAGACCCGGTGAACACGACACCGGGAATGGCTGTGAGCGCTGCCAACTGCGCGGGGCTGCAATTCGGCCTCGTTCCACACGGTGGCGCCGGCGCGTGCCACGCCTTGCTGCCGTCGGCGATCTTGAGTGCCGTCAGCCCGCCGCCCTGTCGCGGATCGAGCTGACGCGCAGTCGGCGTGCGAATGACCACCACATCAGAGGTCGCGGCGTAGACCTGCTCACCATCGGCCGCCATCCCCCACTGCACGCCGCCATTGATGCCGCCCTGCGCGACGCGTGTCTCCCACATGATCTCGCCGTTCTTCTCGGGATCGATCGCCCAGACAATGCCGGATTTCTGTCCTGCGAGCAGCAGGTCCCGTCCACCAGTCGTCGACACGAGAATCGCTGGTGACCCGAAGTCGTAGTCCGGACCGCTCCCCTGGGGGCACGTCGGCCCTTTCGGTTCAGTCGAGCACGCGGAGTTATACACATCATCCGAATGCAACTGCTTCGACCAGATCATGCGGCCGGTGTCGAGGTCGAGTGCCATCATCCCGTCACTCGTCGTCGTCACAGGGGCGGAATAGTTGTTACCCGTGGTCACGTAGAGCCGGCGTCGTTTCAGATCGAGAGTCGGCGTGGACCAGATTCCAACGCCGGATGGACCCCACGTCTCGACACCATTGGATGCCTTCCCAGTACGTTCCGGCGCCCGAGCGATCGTGTACGTCTTCCAGACGACGCTTCCATCACGGACGCGCAGAGCGGTGACGCTGCCGCGAAACGTGCAGCACGGGTATTCCGGGTTGAGGGCACGCGATTCCTCCCACGAGGAGGCGCCGACGTACGCCACGCCGTCGACGACGAGCGGCGGCGCGCTCAGGCGAACCGCTTCATGATCTTCCGGGCGCTTGCGCCAGATTTCTTTCCCCGTCGCGGCATCGAGCGCGTAGAACCAGCCGGTGAGGTCACCGAAGAGCAGCACGTTGCGGCCGTCTAACGGGGCCGCGACCATGGCAGACCGGATTGACCCGGCCGCCTGGAACGTCCACTGGAGGCAACCAGTGTCCGCGCGCAACGCGTGGACAACGCCACCGGCACTGCCGATGAAGACCTGGTTGCCGATCACCGTGGGCTGTGCGAAAGCGGAGATATCTCCTTCGAAGCCGAAGGCCCATTTGAGTTTCAGCTTCGACACCTGATCGGTGGTGAGCTTGCTGAGCGCCGCGGGCGCAAAACGCGAGTTGTTCGGCGACGGGCTCCACCCGTTCCAGATGGGGGACGCGCTCACGTCGACCGCGACCGTGCGATCGCGACAGAACGCCTCGGGTCGCGGCATCGGGTCGCCACCTGGCTTACCCAAAAACCGCGCAACCGCGTCCCGCTCGACGCGGTTCAATTGATACGCGATGGTCATCATCGCGCCGAAGTCGAGCGTGCGCAGAATGCGCGAGCTCGGCAGGTTCTGGAGCGCATCGCGGCTCGGTGTTCGTCCGTCGGCGGGACGTTCGTGACACGCGGCGCAGCGCCGCTTGTAAATCGCCTCGCCGGATACGTCTTGCGCGAACGCAGACAGCGGCGCGAGCAGCGCACTGGCGAGCACGATGAGCAACACCCAACTCCCAACTCCGAACTCCCAATCTCTCAGTGACGTTTTCGAACCACCGAGGTGATTCGGCGGCAAAGACGAGGAGCTTGGGGAATGGGGCATTGGGAGTTGGAGGTTGACGTTGCGGGCGCTCATTTTCGCGCGCCCGCCGAGTACTGCGCGTCGCTGACCTTTTCCATCCAGTTGGTAGCGCCGAAGCTCAAAGACACCTGCGTCAGCCCCTCGGTCGGCACCGCGCCGTGCCAGTGCTTCACGCCCGCGGCTGTCACGAATGACTCGCGCGGACCCATCTCACGGATGGCGCCACCAGCCTCCTGCACGCGCGCGTGCCCCTTCTCGATGAGGATCACCTGGCCGCCTTCATGGCTGTGCCAGTTGGTGCGCGCTCCCGGCTCGAAGCTATAACGCAGCATGCGGATGTCGGTCGTCGGGTGCCCTGTGACTTTGCCGACGAAGTTCTCGGGATTGGGCTGCTGTGGCGGCGCGGCCGGTTGAGCGGACTGACTCCAAACCACCGAGGACAGACCTACGATCACAAGCATCGAGAGCGTCAGCGCACGAATCATAGAAGCACCGCCTTCAAGGGCCGCATCGTCCGGCTTCAGCCGACCCGGAGGACAAAGTATAAGCCGGCCTCGGCCTTGGTCTGATGCGACCCGATCGAGAGCGTGTTCACCTCATGGGAGCAGACTGAAGGCCTTTCGATGGCGGGGGCGCACGGCGCGGAAGTGTCGATCGTCGAGCGTGACGATGGTGTCGATATCGAGACGCTCCGCCAAGGCAACGATGGACGCATCGGCGCCGCCCAACGGAAAGTCGCCGTACTGCGTCACCAGGTCGGCGATCCGGGGCCAGTCGTCCGGCGTCGGGCCCTCCACGTGCATACGGGCCAGACTTCTGAGGAACTGTGCCTCGATGTCGGGACCGAGACGCGTCCCGATGAGGTAAGTGGCTTCGGCGATGACGAGCGTGGGGATGATCAGGCGATGCTCGGCTTGTTCGAGGACAGCGCGACATCGTGCATGATCGCCGTCGTCCTCATCCACGACCGCATAGAGTGGTCCTGTGTCAACGACGACGAGCATGCCCCCATTCCGCGGTGAGGATCTTCTCGACGTCGCGGGCCGTGTGGCGGCGTCCGCTCCTGCCGAGCGCTGCGAATGGCAGTTCGCGCCGTTCGCCAGAGGCCCCCAGGAAAGACTCGACGGCGCGACGGACGATGTCAGAGACCGAGGTCTCCCGACGCCGGGCCTCCCGCGCCAGCAGGGTCGCGAGGTCGTCGGGCAAGCTGATCGTGGTGCGCGTCATACACGCATACTAGCATACCCGACGGCAGTATTCTCATCTGGCGCCCATGCGATACAGACGCGTATCGGACGCGATGGACCTCAACATTCCCCTTGCTGATCCGGCGGCGACTTCGTACGGACACGAGGCGTGTGTTCAGTGACGCCGGCGCCGGAACTCTGCTTCTGACGCCGCCGTCGTTCGGGGGCGCATGAATTCGAAGCTCCGTCTCACGCGCTCGGCCAACCCTTGTTCGTCGATAGAGACCTGGATGCGATTCCGGCGTCCGGCCGCGCAACCCGCTACACACCCACCAGCCGCGTCTGCCACAAGACCTTGCCGCTCTCGGAGTTCCAGCGCCCGAAGATACGGATCCATGGAGCCGTTGAACAGAAGCCCGCCGCCGGTCGCGAGGATCGGCGAGTAGTTCGACACGCGCGTCTCCCAGCTCCAGACCGTCTTGCCGGTCTCGACCGAGATCGCGTCGATGCGGCCGACCTTGTCTTTGCCGGTGGCAAACTTGCCGACGTTGTTGGTGTTGTAGACGAACTGCGTCCGCGGATCACGATCGGCGCGGTTGAGCGCCGCCGATAAGCGACTGTTCGACGTGATTCGCAGTCACGCGTCACCGGCATGCCAGGTCGGCATCGCTCATCACTAGGATAGCGCGCTCGGCGAACGCAGCGTGCGACGACGCATACACGATGTGATTACCGCGACCGAGGATGGAGGCTTTGCACGACACGTCCTCGCGGAGCAGAGGTAGCCACGTCGAGCTCACATCATGGCAGCATCAACGCCCGGCATCGTTCATCTCGGCTGAACGATCACTCCGACAAGTATTGCGGAAGGCACCCCGCAAGTGAGGTCAATCGCGTAGCGCGAAAGTGATGAGCGAGTTGCCCGATATCACCGCGACGTACTGCTTTCCATCGACCGCATAAGTCATGGGGCCGTTGGCGATCTGACCGCCGAGGCTCGCCTTCCATAACTCGGCACCCGTCCGCGCGTCGAGCGCATAGAAGTATCCCTCGCGTCCACCGGTGAACAGCAGGTCAGTAGCCGTCGTGAGATTACCGCTGTCGGTCACATCGAATTGCTTGAACGTCCACTTCTTCTGTCCGGTCACCGGGTCGATGGCAATCACCGCCCCATTGCCGGCGGCATCGGTCCAGGTGTTGATCGGCGTCGCGCGACCGACGCGCACACCGGGCGCGCCCTGCACTTGTGCGTATGGCGTCGCGCCGCCTCCCAGGAAATTGCGCCCTGGCACGTACTGCGAGCTCTCAGGCTTGAAGATCGACGCGTAACCATCCCACGCCGACAGATAGAACAGGCCTGTGCGCGGGCTGTACGAGGGCGAGTACCAGTTGGTGCCGCCCTGGACACCCGGCCACGTGGGCTGCCCGTCGGGTTGTGGCGTCGGAATGGGGCGTCCCTTGTCGTCGATGCCGCTCGCCCAGTTCACTTTCACGAACGGCATTGCTGAAAGAAACTTTCCGTTCGTGCGATCGAGCACGTAGAAGAAACCGTTGCGATTGCCCCACAGAATCGCTTTCGTGGGTGTGCCCTTCCAAGTGATATCTGCGAGCACTCCCACCTGGACGGAGTCGTAGTCGTAGGGATCGTGCGGCGAAAACTGGAAGTACCACTTGAGCGCGCCGGTGTCGGGATCGAGCGCGAGCACGGAATCCGTGTACAGGTTGTCGCCCATGCGCTGGGCAGGATTGAAGTCAGGGCCGGGGTTGCCGACGCCCCAGTACGTGAGGTTCAGCACCGGATCGTATGAGGGCGTTACCCAGACAGAGGCGCCGCCTGATTTCCAGGAATCGCCCGACCATGTCTCGTTGCCCTTCTCTCCCGGTCCTGGGATGGTATAAACGCGCCAGAGTTCCTTTCCCGCCTTCGCGTCGAAGGCGGCAATGAAACCACGAATCCCGTACTCGCCGCCGCCCGTCCCCACGAGCACCTTGTCCTTGACGACGAGTGGCGCCATCGTGATCGAATAGCCAAGCTTGGGATCACCGACGGCGACGTCCCACAACGAGCGCCCCGTGGTCCGGTCGAGCGCGACGAGATGCCCATCGAGCGTTCCGGTGTAGAGCGTGTCGCCGAGGATCGCCACGCCGCGATTGTTGGCGCCGCAACAGACGCGCGCGTCGGCAGACACGTTGTAGCGGTACTGCCAGAACACGCGGCCCGTCTTCGCGTCTACCGCGAGAACGTCGTTGGGGCGCTGGGTGACGTACATGATTCCGTCGACAACGATCGGCGTGGACTGCCACGCACCGAATACCTGGTTCGGCAAGATCCATTTGAGCTCGAGGTTCTTGACGTTCGCAGGCGTGATCTGCGTCAGCAGGCTGTGGCGCTGGCTGGCATAGCCGCCGGAGTACGTGATCCAGTTCTGCGGCTCGTCCGCCGCCTTCAGCAGACGATCGGAGGTGACCTGCGCGTCGCCACGAAGAGACAGGACGACGAGTATCAATGACGCCAGGAGTGAAGTTCGTTTCATTCGGTTCGCCTTTCGGTCAGGCTTCGAGTCGCTACTGTTTTCTCAGCGTCAGCAGATACGCCACGACGTCGGCGATCTCGTCGTTGCTCAATTTGTCCGAGTAGGCCGGCATTGCCGACTCCTTCGCGACATCAAAGGATCGCACGTCCTTTTTGATGATCGACACCAGCCGCTCCTTGTCGTCGATGACCTGCACCGTCTGGGTGTCCTCGTTCAACCGGCGGCCGCGGATCGTTTTTCCATCGCGCATCACGATCCGAACGGGGCGGTTGATCGGAAGCAGGGCCGACGACGGATCGCGGACTGAGCGTTCGAGCACAGCCGGTGCGCGTGCGATTCCGATATCGCTCAGATCCGGAGCCACGCGCGGACCCTGCCCGGCCACTCGATGACATGAGGCGCACTCGCCCTTGCCATGGAACAGCGCGCGCCCGCGCGCCGCATCGCCAACTCTCACCGATGCGCTTGTATCGAACCCGGCGCGGATGAACGCGACAATGCCGGTGAGCTCGGCTGGTTCGAGTTTGAATGCCGGCATCCCTCCCGGGCTGCCGCGTGTGATCGTCTGGGCCAGATCCTCATCGGATTGCGAGCGCCGAAACAGACCACGCCGGAGATCGATACCTGAAATCTGGTCACCGTCGCGCCCGTGGCATTGAAAGCATTGCGCGTTGTAGAACAGGCCGCCGCGTGCGATGTCCTCCTGGGTGTACTGCCCAGGATGATCCACGGTCAGGATCTGGCTGTTGGCCGGCGCAACAAGGGCAGTAACGCCAGCGACCGCGAACAAGAGGGCTCGGAGAAGCATGTCGGCACCTTTTACACGACAGCGTCAGGGAAGTCTAGTTGCGGTGGACTGCCAACACTGAATTCCCAGGTAATCGTCAACCGAGTTGGGGCGGAGGCAACGGCATGACACGGAGGAACGGCGACACGGAGGACGAACGGGCCATGCCGGTGAGGCGCCGCTCTATCTAAGTCGCGCGAAGCGCGTCACCGGCACGGCGTCTCCGTTTCTCCGTTCCTCCGTGGTGGGCCGTTTCCTCCGTCGCCTCCGATTACTTGGGAGTTCGGCCAATTGCGAACAGAGTGGCCGCCCCGCGGATATACATCACGCCTTCGGAGAGCGCCGGCGTAGCCATCAGCAGCTCACCAATCGAGTTGGTGGCGATGTGCTCGAAGGTCTGACCGGCGCGAACCACGAGCATGTCGCCATCTTCGTTCGACAGATAGATCTTTCCGTCAGCGGCGACAGGCGACGCGCTGAACCCGCTGCCGACGAGCGGCAGGCGTTGACGATAGACGTCCCTGCCTGTCTTCAGATCGTAGGCGTCGAAGACCCCGTTGTTGGCGAGCACGTAGAGTAGCCCTTTGTACGCGAGCGGCGTCGGCATGTACGAGCCCCGTCCCATGCGGCTCCATGCGATGGCGTTACTGCTGGCCGTGTCTCGCGCCAGCGTGAGGTCACCGCGAGACCCAGGCTTCAGGGCAAACAGCGGCCGCTCGGGCGGCCGGCCACTTGCGACGACGATGAGATCGTCGGCAAAGATGGGCGTGGGCGCCGTGATCTTCGAAGAGCCGCTCAGCCGCCACAACTCGCGGCCGGTGCGCGGGTCGTAGCCGCGGATGAAGTTCGACGCGTTGGTCACGAGTTCCGGTCCCGCGGCGGTCATCGCGACGGTCGGTGTTCCCCACGACGGCAACTCCTCGCGCGGCGTCTTCCAGATCGTCTTACCCGTTTCAAGGTCGAGGGCGAGCACGAATGAGTCCGCCTGCGTATCGCACTGCAGGACGACGAGTCCGTTCCAGATGATCGGTGAGCTGGCTGGACCCCACTCATACGTCGGGATGTCGTACGCCCCCATATCGACCCGGCCGAGATCCACGTGCCATAACGGGTTGCCATTGATGTCGAAGGCGTGCACGCCCTCGGAACCGAACCAGGCGACAACGATACGTCCGTCGGTCGCAGGCGTCGCGCTCGCGTAGGTGGACTTGATGTGCCGCTTGTTGCGCGGAGAGCCCTGGCGCGCCACGCGCTCCCAACGAATCTTACCGGTGCGCTTGTCGAGGGCGTATATCACCCACTTGTGGACCGAGCGATCGTCCGAGGCATCGCCGTCGCCATAGAGTCCGGGTTTGAATGTCGCATCCTTCCGGCTGCTGATCGCGGTCGTGACGAAGACCGTGTCACCCCACACGATCGGACTGGAGTGAGCGAGGCCAGGGATCGCCGTGCGCCAGAGCACGTTCTTCCCAGTCGCGCCGTTCCAGTCGTCCGGCAGGCGCTGGCCATCCGCCACACCGGACGCCTCCGGTCCCCGGAAGGATGGCCACCTCCCCGCCGGTGCCGCCGGCGGCGGCAACGCCCCACGCTTCGGTTCGGCCGTCAGCGCGATGCGACGTTCCGGCACGACGACGGCCTCGCCAGCAGGACGCCACTCGCTGCGATCGAGAATCATCCGGCGATCCATGCACGCGTCGTTCACGAGGGAGAAGGTCACATGACCGCCGTTCACTGCGACGGTGTAGCGCGCCGCATCCGCACACTCGGGAGGCGCGCCAACGAGCCGCATCACGACTTCGGAGCCCATCATCGACCACGTTCCCTGCATCGACGGCCAACCCTCGCCGCCCAATGAGAACGTGCCGTCGCGCCGGAACTGCGCGGAGAACGCGCCGAAGACCATCGGCGTGTCAGGGAGGGAAACCGCGGTCTGTCTCGAGTAGACAATGTCGGAGACTGACAAAATCGCAGCCAGGAGTGCTGCGACCGGAAGCGCGCGCATCACTCGTATATATTGACGCTATTCTCAGGGGAACGCGCCATGACGACATCACTCTCCCGTCGCCGGCTGTTCAAGAAGGGGGCCGCAGCCGCGGCGAGCGCGGCACTCGCCTCGCAGAGTACCGCCACGCTCGGACAGGGGCCTGCGGTGGTGACCGCCCGCACGTTCCGCGCATGGATCTCTCGTGGAACTGGCCGCGGACGAACCACTTTGCAGGATGTCCGACTACGCCCGGTCACCGGCCGGCAGGTCGTCGTCCGTACCGAGGCTTGCAACCTGTGCTACT
>Ga0207701_10002352_pt1 | contig 19625 bp, 11 predicted proteins | sample KBSSwiSSwithPhiX_FD_184294 | JGI IMG/M metagenome (GOLD analysis project Ga0207701, IMG submission 184294) | Switchgrass rhizosphere bulk soil microbial communities from Kellogg Biological Station, Michigan, USA, with PhiX - S5 (SPAdes) (version 2) | ecosystem: Environmental > Terrestrial >... | reverse complement strand
GACTGCGACCGGCAGTCTCACCACCGGACGCGTCTATCACACGGCGACATTGCTGCCCAACGGCCAGGTACTCGTCACAGGTGGCATCAACGTTTTCAACGGCGGCTTCCTCGGGAGCGCGGAACTGTACGATCCAGCGAGCGGGACCTGGAGTGCCACCGGCAGCCTCGCTATGGCACGCAGCAATCACACGGCGATCTTGCTGCCCAATGGCAAGGTCCTCGTCGCAGGGGGTCTCACCAACAACGGCAGCTATCTCATGAGCGCAGAACTCTACGATCCGGCGAGTGGGACTTGGACGGAGGCCGGCAGCCTCAGCACTGGACGCCTGAATCACACGGCAACCTTGTTGCCCGACGGCAAGGTGCTTGTCGCAGGTGGCAAAGGCGACAACGGCCCCCTCGCCAGCGCGGAACTCTACCTTGGGCCGCCAATCACGACATCCCAACCACTGAACATCTCCACCCGCGCCAACGTTGGCACCGGCGATAATGTACTCATCGGTGGCATAATCATCAGCGGCAGCAATCCGGCGACGGTTGTCTTCCGTGCCCTTGGGCGCTCTCTGGCGGCCTTCGGGGTCACTGGCGTCCTCGACAACCCGACCCTCGAGCTGCATGATTCCACCGGCGCCGAAATCGCAATCAACTTCGACTGGAAAGAAAACAGCGCGGAAGATCAAATGGTCCTGACCGACAATGGCCTTGCGCCGACCGACGATTTCGAGTCGGCCATCGTCATGACGCTCGATCCGGGCGCCTACACCGCGATCGTGAGCGGTGAAAACGACAGCACCGGCGTGAGTGTGGTCGAAGCCTACAATCTCAGTAGCGACACAGCCGATTCGAAGTTCGCCAACATCAGCACCCGCGGAAATGTCGGGACAGGTGAAAACGTCATGATCGGTGGCTTTATCCTGGGCGGCGGCGGTTTGTCCGAGGTGATCGTGCGCGGCATTGGGCCGTCGTTGACCGATTTCGGGATCACCGATGCGCTGGCGGATCCCTTTCTCGAGTTACATGACAGCGAGGGCACCGTCATTGCCTCTAACGACAACTGGATGGACGACCCAAACATGCAGACGGTCGTGGACCGGGGTCTCGCTCCGAGCGACCCTAACGAATCGGCCCTCTACCAGGTGCTGCCGATCGGCGCTTACACCGCGATCCTGAGCGGAGTTGGCGACACCACCGGCGTCGGGTTAGTCGAAGCCTACCATCTTGATTAGTCGCAAATAATCTTGACCTCCGTCGGCGTTCCCCCGAACAATCGCGCTTGAGCCGCGGAATATGGGCACTATCCGCCTAACCACGAACGGTTCGACACGCCGACGCATCAACCGAAAGGGATTCATGGTTATGAAAACGACGGCTTTATTGCTAATTCAAAATGCATTACGCGCGCGAGAAAGCGCTAGTTTCCTTCTGGCTCACATTCCCTGCGTCTGGCCATTACCCTTGGGATTATGAGGTGTGGTTAGGACGCTCTTGCCAGCGCGGAACTCTACCACGGTCACGTCTGCCGGTAAGGAAGGCATCCTTATCGCGGTGCACGATCTTACCGACGCCCACCATACGGATGAGACCCTGTGCAATGTTGAGGTCCTCATCGAGCATGAACGGGATGCTGCCGTAACCCGGCAAGGTGGCGGCGAGCAGGTCGATGATCGCAGTTAATTCCGGCGGCGACGCTTGAACGAAGCCGTCTTGGATTGTGACGGTGTTTCCGTTATCGAATCGAATTTTGGTCATGGGGTTGGGGTGGAGCGAAAAAGTTGAAAATTCTTTCCCCGTTTCCGCGGTCGAACTTGCTTTGGTCCGCGAATTTCATCGACCTACGACGAGCTGCGGTCGCGTCAACAGCACGACAATTAGCTCATGTCGAAAGTTCGGACGACGGAATCGTAGGCGTGTTCGGAAGCAGTGGGGCATAATTACCGAACCGGGCTGTCAGTGCGCATGATAAGGAGCAAGACTTACGTCCATTCACCCGTGTAGCCACGGATTGTACCCGCAGACACTTTTTATTAAATCCTAATCATGATATCAAATCTATTCCCATCGCTTCGCCCCAAGTTTCACCCTCTGTCTCTCGTCCTGATCGCCGCACTGCTCGGGCTGGCGGCGAGTAGTGGGGCTCAAACTGCTCCGGTCTTCAGCCAGATCGTCGTCTTCGGCGACAGTTTATCCGACGACGGCAACGTGCGGCATGTCATGGAAGACCAGTACTTGCTCAGCTATCCGGGCGGTGATTTCAATTATAGCGACGGCCGTTTCACTAACAGCTCCGACACCGACCCGAGCTCCGACACCTATGCTGGCACGTGGCACGAGCAACTGGGGCTAACGTTTCTCGGGTTGTCGGCCGCCACCAACAGCCTCGACGGCGGGGCAGATTATGCGTTTGGCGGCGCGACGACTGCGAGCGGCACGAGCGACCGTACTGTCATCTCAAATCCGTTTCCGTTCGGCGGCGGCGACTTCACCCTCACAGTGGATAACCTCGGGAAACAGGTCGACGATTATCTCGCCAATAACACGCCCGATGCGGCCGCGCTTTATATCCTCTGGGGCGGGGGCAACGATCTTTTCGATGACGACAGTTCCACCCACGTTACTGAGACGGCCGCGAACGTGGAAGCGCTGGTGGAGCAGCTCGCGAGCGCCGGCGCCCGCAACATATTGGTACCAAACGTCGCTCCGCTCGGTCTTGTCCCGCTGTACAAAGACGACGCCTCCACGGCGATTGCTTTGAATGCTGCCGCCGCACAATATCGCTCGGAACTAAATACCGATCTCGACGCCGCCATCGCCACCCTCGCGGGTCAGGGGATCACGATCACACTTTACCGGCTCGATGCCTATGGGCTCGGTTACCGGCTCGCGGCGAATCCGGAGGATTACGGCTTTACCAATGTCATCGACAGCGCGCAGGGCGAATCCGTCGATCCGGACGAATATCTCTATTGGGACGACCTCCACCCAACCACCGCCGGGCATTATCAAATTGCCGCGGCGGCCTTCGCAGCCCTCGACGGGACCGCGCTGCCTCCTGCTCTGGCACTCAATCTTTCTGCGCGTCTCAATGTGGGCACCGGCGAAAACGTGCTCATCGGCGGCTTCATCATCAACGGCACCGAACCGAAACAAGTGATTGTTAGGGGGATTGGACCTTCGCTGGCCGTGAATGGCGTTCCTCTGGTCAATCGCCTGGCCGATCCGGCGATCGATCTCTACCAAGGCGACACCCTTATCACGACTAATAATAATTGGAAGGATTCACAACAAACCGAAATCGAGGCGACCGGAATCCCGCCGACCGATGATCTGGAGTCCGCCATCATCGCGACGCTCGATCCCGGAAGCTATACTGCGGTCCTCCGCGGCAACAACGGCGAGACAGGCAACGGCGTATTTGAAGTTTACGATCTCGACGCTGCGGCCAACTCCATGCTGGCCAACGTGAGCGCGCGCGGTGTCGTCCAGACTGGCGACGATGTCTTAATTGCCGGATTTATTATCGGCAGCGGCGAAAGCGATACTGTGGTTGTCAGGGCAGTCGGGCCGTCGCTGGCCGACACGGGAATCGCAAATCCTTTGCAGGATCCCACATTGGATCTGTACGATGTCAACGGCGTCGTCATCATGAGTGATGATGACTGGCCGGACTCACAAGAAACCCTCATTCAATCGACCGGACTGGCCCCGACGAATGACGCCGAATCGGCGATCGTCAAGTCTCTCGCGCCAGGCAGCTACACCGCGGTGGTGCGGGGGAAAGATAACAGCACGGGCGTCGCGCTGGTGGAAGTTTTCAATCTGCAATAACCAACGCGACTCAGGCACGAATACGGAAGTAAACGTTTTAGGCGGCTGTGCGACCATCCGGCTCGCTGCGTAATTCCATATTTCGCGCAGCCCTAGCTATCAAATTCTTTCCTCATCTCGTGAAGTGGTTTAACAGCCGACACAGCCCTTGGCGCGAGTTTTCAATCTGCAAACGCCTAAACACGTCCGTTCATAAAAACATAAAAATTTAATCAACCGGTCATCGGTTCGAGCCCGATTGCCGGCTTTTCATTGCGGGGCCGGCCAGCGCGTCGCGCAAACCCGATGTGCGCGTGACCCGCTTGGCGATTGCCGCGCGCAGAACAGATTCCGAAGCCCACAGCTCCACCCCTTCTCTGGCCCGCGTCAGGCCGGTGTAGAGAAGTTCCCGCGTGAGAATAGGTGCATCGTTTTCTGGAAGGATGAGAAGTACCTTTTTGAACTCAGACCCTTGGCTCTTGTGCACTGTCATGGCGAACGCGGTCTCGTGCTTCGGCAGGCGGGTGGGAAGGAAACGGCGCAACCTGCCTTCGGCGGAAACGAAAAAGGCACGCAGTTCGTCGCAATTCTCGCGGTCGGGCAGGATAATGCCGCTGTCGCCGTTGAAGAGACCAAGGTTGTAATCGTTTTGTGTGATCGTGATCGGCTGACCGCGATACCATCCGTGCCGCGGTGTGATCAATCCGGCATCAGCGAGGATCTCTTCCGCGATTGCATTCAGATTCTCCACGCCGAACGGGCTGTGGTGCACGGCGCAGAGAATTCGGAAGCGTTGCAGTTGCTCGAGTGCCGGCAGCGGTTCGTTGGTTTCGAGGCACGGGCGGAAAGCGGCCATCATGTGCTCGCGCACGGCGGCGGGCAGTTTTGCCGCTGTGGGCAGCTGCTGCCAGAGCGTTTCTCTGCCGGCATCGTGCTCCAAGGCGGCAAACGCCGCATCCGCATCGCCGGCGTTCACCGCGGTGCTGACCCGGTAAATACCGCCCGTCGCCGCAAAGCGATAGTTGCGTTTCAGTTCCACCACGGCGCCGTAGAGCGGCGCATCGGGCTTCGCGCTCTCCGCGGCGGCGCAGATGTCGGCCAGCACGCTGCCAGCTTCGACCGAAGCGAGTTGGTCACGATCGCCGAGCAAAATCAAACGCGCGTCCGGCCGGACCGCCGCGACCAGCTTCGCCATCAGTGCTAGATCGATCATCGATGCTTCATCAATGATCAGCACGTCAGTGCTCAGTGGATGCTCCGCGTTATGCCGAAAGTAAGGCGAGCCCGGGAGGTAACCGAGGAGCCGGTGGATCGTGGTTGCTTCCAACGTTTGGTTCAGAGCGCGGACCGATTCCGTCAGCCGCGCGGCGGCCTTGCCGGTCGGCGCGGCCAGCGCGATCCGCGGACTGTCGCCGGCCGGTTGTTCGTGGAGCAGCGCCAGGATATCCGTCACCGTCCGTGTCTTGCCAGTGCCCGGACCACCGGTGATGACGGTGAAATGGTTCGTCACGGCTCGGGCCGCGGCCATCTTCTGCAGGTCGATCTCGCTATTGTCATGTGCGGACGAACTGGTGCTTGCCCTGCGGAGGATCGCTTGCGCGAGCTGGTGTTCATATTCCCAGTAGCGGCGCAGGTAGAGCCGGTCGTGCTCGTCGAGCACGAGCGGTGTGAAGTCCCCGGGCGCGCCAACCACTTTGCTGGCGAGCAATTTCTTGCGAAGGTTCACCGCTCTTGGGGCGCCTTCCATCGCGGCAATCTCTGCCACCGGCACGCAAATGTGACCCTCGGCCCGCGCCCGGCTCGTGCACATCGCGGCGAGGCGCACCTCTCCAGTGGTGTCGCCGGCGAGGCGTTGAAGGAAATCGCCGAATTGCCGGTCGAGCGCGCTGAAAGTTGTCTCTCCGTTCATGGCTCGAAAATCGCGTTCAGTTTCTCGACAAAGGCGCGGCTCAGCCGCTCGAAATGCACGCCGTTCCCCGGCTTGGCGGGATCGATCCCGCGCAGGAAAAGGTAGAACGCTCCCCCAAAATGCTGGTCGAAATCGTAGCCCGGTTTGCGCAGCCTCAGGTAGCGATGCAACGCCACGCTGTAGATGCAGAGTTGAAGGGTATAGAAATTCCGCTGCATCTCGGCCGCGATCGTCGCCGGGCGATAAGCGCGCGTCGTCGAGCCGAGCCAGTTCGATTTCCAATCGGCAAAATAAAACCGGCCGCCATACTCGAAGGTCAAATCGATAAACCCGTTCATAAAGCCGTTCATGGGCTGGAACTGCAACCGATCGATCCGCAGCGGCATTTCCTCGAGCGCAAACGCCTCCGTCAGTTTGGCCATCGTCAGCGCACGAATCGGAAAGGAAAACTCCAGCTCCGCCTTTCGTGACTCGGCAGAGATATCCGTTAGGCAAAACGACCTCGCACCGTCCGAAAGCGGCAACGCCGCGAGTTCGCGGACATTCTGGATCACCGCGGCGTTGAAGCCGTCGATCCCGCTGGCGTGGAGCCGGCGCTGCACGAGCGCATCGGCGTCTCCGAGATTCGCAAAATCGATCTCCTCGAGGATTTCGTGCAAGCAGGTGCCGGCGTGCATCCCGCGCGGAAAAGCGTGAATGCTTTCCGGTCGACCAATCTCAACTACCAGCGGTGGCTCGACCAGCACACCTTCGTCGAGCACGTCCGCGTCGCGTCCGCTGATCAACCGGGTAAAACTGGCGATACCCCAGGTGCGATCGATCGTGCCGGTGAACTGCCGCGCTTCCAAGTGCGGCGTCGCTCCGCTCTCCGGACAAAAATCGTTATCGTTAGGCACGGGCGTTTCGTCGATCGCTATGTCGGCCGATTCGATCGCTGGTTGCAGGCCGTTGCCGAGGAGAAAAGCCGGCGCGGATTTCTCGCGTTTCGCCTTCGCAGGCCAGACCATCGTGCACCGATGTCGGGCGCGGGTGACCGCGACGTAGAAAAGGCGCAGCGCCTCAGCGAGCGCTTCCTTTTCCCGGATCGGCTTGTATTCCTCGCTCCCGACGAGATCGAGCGTGAGGCGATAATTTTCCTCCGCATCGTGGAAGGTCGGGCGGGTGATCGCGTTCGACCCGACATAGGGGCAAAAGACGACATCGAACTCGAGCCCCTTGCTCTTGTGCACGGTGATAATGCGGACCGCCTCTTCGTCGCTCTCCAGACGGAGCTCGCATTCTTCGCGCGGCGCCATATTTCCGGCCTGCATTTCCTGGGCGAGCCATTTCAAAATGCCGGTTATACCCAGCCGGTGCTCGACGCAGGCGGCATGGAGCAGTTCTGAAAGATGAAGAAAATTCGTTAGCCGCCGCTCTCCGTCGCGATAGGCGAGCAAACGCTGGCGCACGCCGTGCGCGACCGCGAGCTGGCGCAGCATCCGGACGAATCCGTGCTCGCGCCAGACCTGATGATGTTCCTGGAAGCGCAGCGTCTCCTTGTCCCAGGCGTCGTCGTCTCGCGATAAAGCGTCGATCTCGTTCCCGGTGAAACCAAGGGCGTCGGTGCAGAGCGCGGCGCGCACGAACTTTTCGTTACCCGGTTGGGCGGCTGCGGCGAGCAAGTCGCGCATCTCGTGCGCTTCGTGCGAAGTGAAGACATTGGCGCTGCTGTAGAGCACGCTCGGCACCCGGCGCGCCCGCAGTGCGACCTGCATTTCTGCCGCCTGCACGTTGGTGCTCGTGAGGACGGCGAAGTGACCGGGCTCCAGTTTTTTCCCGTCGATCGTGGCGCCGCGACCGAGCAAACCAACGATCTCCGTCGCAACGCAGTCGGCCAACTTTTCTTTCCCGGACGAGGTCCAGATGTGAAAAGGTGTGTCCGCCTCGCCCTGGAAGAGGAGTGGCGTTTCGTCGGCGCGCGGTCCCGGTTCGGCCGGAAGAAACTGGATTTCATGGAGCTGAAACGAATCGGGCCGATCGAAAACGGCATTCACTGCCCTAACGAGTCCGCTTTGCGAGCGCCAGTTCGTACGCAGGGTGAACTGGCGCTTGGTGTCGCGCGCGGCGTTCAGGTAGGTGAAAACATCGGCCCCGCGGAAAGAATAAATCGCCTGCTTGGGATCGCCGATGAAGGCGACGGTCGCATCGCTGGCCTGGTAGATGCGTTCGAAAATCGAGTACTGCACCGGATCGGTGTCTTGAAATTCATCCACGAGCGCGACGCGGTATTGTTCGCGAATCGACCTGGCCAAGGCCACGCCGCCGTCGTTGCGCAGCGCCTCGTCGAGGTGGATGAGCAGATCTTCAAAGGCGAGAACGTTCCGGGCCTCTTTGCGACGGCGGAGTTCTTCCGGCGCCCAGGCATGAAACTCGGCGCGCAATCCTGCACAAAACTCGGCGGAGCAATCGACGAAATTTTGGCAGACGCCAAAGATGGGATTCTCGGGAAGGATAGAACCTTTTCTCAGTCCCTTGTTCGCGATGACCTCGGTCGCAAGGAGCTCAATGCTGTTAAACTGTCGCGCGCTCGCGCCTTCGCTGGCCGCGACTTGTTCCAAATCCTCCAGCATTCGCGCCAGCAAAGCGGCGTTCTTGTGGGCCCCTTTTGCCCAAACCGGCTTGGCAAAGAAGGCGCGGATACCATCCGCGCACTTTGGCCAAGCCTTGCGCACCTCGCCCAGCGCTTCCTCGACGTTCACCGCGGCTGCCGCGGAACTGCGCAAATCTTTGGGCAAAATGGTGAGGGTGGGATTTTTCGCCAGCTCTTCCAGATCCTTGAGCAGCTTCTTCGGCGTGATTTTGCCCTGGATGGCGAGGAACACGCCTAACGAGTCGTTGGAGTAAAAATTCCGCCGCCAAAAATCCCAGGTCACTTCCCGGAACAGATCGCGCTCGTCCGTGACCAGCTCGGCATCGAACAGCGTGCCGGTCTCGAAAGCTTGATCCGCCAGCACCCGCTGGCAGAAACCATGGATGGTGTAGATTGGCGCCTCGTCGAAATCGGCGAGGGCGTCCTTTAGCCGCACGGCGGCGGCGCGATGATCAGGATATTTCTCCAGCACCCGGCGGAGCAGGTCGTGCTCCGATTTTCCAGTCTGAAAGGCAAGGAGCGCATCTCGCAGCAAGTCGCGGATGCGGCCACGCAATTCCGCCGTGGCCAGTTCGGTAAAGGTCGTGACTAGAATCTGGTCGATCGTTAGGTCGGCCCGTTCCAGGAGCAGCCGCAGAACGAGCCCGGTGATGGTAAATGTTTTGCCCGTGCCGGCGCTCGCTTCGATCAGGAGCCGGCCGCTGCCGATCTCGGTGTCGAGAAGAGAGAAATCGTTCACGTTTCCTCCTTCGTCATGACGCGAAGAGCGGGCCCGAAAATCGCAATCGCGATCGCTTGAAACTCTGACCCGAGCGGGTCTTTCACATTGCGAAAAGCGAGATCGAAATAGTCGTCTTCTCGTTCCGGTCCCAATCCGAATTCGTCGTCGTGCGGGAGCGGCGAATCGCCCCAGGCGTTCTGCGCCTTTTCGAGTGGAGAAGATCCTTTGGTGGGATGGACCGCCCGTTCGGCGAAAGCGTACGAGCTCCGTGGGAAAAAAGGCAGCGGCTCGGCGAGGCCGCGCGAGTAGAAATCGAGCAACGCGGCGAGGAGGGCGCGCGGGTCCTCGGCCGGCGGCGCGAAACGCTCGATCACGGGGTGCTTTTCGCTGGTCGTTGTGATGAGGATCGACTCGGTCGGGCGAACGCAATTCATCATGAGGTGATCGATCCAGGCGCCGAGCAGGTCTTTTGCTTTCCGAGTCGTCAGGCGCTGACGCAGGAGGCAACCGTCGAACAGGCTGTCGATCCGGGCGCTGAGTTCGAACCGACCGATAGTGAGCTGCAATTGCTCTGGCTCGGTGCGGTTCCGGGCTTTTTGCCTAACGACTTCGGCGAAAAGGCGCGCGTTGGCCGACAATTCGCGCAAATGCGATTCGCCCGCCCGACCCGGCGGCAGCGTCCCACGCGCGCGCGCCACTGGAAACAACGGCTCGAACTCCTCGCCGCCCAGAGCACGGTTGAGGAAGTCCTGTTCCAAGAGGTATTTCGCGAGCCCATGCGGCTCCAGCGGCTCCGTTTCCTCAAGCAGGGAATCAAGTTTAGGAATGCGCAGGCCGAGTCGCTCGCGGATGAGAAACTTTGACGGGTTGCCGAAGAAGGAGAGGAGCTTCGCGTTGTCCAGTTGCCGCCACTCCGCTTCCGGGGGGCTGATCTTTGCGGCGATGAACGGCGCCGGCAGAGTTCGTTCTTCGGCCGCCCTTCCGCTTGCGAGGCAGTTTTCCGCCGAATAGCTGAAGAGCACGTCGGCGCCGGTGAAATATTTTTGGCTGAAGGGCTGCAACGGATGCTCGACGACCATGACGCCGGTGTATTCGAGCAACTCGCTCACGAGCACGCTGGGCGGGAGGGAGTTGTTGTCGCGGACGGAGCGTCCGACATAGCTGAGGTAGAAAACGTCGCGCGCGGAGAGAAGTGCTTCGAGGAAGAGATAGCGATCGTCGTCCCGCGCGTTGCGATCGCCCGGACGCGGTTGCTGCGCGATCAGGTCGAACGCCGGCGCGCGCTCATGGCGCGGATAGGCAGTGTCGTTCATCCCGACGAGACAGACGACGCGGCAGGGCACCGCTCGCATCGGCTTGAGCGTGCAGAAGGTAAGTTTGCCGACGAGAAATCCGCCGCCGTGTTCTTCGCGCGCGAGCGCCTGTTCGAGATGGGCGAGGAGGATGTCAAGCGGGACGGGTTCGTCGAAACGGGAAAGCTCGGCGGTTTTGCCTAACGAATCGAGGACGCGACGCAACTGCCGCAGCTCCGGTTCGCGCTCGTCATCGGCGATAAAAAAGCGCTCCGCCATCTGACGCAAAACTTCCTCCCAGTCGCCCAGCGGTCGCGGCTCTTGCAGCCTCGCCGCGGTCGCGAAAAGCGATTCCGCAAAATCGGCAAAATGCCCGAGCGTTTCCGCGAGATTTCCTTCCACTTCATCGAAGGCGAGAATGCCTTCGAACAATCGTTCGTCGCGGGCTGGCGCCGCGTAGCCGAGGAGGAGCCGATCGAGACCGGTGCGCCAACTGTTTTCGCCAAACTCCGGCAGCCCCAGCTGGGAGCGATGCGCAGCGTCAATGCCCCAGCGGATCCCGGTTTTCTCGATCCAGCTACGGATAATCTCGAGGTCGGGCTCGCCCAGCTCGAAGCGGTGTTGCAGTGCCACTGACTCGAGGATGCTCATGACGCTGCTCGCGGTGAAGCGGCTGCCCGCGAGTTCGAGGATGCGCAGGAAGGTGTCGATGACGCCGTTCTCCGCGCGCGCGCCGCGATCAGCGATGCTGAACGGGATGCGTTCCGCCTCCGGCGCAGTGGCGAGAACTGCTTCCGCGAACGGCGCATAGATGCTGATGTCCGGCGCCATCACCACGACATCGTGCGGCTTGAGATCGGGATGTTTCTCAAAAAGCGCGAGCAACTGATCGTGCAGCACTTCCATCTCCCGCATCGGGCTGTGGCAGGAATGGAATTGCAGACTGCAGTCATCGGCTTCGACCGGCCGCGGCGTCGCCCCGCTCGGATCGTGCAACTGGAAGATGTCGCGCTGAACTCCCGTGAGCAGGTTCTCGTTCCCGGGCGCGCGGAAATGTTCCTGCTCCCGCGCCACGTCGATGGTCGTGATGGCCTCAAGAAATTCGCGTCCGGTTTTGCCTAACGACGCCAGAAGCGGGTTGCCGCGCTCGAATTGCAGATCGAGCTGTGCGGTCGCGGGCGCCTTCCGTCGGGCGCGCATTTCCTCGCGCTCGGAGCGGATATCGTTCCACCACTCCGGCGTCGGGCGCATGGCGAAGAAGTGCAACTCGACCCGTTTTGCCAGTTCCTCGAGAAAACCGACGTAGAACGGCGGCAGGGTTGAGATCCCAAACCACGCGACGCGTTCCGGCAGCGGCGCCGCACCCTCGCGCAAGAGGGCGCGGAACTCCCGGGAGAGCGCTGGAGGATGCAGCCCGGGCGCCGACTCGATGAGCTTCCGCCAGAGGATCGCCTGCCACTCTTTCTCCGCCCGGCGTTCCCAGCGGAGGATCATCTCCGGACGAAAGGCGAGATAACGATCGAAACTGCGCGCGATTTTTTCTGCGAGCTGAAATCTGCGCAGCTCCGTCCGCGGTTGATCGAGATAGCGCCGCAGTTCCGCGAATTCCTTTTGCCTGACGAGCGAGGGGAGAAGTTTCATGATCCGCCAGGTGAGAGTCTCCGGGGCGTAGAATGCTGCATTCGATTTACCGGGCAGGGCTTCATCGAAGAGCCCGGCGACGAACCGCTGGGGAAAGAGAAACGATACATTGGCGCAGATCCCGAGCCGGGCCGCGAGCTGCTGCGCCAGCCAGCGCTCCATACCTCGGCTCTGCACCACCAGCGCCTCGCCGCGGAACGGATCGCGGAGCGGATGCTGGAGGACGAGCGCAAGCGCGTCGGCCAGGTGCTCGAGCCGGTTGCTGAGATGAAGATGGAAGCCGGGGTTCCTGCTCACGGCCGGCACCATATCACAAGCTCTCGGACAAAAGTTGTCCGACAAATCAGCTTTTCTACTTTCGCCGATCCAGACCATCCATTATGTGTCGGACATGGTACGTCCAATAGCTCTCAATCCGCGCCGAGGCCGCGTTCGCAAGACCAAGCCGGAAACGGCGGAGCAGTTTTCCCGGCCGCCGCTCGCGCGCATGATGCAGCTGCACGCCCAACTGCAGGCCAGAAAATTTCCGAACTGTCGCAAACTGGCACACGAGTTGGAGGTGTCGTCGAAGACGATCCAGCGGGACATCGAGTTCATGCGTTACCAGCTCGGGTTGCCGATCGAATACGACCAGCTGCATTTCGGCTTCGTTTACACGGAACCGGTTGCCAATTTTCCCAACATCCAGGTTTCCGAAGGCGAAATCGTGGCCCTATTTGTCGCGCAAAAAGCGTTGCAACAATATTGCGGCACGCCGTTCGAGGCGCCGTTGCGCGCGGCTTTTCGCAAGATCGAACATGGCTTGAAGGACCGAATCACCTTCAGTTGGAGTGATCTCAACGCAGCGATCTCCTTTCGCAGCGCGGGACAGAGCCTGGCAGACCTGGAGGCCTTTGAAGTGCTCAGTCACGCTGTGCTGGAATCCGCTGAGATCGAGTTTCGTTATCGAAAATTGCGCGGCACCGCGGCGGAAACGCGGCGAGTTCGGCCCTATCACCTCGGTTGCGTCGACAATCAGTGGTATCTCTTCGCTTTCGACCTCGATCGTAAGCAACTGCGAACTTTCGCTTTGCCGCGCATTCGCGAACCCCGACGCACCGGGGTGCGTTTTCGCCGGCCGGCGAATTTTTCCATCGGCAAATTTCTCGAATCCAGTTTTGGGGTTTTCCAAGGCGATGGCCGAACCATGGTCCGTGTTCGTTTTCAGTCCTTCGCCGCGCAGCTCGTGCGTGAGCGAATGTGGCATCATTCGCAGAAGATTAAGGAACTGCGTGACGGCGGGCTGGAATTGCAATTGCAACTCGGTAGCCTGGAGGAAATCGAGCGCTGGATTCTGAGCTGGGGCGACCAGGCGGAAGTGCTCGAACCCGCCAAGCTGCGGCAACGCCTCGCGGAGTTAGGGCGCAAATTTGTCGCCCAGTACGGTGCGAAATAATTTCCCAGGGGCCCGAATTATTTCTCCCAGGTAGACAGCTAATGTCCTACCCGCAGATGTACGTTGCGGGCATGAAGAATCATTATTCGGAAATTGCCTTTGTCCTCGATCGTTCCGGCTCGATGGAAAGTTGCCGAGAGGCGACCATCGGAGGCTTTAACTCCTTCCTGCAGGAACAACAAAAAACCGAGGGCTTGGCCAGGCTCACACTCATTCTTTTTAATGACGAATATCTGGTGCCGATCGATGCGTTGCCGGTGGCGGAAATTCTGCCGCTAAGCAGCGACAGTTATGTCCCGCGCGGCAGCACGGCGTTGCTGGACGCGATTGGCCGGACAATCGACGAACTCGGCGCGCGCCTGGCCGCGCTGTCCGAGAAGGATCGGCCCCTGCAGGTGATCGTCGCCATCCTCACTGATGGCCTGGAGAATTCCTCCCAAGACTACACGTGGCAACAAATCGCCGATGTGATCAAACAGCAGAGCGAGCAGTATCGGTGGACGTTTCTGTTCCTCGGCGCGAACCAGGATGCAATCGAGACCGCGGCGCAGATGAATATCAAGGCGACGAACGCCGCGGCGTACGTTGCCGACGCTGCCGGGCTGCATGCTTCCGCCAGTTCTCTCACGCGCAAAGTGCGAGCCTTGCGCCGGGTCAGCATGGGGAAAGCCACCGCGGAAGAATGCCAGGATGCGGCTGCACCGATGTCCGGTCTCATCGCTGAGGAGGATCGGAAGGAACGGAGGTAAACAAAGACAGAGCGGGCGGCTGGTTAATCGATCGCAGCCGCCCGCTCGCGCTCGCTAAATCCTCGGTCTCGCAGGCCCCGCTCTACGCGAGGCCGAACCGCGCGATCGGTTAGTTTACCCAACCTGAACTCGCAGCATTGCTGACCGTCGGTCGTCCTCTAGCTACTCTGGGCGGAAACCGCAGTGGCGGACTCGAGCCGCATTACCCGCAGTTTGTTGCTTGTCCGGTGCATACCTAATTGACCGTGAGGGTCGCGTCGCTGCTAGTCGCACTCCCGATTCTATTAGTCACTACGACGGAAAAGAGGGCGCCGTTGTCGGCTGGGGTGGTCGGTGGGGTGGTGTATGACGCCTTTGTCGCTCCGGCGATGTTCACGCCGTTCTTTCGCCATTGGTAGATCAAAGGGGCGCCGCCTGTGGCCGTGACATTAAATCTGGCTGTCTGTCCGACCGTGACCGTCTTATTGGCAGGCTGAGTTGTAATCGGCGGTGGTACCGGCGTAGGCGTAGGTGTCGCCGTTGGACTAAGCGTTGGGGTCGGAGTCGGGGAAGGCGTGGCAGTTGGTGTTGGTGTAGGAGTTGCGCTCGGGGTCGGCGTTGCAGTAGGCGTTGGAGTTGGGGTTTCGGAGGGCTCGGCGTAGGCGTCTCAGTTGGGGTCGGTGTCGGAGAGAGTGTCTCGGTTGGACTGGGAGTCGGGGTTGGCGTCTCAGTCGGTGTTGGAGTCTCGGTCGGACTCGATGTCGGTGTCGGAGTCTCGGTTGGGGTTGGAGTTGGACTTGCAGTTGGGGTTGGCGTCTCGGTTGGGGTTGGAGTAGGAGCTGGCGGAGGACCAGCCTGTAGCCATGGAATAGCCAGGTTTACACCTACCATTTGAGGCGTGGAAGTCGGCAATTTCCAATATCCGAAAGCGTGCTCGTGCGAATCGATCCCCACTAGGAGTTTCTTGTATTTGCCGGTTTCGGGAATTGTTGCCGTAGATTCTGTTAACCCCAAAGAATTCAGCTTGTCCAGCGCGTCCTGAAATTGAACGTCTATCCCCATGCTGTCTATGCTGGCGCGAAGAACGAACATGGGGCAAACCGCAGAAGTAAGATAAGTATTAGGTGAGGCAGCGCAGCCGCTTTCTTCCCTGCTTTCCTGCCCCGCCGAATAAAGAAACGTGTTGCCTGGCAACGGATGAATGGCCGAAAAAAAACTCGACTCGTAGCAAGTGGCCTGCTCACACTATGTAACTATGAATGAAATCCATTCGCTTCGTGGATTCTTGGCGCAACGCCGGCGCCCGCCATTCGCTACAATGCTCATCGGTGCAATGATCAGCCTGAGTCTTTTCGTGCACAGTGTAGAGGCGGGGTCGCCAGCAATTGAAGGTTTATGGAGCACCCTCCCGTACGAGATGCCGGTCAACCCCGTCCACTGCGGCCTACTGCACTCGGGCAAGGTGCTCATTGTTGTCCGCTCCGAGGGGAAGGGGAACCGGCCATCTTACGGCGCCGTCTGGGACCCGCAGAGCGGAACGATTATCGTGCAGACCCTTCTGTGGGACCTGTTCTGCAGCGGCATGGCGTCTCTCCCTGACGGGCGCTTTCTGATCGTAGGCGGCAGAAAACCAGCTTACGGAGATCCCCGGGCGACTGTGTTTGATCCGGCGACGGAGAAATTCACTCAGGTCGAAAGCATGTCGCACGGGCGCTGGTACGCGACCGTGATGGCGCTCGGCGACGGCGGCCTGATGACCTTCTCGGGAAAGGACGAGTATGGCAACGTCAACAAAGCTGTCGAACTTTACCACGTCAGCTCGGGATGGAGTCCTGAGTATGTCGCGCCTTGGAAGCCTCCATTGTACCCACGGTTACATTTGTTGCCTAACGGAAATATTTTCTATCCCGGGAAGAACTCGCACCTCTTCACCCCGGCAACTCAAACTTGGACCCTCAATGTGGCGCACACCGTTTACTCTAGTGATCGCAAGTACGACGCGTCCGTCCTGCTCCCGCTTCGTCCAGAGATCGGTTACATTCCGCGCATCCTTATCATGGGTGGCAACAGCCCGGCAACCGCGACGGCGGAGATCATTGATCTCTCCGTGCCGAGCCCGGCCTGGCAGATGACTGCCCCGATGTCGAAGCCGCGGATTCAAATGAACGCCGTGATCCTGCCTACTGGCAAGGTGCTCGCCCTCGGTGGTTCGGAAATAAGCAAGGATCCCGGCACGGCAAGTCTGGCTGCAGATCTGTTCGATCCAGCTGCGGAAACATGGTCGCCCGCCGGTGTTGCCACGTATCCCCGACTGTATCACTCAGTCGCGCTGCTCATGCCCGATGCAACCGTGTGGGTTGCCGGCAGCAATCCGATCCGCGACATTTACGAGAAGCACATGGAGATCTACTCGCCGGCATACTTGTTCACGACCGACGGGAACGGCAATGTCATTCCGGCGCCCCGGCCAGTCATCACGGATGTTCCCGCCGAGATCGGCTACGGAGGCGCGTTCACGATTCAGACGCCCAACGATGCCGACACTGGCTCCGTCGTCTTGGTTCGACCGGGCTCGACGACCCACGCCTTCGACATGGAACAGCGACTCATAGGACTTTCGTTCAGCGTGTCCACTCCCGGGACGCTGACAGCGACCGCGCCACCGAACGGCTTCATCGCGCCGCCTGGCTACTACATGCTATTCATCCTCGACCAGGCGGGCGTGCCGTCAGTGGCGAAATTTGTCCACCTTACATCCGTGCCGACGGACCAACCGCCCACGGGAACGATTACTTCTCCCGCCGGCGATGTGACCATTCAGGTGGGCCAGTCAGTCGACTTTGCCGGCAGCGCTACCGATCCCGACGGGCCAGTCGCCGCATACTCGTGGATATTCCCCGAGGGAGACCCGTCGGCCAGCTCAGCGCAATCTCCCGGCTTCGTCACATTTGACGATGTAGGCACGTATGTCGTGTCTCTGACAGTCTTTGACGATTTCGGCGTGAACGACCCAAGTCCTCCCACCCGCACTATCAGCGTGCAACCCTAGTGGCGCTTCAGGTGTCGCTCACGAAGGCCGCTGACGCTGGTGATGGGGAGCGACAAGGAAGGTGCCCATCTCGTCCAACGTGACGAAGCAAGAGCTCGCTTAACACGCATCCGTGGGACGCACGACGCAAGCCCGCTGTTTTTCCTCCTTTTCTGCGCTCCTGATTGCCTCATCTTTCTTCCGGCATGTTGCGCAACCTGATCGTCGATTGGTCCGGAACGCTGGCCGATGAAAGCGGCCTGCAGTTACTTCCGCTTGCCGTCGAATTCCTGCGCTTCTGCCAGGTCACGCGGCGCCGGGTTTTCCTGCTCAGCACGATCAAGGAAGCTGATTTCCTCGAGCAGTCAGGGCGGCTCGGGGTCGCCCATTTTTTTGAGCGGGCCTACGTCGGGGTGTCGGATACGCGCGAACGGCTCGGGAAAATTCTGAACGACAACGGCCTCGTGGCGATCGAGACGGCGTTCATCGGCGGCATGGTGCACGACGTTGAGACGGCGCGGCACGGCGGCGTGATGTCGATTGCAATGCTGACCGGTTTTGATTCCTGCGAGAAACTTAGCCGTGCCCACCCCGACGTCATGGTGCGCGATCTCGGCGAACTCCGGAAGCTGCTCGAGACCGCGCCGCCTAACGACGAGATCCGGATCGAGGAGCTGGAACTTATGGCCCGGGTCGGAGTTCAGGTCGAAGAGCGCGCACAGCCGCAACGCCTGACGGTCTCCGTTACCCTGCAACCGCACAACCGCTTCGGCGATGTGGCCGACGATCTCTCACGCACGATCGATTATGCGGCGGTCTGCGACGATTTGCGGCACTTCGTCTCGGGTCGAGAGGACAAGTTGATCGAGACGCTGGCGAACAAAATGGCGGAGCATTTGCTGCGGCGCTTCGCGGCGAGGCGGGTGGAGTTGGAGCTGCGGAAATTTGTCTTACCGGAAACACGCTACGTCGCAGCGCGCGTTACCCGTGAAATGCCTCGCAAAACGTCCACAACGGCCGCGAAGGATTGAAAGAGCAACCGTCAGGGGAACTTAGAAACTTTATGAACTTTGTGTGAGGCACTTCTGACGATTCGCTTTTCGCGACGCCGCCCATAACTTCCCCGCGTGCAAAAGAGCGACCTCGTGCGCGACCGCAACGGCTGGGAAACCGTGACCAGCGAAACCCACTTCGAGACCCCGCACCTGACCGTGGCGACTGATGAAGTGCGGACGCCAACGCAGCCCGGGCCGCGCCGATGGTCAGTCGTCCATCGCAAGCCCGCGGTTGTTATCGCACCGCTGACGCGCGAGGGAAAATTTGTTCTCATTCGGGAGGAACGCATTCCAATTCGCGCGGCGATCTGGTCAATGCCCGCGGGCCAGATCGACGAAACTCTGGAACCGAATGAAACGACTGTTCGTGAGGTGGCGCGGCGCGAATTGCGGGAAGAAACCGGCTACGAACTCGTCCCGGGAGCAGAACTGGTTTCGCTGGGCCATTATTTTACCTCGCCCGGTTTCACTGACGAGCATTGCTATTTCTTCCTCGCCCGGCCGGTGCGGAAAACCGCGGCTGGCGCCCAGCACGACGACACGGAGGCGATCATCGATTGCCGCGAATTCAGTGCTGATGTCTTGCGCGAGATGATCGCCGAAGGCGAAGTTCGGGACGCCAATACCCTCAGCATCTGGGCGCGTCTGGTGGCCCGCGGAGAGATTCTTCCCTGACGATGAAACTGCGCGACATATTCGCCTTTCGCGATCCGCCCGAGAGTGAGACCTCGAAGCCGTTTCTCGAGCACCTGGAAGACCTGCGCTGGACGATCGTGAAAATGGCCATCGTCCTGATCGTCGCCATGTTTCTCTGTTTTGCCTTCCGTCAGCGCCTGGTCTTGGTTCTGCAACGGCCGCTGAGCGAAGTAGGCGGCCAGATCGGCGCGTTGCGCGCGCTTGGGATCACCGACTCGATCACGATTTCATTTCATCTCGCCTTTTATGCCGGGATCGTGATCTCGTTCCCGCTCCTCCTTTATTTTCTCGCGCAATTCGTTCTGCCCGCGCTGACCGCTGTCGAGAAGCGTTTCCTTTTCCCAGCGATCGTGGTCAGCTTTGGACTCTTCCTGACGGGCGTGGCTACCTGTTACCTCTGGCTCCTACCGAAGACGATTCTCTTTTTCTTCCACGACACCCAATCGCTCGGCTGGACGCCGATGTGGACCGTGCAGCAATACTATTCTTTCGTGACCCGCTTTGTCCTTGGCTTCGGGCTGGCCTTTGAATTGCCGGTCGTCGTCCTCGCGCTGGTGAAGTTTGGCCTTGTCACTTATCAATTCATGGCCCGCACCCGGCCCTACGCTATCGTCCTCATTTTCATCCTTGCCACCATCATCACGCCGACGCCCGATGTGCTGACGCTGATCGCGCTGAGTCTGCC